>Ga0105090_10000397_pt1 | contig 21139 bp, 17 predicted proteins | sample PPLLak3March2015_FD_79110 | JGI IMG/M metagenome (GOLD analysis project Ga0105090, IMG submission 79110) | Freshwater sediment microbial communities from Prairie Pothole Lake near Jamestown, North Dakota, USA - PPLs Lake P7 Core (1) Depth... | ecosystem: Environmental > Aquatic > Freshwater >... | reverse complement strand
TGCTGTTCGTCGGCGGCCGGCCTGTGGACCAGTTCATGGGCGCGCTGCCCGAGGGCCAGGTGCGCGCCTTCCTCGACAAGCACCTTGGGGAGCAGGTGTCCGAGGTCGACGCACTGCGCGCTGAAGCCGCCGAGTCGGCCGACCCGCAGCACGCCGAAATGCTGCTCAGCGAAGCGCTGCGCCTGGAGCCCGGCAATGCCGAGGTGCTGCTCGATCTGGCCACACGCTGGATCGAGCGCGACGAGTTCGACAAGGCCGACAAGCTTCTGGCCAAGCTGCAGCCCGGCCAGGGCGGCGACCGGCGCACCGCGCTGCTCAAGCGCATCGAGCTGGCGCGCCACAAGCCCGAAGGCGATCCGGCCGCGCTGGCGGCGCGCATCGCGGTCAATGCCAAGGACTTCGAGGCGCGCTTCGCGCTGGCCGCGCTGCAGGCGCACGCCGGCGACTTCAATGGCGCCTTCGACCAGTTGCTCGAGGTGGTGCTACGCGACAAGGCCGAATGGCGCGAGAAAGCACGGCTGCAGTTGATTGAATGGTTTGCGCTTTGCACCGATGCCGACGCGGTGAGCCGCGGCCGGCGCTACCTGGGCATGTACCTGAACTGACCCGCTACGAGCGCGCGCCGAAGATCGCGGTGCCGATGCGCACGATCGTGGCGCCTTCGGCCACGCCGGCTTCCAGGTCAGCACTCATGCCCATCGACAGCGTGTCAAGACCCAGGCCCGTCTGGTTCAAGGCCGCGAGCAGTTCGCGCAGCGCGCGGTGCGGCGCGCGCTGGGCTTCGAAGCCCTCGGCCGGCTCCGGAATGGCCATCAGCCCGCGCAGCCGCACACGTTCGGCAGGAAGCAGGGCTACCGCCTGCGCCACCGCGACCACTTCTACGGGCAACAGGCCGCTCTTGCTGGCTTCGCCGCTGATGTTGACCTGCAGGCACAACTGCAGCGGCGGCAGGCCCGCCGGGCGCTGCTCCGCCAGGCGCTGGGCGATCTTCAGGCGGTCGACGCTGTGCACCCAGTCGAACTGCTCGGCCACCACGCGCGTCTTGTTGCTCTGCAGCGGGCCGATCAAGTGCCAGCGCAACAACGCGCGCAAGTCGGCCAGCGCGTCGATCTTGGCCAGCGCCTCCTGGACATAGTTCTCGCCGAAGTCGCACTGGCCGGCAGCATGGGCCTGGCGCACCTGTGTTGCGCCGAAAGTCTTGCTCACCGCCAACAACGTGACGCTTTGCTCGGGCCGGCCGGCGTCGTGGCAGCAGCGTGTGATGCGCCGCCGCACTTGCTGTAAGTTCTGTTCGATGCTCGACATAATGCGTTGAGCTTATCCCCTCGCGGGGCGCACTCCACCCATGGACATCACGCAACTGCTGGCCTTTTCGGTCAAGAACAAGGCCTCCGACCTGCACCTGTCGGCCGGGCTGCCGCCCATGATCCGCGTGCACGGCGATGTGCGGCGCATCAACATCGAGCCGCTGGACCACAAGCAGGTCCACGCCATGGTGTACGACATCATGAACGACGGCCAGCGCAAGCACTACGAAGACACGCTGGAATGTGACTTCAGCTTCGAAATCCAAGGCCTGGCGCGATTTCGCGTCAACGCCTTCAACCAGAACCGTGGTGCCGGCGCGGTGTTCCGCACCATCCCGAGCAAGATCCTGACTCTTGAGCAGTTGGCAGCGCCCAAGGTCTTTGCCGATCTGGCGCTGCGCCCGCGCGGCCTGGTGCTGGTGACCGGGCCCACCGGCTCGGGCAAGAGCACCACGCTGGCGGCGATGGTCAACCACCTGAACGAAAACGAGTACGGCCACGTGCTGACGGTGGAAGACCCGATCGAATTCGTGCACGAGAGCAAGAAGTGCCTGATCAACCAGCGCGAGGTCGGCCCGCACACGATGAGCTTCAACAACGCGCTGCGCTCGGCACTGCGCGAGGACCCGGACGCCATCCTGGTGGGCGAGATGCGCGACCTGGAAACCATCCGCCTGGCGCTGACCGCGGCCGAGACCGGCCACCTGGTGTTCGGCACGCTGCACACCAGCAGCGCCGCCAAGACGGTGGACCGCGTGGTCGACGTGTTTCCGGCGGCCGAGAAGGACATGGTGCGCGCGATGCTGTCCGAATCGCTGGTGGCGGTGATTTCACAGTCGCTGTGCAAGCTCAAGGACGGTTCCGGTCGGGTGGCCTCGCACGAGATCATGCTGGCCACTTCGGCCATCAAGAACCTGATCCGCGAGAACAAGATCGCGCAGATGTACTCGTCGATCCAGACCGGCTCCAGCCTGGGCATGCAGACGCTGGACCAGAACCTGGCCGACCTGGTTCGGCGCAACATCATCTCGCCTGCCGAGGCACGTGCCAAGGCCAAGTTCCCCGAAAATTTTCCGGGGTAGCCCGGGAAATTTGAAATCACTCACGTGGCAAGGGCACGTGAGTCCTGGCAGAACTTTCCCGTGAGCCCCAACCTGGACGGACCACCATGGAACGCGATCAAGCCTCGAAATTCGTCAACGACCTGCTGCGCCTGATGCTGGCGCGCAATGGCTCGGACCTGTTCCTGACGGCCGAATTCCCGCCGGCGATCAAGGTCGACGGCCGCATCAACAAGGTGTCGCCGCAGCCGCTGACCGGACAACATACGCTGACTCTGGCGCGCACGGTGATGAACGACAAGCAGGCGGCCGAGTTCGAGAAGACCAAGGAATGCAACTTCGCGATCTCGCCGCAGGGCATCGGGCGCTTCCGCGTCAATGCCTTCCTGCAGCAGGGCAGCGTCGGTCTGGTGTTCCGCACCATTCCGGCAACGCTGCCGACCATCGACACGCTGAACCTGCCCAAGGTGCTGAAGGACGTGGCCATGACCAAGCGCGGGCTGGTCATCTTCGTCGGCGCCACCGGCTCGGGCAAGAGCACCTCGCTGGCGGCGATGGTCGACTGGCGCAACGAAAACTCCTACGGCCACATCATCACCATCGAGGACCCGGTGGAGTTCGTGCATCCGCACAAGAACTGCATCGTCACCCAGCGCGAGGTCGGCATCGACACCGATGGCTGGGACATGGCGTTGAAGAACACGCTGCGCCAGGCGCCCGACGTCATCCTGATGGGCGAGATCCGCGACCGCGAGACCATGGACCACGCAGTGGCCTTCGCCGAGACCGGCCACCTGTGCATGGCCACGCTGCACGCCAACAGCTCCAACCAGGCACTGGACCGCATCATCAACTTCTTCCCCGAGGAGCGCAGAGCCCAGCTGCTGATGGACCTGTCGCTGAACCTGAAGGCGCTGGTTTCGCAGCGCCTGCTGCCGCACCAGGAAGGCAAGGGTCGCATCGCCGCGGTGGAGATCATGCTGAACACGCCGCTGGTGGCGGACATGATCTTCAAGGGCGAGGTCGGGGAAATCAAGGAACTGATGAAACGCTCGCGCGAACTCGGCATGCAGACTTTCGACCAGGCGCTGTTCGACCTGTACGAGGCCAACAAGGTCAGCTACGAAGATGCGCTGCGCAATGCCGACTCGGTCAACGACCTGCGGCTGCAGATCAAGCTGCACAGCCAGCGCGCGCGCAACCCCGACCTGGCGTCCGGCACCGAACACCTGACTATTGTTTGACCCCCCGCAGCGGCTTCGCCTCGCCATCCGGCAAGCATGCCGGATGGCCTTCGCGGGCGAGGAACAGTCCGAAGGGACTGTTCCTCGTCGCTGCTCGCCCCCAGGGGCAACACCTGCGGCCCGGCAGAGCCGGTTCCGCGGTGTTCGCTCGCTCACCTCGGCATACTGCGAACATGAGCAGCAAAACCTACGACTCCATTTCCCCGCGCCGCGTGGCCTTTATTGGCCTGGGCGTGATGGGCCATCCGATGGCCGGGCACCTAGCACGCGCTGGCCACCGGGTCACCGTCTACAACCGAAGCGCGGCCAAGGCCGTGGATTGGCAGGCGCAGTACGGCGGCGAGCGCGCGAGCACGCCGGCGGCGGCGGCAGCGGGCGCGGAGTTCGTGTTCGCCTGCGTCGGCAACGACGACGACCTGCGCAGCGTGGTGCTGGGCAGCGACGGCGCCTTCGCCGGCATGGCGCCGGGCGCGGTCTTCGTCGACCACACCACCGCCTCGGCGGTGGTGGCGCGCGAACTGCACGCCAAAGCCGTCGAGCATGGCCTGCACTTTATCGACGCGCCGGTCTCCGGCGGCCAGGCCGGCGCGGTGAACGGCGCGCTTACCGTCATGTGCGGGGGCGACCCGGCCGCGTTCGACGCGATGAAGCCGTTGGCCATGGCCTTCTCCCGCGCCGTCACGCTCGTTGGACCTTCGGGGGCCGGTCAGCTGGCTAAGATGGTCAACCAGACCTGCATCGCCGGCCTGGTGCAGGGCCTGGCCGAGGCCATCGCCTTCGGCGAGAAGGCCGGGCTGGACATGAAGCAGGTGCTGGAGGTCATCGGCAAGGGTGCGGCGCAGAGCTGGCAGATGGACAACCGCGGCCCGACGATGGTGGACGACCGCTTCGACTTCGGCTTCGCGGTCGACTGGATGCGCAAGGACCTGGGCCTGGTGCTCGACGAGGCCCGGCGCAACGGCGCACGACTGCCGGTCACCGCGCTGGTCGACCAGTTCTACGGCGACGTGCAGCGCATGGGCGGGGGTCGGCTGGACAGTTCCAGCCTGATCAAGCGCCTGCGCGGCTGAGCGCCCCGCCTATTTGCCCGGCGCGGAGGCCGGCGGCGCCGCTGGCGTCGTGGAGGGTGGGACCGGCATTGCCGCCAGCTCGGCCGGCGTGATGATCTCGAACACCTTCACCACCTTCTGCACGCCGCTGACCGAGCGCGCCACAGTGCCCGCCACGTTGGCTTCGGCTTCGGTGACACGGCCCATCAGATAGACGATGCCGCGCTCGGTGACGACCTTCATCGACGCGACCTGCAGTTCCTTGGCATCGACGAACGCGGCTTTCACCTTGCCCGTGATGAGCGTGTCGTTGGACTGCTGGCTGAAGCTGCTGTTCGGCATGACCGCCAGTTCGTTGACCACGGCGCGCACGTTCTCCACCTTGGCCACCGCGGCCTCGACCTTTGCTCGATCGGCCTCGGTAGGCACCTCGCCGGTGAGCAGCACCACGCGGTTGTAGCTGCTGGCATTGACATGGGCGCGGTCGACGACGGCAGCGCTGATGGCACTGGCCGCGCGCAGGTCGATCGTCTGGTCGTCGACCTGGGCGCCGGCGCTGCGCCGATCCACCGCCATCATCGTGCCGCCGACCATGGCGCCGCCGACAACGGCGACGCAGCCGCCGAGCACGCCACTGATCGCCAAGCTGGCCAGCAGTGCACGGCCCAGGCCGCTCCGCAAGGTTGGATTGTTCATAAAGGGTCCTGTTCTCCCATCAGTTGCAGGTCGACCGCGTCGCACAGGCAGTGCAGCACCAGCAGTTGCATTTCAAGTACGCGCGCGCTTCGGTCGTGCGGCACGACCACCATCACATCGGTTTCGCCGAGTGCATCGCGCAGCGCCAGCGCGCTGCGCCCGCCAAGCACGACGACGACCATGTCGCGCGCATGGCCGGCTTCGATGCCGGCCCTGAGTGCTTCTTCCTGGCCGAGCGCGTCGATCAGCAGCAGCACGTCGCCACCCTGGCCCAGCGCCTGCACCTGCTTGGCGAAGACCTGGTCGACCGCATCGCGTGTGGCCAGCGCGCCAAGCAGCACGCTGTCGGACGCCAATGCCAGCGCCGCCAGTCCCGGGCGGTCACGCTCGAAGCGGCCCACGAAGGCGGCGCAGAAATGCTGCGCCAGCGCAGCACCCCCGCCGAGACCGCCGACGAGCAGCTTGCCACCCGCGGTGATGCAGCCGATCAGCGCCTGCGCAGCATCGACAATCGGCCGTGCGAGGCTTTCCGCGGTCTGGTATTGAAGGTCAGCGCTGTCGAAGAACTGCTGCTGTATGCGCTGCTCAAGCATGACCATGCATCATATGACACGACTTTGGTGCACCGGTTCCGCCGGTGCCACTGCAGGTCCCTGATCCGGGCTGGCCAGCCTCGGGGTGCCCAGCCAAGGCGGCTTCTGCTGCCCTTGCCAAGGCTCCGCCTTCGACCGGTCAGGCCCGTGTGTGCAAGGACGCGGCAGCGGCGACACGATGCCGCGGTCGCCCTTGCGGGCCGGCGTTGTCCGACATCAATGCCGACGACGATGACCCAGGTGCAGACTGGCGGCATCCCGATGAAGCCATCCGACCTGACCACGACTTGCCAGCCACGTTCTGCGGCACGCCCCGCCCGGGATGGCCGGAGTCTACTTAGCGCCGCCAGCAGCTGGCTTCGCACCGGCAGGGCGGCGCCCGGCCTTGCCAGGCTGCTGCTGGGCCTGGCGATCGTCCTGGTGCTGGCGCCGAGCATCCCGTGGGCCGCGGACGTGCGAGCCGCGGCGGAAGCGGCGTCTGCGCCGCGCGCGATGCCGCCATCCGTGGCGCCGCGTACCGTCATGGTGTTCGTGCGTGAGGGCTGTCCGCATTGCGCCGACGCCAAGGCCTGGCTGGCGCAGCTGGCGCCGCAGCGACCCGACCTGCGGTTCGTGCTGCGGCCCGTCGACAGCGATGCACAGGCACGGCAGGACCTGTCCGCGCTGTCGCGCGCCGCCGGCGTCTGGCCGCCGGGTGTGCCGACCTTCGTGGTGGATGGCCGCGTGCTGGTGGGCTTCGACGATGCCGAACATGCCGGGCGCGAGTTGCTGGCTCTGATCGACCGGCCCACGACCACGCCGCCAACGCCGCAGGACGGCGCGCGCTTCGGTTCGCTCAGCGCGTCCCGACTCGGCTTGCCGCTGTTCACGCTGGCGCTGGGGCTGCTTGACGGCTTCAACCCGTGCGCGATGTGGGTGCTGCTGTTCCTGCTGTCGGTGCTGGTGCGCCTGAAGGACCGGCGCCGCATGGCACTGGTGGCCGGCACCTTCGTCCTGGTCAGCGGCGCGGTGTACTACGCGTTCATGGCCGCCTGGCTCAACGTCTTCCTGGCCGTCGGCCTGTCGAATGCGCTTCGCATCGGGCTGGCGCTGCTGGCGCTGGGCATCGGTGCGATCAACGTCAAGGACTTCATTGCGCCCGGCCGGGGCCTGTCGCTGGCCATCCCGGCGCGCGCGCGGCCGGCGCTGGTGGCGCGCATGCATCGCCTGCGCGAAGCCCGTACGCTGCCGGCGGTGCTGGCTGCGGTGGCAACCCTGGCCGTGGCGGTGAACCTGGTCGAGTTGCTGTGCACGGCCGGCCTGCCAGCGATGTACACCGCAGTCCTCGCGCAGCAGGGGCTGTCGCCCGCGGCGCACCATGCCTACCTGGGCTTGTACATCCTGGGCTACATCGCCGACGACAGCCTGATGGTTGCAGTGGCGGTGACCGCGCTGGGCAGCGGCAAGCTCGGCGAGCGGGGCGGGCGCGTGCTGAAGCTGCTGAGCGGCGCGGTGATGCTGGTGCTGGGAACGCTGCTGCTGCTTCGCCCGCAGTGGCTGGTCTAGCAGCGGCGGGCGGTGCCAGCCAGGGTCTATATATAAGAAATGAATTATATTTGCGGATGCCTGCGCCGGGCGCCCGCTGAACAGAAACCGATGCCGTCGCCCGCCCCGATCCTCCGCCGCGCACTGCGTCCGACCTCGCCCGCCACCGCGCGGCGCCGCTTTCTGGCCGAGGACGGCTTCACGCAGGTGTGGTCGGTGGTCGACGGCTTCGAGGGCGACATGTCGAAGGACGGGCGGCGCAGCGTCAACGGCTGGAAGAACGCTGGCCTGCCTTGGAGCCACAAGCTCGACAAGGCGCGGATGTACTTCCCGCGATGATCCGATGATCGAGACGGCGCTGATCGGCAGCGGCCAGGGCGCGGCTTGCTGGGCGAGCGGCCGCGACCTGCGCGATGCGGTGGCACCGCAGACCGATGCCATCGTCTGCGTCCTGCAGCACGCGCGGATCCGCACCGTCCCGGCGCCGGCGCGGGGCCCGGCGCCTGCAGATTGACGCGGTGCTGTCGTTCTCGATCGGCCCGTTGGCCCTGCCGGTCGCACCGTTGCTGCTGCTGGCGACGGTCTGGTTGACCGCGGCCTTGGCCAGTCGATGGGCCGGTGCCGCCGAGGCGGCAGCGGCCGAGAACGCGGTGTGGCTCGCTGCCGGGCTGGGCCTGCTGGCCGCGCGGGCCGGCCAGCTGCTGCGCCATGCCGACGCCTACGCGGGCAGCCCGGTCGCGATGCTGGACCTGCGCGACGGCGGCTGGTTCGCACCGGCCGGCTGGGCTGCGGCCGGCCTGTGGCTTGCCTGGCGCGCAGTCGCCGCACCGCCACTACGCCGTGCACTGGGTGCTGCTGCCCTGGTCAGCCTGGCGCTGTGGGGCGCCAGCACGCTGGCGCTGCAGCGCGCCGGCGGTGGTGCCGACCCGCCAGTGCCAGCGATCGCGCTGACCTCGCTGCAGGGCGACCGCGTGTTGCCGCTGCCGGCGCTGCTGGGGGGTCAGCCGACGGTAGTCAACCTGTGGGCCAGCTGGTGCGGGCCATGCCGCGCCGAAATGCCGATGCTCGCCGCCGCGCAGCAGCGCGAACGCGGCGTGCGCTTTCTGTTCGTCAACCAGGGCGAGACGGCGGCCAGCGTGCAGGCCTACCTGCAGCGCGAGGGCCTGGCGCTGAACGGCGTCTGGCTTGATGCCGCCAGCCAGGCCGGCCCGGCCTTCGGCTCGCGCGGGCTGCCGACCACGCTGTTCTTCGACGCCCGCGGCCGCCGGGTGGACGCACACTTTGGCGTGCTGAACGCCGCATCGCTGCAGGCTCGCCTGGACGAATTGCGTGGACGGTGACCGGGCGGGATCTGTCGCTGCCTGCTTGCGTCGCCTACCCCCCGACCCCGGCGCCGCGTCAACAGGGCGCTGGCGCTGAAGCCGATGCACCCTGTACCGACGCCACCGGGGGCGCAACCGTCCACCTCGGCCCCAAGCTGCGCAACAGCCCGGGGGCAAAGCTTGAGCGCGAATCAGGCCGCCCGCAAGCCACCTCACTCAGCATCGAAGGCTGCCTTGACCCAGCTGATCCGACCGCCGTCGAGCGCCACCACGTCGAGGCAGCAGGGAGGCAGCAGCGGCAGCCGCAGCAGGTAGTGCCGCGCAGCGCGCACGATGCGCCGCTGCTTGGTGCCGCCGACGCTGGCCAGCGCGCCGCCGTGGCCGGCATCGGCGCGCGCGCACCTCGACGAAGACCAGCGTGCCGTCGCGATCGCGCAGGATCAGATCGATTTCCGCGCCGCGCGCGTGGGAAGGGCCACCCGCGACCCGATAATTGCGCTGCACGAGCGTGAGGCTCTGGCGCTGCAGATTGCCTGGTGCCAGCGACTCGGCATCGTCCCCGATCTCCTTCGTGCTGCCCCGGCCCGCCGCCTTGAACATCGCCCCCGACCTCCTGCTCCGTGCCGCTGCCGAGGCTGCAGGCACGCAGCAGTATCCCGCAGGTGCGCTGTATGTCGTGGCCACGCCCATCGGTAATCTGGCCGATCTGACGCTGCGCGCCATCCACGTGCTAGCCACGGTCGATGCCGTGGCCTGCGAGGACACCCGCGTCAGCGCCGGGCTGCTGCGCCACCTGGGGCTGGACAAGCCGCTGATCGCGCTGCACCAGCACAACGAGACGCGGGCCGCGGCGCTGGTGCTGCAGCGCCTGGCGCAGGGCCAGCGCGTGGCCTATGTCAGCGATGCCGGCACGCCGGCCGTGTCCGACCCCGGCGCCGCGCTGGTGGCGCAGGTGGCCGCCGCCGGCTGCCGAGTGCTGCCGATCCCCGGCGCCAGCAGCGCGCTGGCCGCGCTCAGCGTGGCCGGCGATGCGCGCAGCAGCGGCTTCGAGTTCATCGGCTTCCTGCCGGCGCGCGGTGCCGAGCGCGCCGCTGCACTGCGCCGCCTGAGCGAGGGCACGCGGGCGCAACTGCTGTTCGAGGCGCCGCACCGCATCGAAGCGCTGGCGCGCGAGCTGGCGACGTTGGCGCCGTTGCGCACACTGACGCTGTGCCGCGAGCTGACCAAGCAGTTCGAGACCGTGGCCACGCTGCCGGCCGCGCAGCTGCCGGCCTGGCTGGCCGCCGACCCCAACCGCCAGCGCGGTGAATTCGTGCTGGTGCTGCATGCGCCGCCGCCCGCCGAAGCGGCAGGCGACGGTCTGCCCGCTGCGGCGCTGCCGATGCTGGCAGTGCTGCTACGCGAGCTGCCGCTGAAGCAGGCGGTGAGCCTGGCGGCCGAGCTGAGCGGCGCGCCACGCAATGCGCTGTACCAGGCCGCGCTGCAACGCAAGGCCAACGCCGGGTAGCGCCGATTCGGCCAAGACCCTTCGCGCCGTGGCCGCGGCGGCCGACTCCTACAATGATTCAGACACCTTTCGGGACCTGCCCATGATCAGCCGCGAACCGACTCTCGAACGCCTGGCCATCGCACAACGCGTGCTGCTCGACCCCTTCGGCCTGGACGAGGCCGCGCTGGCGCGTGCGCTGACCACCGTCGGCGAGCACCGCATCGACGACGCCGACCTGTACTTCCAGAGCACGCGGCACGAAGGCTGGAGCCTGGAGGAAGGCATCGTCAAGAGCGGCAGCTTCAGCATTGACCAGGGCGTGGGCGTGCGCGCGGTCGCCGGTGAGAAGACCGCCTTCGCGTACAGCGACGAGCTGTCGGAAGCCGCGCTGCTGGACGCGGCACGCACCGTGCGCACCATTGCCGCCGCAGGCCAGAACAAGCGCATCAAGGTGGCCGGCAAGCCGCGCTATGCCGGCAGCCGCGTGCTCTATGCGCCCACCGATCCGATCGCCACGCTGGACAGCGCGCAGAAGGTGGCGCTGCTGGAACGCGTGGAGAAGATGGCCCGCGCCAAGGACCCGCGCGTGGTGCAGGTCATGGCCGGGCTGGCCGCCGAATACGACGTGGTGCTGGTGGCCCGCGCCGACGGCACCCGCGCCGCCGACGTGCGCCCGCTGGTGCGCGTGTCGGTGACGGTCATCGCCGAGCAGAACGGCCGCCGCGAAGTGGGCACCGGCGGCGGCGGCGGCCGCTTCGGCCTGGGCTACTTCCAGGACGAGCGGCTTCGCGAATACGTCGAGCAGGCTGTGAATGCTGCGCTCACGAATCTGGAGGCCCGGCCCGCACCGGCCGGCGAGATGAGCGTAGTGCTCGGCCCGGGCTGGCCCGGCGTGCTGCTGCACGAGGCCGTCGGCCATGGCCTGGAAGGCGACTTCAACCGCAAGGGCTCGAGCACCTTTGCCGGGCGCATAGGCCAGCGCGTGGCCGCCAAGGGCGTGACCGTGCTCGACGACGGCACCCTCGCCGACCGCCGCGGCTCGCTCAACGTCGACGACGAGGGCCATGCCACGCAGCGCAACGTGCTGATCGAGGACGGCATCCTCAAGGGCTACATCCAGGATTCGATGAACGCCCGGCTGATGGGCGTCAAGCCCACCGGCAACGGCCGGCGCGAAAGCTACGCGCACGTGCCGATGCCGCGCATGACCAACACCTACATGCTGGCCGGCAAACGGCCGAAGGAAGAGATCATCGCCAGCATCAAGCGCGGCCTGTATGCCACCAACTTCGGTGGCGGACAGGTCGACATCACCAGCGGCAAGTTCGTGTTCTCCGCGAGCGAAGCCTTCTGGGTGGAGAACGGCAAGATCGCCTACCCGGTGAAGGGGGCCACGCTGATCGGCAACGGCCCCGAGGCCATGACCCGCGTCAGCATGATCGGCAACGACATGCAGCTCGACACCGGCGTGGGCGTGTGCGGCAAGGACGGCCAGAGCGTGCCGGTGGGCGTCGGACAGCCGACGCTGCGCATCGACCGGCTGACGGTGGGCGGCACCGCTTAGCGCTACGCGGCGAGCGGCGCCTGCCTTCAGGCGGCCGCCAAGTGCCCCTGCAGCACGCCCACCGTGTTGGCGCCTACTTCCGCAGTGGCATACCCGCCCTCCAATACATAGCCGGTAGGCAGCCCCAGGGCGGCGATGCGGCGGCCGATCTGTGGGCAGTCGTCGCCACGCAGCTTGAAGGCCGAGATCGGGTCCTTCTCGAAGGTGTCCACGCCCGGCGACACCAGCGCGGCCTGGGCGCCGAAGGCAGTCACGCGCGCCAGCGCCACGTCCAGCGCCTGCAACCAGGCAGCGCCGTCGGTGTCCGGGGGCAGCGGCAGGTTCAGGTCGCAGCCCAGGCCGGCCCCGGCGCCGACCTCGTCGGCACGGCCGGTGAAGAAGGGGTAGTCGTCGTGCGGGTCGGCATGCAGGCTGGTGAAGAACAGGTCCCCGCGCTCCCAGAAGATGGCCTGCGTGCCGTTGCCGTGGTGGTAGTCGACGTCGACCCCCGCCACGCGCTGCAGGCCGTGGTCCAGCAGGTGCTGTGCGGCGATGGCCACGTTGTTGAGGTAGCAGAAGTCCCCCATCGCCCGCGCCGTGGCATGGTGGCCGGGCGGGCGGCAGATGGCGAAGCTGCAGCGCGTGCCGGCCAGCAGGTCGGCCGCGGCCGCCAGCGCGCACTGCGCACTCCAGCACGCCGCCGTCCAGGTGCCTTCGACGATGCTGCATTCGGCGTCCTGTGCAAAGTAGCCCGGCTGGCCATCGATGTGCCGCGGCAGCCTGTCAGGCGTCTGGGCGGCGGCGCGCCAGATCATCGGAAGCGCCGGATGGCTGCGGCCCAGCGCCGCCCACATGGGCCAGGCGCGCTGCAGAAAGTGCAGATAGTCGGCGTCGTGCACAGCCGCCAGCGGCGCCAGGCCAAGGTCGGGCGGCGCCAGCACCGGGCCGAGCTTCAGGTCGATGAAGCGCTGCTTCACCGCATCCGCGCGCACCGGCAGCTCGAAGCCATCGAGCCATTCGCCGTAGCTGAACTCCTTCAGGCCGCTGTGCAGCCGGTGCGTGTCGGAAAACCAGGCGTTCACGGCTGCACCTCGCCCAGGTAGTGGGCCAGTGTGAAGCTGGTCTCGTGCTCGCCGCTGGGCTTGGCAATACCGCTCAGGCGCAGCACCAGTGCGCCGTCGGCCTCCAGGCTGCCCTGGCAGAACACCAGGCTGCGCGTGCTGCGCAGCACTTGCAGCCGGCCTTCGACCCACGCCCCTTCGAGCGCCGGCGCGATGAAGTCGCAGCTCAGGCTGACGGTGAGCATGTAGCGCGACAGCCCCGTCTGCGCACTGGCGCCCAGCACCAGCAGCATGTCGGCCAATGTCGTCAGCATGCCGCCGTGGCAGCTGCCCCCCGGGTTGCAATGACGGCGCTCGACACGCAGGCCGAGGCACAGCGCCTCGCCCTCGCGCCGGCCATACAGCGGCCCGCAGGCGTCGATGTAGGGGTTGGGACGCAGTGTCAGCGGCACGAAGCCGTCCGCGATGTGCACGGTCATGGCATCGCTCTCCAGGGTCGGTGAGTCGATGGTAGCCGGCCCGGGTGCTGCCGCAGAATCGACGCTCCACTGCCGCCTCCGACCATGCACACCGTCCACACCTCCGCCCATGCCCAGGCCACGATCGACGCCGACGGCATCGGCACGCTGCAACTGCTTGACGCCGGCCGGCTGAACATCGTCGGCAGCGCCGCCATCGCCGACCTGCGCGCGGCATTGCAGCTGCTGGCGGCGCGGCCAGAGCTGCGCGTGCTGGTGCTGCGCGGCAGCGGCGAGCGGGCCTTCATCGGCGGTGCCGACATCGGCGAGATGGTCGACCTGACGCCGGCCAGCGCTGAAGTCTTCATCACCCGGCTGGCCGGGCTGTGCGATGCGGTGGCACAGATGCCGGTGCCGGTAATCGCGCGCATCCCCGGCTGGTGCCTGGGCGGCGGCCTGGAGGTGGCGCTGGCCTGCGACCTGCGCCTCGCCGACGACAGCGCGATGTTCGGCATGCCCGAGGTCACGGTCGGCATCCCGTCGGTGATCCACGCCGCGCTGCTGCCGCGGCTGATCGGTCAGGCGCGCGCCGACTGGCTGCTGCTGTGCTGCGAGAACATCGACGCGGCGCGCGCCGAGGCCTGGGGCCTGGTGCACGAACGCTGCGCCGTCGGGCAGCTCGACGCCCTAGTGAAGCAGCGCGCCGCGGCGCTGGCCGCACTGCCGCCGCAGGCGCTGCGCCAGCAAAAGCGCCTGCTGCGCCACTGGCAGACCGTACCGCTGGCGCAGGCGGTGCGCGGCAGCATCGGCGAATTCGCGCTGGCCTATGCCGGCGGCGAGCCGCAGGCGCTGATGGGTGAGTTCATGGCGCGCAAGGCGGCGCGCAAGGCACCGACCTGAACCGCCGCCTACGCGGCCGCTCAATGCGGCTTGCGCGGGCCCTTGAACGAATCAGGGCGGATGACATTGCCGTCGCGCTGCACCTTGCGCTGCGCGCGGCGGATGGCCTGTTCGGCCTCGCGCGCGGCCGTCTGCCGGTGCGAGCGCCAGAACCAGAGCAGCCGCGCCAGCCGCCGGCTGCCCCGCACGCTGCGCCGCCACGCGGCGTCCATGCGCTGCTGCTGCCGCGTCGGCAAGGCCATGCGCAGCAGCAGCGCCGCGCAGACGGCCAGTGCAATACCGGCAAAGATTTTCTCGATCACGACAGGCTCGGCTCCTCAGGCCAGGTTGCGAAGCTTGCGCAGCGCCACCGACAGCATCGCCAAGTCGGCCGGCTTGGCGTCGGCCAACTCGGCCAGCAGGCGATGGGCACTTTGCAGTTCCTGCTGATTTTCGCTCTCCCAGGCCTGCAGCATCTGCAACGCGCTGCCTTCGTGCCGGCTCAGCACCTCCAGCGCGATGCCGCGCTGCACCTCGGCCAGCTCGTCGCCGAGCGCGATCTTGGCCAATGTGTCCCAGTAGCCGTCGGCCGGCAGCGCCTCGATCTGCTGGTGCAGCCGCTGCAACCCCAGGCGCGCACCCAGCTCGTGGTGCAGGTCGCCGATGTCGTCCAGCGCCAGCTTGTGCGATTCCGCGATCTCGGCAATGTCCAGCGCATCGAACAGCCCGTCGGTGGCGGCGACCGCCTGGGCGAGCGGCGCGGGCACGCCGGCCGCGGTCCAGTCGGCCACCCGCGGCAGCGCGGCGGCAGCCGGCTCCAGCCGCGCGCGCAGCATGGCCACCGCCGGCGTCAGCCGCTGGATCAGCGGCTGCATGCCCTCGGCCGTGCGGCGCGGGTGCAGGAACCAGGTGGTGGAACGGATGATCAGGCCGCGCATGTGGTTGAGCATGGCCACCTGCGCCGCGTCGGCAACGCGGTTGTCCAGCGCCTCGATCTGCTTCCACAGCGTGCCGAAGCAGAACACCTCGCGCGTAGCCAGGTAGGCGCGTACGATCTGCGAGGGCCTGGCGCCGGTCATCTCGGTCAGCCGGTGCACGAAGGTCGGGCCGACACGATTGACCATGCGGTTGAGCACGTGGGTGGCGATGATCTCGCGCTTCAGCGGGTGGCGCGGGATCAGTTCGGCAAACTTTTCGCGCAGCAGCGGCGGGAAGTAGCGTGCCAGCGCCGTGGCCACCCACGGATCCTCGGGCAGGTCGGAATCGACCAGCTCGTCGGACAGCCACATCTTGCTGTAGGCCAGCAGCACCGCCAGCTCCGGGCTGGTCAAGCCCAGGCTCTGCGCCCTGCGTTCGGCAATCTGCTCGTCGCTGGGCAGGAATTCGATGGCCCGGTCGAGCAAGCCGATCTTCTCCAGGTGGCGCATGAAGCGCGACTGTCGGTCGAGCTGCGCCACACCCAGCGCGCGCGTCAGCGACAGCACCTGCGTCTGGAAGTAGTTGTCGGCCAGCACCTGGGCGGCCACGTCGTCGGTCATCTGCGGCAGCAGCGCATTGCGCTGCTTCTCGGTCATCTCGCCGTCGGCCACCGCCAGGCCGAGCAGGATCTTGATGTTCACCTCATGGTCGGAGGTGTCGACGCCGGCCGAGTTGTCGATGGCGTCGGTGTTGATGCGCACCCCCGCCAGCGCCGCCTCGATGCGGCCGAGCTGCGTGCAGCCCAGGTTGCCGCCTTCGGCCACCACCTTGCAGCGCAGCTCGCCGCCGTCGATGCGCAGCGCGTCGTTGGCGCGGTCGCCGACCTCGGCATGTCTTTCGCCGCGGGCCTTGATGTAGGTGCCGATGCCGCCGTTGTAGAGCAGGTCCACCGGCGCCTTCAGGATGGCGCCGAGCAGCTCCACCGGGGGCAGCCTGAAATCGTCGTCCGGCGCCTCGATGCCCAGCGCCGCACGGGCCTGCGGCGACACGGGGATGGACTTCTCGGCGCGCGACCACACGCCACCGCCGCTGGAAATCAGGCTGGCGTCGTAGTCGGCCCAGGACGAGCGCGGCAGCTTGAACAGCCGTTCGCGCTCGGCAAAGGACGCGGCCGCATCCGGGTTGGGGTCGATGAACACATGGCGGTGGTCGAAGGCGGCAATCAACCGGATGTGCCGCGACAGCAGCATGCCGTTGCCGAACACGTCGCCAGACATGTCGCCGATGCCTACTACCGTGAAGCCCTGGCTCTGCGTGTCCAGGCCCAGCTCGCGGAAGTGACGCTTGACGCTCCCCCAGGCGCCGCGCGCGGTGATACCCATGGCCTTGTGGTCGTAGCCGACACTGCCACCCGAGGCAAAGGCATCGCCCAGCCAGTGGCCGTACTCGGCCGACACGGCATTGGCATGGTCGGAGAAGGTGGCCGTACCCTTGTCGGCCGCCACCACCAGGTAAGGGTCGTCGCCGTCCAGGCGGCGCACCAGCGGCGGCGGCACCACCTGGCCAGCCACGCGGTTGTCGGTCAGGTCGAGCAATGCGCGCAGGTAGTCCTGGTAACAGGCCACGCCTTCCTTCAGGTAGGCCTCGCGATCGCTGGCTGGCGGCGCCTTCTTCAGCACGAAGCCGCCCTTGCTGCCCACCGGCACGATGACGGTGTTCTTCACCATCTGCGCCTTCACCAGGCCCAGCACCTCGGTGCGGAAGTCCTCCGGCCGGTCGCTCCAGCGCAGCCCACCGCGCGCCACCTTGCCGCCGCGCAGGTGGATGCCTTCGAAGCGCGGCGAGTAGACGAAGATCTCGTACAGCGGCCGCGGGCTGGGCAGCCCGGGCACCTTGGCCGAGTCGAGCTTGAAGCTGAGGAAGCTGCGCCGCGCGCCCGGCGCGCCGGAATGGCCGACCCCCGTGCGCCACCGGTTGGTGCGCAGCGTGGCCTGCATTAGCGCGAGCAGCTGGCGCAACACGCGGTCTTCGCTGAGGTTGCTGACGCGGTCCAGCGCCTGCTCGATGGCGTTCACCTGGGCGGCCGCCGCGTCGTCGTCGTGATCGGTGGGATGCAGGCGCAGGTGGAACAGCTTGACCAACATGCGCGCAATGTGTGGCTGAGCGGCCAGCGTCGCCTCGATCGTGGCCTGTGACAGTGCGAAGCCGATCTGCCTGCAGTACCTGGCATAGGCGCGCAGCACCACGATGTCGTCGGCCGCCAGGCCGGCACGCAGCACCAGGCGGTTGAAGTCGTCGTTCTCCACCTCGCCGCGGTAGATCTGCGCAAAGGCGCCTTCGAACAACCGCGACAGCAGCTCGGGCTCGAACTCGTCGGAGATCTGCGCCTCGAGCTTGAAGTCGTGCATCGACACCAGGACCCCATCACCGTGGCCCTGGTGGATACGGAAGTTGTCCTCACCCTTGACGCGCACGCCCATGTGCTCGAGCATCGGCAGGCTGTCCGAAAGCACCACCGGCCCGCCCAGGCGGTAGACCTTGAAGCCCAGGCTGTGCGCGCTGCCGCCCAGCGGGTGGTACAGCGCCAGGCCGAGCGGCTGCTCGGGCGTCAGCGCATCGACCTTGAGCACGTCGGGCACGGCGGCGCGGGCGCGGTGGATCTCGCGGTACACCTGCGGGAAGGCCGCGCCCCAGCGCTTGAACAGTGCCATGCCCTGGCCCTCGCCGGCCTCGTCGACCAGTGCATCGCGCAGCTCGTCGTCCCAGCGTCGTGCGGCCTCGGCCAGCCGCGCCTCGATCTCGCGCGTGTCGTAGGCCGGCACCTGGCCGGGCGGCGTGCGGATGGTGAAGTGCACGCGCGCCAGCAGCGTGTCGCCGAGCAGCACCGCGAAGTCGGCGCGCTGGCCGGCGAAGGCGGCCATCAGGATGGCCTGGAACTTCTTGCGCAGCTCGGTGGAATAGGCCTCGCGCGGCACGTACACCAGGCAGGAGACGAAGCGCTCGTAGGGGTCGCGCCACAGGAACAGGCGCAGGCGCTGGCGCTCACCCGCCGCCAGGATGCCCAGCGCGGTGTCGTGCAGCTCGTCCTCGCCGATCTGGAACAGGTCGTCGCGCGGATAGCTCGCCAGGATGTGCTCCAGCGCCTTGGCAAGATGACCGCCGGCGGGCAGGGCGGCACGCCGCATCACGGCCGACACCTTCTGGCGCAGCAGCGGGATCTCGTCGACGCGCGCCGCATACGCGGTCGAGCTGAACAGGCCGACGAAGCGGTGCTCGCCGACCACCTCGCCGGCCGCGTTGTAGCGCTTGATGCCGACATAGTCGCTGTAGCCCGGCCGGTGCACGGTGGAGCGGGTATTCGAGCGCGTCACCAGCAGCAGCGGCACCGGCGCGCGGGCCATGGCCCGGGCCTGTGCCGGCACCGCGGCAAAGCTGGCCGAGACCTCGTGCGCTGCCTCGCGCAGCACGCCCAGGCCGCTGCCGCCCACCAGGCGCAGCAGGTCCTCGCCCTGCTCGTTGGCCAGGTCGTGGCGGCGGTAGCCGAGCAGCGTGAAGTGGTCGTCGGCCAGCCACTGCAGGAAGGCGCGGGTCTCGGCGGCCAGTGCTGGCGGGACGGTGGGCGGCGGCGGCTGCAGTTCGGCGATGGCCTCGTGCAGCCGATCGAGCATCGGCCGCCAATCGCGCACCGCGCAGCGTACATCGGCGAGCACCCGCTCCAGCCCGGCCGCCAGTTCGGCGCGAAGCTGTGGGTCGACCAGCCTGTCGACCTCGACATGCATCCATGATTCGCGCCCGGCCTTCGGGTCGGCTTCGTCCGAGCGCAGTTCGTGCAGTGCCTGCAGCCGGCCCTTCGCGTCGCGCTGCACCACCAGCACAGGGTGCACGATCAGGTGCAGCGACAGGCCCTGGCGGTTGATCTCCATGGTGGTGCTGTCCACCAGGAAGGGCATGTCGTCGTTGACCACCTCGATCACCGTGTGCCGGGAGGTCCAGCCTTGTTCGGCCAGCGACGGGCTGATGACGCGCAGCCGCGTCGTGCCCGGCTGGCGCTCGGCGCCGAATTGCCAGGCCGACAGCAACGCACCCAGCAGGTCCTCCGGCGTGCGTGCGGCCAGGTCGTCGGCGTCCAGGTGGTGGAACCAGGCCCGGGCGAAGGCCTCGAGGGCAGCGCCCTGGGCTGACTGCAGGCGTGGCGCAGCCAGGGCCAGCACGGCTTCGATGCGCTCGCGCCGGGCCGTCTCTATCGACTGGTTCATGGGTTCGTCTCCGATTTGTGCGGCATTCGCGGTTGGCCCGGCGCCTGTCTGTTCTCAGCCACGCAGCTTACGCCTGCGCCAACCCGCGGCGCGCGCTACGATCGCGCCTCGCTGAACTGAGGACGCCCCACCGATGAGCAACCTGAACCTCGACGTCAACGGCCAGGCCGTGCAACTGCAGGTCGACCCGCAGCGCCTGCTGGTCGAAGTGCTGCGTGAGCAGCTCGGACTGACCGGCACCCACGTGGGTTGCGATACGAGCCAGTGCGGCGCCTGCACGGTGCTGCTCGACGGCCAGCCGGTGAAGAGCTGCACGATGCTGGCGCTGCAGGCCGAAGGCCGGCGCGTCACCAGCGTCGAAGGCCTGGCCCAAGGTGGCGAGCGCCACCCGATCCAGCAAGCCTTCATCGACTGCCACGGTCTGCAATGCGGCTTCTGCACGCCGGGCATGATCATGTCCACCGCCGCGCTGCTGCAGCACACCCCCAACCCCAGCCAGGAGCAGATCGAGCACGCGCTGGAAGGCAATCTGTGCCGCTGCACCGGCTACGTCAACATCGTCGCCGCGGTCAAGCAGGCCGCCGCGACGCTGACTTCGGGAGCCGCAAAATGAGCGCCGTCGCACAACGTTTCGGCAGCGGCCAGTCGGTGCGCCGCATCGAGGACCCGGCGCTGGTGGCCGGCAAGGGCCAGTTCACCGACGACGTCGCGCCCGCCGGCCAGACCTTCCTGAGCCTGCAGCGCTCGCCCTACCCGCATGCGCGCATCGTCGCCATCGACACCGCGGCCGCACTGGCGTTGCCCGGCGTGCTGGCGGTCTATACCGGCGCCGACCTGGTGGCCGCCGGCGTCAAGCCGATGAGTTCGCAGCCGGTGTTTCCCGGCCCCGGCGGCGCGCCGGCCCCGCAGACACCGCGCCATGCGCTGGCTGTCGGCGAGGTGCGCTTCGTCGGCGAGGCGGTGGTCGCCGTGGTCGGCACCAGCCTGGAGGCCGCGCGTGCCGGGCGTGATGCGGTGGTCGTCGACTATCACGAACTGCCCAACGTCGTGCACCTGGACGATGCCGTCGCCGCCGGCGCGCCCAAGGTCTGGGCCGAGGCCACCGACAACTACGCGGCCGAGATGCGCCACGGCAATGCCGAGGCCTGCGCCGCGGCCTTTGTCCAGGCCGCTCACGTGATCGCACTGGACCTGGTGAACCAGCGTCTGGCGCCCACTTCGCTAGAGCCGCGCAGCGTGCTCGGCAGCTTCGACGACGGCCGGGTGACGCTGCGCATGAGCACGCAGATGCCCAGCGGCGTGCGCGACACGCTGTGCAATGAGGCCTTCGGCTGGCCGACGACCAAGCTGCGCGTGATCGTCGGCGATGTCGGCGGTGGCTTCGGCATGAAGACCGGCGCCTACCCCGAGGACATCGTCGTCGCCTTCTGCACGGATGCGCTGCAGCGGCCGGTGAAGTGGGTGTCCGAGCGCAGCGAGGAGTTCCTCGCGGCCAGCCACGGCCGCGACATCCGCAGCCGCGCCGAGCTGGCACTCGATGCCAGCGGCCGCGTGCTCGGCCTGCGCGTGCACACCGAAGCCAATGTCGGCGCCTACGCCACCACCACCGGCGTGATCATCCAGCTGCTGATCGGGCCGTGGGTGTCGACCAGCGTCTACGACATCCAGACCATCGACTTCAAGCTGCAGGCGGTGCTGACGAACACCACGCCGCTGGGCGCCTACCGCGGCGCCGGCCG
>Ga0105090_10000396_pt1 | contig 21158 bp, 17 predicted proteins | sample PPLLak3March2015_FD_79110 | JGI IMG/M metagenome (GOLD analysis project Ga0105090, IMG submission 79110) | Freshwater sediment microbial communities from Prairie Pothole Lake near Jamestown, North Dakota, USA - PPLs Lake P7 Core (1) Depth... | ecosystem: Environmental > Aquatic > Freshwater >... | reverse complement strand
GCCAGCGTCAGGTCGCGCGGCCACAGCGAGAAGACGCCCAGGATCTCCTCGTTCGTCTTGAAGCTCATGTTGACCATCCAGTACACCGGCAGGATGGCGAACACCAGGTACAGGGCCAGGAAGATGACCCGCTTTTGGAATCGCTTATCCATGGCCTGCTCCCCCTTTGTCCTGCGTGCCCACGCGCTGCATCCAGTTGTAGAGGATGAAACACAGCAGCAGGATGATCAGGAAGTAGATCAGCGAGAACGCCGCCGCCGGGCCGAGGTCGAACTGGCCGACGGCCTTCTGCGTCAGGTACTGGCTGAGGAAGGTCGTTGCATTGCCGGGGCCGCCGCCAGTGAGCACGAAGGGCTCCGTGTAGATCATGAAGCTGTCCATGAAGCGCAGCAGCACGGCGATCATCAGCACGCCGCGCAGCTTGGGCAGCTGGATGTAGCGGAACACCGCAAACTGGGATGCACCGTCGATGCGCGCCGCCTGGTAGTAGGCATCTGGAATGGCACGCAGCCCGGCGTAGCACAGCAGGGCCACCAGTGGTGTCCAGTGCCAGACATCCATCACCAGCACCGTCAGCCAGGCGTGCGTGGCGTTGCCCGTGTAGCTGTACTCGAAGCCGAGCCAGGCCAGCGCGGCACCCATCAGGCCGATGTCGGTGCGGCCGTAGATCTGCCAGATGGTGCCGACCACGTTCCACGGGATCAGCAGCGAGATCGCCACCGTCACCAGCACAGCCGAGGCCTGCCAGCCTTTGACCGGCATCGACAGTGCCAAGGCAATGCCCAGCGGGATCTCCACGAGCAGAACGCTGAGCGAGAACACCATCTGACGCAGCAGGGCGCCGTGCAGTTCCTCGTCGCGCATCACCGCCTTGAACCATTCGGTGCCGACGAAGACGCGACGCTCTGGCGAGATGATGTCCTGCACGGAGTAGTTGACCACGGTCATCAGCGGCACGATGGCCGAGAAGGCCACGCAGAGGATGACGGGCAGGATCAACCACCAGGCCTTCTGGTTGACCGGCTTCATTCGATCAGCTCCTCGTTCCTGTAGAAGCAGGTGTGCGCGCCGACGATGCCCAGCCAGACCGCGTCGCCCACCATGGGGATGGTCTGCTCCGGACTCAGGCGCGCGCGCAGCATCTGCGCCTCGGCAGCCGGGCCGACGTGCGCCGTGATCAGCCAGTAGGTGCCGATGTCCTGCGCCTGCGTCACGACGCCCGGCACGGCACCGGCGGCGTCTGCGGACACCAGTTGCACATATTCGGGCCTCACGCCCAGCGTAAAGCGGTCCATGCCGGCAAGGCCGGGGTCGGGTGCCGCCAGCGTGTGTCCCGCCACTTCGATGCCACGACCCGTGCCCCGGGCGGGCAGGAAGTTCATGCCAGGCGAACCGATGAAGTGGCCGACGAAGGTGTGGCGCGGGCGCTCGAACAGTTCGCTCGCACTGCCCACCTGCACGGCTCGGCCGCGCGTCATCACCATCACCTGCTGCGCAAAGGTGAGTGCCTCGACCTGGTCGTGCGTGACGTAAATCAGCGTCAGTTTCAGCTCGTGGTGCACCTGCTTGAGCTTGCGTCTCAGCTGCCACTTCAGGTGCGGGTCGATGACGGTCAGCGGTTCATCGAAGAGCACGGCAGAGACGTCTTCCCGCACCAGACCGCGGCCGAGCGAGATCTTCTGCTTGGCATCGGCGGCCAAGCCGGCGGCGCGCTTGTCGAGCTGAGCGCTCATGTCCAGCATCTCGGCGATCTGCCCCACGCGCTGCTTGATGCGGCCGGCAGGCACGCCACGGTTGCGCAGCGGGAAGGCCAGGTTCTCGGCCACCGTCATGGTGTCGTAGATCACCGGAAACTGGAACACCTGGGCGATGTTGCGCTGCTGCGGACTGAGGCGGGTCACGTCGCGTCCGTCATAGCGCACGCTGCCCTGCGAGGGCGTCACCAGGCCCGAGACGACATTCAGCAGCGTCGTCTTGCCGCAGCCCGACGGCCCGAGCAGGGCGTAGGCGCCGCCGTCCTCGAAGGTCATCTTCAGCGGCAGCAGCGCATAGTCCTCGTCACGTTGCGGCTTCGCACCGTAGGCGTGGGCAAGGTCGAGCTCGATGACCGCCATGTCAGCGATCTCCGGGCCTGAGCTTCACTGCCGGTGCGAGCATCAGGTCGCCGCGGGCATCGAACACGTACACCTGCGAGGAGCTCACGTGCAGCGTGATGGGCGCACCCAGCGTGAAGACGTGCACGCCGGGCAGTTGCGCCACCAGTTCGCCGATGGCGGTGTCGACGTGTAGATAGGTGTCCGAGCCCGAAATCTCGGCCAGTTCGACCCTGCCGGGCAGGCTCAGGTCACCCGGGCGCGGCTGCACGTGCAGCGCGCCGGCACGAATGCCCACGGTGAGCGCTTGGAAGCCCGTCGTGGTGTGGTCGGGTGGCAGCTGGGCCGCAAGCAGCACCGCTGCCGACAGCGCGATGCCGCCTGGCGCGGCCCGGGCTTCGATCAGATTCATCGGTGGGTCACTGAAGGCGCGCGCGACACGGATCGATTGCGGGCGGTGGAAGACCTCGGCCGTGGGGCCGTACTGCAGCAGTTCGCCGGCGTCCAGCACCGCCGTGTAGCCGCCCAACAACAGCGCCTCGGTCGGCTCGGTGGTGGCGTAGACGACGGTCGACTCGCCGCTCGCGAACAAGGCCGAGAGCTCGTCGCGCAGCTCCTCGCGCAGCTTGTAGTCCAGGTTCACGAGCGGCTCGTCGAGTAGCATCAGCGGCGCCCCCTTGGCCAGCGCGCGGGCGAGCGCCACACGCTGCTGCTGGCCGCCCGACAACTCGGCCGGCAGGCGGTCCAGGAAAGGCTCGATGTGCAGTTTGGCGGCCAGCTCGGTGACGCGGGCCATCACCCCGGTACGGTCGAGCGCGCCCAGCAGCCTGAGCGGCGAAGCGATATTGTCGGCCACCGTCAACGACGGGTAGTTGATGAACTGCTGGTAAACCATGGCCACGTTGCGTTGGCGCACCGGCACGCCGGTCACGTCGCGGCCGTCTGCGATGACCCGCCCCGCCGTTGGCGCATCGAGCCCGGCCATGAGGCGCATCAGCGTCGTCTTGCCGGCCTGGGTGGCCCCGAGCAGCACCGTCACCGCACGCGGCACCAGCTTGAGGTCGCACGCGTACAGGTGGGTGGCGGCGCCGACACGCTGCTCGATGCCTTTGAGCATCAGCTCCATGCGGGCTCCCTATCGTCGGCACCCGCCGGCCGGGGGACGGCGGCCCACCGGGCTTCGCACCAGGCCTGGACATGGTGACGCTGCGTGTCGTCGTAGTGCAGGCCGAGCTTGGTGCGTCGCCAAAGGACATCCTGCGCACAGCGCGCCCACTCGTGACGGTGCAGGTAGTGCAGTTCGGCCTCGAACAGACCCGGCGCAACCTCGGCACCGAGATCGTCCCCGCCCAACACCATCTCCACGCGCGCACCGTAGGCGCGCGCCAACCGTCGCACCAGTGGCGCCGGCAATGCGGGGTGGCGGGCGGCCAGCGCCTGCACGAAGCGTTCGAAGTCGGTGTCGGGGCGCTCGGCGGCGCCGATCCACGCCGTGAGGTCACCGCCGGGCAAGGGCGCGTGTTCCGTCCACGCGCCGGCGGCGGGGCGCAGCGGCGCCTGAAGCAGGTCCGCCGCTTCTTCGGCCAGCTTGCGAAACGCCGTGAGCTTGCCGCCCCAGACGGTCAGCAGCGGCGCCTGTGCGGTGTCCAACTCCAGAAAGTAGTCTCGCGTCACGGCCGAGGGGTCGCCCGAGCCGTCGTCGAGCAAGGGGCGCACGCCCGAGAACGACCAAACCACGTCGGTCGGCACGACGGGGCGCTCGAAATAGCGGCTGGCCTGCTCGCAGAGATAGCGGATCTCGTCGTCGTCGATGCGCACTTCGTCGATGGCACCTCGGTGCTCGACGTCGGTGGTGCCTATGAGCGTGAAGTCGCCCTCGTAGGGAATGGCAAAGATGATGCGCCGGTCGGGGTTCTGGAAGATGTAGGCATGGTCGTGGTCGAACATCTTGGCCACGACGATATGGCTGCCCTTCACCAAGCGCAGGGACTTGCGTTGCGGCACATGCGCGTACTCGGCCAGGAACTGTGCGGCCCAGGGGCCGGCGGCATTCACCAGCGCCCGCGCATTCAGCGGATGCGTCATGCCGCCAGCGTCGCGCAGCGTCGCCCGCCACTGGCTCGCCTCGCGACGGGCATCGATACACGGCCAGCGCGTCAGCACGGTGGCACCGCGGCCGGCGGCGTCTATGGCGTTGAGCACCACCAGGCGAGCGTCGTCGACCCAGCCGTCGGAATAGACGAAGCCCTTCGTGAAGCTCTTCTTCAACGGCTCGCCGATGGCATGGCCACGCAGGTCGATCGCCGACGAACCCGGCAGCACCTCGCGCCGCGCCAGATGATCGTAGAGGAAGAGGCCGGCACGGATCATCCACGCCGGCCGCATCGACGGGTTGTGTGGCATCACGAAGCGCAGCGGCCGCATGATGTGTGGTGCGCCCCGGAGCAGCAATTCGCGCTCAAGCAGCGACTTGCGCACCATGCCGAACTCGTAGTACTCGAGGTAGCGCAAGCCGCCGTGGATCAACTTGGTGGACGACGACGAGGTGTGCGCCGCAAGGTCGTCCTTCTCGCACAGCACCACGCTCAGGCCGCGGCCGGCCAAATCACGTGCGATCCCGGCGCCGTTGATGCCACCGCCAACGACGAGCACGTCGCATGCCGGCGGCAAAGCGCCGGATGCCGACGCTGGACAGGACGACGAAGCTGATTTCACGGCTGGGCGGTGGCTTGTCTGTGCTTGCGGCCGGCACGGCGGAGAACCGTGCAGTCCGTCACCTTCTTTTTCGTTTCACGATCGATTTTGTTCGTTTGATAACCTTTTTTGACCGGTATAAACCCTGTCTTCAGTTCGTCATTGAGCGTTTAGATTCGTTTGCCATGAACCCGAGCCCCCGGCAGCTTGAACTGGTGGACGAGGTGCGGCGCCTTCGCAGCATCTCGGTCGAAGCCCTGGCCGAGCGCTTTGGCGTCACCCTGCAGACGGTGCGGCGCGACGTGCGCCTGCTGGCCGAAGCCGGTCTGCTGACACGCTTTCACGGCGGTGTGCGCGTGCCGAGTTCGACCACCGAGAACATTGCCTACCGCCAGCGCCAGCAGCTCAACGACGGTGCCAAGCGCTGCATCGCCCGCGCGGTGGCGCTGGCCGTCCCCAACGGCTGCTCACTGATCCTGAACATCGGCACCACCACCGAGGCTATCGCGCATGAACTGCTACGCCACCGCGGCCTGCGCGTCATCACCAACAACCTCAACGTGGCGGCGATCCTGTCCGACAACCCCGACTGCGAGGTCATCGTTGCCGGCGGCGTCGTGCGCGGGCGCGACCGCGGCATCGTCGGCGAGGTGACGGTGGACTTCATTCAGCAGTTCAAGGTCGACATCGGCCTCATCGGCATCTCGGCTATCGAAGCCGATGGCACGCTGCGCGACTTCGACTACCGCGAGGTCAAGGTGGCGCGCGCCATCATCGAGCACTCGCGCGAAGTCTGGCTGGCCGCCGACCACAGCAAGTTCAACCGGCCGGCGATGGTGGAGTTGGGGCGGCTCGACCAGGTCGATGCGCTGTTCACCGACCAGGCGCCGCCCGAGCCGTTTCCGACGCTGCTGGCCGAAGCCGGCATCGGCCTCAACGTCTGCCCACCGTGACCGCCCAGCCGCTCACCCTCGGCGACTTCTCGCCGCAGTCGCCGCAAGCCCTTGCCTGCCATCCATGGCAACGGCAATTCGCCGCGAGGCTGGGTGCAGGGTCGCCGCCTCGATCGGGGTCCACGCCATCAATGCGAGGAAGATCAGGAATGTTCGGCAACTGAACATCTCCAGTGCGAACACCGGGCCCCCCATGCAAAAGCACTACGCCGCCGGCAGCGTGTTCGGAGACCAGCAAGCGTTCCCAGGTCGGACGATGTTCGGCAACGCCTGCAGGTTTGGGGACAGCTGCACTTTCGGGAACGACTGTTCGTTCGGGGAGCTCTGCGTGTTCGGCGAGTGCTGCGAATTCGCTGACGGCTGCAGGTTTGAGTGCGGATGCTGGTTCGACCGTGGATGCGGGTTCGGTGTGCGGTGCACCTTCGGAGTGGGATGCACCGCGGGCGAGGACTGCAGCTACTGGAGCGAGTTCGACACCCAGGACGACACCGGGGACAGCACCGCTCGCTGGAACGTCTACGTATCGTCCGAAAGCCACCCTGCAAACCTGACGGTCCGCAAAGTGCTGGGCAGGTAGACCGCAAAGCGCTGGCTAGCCGACACCAAGATCCCCTCCGCGGGCTCTATCGCGCCTGGGCTACCTCGGCCTCGCTTCGTCGGGCACCTGCTCCAGGTGTGCGCCACTTTCCGCCGTTGGCGGATCTCCATGAGAGTCATTCGACACGGGCGGCAGTTCGTGCTCGCGCCAGATGCACAGCGCGCCACAGTCGGGCGGGCGATCCGGCCACCGCAGGGCGCGTTCACTATTCTGCCAAGCCAGCGGATCGTCGGTGATAGGGTACACAGGACGAAGCCTACGGGCGTCGGTGAGGGGGCGAATTGAGTTTGCGCAGGGTTCCTTCCCTGTCCGCCCGATCGACACGGCGCGTTGAAGTCGTCAACGACGTCGGGCTGGAGGGCCCGCAACACCTCGTCGGCAGCCCGCGCACCCGACAGCAACGCGCCTTCCATGAAGCCCTGGTAGCTGTAGAAGGAATCCGTGTGCTCGCCGGCGAAGTGGATGTTGACGTAGGTCGTGTCGCCTTGGTCATGGTTGTTGAGGCTGTCGCGTCGGGCATTGGCCGCTTGTGGGACAGACCAACGAAAAAGGGCTCAGAGATTTCTCTCTAAGCCCTTGATTTCATTACTATTTTTGGTGCGGCTGGCAGGATTCGAACCCACGACCCCTTGGTTCGTAGCCAAGTACTCTATCCAACTGAGCTACAGCCGCATGCAGCTTTCAACTATAGCATGGCACCTGCGACCCGGCCTTCAGTCTATGGCAGCAGCGGCGCGCTCGCATTCGACGGCACTGGCCTCGTCGGATTGCTGTCGTGCCAGTTCGGCCAGCTGCCGCCAAGCGAGGCGCCGCGTGCGTGCCGGGAGCCCAGGCGCCACAGCCGCCTGCTCGAGCAGCCGACGCGCCTTGCCCCAGAGCTGGCATTCCGCGAAGACCATGCCGACCGCGGCCACCACCGCCGGTTCGTGGCCATGACTCTGGGCCGCGCTCTCCAGTCGCGGCAGCCATTCCGCGGCGATCCCGCGCCGCGCCTCGATGAGTGCCAGCGCCAGCGCCTCGCGGTCTTCGCGCGCCAGTTCGGACAGGCGATCCCAGAACGGTCGCAGCCAGTGCTGCGCTTCCTCCGCAGCATCCATTTGAACGGCGCGGTGCGCGGCGCGCGCGACGACCTGCGGGTCGCGCCGGTCGGCGGCGTCGATCTGGCCCCACAGCCGCCGCAATTGCTGCACGTCGTGTGCCCCCTCCAGGGTTTCGGCAGCCAGTGAACGCAGCAGGCTCTGCGCGACGACGGGCGAGAACGCCTGGTGCTTGGCCAGCAGACGCGCCGTGTGCAGCGCCTCCAGCGGCTGGCGCGCCATGCGCGCCGCCTTCAGCCTGAGGCGCAGGGCGTGGGTACGGCGCGCCGCTCCTGGCGGCAGGGCGGCGAGCTTCTCCAGCGCCCCCGGCGCATCGCGGTCGTCCAGCGCCCATTCGGCCCCCAGCAGTCGCGTTGCTTCCTCGGCGATGCGCGGGCCGCTGCCCTGGCGCGCTGCCTTCATCGCGCGGCCCAGCGTCTCATCGCGGCTGGCCCTGTCCTGCAGCCGGTGCAGGCTGCCGGCGGCGAGCAGTTCGCCGAGGACTCGAAAATCGTTGTCGGCGGCCAGTGTCGGCGTGTCCTCGGCCACCGCCAGCGCCTTCTGCGCCGCCTTGCGGGCGCGCCCGAAGCGAGCGCCGAAATATTCAGTGAGCGACTCGCGCAGCGCCGACTGCGCGGCGCGCTCGCGGCGCAGGGCGCGCCATTCGCCGGCCCGTCGCGGCAGGCTGACGAGGGCATGAATCGCTTGCGCCGCGATCACCAGCACGCCGCAGGCGGCTGCAAGCAGGATCACGAACAGGTTGAGCGAGAAGTCGGTGCGCCAGCCACGCCAGTACAGCGTCACCAGCCCGTCGTTGGTGCCCAGCGTGGAAGCGGCCACGACGGCCACCACGAAGAGCAGCACGATCCAGATGACGCTGCGCATGGCCCCCTGCCCCGCCGCCGCGTCAGCGGCCGGCCGACGCCGCGGCGATGGCCGCCAGCGTGGCGTCGGGCCGCGGCGTATTGACCAGCCTGGACTGCGCCATCACCTGGCGCACCGTCTCGCTGGCGCTGACGACGCGGCGCGAACTGCGGTCGAAATAGCGGTCCAGCGCTGCCTGGGCATCACGCAAGTCGGACTGCGCGGCGTCGAACTGCCGCGACAGCAGCGCCAGCCGCGCATTCAGCAGCCGAAGCTTGAGGTTCTCGCGCAGGAAGAAGGCCTGCTCGGGCGCCACCAGCATGGCTTCGGGCTGCTCGATGCGGGTCACGCGCACCAGGTCCTTGACCTCGCCCCACAACTGTTCGGCGAAGTGACGCCAGGTCAGGGCCAGGCGCTCCGACCAGCCGGCATCGCTGGCGGGCCGCTCCGGCGCGACAGCAGCGGAAGCTGGGGCGCCGGGGCGGGGTGCTTCCTTCGCTGCCGCCGCAGCTCCGGTGCGCCGCTCGGGCGCAGCCAGCAGCGGCAGTTCGTCGACCTGCCGAATGACCTCATCGAGCCGAATGGTCAGCATCGTGATGTCGGTGACGCCCGCCGCGCGGGTTCGCTCCAGGTCCTGCGCCACGGCGCGTCGCACGCGCTCCAGGCGCGGCTGGTTGTAGCGCGCCAGGCGTTCGTCGGCGTACTTGAGCGTCAGTACCAGCGGCTCCGCGCTGCCGGTGATGGCGGCCTGCTGCAAGGCGACGCGGATCGCCGCTTCGACTTCGGCGAGCACGTTCTCGTCTCGCGATCGCGCCAGCGACTGGATCAGGTCCTCGAGTTGCGTGCGCTGCATCGAGGTCTCGGCCACGCGCACCTCCAGCAGCGCCATGCGGGCGGCGGCCTCGCGCGCCGTCACTTCGGCCTGGTGCGCCAGGGTGCGCGACTCGGTGGCCAGGCTGGCGCTGTCCTGCTGGCGCTTCACCAGTTCGGCCTCGAAGGACTTGAGGCGCTGCTGCGTATTCCAGGCCAGCACCAGCGCGGCGGCCGCCAGCGCCGCCAGCACCGCGGCGCCGGCCGCGATCCAGCGCCCAAGCAGACCGGATGCGTTAGTCCCCACACTCGCGTGGACTGCGGAGGCAGCCGCCGGCGGTGGGGCCGGCGGCCCGGCCGCCGCTTCGGCGCCCGGCACGGCGGGCACCTCGGGCGTCGCCGGCACAGCGGGTGGTGGGGGCGCGGGGGTCAGGGTCACGGGCGAGCCGATTCTATCGGCGCCGTCCGTGGCTCACGCAGCAGCGCCACCACCGCCGCCGGCGCGGGGGCCGCGAGCTCGACCTCACCGAAACCCGCCTGCCGCGCCGCGCTCACGATGCGCGGGTGCGTGGCCAGCGCCGCGCTGCGCGACCAATCCGCTGCCGGGGCCAGCCGCTGCAGGTTGCCCACCGCTTCGCTGCTGCTGAACAGCCAGCGGTAGGCGGCAGGCGCGGCCAGCGCCGAGCGCAGCAGCGCCGATTCGGCGGCATCGAGCGTCGGCAAGCGGCGGCGGTAGGCGGCGACGAAGTCGACCGTGGCGCCGCGTGCGCGCAGCGTATCGGCGAGCCAGTCGCGCCCGTCTTCACCGCGCACCACGAGCACACGACGACCGGCCCAGTCGCGCCCTGCGATGCGCGCCCACAGGGCCTCGGAATCGAAGGCCGGCGCGTCGCCGGCCGGTTCGACCAGCGCCGCTTCGTGCACGCCGGCGCCGCGCAGTGCCGCCGACGTGCCGGGGCCGGTGGATCCCGCAAGCACGCCATCCGGCCAGGGCGCGCCAGACGGTGCGGCGGCCATGAAGTGCTGCACCGCATTGGCGCTGACGAAAATCACCAAGGCCATTCCGTGCAGGTGGCGCCAGGCCTGGCGCAGCGGCCCTGCATCTTCCATCGCGCCGATCTCGATCAGCGGCAGCGACGCCGCCGCCTGCCCCAGCGCCTGCACGTCGCGCACCCAGGCCGCTGCCTGGGCCAGCGGGCGGGTGACGATCAGCAGCATCGCGGGCCGCGCCTCAGGCCGCGGGCAGGTAGCTGCCAGCACCGGCGTGGCGCAATTGCGCAGCCGCCTGCTCGCCCAGCGCGCGCGCCGCCGCCTCGTCGGCCACCGCGGCACGCTGCCGCGTGCGCAGCAGCGGCCGCGCGAGCTCGGCGGCGTCGCCGAGGGCGGCGTCCAGGCGCAACGTGTCGCCCTCCCACACCGCGTGTGCGGCCAGCGGCATGCTGCAGCTGCCGCCCAGGGCGCGGGAGACGGCGCGTTCGGCGTGGCAGGCCAGGAAGGTCGGCCGGTGCAGGGTCTGCGCCAGCACTTCACCCAGAGCGTGGGCGTCCTCGCGCACCTCCAGCCCCAGCGCACCCTGGCCGGCGGCGGGAATCATGGCTTCGGGGTCGAATACCGAGCGGATCCGCGCCGCCAGCCCCAGCCGCCTCAGGCCGGCGGCGGCCAGCACGATGGCGTCGAAACCGCCTTCGTCGAGCTTGCGCAGGCGGGTGTCGAGGTTGCCGCGCAATGGCTCGATGTGCAGGTCGGGCCGCTGCGCCAACAGCTGCACGACGCGGCGCAGGCTGGAGGTGCCGACGACGGCGCCGTGCGGCAGTTCGGCCAGATCGGCGTAGCGGCTGGAGACAAAGGCGTCGCGCGGATCCTCGCGCTCCCAGATCGCCGCCAGCACGAAGCCCGGCGGCAGGTCCATCGGCACGTCCTTCAGCGAATGCACCGCCAGGTGGGCCCGACCCTCCTCGAGTGCGGTTTCCAGCTCCTTGACGAACAGGCCCTTGCCACCGACCTTGGACAGGGCGCGGTCCAGGATCTGGTCACCGCGGGTCGTCATGCCCAGCAGTTCCACTGCCATGCCGAAGCGGGACACCAGCGTGTCCCTCACATGTTCGGCCTGCCACAGCGCAAGGCGGCTCTCGCGCGTGGCGATGATGGTGGGAGCAGTCATGGCAGCGATGATAGCCAGCCGCACCGTGCAAACCGGCTCTCGCCGCGGCCACGCGTCATCGCATCCGGGCACGGCCCTTGCGGGCAGAATGGGTCACCCGGTTACATCGCGCAGGACCGCCCATGCCCCGCACCACCGCAGCGCGCAGCGCCTTGCAGCCACGCACCAGGGCGAAGCGCGCCGCCGCCGAGGGCGACGCCGCCAGCAAGAACCGGCCGCTGGTCGACGACATCCGCCTGCTCGGCCGCATTCTCGGCGACGTCATCCGCGAGCAGGAGGGCGTCGAGCCCTACGAACTCATCGAGCGCGTGCGCCAACTCTCGGTGGCCTACCGGCTGAAGGCCGACGCCAGCGCCGGGCGCATGCTCGACCGCCTGCTGAAGAATCTGTCGGCCGACCAAACGGTGTCGGTGATCCGCGCCTTCAGCTATTTCAGCCATCTGGCCAATATCGCCGAGGACCGTCACCACGTGCGCCGCCGCGCCGTGCACGAACGGGAGGGTCACCTGCAGGAAGGTTCGCTGGCACTGGCCTTCGAGCGCCTGCACCGGGCCGACCACCGCGCCGCCGAGATCGCGCAGACGTTGGCACAGGCCTACATCTCGCCGGTGCTCACCGCCCACCCGACCGAGGTGCAGCGCAAGAGCATCCTCGACGCCGAGCGCGCCATCGCGGCATTGGTGGGCGAACGCGACGAGCTCGGCACCGCGCAGCAGCGCGCCGACAACGAGGCGCTGATCCGTGCCCGCGTCACCCAGCTCTGGCAGACGCGCATGCTGCGCACCGCCAGGCTGACGGTGGCCGACGAGATCGAAAATGCGCTGTCCTACTACCCGGCCACCTTCCTGCGCGAGATTCCGCGCCTGTACCGCGACATCGAACGTGCCCTGCCCGGCCACGCGGTGGCGCCCTTCCTGCGCATGGGCCACTGGATCGGCGGTGACCGCGACGGCAACCCCAACGTCACGGCGGCGACCCTGCGTCACGCGCTGGCGCGCCAGGCCGAGGTGGCGCTGCGCTTCTACCTCACCGAGGTGCACGAACTGGGCGCCGAACTGTCGATGTCGGGCACGCTGGCGCCCGTCACGCCCGAGATGGCGGCGCTGGCCACGGCCTCGCCCGACCAGAACGTGCACCGCGCCGACGAACCCTACCGCCGCGCGCTGATCGGCATCTATGCCCGGCTGGCGGCGACGCTGCAGCACCTCACCGGCACCGAGGCGCTGCGCCACGCCGTCGTGCCGCAGCACCGCTACCCCGACGCGGCTGCGTTCCTGCACGACCTGCAGATCATCCAGCGCTCGCTGCAGGCGCAGCACGCGCAGGCGCTGGTCGGGCCGCGGCTGGCGCCGCTGATGCGCGCGGTGCAGGTCTTCGGCTTCCATCTCGCGACGCTGGACCTGCGCCAGAGCTCCGACAAGCACGAAGCCGTGGTCGCCGAACTGCTGCGCGTGGCGCGGCTGGAGCCCGATTACGCCGCGCTGCCCGAGCCGGCGCGGCGGACCTGCCTGCTGGCGCTGCTGAACGACGCCCGGCCATTGCGTGTGCACGGCGCCGAATATTCGGCGCTGGCACAGGGGGAACTGGAAATCTTCGAGACCGCCAGGCAGGCGCTGTGCGATTGCGGCCGCGAGGCGATCCGCCACTACATCATCTCGCACACCGAGGAGGTGAGCGACCTGCTCGAGGTGCTGCTGCTGCAGAAGGAGACCGGCCTGCTGACCGGCACGCTCGACGCCGCAGGGCCGGCGCCGGCCCGCGCCGCGCTGATCACGGTGCCGCTGTTCGAGACCATCGCCGACTTGCGCCGCAGCGACCCGATCATGCGCGAGTTCTACGCCCTGCCCGGCATCCTCGCGCTGGTGCTGAACAGCGGCGCCGAGCAGGACGTGATGCTGGGTTACAGCGACAGCAACAAGGACGGCGGCTTCTTCACCAGCAATTGGGAGCTCTACCGTGCCGAGACGGCGCTGGTGGCGCTGTTCGAGGAGCTCGGCCGGGCGGGCGACGGCGGACAGTCGATCACGCTGCGCCTGTTCCACGGCCGCGGCGGCACCGTCGGACGCGGCGGCGGGCCCAGCTACCAGGCCATCCTGGCGCAGCCGCCGGGCACGGTGAACGGGCAGATCCGCCTCACCGAGCAGGGTGAGGTCATCGCCTCGAAGTACGCCCACCCCGAGATCGGCCGCCGCAACCTGGAAACGCTGGTGGCGGCGACGCTGGAAGCCACTCTGCTGCACCCCACCAAGACCGCGCCGCGCGCCTTTCTCGATGCCGCAGCCGAAATCAGCACGGCCAGCATGCAGGCTTACCGGCGCATCGTCTACGAGACACCGGGGTTCACGGACTACTTCTTCGCCGCCACGCCGATCCGCGAGATCGCCGAACTGAATATCGGCTCGCGCCCCGCCGTCCGGCCCAAGGCCGGCCAGTCCAGCCGCGCCATCGAGGACCTGCGCGCCATTCCCTGGAGCTTTTCCTGGGGCCAGTGCCGCATGGCGCTGCCGGGCTGGTGCGGCTTCGGCGCCGCCATCGAGGCCTACCTGGCAGCGGGTGGACGCGAAACGCGGGTGGAACTGCTGCAGCGCATGCACAGGCAGTGGCCCTTCTTCCGCACCCTGCTGTCCAACCTGGACATGGTGCTGGCCAAGAGCGACCTGCGCATTGCGGCCCGCTATGTCGAGCTGGTCGAGGACAAGGCCATGGCGCGCCGCATCTTCGGGCTGCTCCGCGCCGAGTGGCAACGTGCGCACGACGCGCTCGAACTCATCACCGACGAGGGTGACCGGCTGCAGTCCAACCCGGCGCTGGCGCGCTCGATCGCGCACCGCTTCCCCTACCTCGACCCGCTGAACCACCTGCAGGTCGAACTGCTGCGCCGCTACCGGCTGCGCGCCGGCGGCAAGGACACGGGAGCGGAGAGCATCGAGCGCCTGCAGCGCGGCATCCACCTGTCGATCAACGGCATCGCTGCCGGGCTGCGCAATACCGGCTGAATCGGCTACCGTGCCAGGCCCACATCCCCGCCGGAGCCAGGCATGCGCGTTGCCGTCTACAGCACCCGCCCCTACGACCGCCACGCGCTCGAACGCGCCAACACCGACCAGCGCCACCAGTTCGTCTACCTCGAGGCGCGCCTGGACGCCAGCACGCTGCCCACCGCCGAAGGTGCAGACGCCGTGTGCGCCTTCGTCAACGACCACCTCGACGCGGTGGTGCTGCGCGGGCTGCATCGCCTGGGCGTGCAACTGCTGGTGCTGCGCTGTGCCGGCTTCAACCACGTCGACCTGCAGGCGGCATCGGATCTGGGCATTGCCGTCGGCCGCGTGCCCGAGTATTCGCCGCATGCGGTGGCCGAATATACGGCGGCTCTGGTGCTGACCCTGAACCGCAAGATCCACCGAGCGCATGCGCGCGTGCGCGAAGGCAACTTCGCGCTCGACGGACTGCTCGGCTTCGACCTCCACGGCCGCACCGTCGGCGTCGTCGGCACCGGCAAGATCGGCGAGTGCTTCTGCCGCATCATGGCCGGTTTCGGCTGCCACCTGCTGGCCTTCGACCCGCGCCCCAATCCGGCCTGCGAAGCGCTCGGTGCGCGCTACGTGCCGCTGCCCGAACTGCTGGCGGCCAGCGACGTCATCAGCCTGCACTGCCCATTGACGCCGCAGACGCGCCACCTCATCGGCAGCGCGGCGCTGGCGATCGTCAAGCGCGGAGCGATGCTCATCTATACCAGCCGCGGCGCCGTCGTCGATGCCCGTGCCGCCATCGAGGCGCTGAAGTCAGGTGCGCTGGGCAGCATGGGCCTGGACGTGTACGAGGAGGAAGGCGACCTCTTCTTCCGCGACCTGTCGGCCGAGGTCATCCAAGACGACGTCTTCGCCCGCCTGCTGACGTTGCCCAATGTCGTCATCACCGGCCACCAGGCCTTCTTTACCGAGGACGCGCTGGCGGCCATCGCCGGCGTCACGATGGCCAATCTGGACGCCTTCCGCGACACCGGCGCCCCGGCGTACCCGGTGTCGGTGGAGCGCATCGTCTGACCTGGTTCCAGGCGGCGCCGGCCGCATCGGCAGCGCGCTGCTCACGCTGGCCCCGGCATGCTGTGCCACCACAGCCGACACTGCCGGCACAGCCCGCCCTCGAATTCGGCCTTCAGCACCCCGTCGAGCACCATTCTCGGCAAGGGATCCCCGGGCTGGCGCGCCACCAGATTCGTCCCCGTCGACCGTGCCCAGATCTGGAACAGCTCTTCGGACGCGACCTGGTAGGTGACATGCCAGTGCGCGATGCCTGCGACCGCCGTCGACGCCAGCACCTCGTAGCTGAGGTGGACGTCGTCCTGCAGCTTCACGCGCTGCCAGTATTCGGCCAGCTGGGCGTGGCCGCGCTGCACCGCGAACGGCGTGTTGTGGTACTCGCCGTCGGTCGCAAAGAGGGCACAGAAGCGGCCTTCGTCGTGCTGCTCCCAGGCAGCCTTGTAGCCCTGCATGAAGTCTTCGATGTTCATCCTGCTCCTCCTTGCGCTTGCAGCGCGTGGTGGGTGCCTGCCCGGGGCGATGGCGCGGGCGGCTCGATCGTGCGCCCGATAATACGAACTCCCTGTCTTGCGCCGGCTAGCGGCCCTCCCCGTCCCATGTCCAACGATCCCCTGGCCAACAAGCACCAGGCCTGGTCGGCGCTGTTCAGCGAGCCGATGAGCGAGCTCGTCCAGCGCTACACCGCCAGCGTCGGTTTCGACCAGCGCCTGTGGCGCGCCGACATCGAAGGCAGCCTGGCGCATGCCGAGATGCTGGCGGCGCAGGGCGTGATCGGCGTCGCGGACCTGGTCGAGATACAGCGCGGCATGGCGCAGATCAGGCAGGAGATCGAGTCAGGCGCCTTCGTCTGGAAGCTCGAACTCGAGGACGTGCACCTGAATATCGAGGCGCGTCTGACCGCGCTGGTGGGCGACGCCGGCAAGCGGCTGCACACCGGACGCAGCCGCAACGACCAGGTGGCGACCGACGTGCGGCTGTGGTTGCGCGGCGAGATCGACCGCATCGCCGCCCTGCTGGCCGCCATGCAGCGCGCGCTGGTGGCACTGGCCGCCGGCCACACCGAGACGGTGATGCCGGGCTACACGCACATGCAGGTGGCGCAGCCGGTGAGCTTCGCCCACCACCTGCTGGCCTACGTGGAGATGTTCGCGCGCGACGCCGAACGCCTGGCCGACGTGCGCCGGCGCGTCAACCGGCTGCCGCTCGGTGCCGCCGCGCTGGCCGGCACCAGCTATCCGCTCGACCGCGAACAGGTTGCGCAGGCGCTCGGCTTCGATGGCCTGTGCCAGAACAGCCTGGATGCCGTGAGCGACCGCGACTTTGCGCTCGAATTCAGCGCCTTCGCCAGCATCTGCATGGTGCACGTCTCGCGGCTGGCGGAGGAGATCGTGTTGTGGATGAGCCAGAATTTCGGCTTCATCGACCTCGCCGACCGCTACTGCACGGGCAGCTCGATCATGCCGCAGAAGCGCAACCCCGATGTGGCCGAACTGGCGCGCGGCAAGAGCGGCCGCGTCATCGGCCACCTGATGGCGCTGCTGACGCTGATGAAGGGCCAACCGCTGACCTACAACAAGGACAATCAGGAAGACAAGGAACCGCTGTTCGACACCGTCGATACGCTCGCCGACACCTTGCGCATCATGGCCGAGATGGTCGGCGGCACCCGGGACCCGGTCACCGGGGCCTGGACCGGCGGCATGCGCGTCAATGCCGACGCCATGGAGCGTGCCGCGCTGAAAGGTTATGCCACCGCCACCGACCTCGCCGACTATCTGGTGAAGAAGGGACTGCCCTTCCGCGACGCGCACGAGGTCGTCGCCCATGCCGTCAAGCTGGCACTGTCCAGCGGCGAGGAACTGGCGGCCCTGCCGCTGGAGCGCCTGCGCAGCTTCCACCCGGCGATCGAAGCCGACGTCCACGACGTGCTGTCACTGCACGGCTCGCTGCGCGCGCGCAACCTCATCGGCGGCACGGCGCCGGCCCAGGTGCTGGCCCAGATCCAGCGCCATCGCGAACGGCTGGGCGACTGAAGGCGACCGCACGCGGGGCTGCATCCGGCCAGGCAGGCGCAGGCGCACGAGCAGGCGCCGATCAGCGCCGCAGATCGGGCGGCTGGCACTTGTCGAAGACGACGCGCCAAAGTCCCGGCGCCTGAAGCCGACGGCGCGTTCAGCGTCGAGCCGATGCCTCGAGCCTTCAGCGCTGGAACCGGATGCGCGTGGCGTCCACGCTGCGGCCGTCCGCCGCGAGCACGCCGCGCACCTCGACGCGACGTCCCAAGGCGAGGTCGGCCGCGGTGCCGTCGTCGTAACGCAGGTCGCTGCGCCCCGTTCCCACCGTCACGCGGCGCACCACGAAACTGCCGCGCCCCGGGTCGACGGCCGTGATCGGGCCGGTGAGCTCGAAGCCCCGCTCGCGGACCTCGTCGTCGCTCTTGATGACGATGCGTCGGGCGCGCAGCACGCCGCCGCGCACCGAACCTTCCACTTCCACGCGCACGCCCGCACCGAGACCCGCGCTGCCGCCCGGGAAGCTGGCCGCGCCGCCGTCCACCGGCCGGCCGCCAACGCTGAACGAAGCGGCGGAGGTATAGGCGCTGACCAGGCCCGCCAGCTTCACGCCGTCGGCGTCGGCCAGCGGCCGCAGCGCCGTGCCGAAAGACTGCACCAGCCAACGCGGCAGGGGCGTCGGGTCCAGTGCCAGGCGCAGGCGCACGTACTGGCCGGCCGCCAGGCCGGCCGGAACGTCCGCGGCGTTGGCGTAGCCGTAGCTGGCATTGCCGATGCGCAGCGTGCCTGCCGCGGCGTTGACCTGTGCCAGCGGCCCGCGCAGCCGCAGGCCCAGGGCCGGCGCCGCCGGCTCGACCCGCGTCGCACGGTAGCGCTGCGCGGCGCTGTCGAACTCGGCGTACACCTCCACCCCCTGGCCCGTCGCCAAGCCGCCCAGGCCGCCCGGCAGGCGGTCGTCGAAGACGGTGCTGGCGTCCACCGTCACGCGCTGGCCGAGCAGCATGAAACTGCCGCCGGCCACGTTCACCGCATCGACCAGGCCGACGAGTTCGCTTTCGAGCCGGATGCGGCTGGCGCTGGCGCTTGCAGTGCCGGTGGCGTCGGTGGTGATTGCCGAGCTCTCCACTTCCACGGTCATGCCCAGGCGCAGTTCGTCGCGCGAGCGGCGCACGCCGTCCAGGTCTTCGATCTCGGCCGCACTGTCATCGAAGCGCACGCCACCGACGATGACGGAGCCGAAGCCCGTGATCGGCCCCGCCGCGAAGCCGCCTGTGCCACCGCTGCCGACGCCACCACCCCCGCCGCACCCGGCGGCAACTGCGGCGGCCAAGGCCGCGCACAGGGCGGTGGCCCGCAGGCCGCGCAGGAACCGTATCACCGGGAGGGAGTTCATCATGTCGCCTTTCGTCTGGCGCGCGCCGGTGGCGGCTCGCGCTCGGGTTGGGCCGGCACCGGCGCCGCGCCTTCGTGGTAGGCATACAGACCCACGCGCAGGCGGCCTTGGGCTGCAGGCAGCAGGTTGGCATCGGCCTCGACACGGGCTTCCAGCGCTGGCACCAGGGTCTGCAGCAGCGCGCGCCACAGCGCACTCACCGCCGGCCGCACCGATGCGATGGAGGCGTCCGACAGGCCCTCGGCAAATACCGCCTGCTCGAAGTGCAGGCGGTCGTCGCCGCCCAGCACGTTGTCGACCGCCGCACGCAGATGGTCGCCGACGTTGTCGCCGAGGAATCCGAGCTGGCGCGCCAGGTCACCGCGGGCGACAAAGGTTTCGCGCGTCAGCCTCACGGTGTCGGCCGCCTCGTCCCACTGCGCCAGCCCGAGGCGGCACAGTTCGTCGAGCAGGCTGCGCGGGTGCACGTCGCGTGTCACGGCCTGGGCCAGCGCCTCGAAGCTGGGCGCCGGGCCCAACCGCGGCAACATCATCGCCTGGCCGTCGGCAGCGCGGTATTGCGGCTGGCTGCGCCAATGCGTGAAGACTTCGCTGGCCAGCGAGCGGCCGCGCGGCGCCGCGGCACGGTCGTGCTGCCGCACCAGGCGCGTCACTTCACGCCGGTTGATGCCGGTGGTGGTGCTGATGCGGCTGACCTTGCGGTGCTCGGGCAGCCCTGGGTGGGCGCGCGCCGCGGCGTGCACGAAGGCCAGGCGCAGCATCTCCTCGGCCGCGGCACAGGGCAGGCCGCGTGCCACGCCCAGGCGGGCGACGGACGCCATCAGCCCGGCCAGGGCCTCCTGCAGCGCCTGCTGCTCGGGGCCTGGGCCGGGCTCGTGGTCGACCGCTGGCGGGGTCTTGTCGTCGCTGGACTTCATGTTCGAAGCGGGTCGCCCGCACTGTTGCGGCCGGCCCGTGGCCTCAGCGTGCGCGATTCACTTGAACTCGATGCGCCGTGCTTCCAGCCGCGTGCGGTCACTGCCGAGCACGCCCTTGACTTCCAGCCGCCGGCCATTGGCCAGTGTGAGTTCGCTGCCGTCACGGAACTGCACCTTGCCGCCGTACCAGACGGTGACGCCGCGCAGGGCGAAGGTCTTGTTGGCGGTGTCGAGATTGCCCATCTCGCCGTGCAGTTCCAGCTGGCGACGTCCCATGTCGCGCCTTTCCTCGACTTCGACCTTGGTGGCCACCAGCGTGCCGTTGTTCACCGTGCCTTCAACCTCGACGCGGGACCCCAGCGCGATGCCATCGGTTCCGTCCGGGAAGCTGGCCTGACTGGCGTCGACCAGGAGGCCATTGATCTCGAAACTGCGGGTCGATGTGAAGACCGTGATCACGCCTTCCACATGCGCTTCGCGGCGCGCCTCGGGCAGGCGCAGACCGCCACGCAGCCCGGTGGCAACCCAGACCCCACCGACCTGCTCGGTCTGCAGCAGCACGCGCACGATCTGGCCCTTGGTCAGCCCCGGTGGCACCATCGCCGCCGGCAGGCCGGCGTATGAGATGACCTCGCCGTTGACGGTGAAGGTCCCGGCCGTGGTGTCCAGATTGTCGATGGCGCCGCGCAGCTTGTAGACCGCGGCCGCGTCTTCGGCCTCGATGCGCGTGGCCACGACGCGGCCGTTGGCCGGGTCCAGGATGCCGTGCACCTCGACCACCTGGCCCGCGCGGAGTGCCTCCAGGCCATCCGCGAGCGAGTCGTCGAAGACGGTGCTGGTGGTCACCAGCACCGTCTGGCCAAGCACCTGCACGGTGGACGCAACAGTGTCGACGGATCCCACCGGACCGACGATCTCGCTGCCCCAGCGGATGCGCTGGGCCAGCGCGCTGGCCGCGGCGCGGTTCACCGGGCCGGCGTCGACCTCGATCATCATGCCCAGCCTGAGTTCGCTGCGGCTGCGCACCTTGCCATCGTCGTCGGTCACGATGGCCGAACTGTCGTCGAAGCGTACGCCGCCGACGATGACCGAACCAAAGCCGCTGATCACGCCCTGCGTGTAGGTCGCGGCTGTCGCCGGCGGGGGCAACATTTCGGCGGGGGCGGCGTCACTGCCACCGCCACAGGCCACGAGCAGCGCCGTGGCGCCAATGGCGACTGCCGAAGCGACAGCGGCACGCCAGACAGGAAAGGAAGGTATCGACATGTGGGGCTCCCGGTGGGCGCGGCAACCGGTCTGGTCGTCGCCTGCGCATGAGTATAAGTGTGCACATCGCACATTTGTAAGACCGATTGTGACGAACGGCACGAGCGTCCTGCCGCGTTACGCTCCTTCTTGGCATCGCCACCCCTGCCCCGCACCTCGCCCACCCCCTTGCCGCTCCGCCGCTGGATCGCCCACCTCGACATGGACGCCTTCTATGCGTCGGTGGAACTGCTGCGTTACCCCGACTTGGCCGGGCAGCCGGTCGTCATCGGTGGCGGTCG
>Ga0105090_10000395_pt1 | contig 21165 bp, 29 predicted proteins | sample PPLLak3March2015_FD_79110 | JGI IMG/M metagenome (GOLD analysis project Ga0105090, IMG submission 79110) | Freshwater sediment microbial communities from Prairie Pothole Lake near Jamestown, North Dakota, USA - PPLs Lake P7 Core (1) Depth... | ecosystem: Environmental > Aquatic > Freshwater >... | reverse complement strand
GGTTTCGCCGGCGACTGCTGCCGCGTAGAGCATCGGCCGGCCGACAAACACAAACTTTGCACCCAGCCCCAGTGCCTTCAACGCATCGGTGCCGCGGCGCACCCCACTGTCCATCATCACCGTCATGTCGCCGGCCGCGGCAACGATGCCGGGCAGCACGCGCAGCGGCGCCGATGCCGAGTCGAGCTGGCGGCCGCCGTGATTGGAAACTATGATGCCGTCCGCACCGTGTTCGCGCGCAATCACCGCGTCACGCTGGTCGAGAATGCCCTTGATCACCAGCTTGCCTTTCCACAGCCGGCGCATCAGCGCGAAATGTTCCCAGTTCAGGTGGTCGCGGTTGGCGCGTTCGCGCACGGCGGTGCCTGATACCAGAGGTGTGCGTTTGCCCATATTTTCGAAATGCGGCATGCCTTGCGTGAAATAAGTGCGCAGCGCCGTGCCGATCAGCCAGCTTGGCCGCGCCAGGCATTGCAGTGCGAGCCGGAGATTCGGGCGCAGCGGTGCGTTGTAGCCGTTGCGCACATTGTTTTCACGATTCGAACCCACAGGAATGTCCACCGTCAGCACCAATGTGTCGTAACCGGCTTTGGCCACGCGCTCAACGAGTTCGGTGATCGCCTGGTCGTCGCCGGGCAGGTAGGCCTGGAACCAGGTGTGCTTGGGAGCGGCCGCGCGGACTTTTTCCAGCGGTGTCAGTGAGGCACCGCTGAGGATCATCGGGATGTTGCGCGACGCGGCGGCGGTGGCCAGCGCGAGGTCGCCCTGGAACGCGGCCAGTGATGTGCCACCCATGGGCGAGATGCCGAACGGTGAATCGTAGCTGCGGCCGAACAATTCGGTCTTCTGTGAACGCTGTGACACGTTGACCAGCATCCGCGGCACCAGCGCAAGTTCGTCGAACACCGAGCGGTTCCAGTTCAGCGTCACGTTGCGTTCAACGCCGCCTGACACATAGCCGAAAATCGGCCGCGGAATGTAACGCCGCGCGGGCGCCTCGAAATCCTCCAGCGCGAGCATCAGCCGCAGCGCGCGCGGGGCCGCGGCGCTGATCAGGTGCGGCGCGGCGCGGTCAGCGGAGGAAGGCACGGGGGTTGTTGCGGCGTTCGACATGGCTTTTCTCGCGGAGTCAACTATGGAGTTGCCGAGCCTAGATGAAGCTTCGTTCCCAAGTCAATTTGAATGCATGGAGTGTGGACTTCGCGAAGCACTGCTATGGCGTTTGCATGGTGTAATCTCTGCGAAGCGTTTCACTGAGTGGCGCCGGCGGCGGTGTCCGTCCAGGGGGGGGAGATGTGAGCATCATCGTCCCGCTTGCGTCCGCAGGCGACTTGGCGCGTGTGCAGGCGATTTACGCCCACCACGTGCTGCACGGCACTGGATCGTTCGAAGAAATTCCACCGGGACCTAGCGGAGATGCATCGTCGCCGCGACGCCGTACTGGGGGCTGGGTTACCTTATCTGGTGGCGGAAAAAAACGGCGCGGTCATTGGGTATGCCTATGTCGGGGTTTACCGCACACATACTGTATATCGCCATACCGCAGAAGACTTGGTATACCTGGCTCCGGACTCGGCCGGCCAGGGTGCGGGCCGCGCTCTTCTGGGCCAGATCATTACGCAATCGGCAGCCGCAGGTTATCGGGAACTGGTGGCGATCATCGGTGGCAGCGGCAACTCAGCATCCATCGGACTCCACTGTGCGCTCGGGTTCCGAGATGTTGGCACGCTGCGCAACGTAGGAAAAAATTCAGACGTTGGCTCGACACCGTGATCATGCAGTTCACGATCACTGGCTGAACCAGCGGGCCCTAGCGTTTTTCCGCGGTGACCTTGCCCTGGGGGTTGAGATAAATGCGGTAGCGGTTTTTGTCGCTGCAGGTCGCAATGTAATCGCGGTTGGCCTGAGTCACAACGCTCACCACCTGGCCGCAGGGTAATCCGAGCAGCGAGAGCGTGGAGTTCAGATCCTTGGCGAGCGCGTCGTTTTCCGCTGCTAAAGCCGGTGCTGCGCATACCAAGGTTGCAGCCAGAATCAATGCCCGGCTGAGGTCTCGTTTTTTGGAATTCATGGTTCGGGTTTCCTAGAGTTTTGCAAACTTTACCGGATCGGAGAGCAGGCCCCAGATAGCTTCGCGTGAACCCATGATCTCGCCGGCAAGCGAGGGGTCACCGTTTTTCAGCACATCGTTCACTTTTGCCAACAACTGATCATAACTCTGCCGCAATTGCGTGAGCGCCGGCTTGCCGTCGCTTTCATGGTAAGTTTTAAAACGTTTCAACAGCTCATCAACCTGGTTTTTTAATGCGATCTTGGTGAATACGCCGATGGCATCAGTGCCCTTGAGGCGCTGTTCCAGCGCGTCCAGGTCCAAGGTTGATGCGCCGACTCGAGCCGAGGCACCGGTTTTTTGCGGCGGAGCTGCACGGACCACTGGCGCGGCTGCTTTGACCGGCGGTTTAGTTACAACTTTTTCCGGCACGGCAACAGAGGCGGCGGGTTTGGTGACCGCGGGCGCGACTGTGGGGGGAGGTACCGGTGCGGCTGTTGGCACTGCCACTGATGAAGGGGCCACAGAAGGAGGGGCGTCGGACGGAGGGGTGACGGGCGTAATCACTGGCGGAGTCGCGGGGGCGATCGCGGGCGAAGTCGCGAGTACTGTCACAGGTGCAATTAACGGTGCTGCAGCCACCGGAACCTGCGGTACGACCTCGGGCATCGGAGGCAGCCGCTCAATAATTAGGGTGCCGGCCGGCGTGTCGACGCTCCGCGGTAGCGGATCCTGTGCCGCGGGGGGCAGTCGCTCAACGACGACAGTGCCTCCTTGCATTGCAGCAGGTTCTGGCGCGGGACTGAAAATCGCGCAGCCGGCTAACTGCAGCAGCAAAAGGATTCCTAGGGTGTGCGTTACAGGCATGAATAATGATTCTATAGAGGGCTTCAATCATTATGAACGTTGTGCCGGGTTATGGTTCCCTCCGGTTACGGTTCACCTTACGCATCCAGTATCATGCTTCAGCATCAATAAATCAGGAGTCCCGTGGAAATCCGCCAATTTCAGCTCAAGGACGAACATGTCCGGCTTTGTGACCTGCTCAAACTTGCCGGCATTGCCGAGAGCGGCGGGCAGGGTAAACATCTGGTCGCTGACGGTGAAGTGACTGTCGACGGGCAGCCGGAAGGCCGCAAGACTGCCAAAATCCGTGCCGGGCAGACCGTGCAATGCCACGGCGTCCAGGTCGTTGTGCTGGCGAATTAACGCGAGCTTGCCATGGATAAACGCCTTGCTGAAATCGAAATCAAGCTGAGCTTCAACGAAGATCTGCTTGAAGAGTTGAACCGCATAGTGGCCCGCCAACAACAACAAATCGCAGGGCTTGAACAACTGGTGCGCGATTTGCGCCTGCAGATGCAACGCAGCCTGGCCGCGGACAGCGATGGTTCCGGCCAGGAAATCCCGCCGCATTATTAACAGGATGGGTCGGATGGACAGGAAAAATCAATGAACAAACCGGAAACCAAACTGCATCTGCCGTTGCCGGGTGCCGAGCCGCAGACACTGGGTTTTATGCCGGAGCGTCTGCTGCGGATTGCCGCCGCCCTGAATGCCGAGATCGAAAGCAATGCACTGCCCGGCGCGGTGTTGATGATTGCCCGGCGCGGCAAGCTCGGTTATTGCGAAACCTTCGGTTACCTTGATCCGGCGGCGCGCACCGCGATGCCCGTTGATGCAATGTTCAGCATTGCATCCATGACCAAACCGCTGGTGACGGTGGGTGCGCTGATGCTGGTCGAAGAAGGCTGGCTGGGTATCAATGAAGCCGTCGGCAAATACCTGCCACAGCTCGCACGCATGCAGGTCAACCCGCCACAATGCGACGGCAGCACCGGTTCACCAACGGTGGCGGTGAACCGCCAGATGACCATCGAAGACCTGATGCGCCACACCGCCGGCCTGAGTTACGGCCGCGGCGACAAGGCGCTGTACGGGCGTTATCCATTCTCGTCGGATGTGGCATCAACGAAATGGACAGGCCGGGAATTTCTTGATCAGCTCGCTGCATTGCCGCTGCATTACCAGCCCGGCTCAATGTGGGAATACAGCCTGGGCCTCGACGTGCTGGGCCTGGTCATCGAAACCGTGACCGGCACTCCGCTTTCCGAATATCTGGACCAAAAACTGTTCCGGCCGCTGCAGATGCGGGATACCGCGTTCACGGTGCCGGCCGCAGAAACGGCGCGTTACGCCAGGGCGCTGGCGCTGGATCCGCTGACGCAGCAGCCGCAGATGCTGCGCGACGGTACCAAGCCGCACAAATTCGACTGTGGCGGCGGCTGCGCGGTGTCAACCGCGGCTGATTACCTGCGCTTCGCGCAAATGCTGCTGAATGGCGGTGAACTCGAGGGCACACGTGTGTTGTCGCGCAAGACCGTCGCATACATGACCAGCGACCATCTTGGCCCTGAAGTCGACCTGTCGAAGCTCAACGACTATCCCAACATCCGCGGCTACGGTTTTGGTCTGGGTGTGGCCGTGCGACGCAGCGACGGCCGCGGCGGCATGCCAAGCTCGGCCGGTGAGTTCCACTGGGCCGGTTCCACCGGCACTTATTTCTGGGTTGACCCCGCCGAAGAACTGGTGACAGTGTTCATGGCTCATGCGCCCGGTGCAATCCGCTATTACCACCGCCAACTGCTGCATGCGCTGGTGCTGCAGGCCTTGGCCTAGGAGATTCTCTGGATAACCTGCTGCGCGCCGCGTAGCAAGTCCTCTTGGGGGCGACACGATTGTTGCTTCACGCGGCGTCCGGAACACGCCTATCTGATTGATATGTCTCGGTTCCTGTGCTCCGTGCTACTTGCACTGGCGTCGCTCGCTGAGCGATTGGTGGCCCAACGCACACGGCAGGCCTATCTGGCTAAGCTGTTGTTTTCATTGAAAGATGGCATGTATGGTGCGATAATGCAGGCATGAATGATTCGCAACCCCCATCCTCATCTCCCTCGCCGCGCGCGCGCATGCAGGAACTGCTTGCGATCCCGGATCGCAACCGTACCGATGCCGAGTGGGACGAACTCAACGAGCTCGAAATCGCACTCGCTTCGGGCAATCGCCCCGGCGCGCCTGAGCCGCAATCCCGCTCCATCCATCAACGCCAGAACACCGGCGGCGCCGGCCGCATGCAGCCGGGTGGCGGCAATCGTCCGCAAGGCCAGAATAAAGGGCCGGGCGGCGGTGGCGGCAAAAAATTCCACAAACGGCCCGGCAAACGCCGGGGCGGTGGTGGTGGCAATCCCGGCAATGGTGGCGGCAACGGTAACAGTGGCGGCGGTGCTCCGCCGCAGGCGTGATAACCGTTTCACTTGTTCTACCCGCTCGCGCGAAAAGCGCACTGTCCAACCCGGCGGCAGATTTTATCTGCCGCTATTTTTTTCCGTCCTGAATTCCGGAGCCCGTACCCATGGCCATGAAGCCCGCAGATCTGCAAAAATACAACGCCATGAAACTGGTGAACCAGATGAAAAACACCGGCACCCACGGCCACTCCGGGGGCACCGTCAAGCCGGTTGATCGCCGCGAACAGCGCCGCCTTGACCAGGCGGCGGGGCTGGTTGCTTTTGCCGTCAAAATCAACGGCGACCTGGTCAAGCAGATCCAGGCGCTGGCCGTCGAACGCAAAACCGGCGTCAACGAACTTGTCGCCGAGTTGCTGCAAAAAGCGCTGAAAAAGTAGAACCCATCTCAAAAACGCCGGCGCTTGTCGGTATCGTATTGCCCGCTAAGTTTCTCTTTGACTTACCATCGAGTCCCGCTTCAGGCGTGGCCCGCCGGCAATTCAGCCAGTTCGATCAGGCAGTTTTCCGTCGCCGACGGATCGAGGAAAGCGATGCGGCATCCGGCATGGCCGATGCGCGGCACCTGGTCGAGCAGCGGTATGCCCTTGGCTTTTAATTCGGCCAGTGCCTCGTCGATGTTCTCAACTTCGAGGCAAACGTGGTTCAGTCCGCCCTTGCCCTCGGCGATCAGCTTCGCCTGTTTGCTGTCCGGCGTCAGCCCGGCAATCAGTTCCACCATCGAATCACCGACCGGGTAGAGCGCCAGCCGCCGCGTGGCGTTGTCTTCGGTTCCGCCCAGCTTGATACCGAAACAGCCTTCCCAGAGTTTGCGGCTTGCCTCCACGTCGCGCACGACAATACCGACATGTTCGATGCGTTTGACTTTCATGGGTCTCCTCTCCTGTATTTCCCTTTAATTTGTCCGTTGGTGTCTGCAGCATGATGCGCCTGAGATTGCAGGGACACAAGTCCACACGGCAGTTCCGCAACGCTTGTCTCTCCGGTGTAACATGCTGAACATCACGTAACGCCGAATTCCCATGACCACCAACACCCAGCCTGCGCCCGCACAGTGGCGCTCGACCGTGCCGCTGTACATCCATCTCGGTTTCGAGCTCGACGCACTGGACGACGGCCGCTCGCATGTGCGACTGCGGTTTAAGCAACATCTCGGCAACTCGCGCGGCGAAGTACACGGCGGCACCGTGGCGGCGATCATTGATGCCGCGATGTCGCAGGCTGTTCGTTCGCTGGTCGATATGGAAATGGGCGTTGCGACCATGACCATGAACCTCAATTACCTGGCTCCTGCCAAGGGCGAGATCATCTGCAAGGGCACGGTCATCAAGCGCGGGCGCAGCATCATGTTCACCGAGGCCGAAGTGTTCGGTGAGGACGGTGTGCTCGCCTGTCGCGCCAGCGCGACCTACCGTATCCTGCCGAAAACCGTGTACGAAAAAAATAAAATCTGATCGGAAGCGTAACCCGCGCAACAACATGCTGCCCAGTACAGGAGAACCCATGTATTCAGTCCGTCATTGCATGATCGCTGCCGCGTTTATTGCTGCTGCTCCGGCGGGTGCCGCGCAACCGGATCCCGCAGCCGGTTTTCCCAGTCGTCCGCTGCGCATGATCGTGCCGTTTGCGCCCGGCGGACCGAACGACCAGCTGGCGCGCATGGTCGGTGTCAAACTGACCGAAACCTGGGGGCAACAGGTCGTCGTTGACAACCGTCCCGGCGCGGGAACCGTCATCGGAACCGAACTCGCGGTGCGCTCGCCTGCTGACGGCCATACCATGCTGATGATCTCCTTGAGTACTGCAGTGAATCCGGTCATGCAGAAAAAACTGCCCTATGACACCGCAAAAGATCTGGTACCACTGATCAATCTCGCAATGTCACCGAATGTCCTGGTTGTGCATCCAGGAGTGCCGGCGAACAATGTCGCTGCGCTGCTTGCCATGGCCAAGGCAAAACCCGGTGAAATCATCTATGCCTCCGGTGGACCGGGATCAACCACGCACCTCGCCGGTGAACTGCTGGCCAACATGGGTGGCGTCAGGATGACGCATGTGCCGTACAAGGGAGCGAGCCCGGCGACCATCGACCTGCTTGGGGGGCGCGTATCATGGATGTTTGGCACCATCCTGCCGACGTTGCCGCATATCAAGTCCGGAAAATTGCGCGCGATCGGCATGAGTTCGCTGAAACGCGCGCCGGCGCTGCCCGACGTGCCGGCCATAGCTGAAACACTGCCGGGATTCGAGGCCGTATCGTTTTATGGCGTGGGATTGCCTGCCGGTGTGCCGAAACCCGTGATGAACAAACTCAATACCGGGATGGCGCGCATCATCACTGCGCCGGACACTCGTGAACAACTGCGGCTACAGGGTGCGGATGCGGTAGGGGATACGCAAGCCGAGTTCACTTCATTCTTCCGCAGGCAGATGAGTAAATGGGCCCGGGTGATCAAGGAAGCTGGTCTGCAGGCGCAATAACAAAAACGATCACACTAAAGCGAAAGACGACGCCATGAACCTGATATTCCGCATCATCCGTGCGCTGCTCGCATGCGGCATTGCAACCTCCTTTGCACTGATTGCACCGGCACACAGCGCCGAAGACGGCGTAAAATATCCGTCGAAAGCGATCCGCTTCATCGTGCCGTTCCCGCCGGGCGGCGGCAACGACACCATCGCACGCCTGATCGGCCAACAGATGGCTGTCACCTTCGGGCAACAGGTGACCATCGACAACCGGCCTGGCGCCGCCGGTGCGCTCGGTGCGCAGCTCGCTGCCACTTCGCCCGCCGACGGTTACACCATATTCCTCGCCGGCGTGGCCAGCCACGGCCTCAATCCCAACCTGACCAAAAAGCCACTGTATGACCCGGTCAAGGATTTTGATGCCATCAGTCTGATTGCCTCAGCGCCGCTGCTGGTGGTGGTGCATCCTTCGCTGCCGGTGAAATCAGTGAAGGATCTGATCACACTGGCGAAAGCCAAACCCGGTGTCATCAATTACGCGTCCAACGGTACCGGCGGTTCTTCGCACATGGCAGTGGAACTGTTCGACATGCTGGCCGGTACCAAAATGACGCATATTCCGTACAAAGGCCTGGCACCCGCACTGACGGAGCTGATGTCGGGTGAAGTGCAGGTGATGTTCTCCAGCGCGGTGGCGATGCTGCCGCAGGTCAAGGCAGGGCGGCTCCGCGCAATTGCAATGACCGGTGGCAAACGTTCGGCGGCAATACCAGACGTGCCGACGGTTGCTGAAGCCGGCATCAAGGGTTACGAGACGGGTTCCTGGTACGGTGTGGTTGCACCCGCCGGCACACCGAAGTACGCCATCGACAAGCTGAGCACGGAAATCATCCGCATCACCAATTCGCCGCAGGTCAACAACAAGCTGGTGGGCGAAGCGGTAATCCCGGTCGGCAGCACATCGGCCGAGTTTTCGGCGTACATCAAGTCCGAAATCGCGCGCTGGGGCAAGGTGATCAAGCAGGCAAAGATCCAGCCGACTTGAACGACTAGGAAGCGGATAGCCATAAAAAACACGGCGCTTGCGCCGTGTTTTTTATTGGAGCGGGAAATCAGGCGCAGCGCAGCGAGGCGAAAAAAGCCGTTGTGTACGCCACCGTACAATATTTCTGCAGATCCACGCCTAGGATTACATACTGGAATTCAGCGGTTCGCCACTATCCGGTGCAGTAAAAGTGCCGCCGAACGCCTTTTTTCATTCCTTGCAAAGGGACTACAGTGAGGAACTACGATGAGTCAATTGCAAAGTTTTGACCAGACGAACGCAGAGGCGGCTGGAAACGGCGACACAAGCACAGAGGGCGTGGGCGCGGTCATAGACCATTTCTCCGGCAAAAAGGCACCGCCCCAGCCGAGAATCCATGGTTACGAATTCAGGGCATTGCTGCTGGCTCAACGCAGACGGCTTCTGGATGAGATGTACGAAATCATGATCCCCGATGAGGGGAAAAACGGCATCGATGCCATCCCGCCGCTCTCCACTGACAATGTGCTTGAAAATTCCACCGATGCCATTGATGTGGCAATGATGACGGTAATCCGAAACAGCCAGAAGTTGCAGGAGATCGAGGTTTCGCTTGCGCGACTCAGCGACGGCACTTACGGCATCTGCATTTACTGTGGTCAGGGCATCGATCGGGCGCGTCTGAAATTCCAGCCAACCGCCCACTACTGTCTGCCATGCCAGTTGCTGTTGATTGCCCCAGTTACGAGGCCCGGGGAATGATCGGTTACGGATCATCACCCCCCGAATTATTCTGACATCGGGTTTGTGTTGCAAAAAAATAACATCCCGCGTCACATAGGGTTCATTCCCGATGGCAACCGACGCTGGGCCGTGAATCGTGGACTGTCCAAAGAGGCTGGCTATGCCCATGGCGTTGCCCCGGGTTTGCTTCTGTACGAGAAATGCAGAGGCTGCGGGATCGATGAGATTTCCATTTACGGATTTACCCAGGACAATACCCGGCGGCCTGCCCTCCAGAAACAGGCGTTCAGCGACGCCTGTGTGGCCCTCGCCCTTGATATCGCAACGCGTGGCGCGGCACTGCTGGTGGTCGGCGACGAGACTTCAAGACAATTTCCCGCGGCGTTAAAACAATTCCGGCAGCGGCGGGGGGATGGCATGAAGGTGAATCTGCTGGTCAACTATGACTGGGAATGGGACCTGTCCGGTCTCAAGAACGGCGGACTGCGTTCTTCTGAAATTTCGCGCATGGATCTGATCATGCGCTGGGGAGGTGGTCGCCGCCTGAGCGGTTTCCTCCCGGTGCAATCGGTGTATGCGGATTTTTATGTCAGGGATGAGTGCTGGCCGGATTTTGATCCGCTGCATTTCGAGCATGCGCTGGCCTGGTTTAAAAAACAGGATCAGACGCTCGGCGGGTAGCTGGGATAAACAATGCAGGCTGCGGCTGCGTCCGTGACCGGGCATTTGCTGGCATCCGGCCATGAAAACTGGCATCCTCGCGCACTCTTCACGCACTTTCAAATTTACCGGGCATCCGCCATGGCTTCCGAAAGTTTCATCCCGGGCAAAGATGCCTCGCTCGAATCCACCATTCATACCATGCAGCAAAAGCTCGCAAGCCGCGGCTTTGTGCTGGATGAGTCCTCCTGGCTGAATCCGGTCGAATCGATCTGGTCGGTTCATGTCCGTGACCACGAATGCCCAATGCTGTTCGCCAACGGCAAAGGCGCGACCAAGCTGGCGGCTCGTGCCAGCGCACTGGGCGAGTTTTTTGAACGGCTGGGCACGCATTATTTCTGGACCCATTTTTATCTCGGTGAAACCCGCGCCAACCGGCCCTTTGTCCATTACCCGCAGGAGCGCTGGTTTGCACCGACGGAAGATGGCCATTGGCCGGCGGAATTGCTGAACCCCGAACTGCATGCCTTCTACAACCCGCAGGGCGACATCGACGGCGAAGTGCTGGTCGACCTCAATTCCGGCAACGTCGAACGCGGCATCTGCGCACTGCCCTACACGCGCCTGCACGATGGCACGCAGACATGGATCCCCGTCAACATCATCGGCAACCTGTATGTCAGCAACGGCATGGCGGCGGGCAATACGATGATGGAGGCGCGCAGCCAGGCCCTGTCCGAAATCTTCGAGCGCAACATCAAGAACCGCATCATCGCCGGCGGGTTGTGTCTGCCGGAAGTACCAGAAGCGGTGATCGCGCGTTATCCCGGCATCGCCGCCGGCATCAAGGGTTTGCGCGAAGCCGGCTTCGGCATACTCGTGCGCGACGCCTCGCTCGGCGGCCGTTACCCGGTGATGAATGTCACACTGCTGCATCCCAAGGACCAGGGTGTGTTCGCCAGCTTCGGCGCGCATCCGCGCTTCGAAGTGGCGCTGGAACGCGCACTGACCGAATTGCTGCAAGGCCGCGCGCTGGAGTCGCTGGAGAATTTTCCAGAGCCCGGGTTCGACATGGATGAAATCACCATGGCCTCCAATCTGGAAATCCATTTTGTCGACTCCAGCGGCGTGATCAGCTGGAATTTCCTCGGCGATACGCCGGATTACCCCTTCGCAGACTGGAATTTCAGCACTACCACCGCGGAAGACTATGCCTGGCTGTGCAACTGCATCAAGGCCGAAGGCCATGACATCTACGTCGCCGATTTTACCGAGCAGGGCGCCTACAGCTGCCGCATCCTGGTGCCCGGCATGTCCGAAATCTATCCGGTGGAAGACCTGGCCTGGGAGAACAACAGCATCGGCAACCGCATCCGTCCGGCGCTGGTCAGGCTGCCGGCATTAAGTGATGACGAAGCCCGCGCCCTGCTTGATGATCTGCAAACCCTGAACCTGAACGACGAACGGCCGCTGTGGGAAATCCTCGGCCTCGCCATCCCGCTGGATACGGTATGGAAGGAGCTGCGCATCGGCGAATTAAAAACCCTGCTGGCACTCGCCATCGGTGACGCAGAGGCGACGCGCGAAGGTTGTGACTGGATCCACCACTTCCAGGAAATGAAACCGGCGCGCCATCTGGTGTACCGCTGCATTGAAAGCCTGCTGAACCTGGAAGACGCCGGCAATTATCATCTTGCGCTGGTCCTGCTCTACGGCGCGGAAACCGTGCGCCAGGCGCAGGCCCTGCTCGATCGCAGCGAACGTTACTTCGGCCTGCACACGCTGGGCGTGGACATGGAGGGCAGCGCCATGCACCAGACACTGCTCGCGGCCTATGACAAATTGTTTGCGGTGGCAGCCGCCTGAGTATTCCTGTGGTTGGTAGTGGCGGTCAACACAGGCAAAGCTGTCGCGAGACGGGGCTTTGATCCGGAGTCGCGGTATATTATTCTTTCGTTCCATGTTCCTGCACAACAACGAAAGGCAGCCAATATGGGCAGTGAGAATTTCATCCTGAGTTATGCGCGGGCCTGCGGCAGCGGCAATCTGCCGTTTTCGGAGTGCGGACCCGTCTGGCAATGCGGGATCATCGCTGCACTGCTGGTCGCGGCCATCGTGGTTCTCATTGCACTCAGACTGCAACCTGCACCGCAGCCGGCGGGCAGCTGATGCCGGGACCCCATCGCGATCGTTCGCTGTGAAATCAGCTGAACGTTCGTTGTCGCAGCCCCTGTTGCGGTTTGCCGGGCGCTTGCTTTTCTTGTCATGTCTGGCCGGCTTCATCCCTGGCGCTCATGCCCAGACCGAACCGGTGCAGTGGTCACCGCAGGTTTGGCTAAACGCGGGCACCTATTCGTATCACTTCGACCGCAGCAAGGATTTTCGCGAGAACAACGTCGGCTTCGGTGCCGAAGTGTGGTTCGCCGAAGATCACGCGTTGATGGCCGGCACTTTCATCAACAGCGACCGGATGAGAAGCCATTACGGTGCTTATCAGTGGCGCCCGCTGCACTGGCGGCCGGCTGGTATCAAAATCGGCGCGGGCATCACCGTCGTTGCTTTTGACGGTTATCCCCGTCATCACAATGGCGGCTGGTTTCCCGCCGCGTTGCCGGTGTTGTCCGTGGAATACAAACGGGTGGGTGCGAATATTTTTCTGGTGCCAACGATCCGGGATCGCCTTGACGGCGCCATCTCGATACAGCTCAAGCTGCGTGTCTGGTAGTTGATGTTGTTCCGGCCACCGGCAATCAGGCCGAATAGCCCGATACAAAAATATCAATTAAAACAAATATTTAAGTATTGTCCTCATTGAAAAATGACGCGCTGTCGTGACCGGCGCCCCTGGTTGACTTTGCTCGCCGCAGTTGAATCAGCCTTCAATTGATCGCATCCGGCTTGTCGATAAACCGGTGGGGCTGTGCCTCTGCTGACGCTGCTTGACGATCATTCGCGCTTCAACCTGCTCCTGCAGGCCTGCGGCAAGACTGATGCCGGGACGGTGAAGCCCCTGCTAAGTGACGCGTTTCGTTGCTACGGGATGCCGGTGCGCATCAATGCCGACAATGGCGCACCGCGGGGCAGTCCCCGCGAGCACGGACACGGGCTGTCCCGCTTGAGTGTCTGGTTGATCCAGTTGGGCATTCGCATCAGTCACAGCCGTCCCGGGCACCCGCAAATCAACGGCAAAGACAGCGCTTCCATCGCACGCTGAAGGCCGAGGTGCTCAACGGTCGCAGCTTCGCGGATCTGCATGCCGCGCAAAGCGCCTTTGACCACTGGGGGACCATTTATAACTGTGAACGACCGCATGATGCCTTGGGGCTGGCGGTCCCTGCCAGTCTCTACCAGCCCAGCCGCCGCGACTTCCCGGAAGTCTTGCCGACCATTGAATACGGCCCGAATGACCAGGTCTGCAAGGTTCGATGGAATGGCGAAGTCCGCTTTACCCGCCGCAAGCTCAAGGTATCTAACGCTTTGAATGGCTTGCCCATTGCGTTCCGCGCAACGGCTATCGACAGCGTCTTTGACGTCTATTTCTGTCACCACCGGTTCATGCGCTTGCATCTGAATAACTTTAATGAGAGCCATGCCGAATCGATTTAAAGTGTTACCCATGTCCCCGCACACCTGTTACCCACGTGCCCGGTACATACAGTGCTCCCTTAAAAACCGCTGCGGCAGCGGGGTTTTAGTTTCGAGGCGTGGTGAAACATCCCGAAGCTGTATCATTGCGCAAACACAACCAGTGGGTGGAGGCCACATGACGCGCCCGATCGTATTTTTGCTGATCCTGATTTTCGGCGCCATCACCTCCGGCTGCAGCAGAGACAGGGAGCCGGCTGCGCCGGCACAGCCATCGGCCGCACAGCCGAAATCTGCGCCGATCGATATCAATCGCGCAAACGTGAAAGAGTTGATGGCGCTTAAAGGCATCGGCGAAGTTCGCGCCAATGCCATAGTCCGCGGCCGTCCCTATGTGCGCAAAGACGAACTCGTGCAGCGCGGCATCGTGCCGCTCGGGGTATACGAGGACATCAGGGACCAGATCATCGCGCGGCAGAAATAGCCGGGATATCGTGCCGTATCCCTCACACGCAGGCTGCGGTTATTTCCCCAAGGGCGGCAGCGGCAGCGGTGAGCCCGGCGGCACGGGTGTGCCGTCCACGTTCAGGCACATTGACACCAGAACGTAAAAACCGTTGACCGAAATCAGGTCAACAACCCCGCGTTCACCAAATCGGGCGAGTGCAGCCGCATAAATGGGATCACTGACACCCTGGGTTTCGTGCAATTCGCGCGAAAAGTTGTAGACGATGGTTTCATCGACGTCCATGTTCGCCGGCCGCCGGCCCTGTGCGATATCTTCGGCTATGGCCGGGTTCAATCCGCCTTCAAGCGCGAGTTTGTGATGCGCGACCCATTCGTACTGTGAAGTCCACTGGCGCGCAGTGACCAGGATCGCCAGTTCGTTGAGTTTGCCGGCCAGCGAACTGCGGAAGCGGATTTCTTCGCCGAGTTGCTGTACCAGATTACCGATGCCCGGGCTGCGCAGCCAGACATTGAACGGTCCGCCCAGCGGCCCCGGTTTGGATGCGCCAGAACTGGCCAGTTTGGCGCGCGGTCCGGATTTGATCGCCTCGGTCAGCGCGCGCTGCTCCGGTGTCAGGTTTTCCACCGGGATCAGCTGGAAGCGGCGGGTGTCGGTAGCGTGTGGGTTTTTGGGTTCGTTCATGGTCGGGCCTGTTCCGGAAAAAAACGAACTTAACATGAACGCAAGATGTTGATGCTGGGATTCGGCCGCAAAAGTAAGTCTCATGCAGTCCGTCAAAACCGATCCGCATCGTGGTGCCCGCCGCCCCCGGCGGCGGCACCGACATCCTCGCGCGACTGCCCAGCCCGGAACTGAGCAAAAATTTCGGCCAACAGATCGTCATCGAGAACCGCGCCGGCGGCGCGATCATGATCGGCACCGAATTCGTCGCGCGCTCTGCACCCGACGGTAACACCATGGTGATCTCCACCACGCCGCATGCGATCAATCTGACGCTGTACAAAAAAGTACCCTTCGACCCGATCAAGGATTTCACCATGATCAGCCAGCTCGGTCTGGCGACGACCGTGTTGGTGGTTCATCCCTCGCTGCCGGTGCATAACGTCAAGGAATTCATTGCACTTGCCAAGGCGAAACCGTGCCAGCTGACCGCGGGCAATGCCGCCGGCAACTCGGCCTATCTTGCCGTCGAAATGCTCAAGACCGTGGCAAAAATTGACGCGCTGAACATTCCATAGAAGGGAGCGGGCCAGGCGTTGTCAGACCTTGTCGCCGGCCACATCCAGTTCCCGGCGAACACGATGCTCGCCGCGAGGCCTCTCATTGAGGCCGGCCGCCTGCGCGCCATCGGGGTGTGCAGCGCCAAACGCCTGTTCGGCCGTAAGCCGGGTGCGTTCTTCCACCGCGACCTTCGGGTCGATTACCACATGTCCGCCGTCGCTGCGGGAGACATGCGGCTGGTCCAGCGTTTTCAGGGTGAAATGACGGACTTCGTAAACCAGTGCCATCAGTGAGCGCCCCTAATCTTTCAGCGAAAAGCCCAGCCCTGGCGCGGCCGATACCTGCAGTTTGCCGTCCCTGAATTCAGGTTCTGTCGCAAAACGCGCGCGCAGCGCGACATGCGCGCCGTGTACTTCAAGCATGCCACCATGTGCATGGCCCGCCATCACCGGCAGGTTCGCGGCTTCAAAGCCGCCAGCGCCCGTGACCGGTATGCCGTGCGCTTCGGCCAGCGCAAGAATGCGCAACATCGCGCTAATGCCCCCGCAGAACGCCGCATTGGGTTGCAGGATGTCGAGTGCACCGGCATTCAGCACATCGCGAAACCAGATCAGGGACTGGATCATCTGGCCCGAGGCCAACGGAATGCTGGTTGCGCGGCGCAGTTCAGTCAGCGACGGAATGTCATTACCACGCACCGGTTCCTCGAAAAACGCGATGTCGCAGTCGGCAACCAGTGTGGCCAGCCGTTTCGCTTCGGCCACTGTAAACGCGCAGTTGGCGTCGAGCATCAGCGGTGCCGTACCGATCGCGTTGCGCACAGCTCGGATGCGTTGTGCATCTTCATCGAGACTGCGTCCCGCACCAACGAGGATTTTGGCGCCCTGAAAGCCCGCCGCCAGTGCGGCTTTGCAGGCACTGATGAGTTCGGATTCGGTGAAGGCCGGCAGGCCTGCAGTGGCGTAGGCGGGCACAGCAGTGCGCGCGCCGCCGATCAGCTGCCCGACCGGCCGGCCCAGCGCCTTGCCCTTGATGTCCCACAGCGCCAGATCCAGTGCAGACATCGCGGATACAAACACGCCGGTCGACTGCCGCGGATTGAATTTTTTGGAGAGTTGCAGGCTGAGTGCTTCAATGTCCAGGGGATCCATGCCTTTGGCCGTGGCGTTAATGCCGCCGTTCAGCAGTTGCGCCACCTGGTCGGCGAGGAAACGCCCGGTGACCCCGGTGCCCGTTACACCGTCGTCAGTAGTGACCAGGCAGCGCAGGAAGGTCAGACTTTCCCCGCCGGCGTAGGCGTCGGCGGCACGGACGGGTTTGATGTGTTCGACAGCGGCTTCGATGCGTTCGATTTTCATGGTTGTGCGGAAAGTTTGAAAGAGAGGGGAGCAGATCGCATGTTCAGGGGGGTGTTTCGAACGCAGACAATACCTGCGGAAGCGCAGGAAGGGCAAGGTCATGCAGGTTGTTCCGGTCGGCAAGTTTGCGTAATAAAACTGCGAACTTGTCAGGCCCGGTGCTGCTTTCAGGGTGCGGGTGTCGCCGGAGGCGGCTTGACGCCGCGGGCGAGGTAGGGTGCCTGGCGCAACTGTTCGAATGCCGCGTCGATGCGTTTTTTGTCTTTGGTCCGCAGTCCTTCAGCAAGTTCGTGTGCGGCTTCTGAGCGCAGCTGTGCGTATTTCTTTAACACTTCGACTGTCATTTTCGACGGCGCCTCCGGATCCAGATCCAGCGCTGACAGATATTCAAAGCTTTGCCGGTACTCGATGGTGATGTCGGACTCGATGCGTCCGGCAAGTTCGTCGAACGATGCGTCGCCCCGTCTGCCGGTCTCCAGTATCGCCTGCCAGCGCTTCGCAATACGCTCATCGTTGGCGAGAAAATCGCGGATTTCAGTGCGCGCCTGCAACTCCTCCTGCCATTGATAACTCGGCGCTGGAATATGAGTGACAAGCACAGCCACGGCGGCGACAAACGTTCCCGCTGCAAGCCAGCGGCCGAATCCGCGCTGCAGCTTCTTTCCGGGCAAGGGGCGGGCTAGCGCAACCCCAAGCAAACTGCCGGCAATCAGGCCGCCGATATGCGCGGCATTGTCGATGCCCGGAATCAGCAGCCCGAATCCGATGGTCACCGCTGTAAAAACGGCGGCGCCGCCAAACAGCCAGCGGAATTCGGTGGGATGCACCTGGCGCCGCTCGCGCCAGAGCCAGACAAGGAGCGCGCCATAAATACCGAAAATGGCACCGGAAGCACCGCCGGATACTGCGCGGTCGCCCTGCACGATCAACGACAGCAGGTTGCCGGTGAGGCCGCTGCCCAGAAAAACAGCGGTGAAACGCCATGAACCGTACAGCCTCTCGACAAGGCGGCCGCCATCCCACAGCGCCCACATGTTCATCGCCAGATGCACGAGGCCGAAATGCAGGAACATTGCCGTGCCCAGCCGCCACCACTCGCCGTCCTTGGTGGCGGGGCCGAAGCCCGCGCCCCACGCCAACTGGACGTCGTTGGGCGAATGCCAAAGCCCGGCGCCGTTGGCGAGCATCGCGGCGAAGACCAGCACGTTTACCGCCACAAGCACAACCGTGACCTGCGTGAGTGCAAGCCTGCCGCGCATCAGCTCCGCAATGCTGTTTTGCGACAAATCAGTGCTTGAGCATGCCGCGCAGCTTCACCACGGCCGCCGTTGGCGAGTTAAAGATCGGCAGCGGAGTGACGGCGGCGACGGCAGGAACGGCGCGCGACAACGTGAACTGCGACAGCACGATGACATCGCAACCCTTGATTTCGCGAGCCCTTGCAGCAACCAGCGCATCGTGCCGGGCCGCATCGCCACCAGCCAGCGCATCGAATGCGCCTTCGACAACATAAGGCACCAGCTCCACCGCCTGCTTCCGCTTCGCGGCCATTTCCAGTATTTCCGCGGAGATCGACGGAATGGTCGGGCCCACCGTTGCCATCACAGCGATGCGTGATCCTGCGGCCAGTGCTTGTTCGATCATCGCGTCGTTGGGTTTGAGGATGGGTACATCGAATTCGGCGATACAGGCATCAATCACTTCACGGAACGCCGAACAGGTAAAGAGGATGCCGTCGGCCTTGCGCGACACCATGTGCCGGGTCAGCCGGCGGAAGACCTCATACATTTCCGGCACCACGCCGCCGGTTTCGCGTATCCAGGCAAACAGGCCGTCGTCGAGCAGGTTGCTGATTCGAGCCTCGGGCCAGTCATTGGCAAAGGCGCGGACCGCCGCCTCCATTGCATCCTTGTGGACGCTGAACAGCACGATATTGGGAGCAAGCGCCATAAAATCCGTTTCGCAGTAAATGGAGACGGGCTTGATGTTAGCGCGACTTGACGGCCATGTGTGCGTGTAATCCGCCGCGATGAGGTGTGCACATGGCCCCAAACCCCGCCTTCATAATCTGCCTGGCAGCATCCATATCACAGCGCAGACCGCATGCAGGAGGCAGCCAGGGAAAATTGCCATGACCGTCCGGACAAAGTCATTCCCGAGGCCCGGCGCGTCGTCGACCCGTGCGCGACGGGTTATCGCGCTCAGGCGCTGAAGATATATCCTTGGGGGTGCAGTCGTTGCGCGTGTCACCAATCAGTTGCGTGGCCGGCCGGTCCAGCGCCTTGCTCCTGAGCATGCATGGTGTGTTCAGGATGCCCTGGTTTCAGTTCAGTGTGGCCGCGATTTTGCGGATTTCCTCGGCAGGGCGTTCGCCGGCGAGCGGTGTGCCGGGCATCAAGTGTTTACCCATCGCCAGCGGACCGATCAGTACCGGTTCGAAACCGGCGTCGCGCACCAGCCGGGTTGCCACTGCAATCGCCGCGGCGTCGTCGCCCGCCATCGGCATGCCGGAGCGCGGGCCGGGGCGTTGCGCGGCCTCACCCATGCGCGCGGCACCGACGGCATTGAAGGCGCGCACGATGCGCGCCCCAGGCAGCAGTTCGGCCGAAGCGAGGCCGGCGCCTTTTTCGCGTGCCCAGATGGCGATTTCACCGTCGCGGTTGGGAAAGGGATTGCAGGTGTCGATCACCGCCTTGCCCTTCAGCAGCTCGGCGAGATCCTTGCCGACCTGGGGCAATGCGCCGTAGGGCACCGCCACCAGCAGGATTTCACCGAATGCCGCCGCCTCGCGCGGCGTACCGGCGCGGGCGTTGACGCCGATGCCGGCCGCGAGTTTTTTGTCCTGCTCAATGTCCAGCGATGAAAACATCACCATGTGTCCGGCTTTGGCCCATGTCGTGCCAAGCGCGCTGCCGACGCGGCCGGAGCCGATGATGCCGATGCGGAGTTTTGCTGCGGACTCGGCTGCGGTGGCGGTCAGCGGCAGGGCGCAGGCGAAGGCGGCCGCACCGGTGATGAGAAGGAAGCTGCGGCGGTTCTGTTGCGGCTTGTTCATCAGGATTCTCCCGGAAAAAAGACGACTGGCTGCAGGCCGTGCAAAAATGGCCTGCGCAGGATGTGCAGTGCCGGATGTTAGCGCGGTTCGGTGCAACTGTGACGGCTCTAACCGGTCCAGCGGTCGATTGCCCGCTGTTGTGGCCGCGGATACACTGCCGGAGCGCGCCGCCGTCACGGCAGTGCTGGCGCTACTTTTATTTATCGGTAAACGGGATCGCCCATGGCCGACCGGCTGGACAAAGTCATTCTCGATGCCCGCCGCGCCGCCGACCAGCGCGCGACGGGTTACCGGGCGCAGGCGCTGAAGCTGTATCCATGGGTATGCGGCCGCTGCGCACGCACGTTCACCCACAGCAACCTGCAACTGCTCGAAGTCCATCACAAAAACGGCAACCACGACGACAATCCGTCCGATGGCAGCAACTGGGAACTGCTGTGCACCTATTGCCATGAGCATGAACACTCCAAGATCAAGGATGCGGCGGGGCGCACGGATACACGAACCGATCTTCCGGCGGCGACGTTTAATCCCTTCGCCGACCTCAAGGCCAGGCTGGAGGGGAAGACGCCGCCGCGCAAATGATGCAATTCGCCAGCTGAGCCCGGAAAACCAGTCTCGATGAGTGTTTCCCTGCTGTCAGCCGCAGGCATTGCGGTGCTTGTGTACGCCTCGACCAATATCGACGATCTGCTGATACTCGCGGTGTTTTTTGCCGATCCCCGGGCGCGGATCGGTGCAGTGATTGCCGGGCGTTTCATCGGACTTGCCGTGCTGGTGCTGGTCAGCGCCGGTGCCGCGTTGCTGGCCATGGCCATGGCCATGGCCGTGCCGGGGGAATGGATTGCGTTGCTGGGTCTGGTGCCACTCGTTCTGGGATTGCGCCTGCTGCCGGGGCTGTGGGGCAAGGGTAATGATGCCAGCACCGGTCCGGATGATGCACCGGTTCCGCCGCGCCGCGGTTTTTTCTGCGCAGGCGTTCACGGTGGCAGGAGTCACCCTCGCCAATGGCGGTGACAACCTGGGGGTCTATATTCCGCTGTTTGCGACGACGCCACAGGTCATTGTCAATTACGTGCTGGTATTCGCCGTGATGACCGCAGTCTGGTGCGCGCTGGGTTATCTGGCGGTAAACAATCCGCTGATCGGCAGCCAGATCCGCCGCCATGGCCATGTGCTGCTGCCAGTGGTGCTGATTGCACTGGGGTTATATATTCTGTCCGGC
>Ga0105090_10000394_pt1 | contig 21165 bp, 19 predicted proteins | sample PPLLak3March2015_FD_79110 | JGI IMG/M metagenome (GOLD analysis project Ga0105090, IMG submission 79110) | Freshwater sediment microbial communities from Prairie Pothole Lake near Jamestown, North Dakota, USA - PPLs Lake P7 Core (1) Depth... | ecosystem: Environmental > Aquatic > Freshwater >... | reverse complement strand
GGCACGCCCATCACGTCGGCCGCCAGGCGCGCCGCGGTCAGCTTGGCCACCGCCTCACGCGTGGGCACCAGCACCTTGCCGCCCATGTGGCCGCACTTCTTCACCGAGGCCAGCTGGTCCTCGAAGTGCACGCCCGCGGCACCGGCCTCGATCATGGCCTTCATCAGTTCGAAGGCGTTCAGCACGCCGCCGAAACCGGCTTCGGCATCGGCCACGATCGGCGCGAAGAAGTCGATGTCGTTCTTGCCTTCGGACCACTGGATCTGGTCAGCGCGCTGGAAGGTGTTGTTGATGCGCTTGACAACCTTGGGCACCGAGTCCACCGCGTACAGCGACTGGTCCGGGTACATCTCGCCGTTGCTGTTGGCATCACCCGCCACCTGCCAGCCCGACAGGTAGATGGCCTTCAGGCCGGCCTTGACCTGCTGCATGGCCTGGTTGCCTGTGAGTGCGCCCAGCGTGTTGACGAAGGGCTCGGTATTGCACAGCGTCCACAGCTTTTCGGCGCCGCGCTTGGCCAGGGTGTGCTCGATGGCCAAGCTGCCGCGCAGGCGCACAACGTCGGCGGCGGTGTAGTTGCGCTTGATGCCCTTCCAGCGCGGGTTGGTCGCCCAATCCTTCTCGAGGGCGGCGGCTTGTTGTTCACGGGTCAGCTGGCTCATGCGTGGCTCCTTGAAGTGCAGAGGTACTAGAGACTAAAGACGACAGACACAAGCCTAAGGCCAGACAAAGGTCGTGGGAAGACTTATGTCTTATATAAGACTAAATTTAAAAACTATATAAATCAGTGTGTTGGCGTTCTTGTTTCGCGATACGGGACGACAATGAGCTTTGTGAAAATCCATGCTGCACTGCAGCGTAGCGATCTCTCACGATGCAAAAAGCCGCTGATGCGATGTGAAAGACCGTCAGGCAGCCCGGTCCACCACGCCCGCCAACCAGCGGCCATAAACTCGATCGGCCAGGGCTTGCTGCTGCGACAGATGCACGGCCATGCCCTCCCGCATCTCCGGCCCGCTGTGTACCGTGGCATGCCGCTGCTGCAGCGACCGGTAGGCCTCGGAATCCAGCTCCGACCAGCGGCGCATCTTCTCCTCGTCCACTTCCACATGGAACTGCATCGCCAGGTGCGGGCCGATGGCGAAGGCTTGGTGGGTGCAGGTCTCACTGCTGGCCAGCCGCACGGCCCCTGCAGGCAGTTCGAAGGCTTCCTCGTGCCACTGGAACACCGGGCCGAGGTCGTCTTCGCCGAACCAATGGCGTGCGGACGGGTGGTCGTGCAATGTCATGGGGTGCCAGCCGACTTCGGGTGCCAGCGACGGGCCGACACGCACGCCAAGTGCGCGCGCCATCAACTGGCCACCCAGGCAGTGCCCGATCACGGGTCGACCGCGCGCCATCGCATCCAGGATCAAAACCTCGGCCCGGCGCAGCGAAGGCAGCGGATCGTTGGCGCTCATTTCGCCGCCCAGGACGGCCAGTGCCGAATACGCATCCACGTGCTCGGGATAGACCTCGCCTGCATCGGCGTTGCGGACCTCGAACGGCACCTCGTGGCGCTGCATCCAAGTGGCCAGATAGGCCGGGCCATCGCTGCTCAAGTGCTGCAGGACCAGTACGGGCTTCATCGGCAAATCGTCAACAGGGTTACGCGGCGCCGGCCACATGGATCCTTATGATCGGCCAACCTCGGCAGCCGCGCTCGACGATGACCTCATTCGCCTACCAATCCGACAATCATTTCCTGAAGGCGCCCGCGGCCACCGGCAACGAGCCGTACGCCGTGGCCGGCATCGCCTGGGATGGAGCCACCACCAACCGGCCGGGCGCCCGCTTCGGGCCGCGCGCCATGCGTCAGGCCAGCCACATGTTGTGCGATGGGTTGCATCCATTGTTCGACGTCACCCCCGACGGCATGCTCGGCGATGCCGGCGACCTGCCATTGCCCAATACCAGCCTGGAGGGCATGCGCGCTGCGCTGCCACCGCTGGTCGACGCATTGATCCGCAGGCACCACATGGCCTGGTTGGGCGGAGACCATTCGATCACGCTGCCACTGTTGCGCTGCTACAAGCGCTGGCTGGGCCGGCCGCTGGCAGTGATCCACTTCGACGCACACTGCGACACCTGGAGCGACCATTTCGGCGAACCCAGCGGCCACGGCACCTGGGTCTACGAGGCCATGCAGGAAGGCTTGGTCATCAACGAGTGTTTCATGCAGGTGGGCATCCGTTCGGCCGGCGTGCGCGAGGCACGCGAATACGTGCGCGAGCAAGGCGGCCTGATCTTCGAGGCGCGCAGCCTGCGAGGACTGGAAAGCGCCGAGCAGCTGGCGCCGGTGCTGGCCACGATGCGCGAGCGGCTGGCACGGCACGGCAACCCGCCGCTTTACCTGAGCCTGGACATCGACGCGCTGGATCCGGCCTTCGCGCCGGGCACCGGCACGCCGGAGCCGGGCGGCCTGACGACCAACCAGGTGTTCACCGTGCTCGAGGAATTGGCGGGCCTACCCTTCGTCGGCATGGACTGCGTCGAGGTGTCCCCACCCTACGACCATGCCGAGTTGAGCAGTTATGCCGCCGCGCGCTTCGTCTGGACCTACCTGTGCGGCTGCATCGCCCGCGGCTCTGGGCGCGCGACCTGACGCGCTACAGCGCCAGCGCGGTGGTCTTCTTCACCGTGCGCAACACCAGCATAGAGTTCGACCGCGCCACGCCGGGCAGGCGCATCAGCACCTCGGTGTGGAAGCGCTCCAGGTCCTCGGCATCACGGTAGGCAAAGCGCAACAGGTAGTCGTTGGAGCCGGCCACGTAGAAGCAGTCCAGGATTTCCGGCGCATCGCGCACCGCCTGCTCGAAGGCCTCGAGCTGCTGGTTGTTCATGCTCTCCAGGTTGATGATCGTGAAGCTGGTGCCATGCCGGCCCACGGCCTTGGGGTTTAACAAGGCCACGTATTGCGCGATCACGCCCGACTCCTCCAACTGCTTGACGCGCCGCAGGCAGGCCGAAGGCGACAGATGCACCTGCTGCGCCAACTCCACGTTGGACAGCCGGCCGTCGCGCTGCAAGGCATGGAGAATGGCCCGGTCGATCGAATCGAGTTGCACAGGCGACACTGGATTTCGCATTAGCTGCTGCCGTACTGCATTTCCGCCGCATGATATTGCAAGGCGCTGGAAAGCGGCGATGCATTGCGCCAGCACATTGCGAGGCGCAGTGTTTAGACTGCATCCTGCGGTGTTGTAAGCCCCGCATCCCAGATTTTCGCCGTACCACTCCCAGAGGAATCCGCCATGAAGCCCGATCTCGACGCATTCTGGATGCCATTCACCGCCAACCGCCAGTTCAAGAAGGCGCCGCGCCTGCTGGCCAAGTCCTCCGGCATGTACTACTGGGACGACAAGGGTCGGCAGATCCTCGACGGGGTGGCCGGGCTGTGGTGCGTGAATGCCGGCCACGCGCGGCCGAAGATCGTGCAGGCCATCCAGGCGCAGGCGGCAGAGATGGACTTCGCGCCGCCGTTCCAAATGGCCCACCCCAAGGCCTTCGAACTGGCCGACAAGGTGGCCAAGATCGCCCCGGCCGGCATGAACAAGGTGTTCTTCACCAACTCGGGCTCCGAGTCAGTGGAGACCGCGCTGAAGATGGCCATTGCCTACCATCGCGCCCGCGGCGAAGGCGCACGCACCCGGCTCATCGGCCGCGAGCGCGGCTACCACGGCGTCAACTTCGGCGGCATTTCGGTGGGTGGCATTCCCGGCAACCGCAAGATGTTCGGCACCTTGCTCGGCGGCGTGGACCACATCCGCCACACCCACGACCTGGGCCGCAACGCCTTCAGCGTCGGCCTGCCCGAGCATGGCGCCGAACTGGCCGACGACCTGGAGCGCCTGGTCGCGTTGCACGACGCATCGACCATTGCCGCGGTCATCGTCGAGCCGATCGCCGGTTCCACCGGCGTGCTGATTCCGCCCAAGGGCTACCTGCAGCGCCTGCGCGAGATCTGCGATAAGCACGGCATCCTGCTGATCTTCGACGAGGTCATCACCGGTTTCGGCCGCACCGGCTCACCCTTTGCCGCCACCACCTTCGGTGTCACACCCGACCTGATGACCGTGGCCAAGGGTCTGACCAACGGTGCCGTGCCGATGGGCGCTGTGCTGGCCCGCCAGCCCATCCACGATGTCTTCATGACCGGGCCGGAACACCTGATCGAGTTTGCCCACGGCTACACCTATTCGGCCCATCCGTTGGCCTGCGCGGCCGGGTTGGCCACGCTGCAGACCTACGAGGAAGAAGGCCTGCTCATCCGCGCCAACCAACTGCAGGGGTATTTTTCCGAAGCGGTGCATTCGCTGAAGGGCCTGCCCAACGTCATCGATATCCGCAACTTCGGACTGGTCGGCGGCATCGAGCTGGCGCCGATCCCAGGCGAACCGGCCAAGCGCGCATTCAACGTATTCCTCGACTGCTACGACAAGGGCGTCATGCTGCGCGTCACCGGCGACATCGTCGCGATCTCGCCGCCGCTGATCATCGAGCGCCAGCAGATCGACCAGATCGTCGACACGCTGCGCGGCGCGATCCAGCGCGCAGCCTGAGCAAAGCCTGCAGACCAGCCACACGCGAGGGCTTGCCTAGCGCATACCGACCCCATGGACCTGCTGAGCGCCGATCGCGAACTGACCCGCAACTCCTACTACGCGGCCACGGCCGAGCGCCAGCATTCCTTCCCGCCGTTGCAGGGCGCGAAGTCCTGCGATGTGGCGGTGGTGGGTGGCGGCCTGGCGGGGTTGTCGGCGGCACTGGAACTGGCCGAGCGCGGCTTCTCGGTCACGCTGCTCGAGGCGCGCGAGCTTGGCTTCGGTGCCAGTGGCCGCAACGGCGGCCAGGCCATCCACGGACTGGCCTGTGATCAGACCACGATCGAAGCGCAACTTGGCCTGGACCAGGCCAAGCGCGTCTGGGCCATGTCGATCGAGGCGCTCGACCTGCTGCGCCAGCGCCTCGGCCGCTACGACATCGACTGCGACTGGCGCGACGGCTACTTGGGCTTGGCGACCAACGCGCGCAAGGGCCGCGAACTGCAGGACTGGGCCGAGCGCATGGATCAGGTCTACGGCTATGCGCAGCAGCACATTCCGCCGGCGCAGATTCCGCAATGGATCGCCAGCGAGCGCTACCACAGCGGCGTGTTCGATGCGCGCTCGGGCCACCTGCATCCACTGAAATACACGCTGGGCTTGGGACGCGCTGCCGCAGTGGCCGGCGTGACGATCCATGAGCAGACGCCGGTGCGGTCACTCCAATCGGGCCAGACCGTGCGCTTGCAAACGCCTCAGGGCGAATTGCAGGCCCGGCACGTGCTGCTGGCCGGGAACGTCTACCTGCAGGACCTCGCGCCGGTGTTGCAGTCGCGCATCATGCCGGTGGGCACCTATATCGCTTGCACCGAAGGGTTGGACGGCGCACTGGCCGACAGCCTGATCCCGTCACGCGCGGCGGTGTGCGACACCAACTTCGTGCTCGACTACTTCCGCACCACCAACGACCAGCGCATGCTCTATGGCGGACGGGTCAGCTACAGCACGGTGACGCCGACGAACCTGGCCGCGAGCATCCGCCACCGCATGGTCGGCACTTTCCCGCAACTGGCATCGGCCAAGGTCGAATACGCCTGGGGCGGCTTCGTCGACATCTCTATGAACCGCGCACCCGATTTCGGCAGGCTGCCCGCGACGGGCGGCTATGCTGCGAATGTGTACTACCTGCAAGGCTTTTCCGGGCACGGCCTGGCCCTCACCGGTCTGGCCGGTAAGCTGGTGGCCGAGGCCATCGCCGGCGATGCCAGCCGTCTGGACGTCTTTGCGCGCATCCGGCACCGGCCCTTCCCTGGAGGGCGATTGCTGCGCACGCCGGCCCTGGTGCTGGGCATGGCCTGGTACCGCATGAGGGATCTGGTGGCATGAGTCCCACCCGGCCGTCCGAAGGGGCTCGCACCGAAGTGCTCAGCACGGAGGTTTCGCAATGAGTTCGAACCTGCCCGTGGTTCTGGTGCCGGCCTGCAACCGGCAGCTGGGCCACCACCCCTTCCACATCGCCGGCAAGAAGTACATCGACTTCGTGCGCCTGGCCGGCTGCCTGCCGCTGGTGGTGCCGAATGCGCTGGACGGCGAGATCGACACGCTGCTCGACCTAGCCGATGGCGTGCTGCTGACCGGCTCGCCGTCGAACGTGCACCCGCGTCACTTCGACGAAGGCGTGCACAACCCCGATCTGCCGCTGGACGTGGAACGCGACCAGTGGACCCTGCCCTTCATCCCCAGGGTCCTGGAGCGCGGCCTGCCGCTGTTCGCCATCTGCCGCGGCACGCAGGAAACCAACGTCGCCCTTGGCGGTTCTCTGCACCAGGCGGTGCAGGAGGTACCGGGTTACGCCGACCACCGTGCCGATCCCGATGGCAGCGCCGAGTTGCAGTACGGCCCCGCTCACACAGTCGCGGTCATGCCCGGCGGCGTGCTGCCGCGCATCCTGGACCGCTCGCGCTTCGAGGTGAACTCGGTGCACGCACAGGGCGTGAAGCGCCTGGCGCAAGACTTGCATATCGAAGCCAGGGCTCCAGACGGGCTCATCGAAGCGTTTTCCATTCCCCAAGCGGCAGGCTTCAATCTGTGTGTTCAATGGCATCCCGAGTGGCAGGCCAGCAGCAATCCGATCTCGGTGCAGCTGGCGCGCGCCTTCGGTCAAGCCTGCCAAGGCTATCGCCAGCAGTACCGCGAACCGCTACCCTAGTGGCGCCCGCATGGCAGACAACGGGTTCGTCGGTGGCGTCCCTGCAACAGCCACCGCGCAGGAAAACAGCTTAGGTGTCCCATGAAAAGAGAGCATTTCACATTCAGCGAGCTCGAACAGTGGCTCGACACGCATCGCGTCACCGAGATCGAATGCCTGGTGCCCGACCTCACCGGCGTGGCGCGCGGCAAGATCCTGCCTCGCGAGAAGTTCACCGAAGACCGCGGCATGCGCCTGCCCGAGGCCGTGGTGGCGATGGGCGTAACCGGCGAGTTCCCCGAGGAAGGACCTTACTACGACGTCATCAGCCCGACCGACCAGGACATGCACCTACAGGCCGATCCGACCACGGTGCGCATCGTGCCCTGGGCCACCGACCCGACGGCGCAGGTCATCCACGACTGCTACGACAAGCACGGCGCGCTGGTGCCTTTCGCACCGCGCTCGGTGCTGCGCCGCGTCTGCGGGCTGTTCGAGGCCGAAGGATGGAACCCGGTGGTCGCGCCGGAACTGGAGTTCTACCTGGTGGCCCGCAACACCGACCCGGACATGCCGCTGAAGCCGCCTGTCGGCCGCAGCGGCCGCGCCGAAACCTCACGCCAGGCCTACTCGATCGACGCCGTCAACGAGTTCGACCCGCTGTTCGAGGACGTCTACGACTACTGCGAGAAGATGGAGCTGAACGTGGACACGTTGATCCACGAAGTCGGCGCCGGGCAGATGGAGATCAACTTCTTCCACGCCCACCCTCTGAACCTGGCCGACGAGACCTTCCTGTTCAAGCGCACGGTGCGCGAGGCGGCGCTGCGCCACGACATGTATGCCACCTTCATGGCCAAGCCGATCGCCGGCGAGCCGGGCAGCGCGATGCACGTGCACCAGAGCCTGGTCAACAAGGCCACTGGCAAGAACCTGTTCAGCAATGCCGACGGCAGCCCGAGCAAGGAGTTCTCTTGGTACATCGGAGGGCTGCAGAAGTACATTCCTGCGGCGATGGCCCTGTTCGCGCCCTACGTCAACTCCTACCGCCGGCTGGTGCGCTCGAACGCTGCACCGATCAACATCCAGTGGGGCACCGACAACCGCACCGTGGGCATCCGCTCACCGGTGGCCGGGGCGCAGGCGCGCCGCATCGAGAACCGCGTCATCGGTGCCGATGCCAACCCGTATGTGGCACTGGCCGCCACGCTGGCCTGCGGCTACCTGGGAATCAAGAACAAGGTCATGCCTTCGGCCGAGTGCAAGGGCGATGCCTACCTGGGGGCACATGCGCTGCCGCGCAGCTTGGGCGAGGCGCTGCAATTGCTGCGCGACGAGGCCGACCTCGCTGAGGTGCTGGGCCAGCAGTTCGTCAGCGTCTACACCGAGGTCAAGGAGGTCGAGTACGCCGAGTTCATGAAGGTCATCTCACCCTGGGAGCGTGAACACCTGCTGCTGCACGTGTGAACCCTGCGCCCACCACCCACGGAGACAGCCCATGAACACAGCGATCGACCATCCCATCCGCACCACGCAGCAATGGCAGGCAGCCGATGCCGCGCACTTCCTGCACCCCTTCACCGACTTCAAGGCCCTTTCGGCCAAGGGCTCGCGCATCATCACCCGTGCCGACAACATCTACCTGTGGGACAGCGACGGCCACAAGATCCTCGACGCGATGTCGGGTCTGTGGTGCGTCAACGTGGGCTATGGCCAGCGCGCGCTGATCGATGCCGCCAGCCGGCAAATGGGCGAGCTACCCTTCTACAACGCCTTCTTCCAGACCTCCACACCGCCGGCCATCGAGCTGGCCGAGCTGCTGTCCGAGGTGAGTCCGCCGCAATTCCAGCATGTGTTCTTCTCGGGTTCCGGTTCCGAGGGCAACGACACCGTGGTGCGCATGGTGCGCCGCTACTGGGACATCCTCGGCCAGCCCCAACGCCAGGTGATCATCAGCCGGCACAACGCCTACCACGGTTCGACCATGGCCGGCGCCTCGCTGGGCGGCATGGGCGGCATGCATGCGCAGGGCGGGCTGCCGATCCCCGGCATCGTGCACATCCAGCAGCCGCACTGGTGGGAGCATGGGCGCGAGCTCGGCCTCGACCGCGAGGGCTTCGGCCTGATGGCCGCCGGTTGGCTTGAGCAGAAGATCCTGGAGATCGGCGCCGGCAAGGTGGCGGCCTTTATCGGAGAACCGGTGCAAGGCGCCGGCGGGGTGATCGTGCCGCCGGAAAGCTACTGGCCCGAGATCCAGCGCATCTGCGACAAGTACGGCATCCTGCTGGTCAGCGACGAGGTCATCTGCGGCTTCGGCCGCACCGGCCACTGGTTCGGCTGCGAACGCTTCGGCTACAAGCCCGACCTGATGACCTTCGCCAAGGGCGTGACCAGCGGCTACGTGCCGCTCGGCGGCGTAATGGTCGGCGAGCGCATTGCCAAGGTACTGATCGACCAAGGCGGCGACTTCAACCACGGCTACACCTATTCCGGCCATCCGGTGGCCTGCGCCGTCGCCGTGGCCAACATCCGCCTGATCCAGCAGCTGAAGCTGGTGGAGCATGTGCACGACGACGTCGGCCCCTACCTTGCGCAGCAGTTCGCCGGGCTGGCCGAGCACCCGCTGGTGGGCGAGGTGCAGACCTGCGGCCTGATGGCCGCGCTGCAGCTGGTCAAGGACAAGGCCCGCGGCACCGCCTTCCCGGCCGAACTGGAGATGGGCATGGTCTGCCGCGGACACTGTTTCGGCAACGGCCTGATCATGCGCGCCGTCGGCGACCGCATGATCATCGCCCCGCCGCTGGTCATCACCCGCGCGCAGATCGACGAAATGATGGCGCTGGTACGCCGGTGCCTGGACCTTAGCCTGGCCGACGCGCAATGCCACGGCTGGCTGGCCTGAGCGGTTTCACCGATGGCCCCGCCAGACCGCGCCTCTAAACTAGATCGAACTCAAGGCTACTCATCACCCTTACCCTCGGAGTCCCGTTCATGACCATCACCTCCTTCCGCCCCGTGGCCGCACTTCTTGCGGCGACTCTTGCCCTGGCCTGCACAACGGCGTCGGCTCAGGAGGAGGAGAAGGTCCTCAACATCTACAACTGGTCCGACTACATCGCCGAAGACACGATCAAGAATTTCGAGAAGGAAACCGGCATCAAGGTCCGGTACGACAACTTCGACAACAACGAGATCGTGCATGCCAAGCTGGTCGCGGGCAAGACCGGCTACGACCTGGTGGTGCCCTCGTCCAACTGGGCCAAGCTGCAGATCGATGGCGGCCTGCTGCGCAAGATCGACAAGGCACAGCTGTCCAACTACAAGAACCTCGATCCGGCGCTGCAGACCCAGCTGGCACGCCTGGACGCAGGCAACGACTACATGGTCAACTGGCTGTGGGGCTTCACCACGGTGGGCATCAACGTCGACAAGGTGAAGGCGGCGATTGCACCGAAGCCGCTGCCCGAAAACGTGTGGGAGCTGGTCTTCAACCCCGAGTACGTCAGCAAGCTGAAGAGTTGTGGCGTCTCGTTCCTCGACTCGGCCACCGAAGTGGTGCCGGCCGCGCTGCACTTCCTGGGCAAGCCGCCGTTCAGCAAGAACCCGGCCGACTATGCCGCTGCCGCCAACGTGCTGAAGGCGGTGCGCCCGTACATCACGGTGTTCAGCTCCTCGGGCTACATCAACGACCTGGCCAACGGCTCGATCTGCGTGTCGCTGGGCTGGTCGGGGGACATCAACATCGCCCGCCAGCGTGCCATCGACGGCAAGACCGGCAACAACATCCAGGCACTAATCCCGAAGAACGGTGGGCTGCTGTTCTTCGACGTGATGGTCATTCCGGCCGACGCCGCGCACCCGGGCAACGCCCACAAGTTCATCAACTACGTGCTGCGCCCCGAGGTGCATGCCTCGTTGACCAACAAGGTCTTCTACGCCAACCCGAATCTGGAATCGAAGAAGTTCATCAAGCCCGAGGTTGCCAGCAATCCGACCGTCTTCCTGCCGGCGACTGACATGAAGAACATGGTGCCGCCCGAGGCATTGAACAACGACTTGCGCCGCTTGATGACGCGCACCTACACCACCTTCAAGACCGGCCTGTAGGCGACGGAGCGGCTCGCACCATGGCCATCGAGAACACTGCGGCAGGCGAGACGGTCGATGCGGCCTTTCTGCACATCGACCACCTGACCAAGGACTTCGACGGCTACAAGGCGGTCAACGACGTCAGTCTCGAGATTGCCAAGGGCGAGATCTTTGCGCTGCTCGGGTCTTCGGGCTGCGGCAAGAGTACGTTGCTGCGCATGCTGGCCGGCTTCGAGACGCCGACCGCGGGGCGCATCGTGCTTGCCGGCCAGGACCTGGCGGCGCTGCCGCCGTACCAGCGGCCGATGAACATGATGTTCCAGAGCTATGCGCTCTTCCCGCACTTGACGGTGTGGGACAACATCGCCTTCGGCCTGCGCCGCGACGGCCTGCCCAAGGACCAGGTGGCCGACCGGGTCGAGGCCATGCTCAAGCTGGTGCAATTGGGCAAGTTCGCCAAGCGCAAGCCGCACCAGTTGTCCGGCGGTCAGCAGCAGCGCGTGGCGCTGGCGCGCAGCCTGGCCAAGCAGCCGCAGCTGCTGCTGCTTGACGAGCCGCTCGGCGCGCTGGACAAGAAGCTGCGCGAGGAAACGCAGATCGAGCTGGTCAACATCATCGAGCAGGTGGGCGTGACCTGCGTGATGGTCACGCACGATCAGGAAGAGGCCATGACCATGGCCTCGCGCATCGCCATCATGAGCGAGGGCCGCTTTCTGCAGGTCGGGGCGCCGAGCGAGATCTACGAGACCCCGGCCACGCGCTTCGTCGCCGACTTCATCGGCAACGTCAATCTGCTCGATGGCATCGTCGAGGTGGACCAGCCGGACCACGTCATCATCGGCTGCGCCGACTGCAAGCACTTCGTGGGCCACGGCATCACCGGCAACGAAGGTCAGGCGGTGACGGTGGCGCTGCGGCCGGAAAAGATCCACCTGGCGCGCAAGCAGCCCGAGGACCCGTACAACACGGCCCACGGCGCGATCAAGGAGCTGTCCTACTTCGGCAGCTTCACGGTCTACCACATTGAATTGGCCAGTGGCGCACGGCTGAAGGTCAGCCTGGCCAATGTGCAGCGGCATCGCGACGACGAGTTCACCTGGGGCGACACGGTCTGGGCGCATTGGTCGCGCGCGGCGCACGTGGTGCTGACCTCATGATGGAGCGTCTGCGGGGATTGATCAGCGGCCGCAGCGCCGTCATCGGCGTGCCCTACCTGTGGCTGCTGGTGTTCTTCCTGTTTCCGTTCTTCATCGTCTTCAAGATCAGCGTCTCCGAGATGGAGACGGTGCAGTTCAAGGACCTGATCACGCTGAAGGACGGGGTGCTGCAGCTTTCGCTGAAGCTGTCGAACTATGTCTTCATCACCGAGGACGCGCTGTACCTCAAGACCTACCTGGCCAGCCTGAAGTACGCCGCCGCGACCACGCTGCTTTGCCTGGCCATCGGCTACCCCTTTGCCTACTTCATGGCGCGCGCCAAGACCACGCTGCAGCCGACGCTCTTGATGCTGGTGATGCTGCCGTTCTGGACCTCGTTCCTGCTGCGCGTCTATGCCTGGAAGGGCCTGCTCAGCGACCACGGCTGGGTCGCCGACCTGGTGATCAACACCGGCGTCGATCAGCTGCTGGCCGCGGCCGGGTTGATTCCGGCGCCGGGCAAGCTAATGCACACGCCCTTCTCGCTGGTGCTGGGCATGACCTACACCTACCTGCCCTTCATGATCCTGCCGCTGTACGGCAATCTGGCGAAGATGGACCTGCGCCTGCTCGAGGCCGCGACGGACCTGGGCGCCACCGCCTGGGTGGCGTTCTGGAAAGTCACCGTGCCCTTGTCAAAGGCCGGCATCATCGCCGGCTCGATGCTGGTGTTCATCCCCTGCATCGGTGAGTTCGTCATTCCCGAGCTGCTGGGCGGACCGCAGACGCTGATGATAGGTCGCGTCATGTGGGACGAGTTCTTCTCCAACAACGACTGGCCGATGGCCTCCAGCGTGGCCGTCGTGATGGTGCTGCTGATCATCGTGCCACTGGCCATCTTCAATAAGTACCAGGCCGAGGCCCAGGAGGCGCGGCAATGACACGCGGCACCAGCGCGGGCTTCAACCGCTGGTTCGCGCGCGGCTGGCTGTCGGCCGGCTACATCTTCCTGTACCTGCCGATCGTCGCGCTGGTGCTTTACTCGTTCAACGATTCACCGATCCCCAATGTCTGGCGCGGCTTCACGCTCAAGTGGTATGCCGCGCTGGCCGACGACCACGAGATCCAGGCCGGCTTGTGGCTGAGCCTGAAGATCGCCTTCCTCACTGCCTGCGGCTCTGTGGTGCTGGGCACGCTGGCGGCCTTTGCGCTGGTCAAGTACAGACGCTTTGCCGGGCGCACGCTGTTCAGCGGCATGGTTAACGCACCGTTGGTCATGCCCGAGGTGGTGGTGGGTCTTTCGCTGCTGCTGATGCTGGTGTCGGTGCAGCGCGCCATCGGCGTGCCCGAGCGCGGGATGATGACCATCTGGTTCGGCCATCTGCTGATCGGCATGGCCTATGCGGCGGTGATCGTGCAGTCTCGCCTGCTCGATCTGAACCCCTCGCTGGAAGAAGCGGCCATGGACCTGGGGGCCAAACCGCAGCAGGTGTTCTGGCTGGTGACGCTGCCGATGATCTCGCAATCGCTGATGTCAGCCTGGCTGCTGACCTTCACCATCTCGCTCGACGACGTGGTGCTCTCCGCTTTTCTGTCCGGGCCGGGGGCGACGACCATGCCGCTGGTCATCTTCTCGCGCGCCCGCCTCGGACTGAACCCCAGCGTCAACGCGGTGGCCACGCTGATCGTGCTGGTGGTGGCCATCGGCGTGCTGGTGGCCAGCTACATGATCGCCCGCGCCGAACGCAAACGATTACTCGACCTGGCCGAAGCATCCCGCGGCTGAATGCCTCCCACCCATCACCATTCTTCGCAGTAGAACCTGGAGACCGCTGACCATGCTCAACCGACCCCAACTCAGCCTGCTCGCGCTGGCCCTGGCCGCCGCCCTGCCCGCCACCGCGCAAAGCAATGCGGAAGTGCTCAATGAGATCAAGGCCCTGCGCGATCGGGTCAACCAGCTGGAACAGCAACTGAAGGACAGTCAGGCCAAGGCCGACGCCGCGCCCAAGCCGCAGTGGGGCATGACCCCCGAGCAGGCGGCCGAGATGAACCGCCTGACGGTCAAGACCGAGGCGCTGGAGGATTCGCGCGAAGCCAGCGGCTTCATGGGCCTGAAGATCAGCGGCCAGATGCAGGTCGCGTACATTTACAACCAGAGGCAGGACCTGGCCGGCTTCCAGTTCCTGGATTCGGTAGCGAACTATGGCTACAACTACTGGAACTCCTACATCGGCATGGCCATGCTGGACTTCCAGAAGGAGATGTCCGACGGCACCAAGTGGCGGCTGACGCTGGCGCCGCAGCGTGGCGTGGGCTCGGTGATCGATGGCTATTCCATCGTGCAGGAAGCCAGCGTGTCGGTGCCGCTGACCGACCTGCAGACGCGCTTCATCGCCGGCCAGATCCCGGACTGGTCGGGCTACGAATATCTCCAGCCGACGCTGAACAAGCTGATCACGCACAACCTGCTGTTCGACTTCACGCTGCCCACTGGCTACATCGGGGCGGGCGTGGACATCACCACAGGCAAGTGGGTGACCAAGGCGATGCTGGCGCAGATGAACCAGAACGCCAACTACTCGGCGGCCAAGGGTTCGGTGCTGACCTTCCGCGTCGACTATGCACGTGGCGAATACCAAGGCTTCGGCCTGGCCGGCGTCTATGGCCAGGCACCGAATTTCGTCAACGGCTACGCCTGCGACGATTGCTCTCCCAGCAACTCCAACCTCGGCCTGATCGAGGTCGATGGCTACTTCATCCGCGGAGACTGGACGGTGCAGGGCCAGTTGAGCTACGGCTACCAGAAGGATGCCGCCATCACGGCCAATGCCAACGGCGGCCTGCAGACCGCATCCTGGTACGGCCTGTCTACGCTGGCGGCCTACAAGTTCACGCCCCGCTTCGAAGGCATCGGCCGCTTCGACTACCTCAACAACGGCAAGAACGGCGGCGGGCTGTTGGGCTATGGCATGGACGACGGCAACGGCATCGGGCCGAACGGCAACCTCGGCTGCGTGCAGGGCGCTGCCGCCGTCGACCCCGGTTGCAACGACGGTGCCAGCCGTTATGCCCTGTCACTCGGCCTGAACTACGTGTTCAACCAGTACACGATGTTCAAGGCCGAGGCCCGCTACGACTGGGCCAACCAACCGGTATTCCTGAACGTCAGCGACAGCAGCTACAGCAAGAACAACACCGTGCTCGGCGCAGCGGTGGTGGTGTCCTTCTGATCCTGTGCTGCCGGGCCTGGACCGGGCCGCACCTGCCGCGGCGTAGCATCCCGGGGATGCAAAGCGCGGGGAGCACCGATGAAAGACCTGATTGAGCGCCTGCGCGCCAACGGCGTGCACACGCTGCTGGCCCAGTTCACCGACATCCACGGCGTGGCCAAGGGCAAGCTGGTTCCGCTGACCCACTTCGACGAACTGCTCACCGACGGCGCCGGCTTTGCCGGACCGTCGATTCCCGGCACTGGGCTGCCTCGCGTCGGACCGCGCGCCGAGTACTACGCCCGCGGCAACGCCAGCACCACCACCGCGCTGCCCTGGATGCCCGGCGTGGCGCGCATCGTCTGCGACGGCTTCGTCAACGGCCAGCCCTTCGATGCCTGCCCGCGCCAGGTGCTCAAGCGCGCCGTCGCCCATCTGGCTGAGCGCGGCTGGCACCTGCGTACCGGCATCGAACCCGAGTTCTTCTTGCTCAGGCGCGAGGGCGAGCGCTGGCTGCCGGCCGACGCGCAGGACCGGCTGGACAAGCCGTCCTATGACCTGAAGTCGCTGGCTCGCCAGCAAGGCTTCCTGCACGAGTTGCAGGCCGCTCTGGCCAAGTGCGGGCTCGACGTGCTGCAGATCGACCATGAGGACGCCCATGGCCAGTACGAACTAAACTTCGGTTTCGACGAGGCGCTGGCCAGCGCCGACCACCTGATGCTGTTCAAGCTGGCCGCTCAGGCGCTGGCCGAAGCGCACGACATGGTCTTCTCGATGATGCCCAAGCCCTTCCATGACCAGCCGGGCAGCGGCATGCATTTCCACGTGTCGCTGTGGTCGGACTGGAACCCGAAACGCCCCGACAACGCACACAACGTCTTCGTGCCGCACCGCAATGATGGCAGCGCCGACCGCGACGCGACGCTGTCACCGATCGGCCGGCATTTCATTGCCGGCGTCATCGCACATTCGGCCGCGCTCACGGCGCTGGCGGCGCCCACCGTCAACTCCTACAAGCGGCTGCGCGTCTACGAGACCCTGTCTGGCACCAGCTGGGCGCCAGCCTACCTGATGCAGGGGCCGAACAACCGCACCGCGGCGCTGCGTACGCTGCATGGGCGCTTCGAATGGCGTGTGCCCGATTCCAGCGCCAACCCCTACCTGTGCACCGCGGCGCTCATAGCGGCGGGACTGGATGGCGTCGACCGCAAGCTGGAGCCGCCGCCGGATTGCAGCGAAGACCTGTTCGAGCTGTCGCTGGCTCAGATCCGTGAGCGCGGCATTGCGTTGTTGCCGCAGTCGCTGGGCGAGGCGCTGGATGCGCTGGCCGCCGACGAGCTGCTCTGCACCGCGCTCGGCGCGACGCTGATGGAGCAGTTCCTGAGCCTGAAGCGCGCCGAGATTGCCGAGTACCAGCACCATGTCAGCGACTGGGAGCTGCGGCGCTATGCGCAAGCGTTCTGAGCGGCCCAGTTCACCCACTCTCGAGGAGCCCGTGCCATGACCACCGCCCACCGTGCCGCCGAGTCCCCCTTTGCCACGGCCGTCGAAACCGGAAAGGACTACTGGTGGTGTGCCTGCGGCCTGAGCAAGAACCAGCCCTTCTGCGATGGCTCTCACAAGGGCGGACCATTCACGCCCATGAAGTACAGCGCCACCGAAAGCAAGACGGTGTACTTCTGCGGCTGCAAGGCCAGTGGCAAGAAGCCGCTGTGCGACGGCACGCACAACAAGCCGGCTTGAGCCCTGCCCGGGCGGGTGGCACCGTGCCCTGGCTGGCCTATGCCAGCCTGGCCACCAGCATGGCGGTGGTCGGCTCCTATGTCGGGCTGTCCAAGCTGCTGGTCGCTGCCTTTCCGATCTTCCTGCTGGCCTGGCTGCGCTTCGGCATCGCGGCACTGGCCATGGCGCACTGGGTGCGCCGCCGCGACGGCGATGCGAGGCTGTCGGCACACGACCGCAAGCTGCTGTTCTGGGAGAGCTTCCTAGGCAACTTCCTGTTCTCGATCTGCATGCTCTACGGCGTCAAGCTGACTTCGGCGGTGGCCGCCGGCGTGGTCATGGCGGCCATTCCGGCGGCGGTGGCCCTGCTATCGCGCATCTTCCTGGGCGAGCGCATCCGCGGCCGGGTCCTGGCGGCCATCGGCTGCGCGGTGCTGGGCATCGTGCTGCTGGCGCTGGCCAAGGACCACAGCGGCACGCCGGCCACGGCCGCCACGAACTGGGGCTACCTGTTGCTGCTTGGCGCGGTGCTGTGCGAGGCCAGTTACGTGGTCATCGGCAAGCGCCTGACCGGCCAGGTGTCGCCGCGGCGCATCAGCGCGCTGATCAACCTGTGGGGACTGGCGCTGGTCACCCCGCTGGGGCTGTGGCAGGCGCTGCGCTTCGACTTCGCCGCGGTGCCGGCGGCCACCTGGTCGCTGCTGGCCTTCTATGCGATCGCCGCCAGCATGGTCACCGTCTGGCTGTGGATGCAGGGCCTGCGCCATGTGCCGGCGCCGCAGGCGGGGGTGTTCACGGTGATGCTGCCGATCAGCGCGGCGCTCGTCGGCGTGCTGTTCCTCGGCGAGGCCTTTGGCGCCATGCACCTGGTGGCCTTCGTGCTTTCGCTGGCCGGGCTGCTGCTGGCCACCTGGCCGGATCAGGCGCGGCGCGAGCGTCCGTAGCGGCTGAACTTTTGCAGCACCTCGGCCATCTGCGCAGCGCTCAGCCGCGACGGTTCGGCCACGGCCAGCGCCTTCAGGTAGACCTCGCACAGCGACTCGATCTCGATCGCGATCTTCATCGCCTGCGCCAGCGTGGCCCCGGCCGCCACCAGCCCGTGGTGGGCCAGCAGGGAGGCGTTGCGGTCGCTCAGCGCCTGCGCCACGGCGGCCGACAACGCCTTGCTGCCGAAGGTGTGGTACGGCACGCAGGGAATGGTGGCCGTGCCGGCGACCGCCACCATGTAGTGGAAGGGCGGCAGCTCGCGCTCTAGGCAGGCCAGCGCAGTGGCGTTGACCGAATGGGTGTGCACCACCGCCTTCAGGTCGGCGCGGCGCTGCAGGATGGCCTCGTGGAAATGCCATTCCGATGACGGCAGCCAGTCGCCCTGCACTATGCCGTCGAAGCCCACCCAGACCATGTCCTGTGCACGCAGGTCGTCCGCACCCATGCCGGTGGGCGTGATCAGCATGCCGTCCACGCCACCACGCGCGCAGCGAAGGCTCAGGTTACCGGTGCTGCTGCGGTTCAACCCCAGCGCGTCGAGCTTGCGGATAGCATGCACCGCCTGCTCGCGCAGCGTGTTCTCGTCGCCGTTCATGCTGCGTCTTGCGCCAGCTTGCACAGGGCGTCCGGCTGGGCCGACACCACGCCGCGTTCGGTGATCAGTGCGCTCACCAGCGCCGCGGGCGTCACGTCGAAGGCCGGGTTGGCCGCCGCGCAGCCGTCAGGCGCGAGTTGCACCTCGACCCATTCGCCGCCGGCCGCACGCCCGCCAATGTGCGTCAGTTCGCGCGCGCTGCGCTCCTCGATGGGGATCTGGCGCAGCCCATCGTGCAGCGACAGGTCCAGCGTCGACAACGGCATGGCCACGTAGAAGGGCACACCGTTGTCGCGAGCCGCCAGCGCCTTCAGGTAGGTGCCGATCTTGTTGCACACGTCGCCATTGGCGCTGACGCGGTCGCAACCAACGATGACCACGTCGACCAGGCCGCGCTGCATCAGGTGACCACCGGCGTTGTCGGCCACCAGCGTGTGCGGCACGCCCTGCTGGCCCAGCTCCCAGGCCGTGAGGCTGGCACCCTGGTTGCGCGGCCGCGTTTCATCCACCCACACGTGAACGTCCAGACGCGCAGCCTGCGCCTGGTACACCGGCGCCAGCGCCGTGCCCCAGTCCACCGTGGCCAGCCAGCCGGCATTGCAGTGCGTCAGCACGTTCAACGTGCCGGGGCGGCGTGGCCGCAGTTCGCGCAGCAGCTGCAGGCCATGGCGGCCGATGGCCTGGTTGGTGGCCACGTCCTCGTCGGCAATGGCATCGGCTTCCTGCCAAGCCGCTGCGGCGCGCTCGGCCACAGCCAGGGGCATCAGCCTGCGCTGCATGCGTTGCAGCGCCCACGCCAGGTTGACGGCGGTCGGCCGGGCCGACGCCAGCCGGTCGGCCGCCGCCTGCAGCGCGGCGTCCGTCGCATCGGCCCTGCACTGCAGCGCCAGCCCGTAGGCGGCGGTGGCGCCGATCAGCGGCGCGCCACGCACCCACATGTCGCGGATGGCCGCGAACACCGCCTCCACGCTGTCCAGCCGCTCGACCGCAACGGCATGGGGTAGCCGGCGCTGGTCGATGACCTGCAAGGCATCGCGCCCAGCCGCCGGCCACAGAGTGCGCCGCGCCTGTCCATCGACCTGCATCGTTGCGTCGCCTTGCCTACAGGCCCAGCGCGCGCAGGTCGAGCCGCCCGTCGCGCAACGGCGGGCACCAGAAGTAGGCGCCGGTGATCGGCCGCGTAAAGCGGAACAGCGCATCGGTGATACCGTCCTCGGCGCCGATCATGCGCTGCAGTTGCACCTCGAAGGCGTCGAAGGACTTGCCGAAGGCCACGAACATCAGCCCGGAACGCACGCCCTCGGACCAGGGCATCGAGCGGCGCAGCATGAAGGCCTCGGGCTCGAAGCTCTCCTGCGCGGTGCGCTTAACGTGGGCCGAGGCGGGCGCGTCGTCGAGCTCGACGTTGTCGCTGCGGCGCCGGCCGATGGTCTGGTCCTGCTCGCGCGGGCTCATCGCGTCGAACCGGCCGAAATCGTGCAGCCACTGCTGCACGGCAACCAAGCTGGCGCCGTCCAGACCCTTGCCCTGCCCGGCGACGAAAGCGGCCTCCATGGCCGCCTCGCCGGTCGGGTTCTCGGTGCCGTCCTCGTAGCCGCTCAGGTCACGCCCGCCGCCGTGGCGGAAGGCTTCGATCACCTGATCCAGCGCCAGCGCGCCGTCCACCGCGGCCTGCACCTTGCGGGTCAGATGCACCAGGTCGCCGCGGTCGTCGCCGCGCAGCCAGCACCACAGCGCGGCCGGCGTGGCCGGCAGCTCCAGGCCCGGCCCCACGGCGCTTGCGAAGCTGTGCAGCCCCGGGACGTTGCGGCCCAACGCACGCACCAGCGATTCGCCCAGGCCCACCACCAAGCGCTCGCCGTCGGCCAATTCGGCGAGCGCGCGCAGCGCGGCGCGCAACTCGCCCTGTGGCCGGGCGCTGAAGCTCAAGTAGCGGCCCAACGCGGGCAGCGGAGCCAGAATGGCGGTCTGCGGTTCACTCATCGAATCCCCTTCTTATGGATGGCCAGAGGCCGTGCCGCCTTAGGCGTCGAGCGGTTCGGTGTCATGGATGTCGCGGCAGCGCGCCGCATCGGCCAGCCGCGCCACCTGGGCCGGCGGCTGGTCCTTCAGACGGTGATTCGACCACACCTGGCGCCACCTGCGCGCGCCGGGCGTGCCGTTCCAAAGGCCCAGCATGTGCCTGGCTGCGTGCGTCCAGGGCTGGCCCTGCGCATGCAGGCCTTCCATGTAGCGGAGCATCGCGGCTTCGACCTGTTCGCGCTGTGGCATCGCGCCGCCATCGCCCAGGAAATCGGCGTCCCATCGCGCCATCGACCAGGGGTGGTGGTAGGCCTCGCGGCCGATCATCACGCCATCGACCTGCTGCAACTGCTCGAGAATGGCTGCGTCGCCGACGATGCCGCCATTGATGACGATGGTCAGCGCCGGGAAATCGCGCTTCAGGCGATGGACCATGCCGTAGCGCAGCGGTGGAATCTCGCGGTTGTCCTTGGGGCTCAGACCGTCGAGCCAGGCATTGCGTGCATGCACGATGAAGACCTCGCAGCCGGCCGCTGCCACCGTGCCGACGAAATCGCGCACGAAGTCGTAGCGCTCGATGCGGTCGATGCCGATGCGGTGCTTCACCGTCACCGGCAGCGTGCAGGCGTCG
>Ga0105090_10000393_pt1 | contig 21178 bp, 22 predicted proteins | sample PPLLak3March2015_FD_79110 | JGI IMG/M metagenome (GOLD analysis project Ga0105090, IMG submission 79110) | Freshwater sediment microbial communities from Prairie Pothole Lake near Jamestown, North Dakota, USA - PPLs Lake P7 Core (1) Depth... | ecosystem: Environmental > Aquatic > Freshwater >... | reverse complement strand
CAAAGCACTGGTACCATACTGCGTATATTGCCTGAAAAAGATCACGGTTTTATTGGATCTGAAGACGGCCGTGAAATTTATTTTCACCGAAACAGTGTTGCAGGAGAAGGGTTTGACTCCTTAACAGTTGGCGATGAAATTCGCTATATTGAAGAAAAAGACGATCTCGGCCCGCAAGCCAGTATTGTTTATCCATAATCAAGATGGCTGGCCGTTTGTGATGATGCATAGAAGCACCGACGGCCAGCCAACTTTTTTATTCCAAATCTTTAAAATCATGCCGGATTATGTCAACCTGGGATCGATATGTTTTCGCATCTCCATAACTGACAAACTTCTGATACCGGCTATGCAGGGTTTTAATTCGTTTGGCATGTTTAATAGGGCACCAGAATTGTTCTGTTCGTGCAGCTATTTCCTGCAAATAAGCAAGTAGGCCATTGGCGTAGCTGCAGTAAGCACAGTTAAACTTTTCTATAAGATTCAGATATTAGAGATATTGCCTGTCAAAAACAATATAATCTTCCCGTTTTACTTTAGGGATACCGTAAATAGGGAAACAGACTATTTGATATAAGCTTATAGTCATATCCATTAGTATCGAAGGAATAATACAGATCCAGACGAAAGGTGCGCTGAATATGTGTTTTAATGGCGCATCGGTTATATATTTGATTAACTGTTTGGCATATTCCTTATGTCGAATAATGACGTTTTCTTCAAAGATGACTCGTCGTTTTCGAATTTCATAAGAAAACTCTTCTTCTTGTTTTTGTAATTCGTCAATCACCTCGATTTCCAGGGCTTTTAATTTATCCAGTAGAACTTCAAGTTGGGTGGTCATAATCAATTCCTTTGTAAGAAAGACAGCTGGAATATAGAGTGAATTAAATCACTAAAATATTGAATTTCGATAAAAAAGCCTTACTATAAATACTGCAAGTATTCGATGAGAAATAATCTGAATAGGTAAATTTACCTTAGATCTTTTTATTGCTTATTAATGGTTGGTTAATAATAAAGGTATTAAGCTTATTTTTCTATAACAATAAATCATGAGGTAATGTCGTGAAAATACTATCTAAGTTAATCGCTATTTTGGCACTGGTTTCTTTTAGTCAGGTGTGTTTGGCCGCAGCTGAACCAGTCGAAAAAACACCGGAAATGAAAATGGATCATCCCATGGCTAAAATGGATGAATCAAAAATGATGGAACATTTGAAAATGAGACAGGATCAGATGTTAAAGATGCATGATCTTTCCAACAAAATTCATGCAGAAACTGATCCAAAGAAAAAGCAGGCACTGAAAGATGAACAGCTTGAATTGATTAAAGTCGAACATATGCAAATGATGTCCATGCACCATCCAAAAATGATGAACATGAACAAATAAAGCAGGATAGGGCGGCAGGTTTTTTTGCCCGCCATTCAGGATGCAAAAGAATGGCTTGTTTGTGATGGGGTGGGCAGAAAAGCTTTGCCCCATCCGCATCAATCCACGGTTTTCAGATTATATTTTCGTACCCGGTAGCGCAGCGTTTCTCGCGTCGCACCCAAGGCCCGGGCGGCTGCTGTCAGATTATTATCGGCACGCTCCAGAGCGGTTTTAATGATAAACCGATCCATGTCATCTAAGGCCATACTGCCATCTAAAGGCAAATAAATGCCTTGTTCACTTGCTTTTGGCTGAGAGTGGATATCGATACCCGATACTTTTTGATTTCTGTCCATTGATCCTGTTTGGGAAGGCTGTCCAGGCAATTGCAGCCATTGTCCGGGAAATGTTGTACCATCAGAAAATAATACACAGCGTTCAATGACATTACGTAACTCCCTGACATTACCCGGCCAGTAATGCGCCTTAAGCTTTTTCCACACATCATCAGGAATATCTTTCACCTGCCGTCCGGCTTTGGCGTTATATTCTGCTACAAATAGCGGCACCAGCTCGTCCAGATCTTCAACAGCTTCACGCAGTGGGGGCAAATTTACCCGAAACACACTTAAACGATGATACAAATCAGTACGGAAACTGCCCGCTTGCGCCATTTGTTCCAGATCTCGGTTACTGGCAGCGACAATCTGCACATCGACACTAATCTCCTTTTCTCCACCCAAACGCCGCACCTTGTGATCTTCGATGGCTTTAAGCAGCTTGGCTTGCAAATCAAGCGGCATTTCACCGATTTCATCCATGAACAGCGTCCCGCCGTCGGCCTGTTCCAGCAATCCGCGATGCCGCCCTGAAGCTCCCGTAAAGGCTCCCGGCTCATGACCGAATAATTCGGATTCCAGCAATTCACGAGGTAAAGCGGCGCAATTGACTTCAATCATCGGTTGTTGGGCGCGCGGGCCGCCATAGTGCAGGATACGTGCAGTCAAACCCTTGCCCGTGCCGGTTTCGCCGCCAATAATTAAGGCGCTGAACGGCACATGCGTCAGTTTCGCCAATAACTGTCGAATATCTTGGGCCTGTTGGCTATGGCCAACATAAGCCTCCGGCGAATAACGCCGATGACCTTGCTTGGTTTGATCGATAACACGTCGTTGTATGGATGCACTGCGTGTGGCACTGGTGACAACCAGGTCAAGACGTTCCAGATCGCAGGGTTTTTCCAGAAAATCATAAGCACCCAGCCGTAGAGCTCTTACCGAATCGGGCACGCTGCCGTAGCCGGTTAAAAACAGCCATTCGGCATAACTGACATGCTTTTTCATCGCTTCCATGAAGTCCAGGGCATTACCATCTGGCAAGTTCATATCGGAAAGAATCAGCAAGGGCTCTATGCGGTTTTTAAGCAGCAAAGTCTTGGCTTCTGCTAAGTTACCGGCCAACACCACATCCCAACCTGACTGCCGGTAATGGCGTGATAGTTCGGAACCTAACAGTTTTTCATCTTCGATGATGAGCAGGGTTTCTATCATGATTTATCTCAGGCAAGGCATTCTTTTGGCAATAATACCGACACACAAGCGCCATGAGGTTGTTGATTGCCAAGCTTGATCGTCCCGCCTATGTCTTTGGCAAAGCGCTGTACCATAGCCAATCCCAAGCCGGTGCCGCGTTGGCGGCTGGTGCGAAATGGGCGTATACCATAGCTGAGCATGTCTTGAGAAAAACCGGGGCCATTGTCGAATACATCAATACGTAATCCTCGGCTATCAGTACGAGCCTTGATACAGATTAAGCCCGAACCACCATCCAGAGCATCGGCTGCATTCAGGATCAAATTCAACAGCGCCTGACGTATGCCGCTCTCGGGCAGATGCACCGGCAATGCGTCGGGTGTATCTATTTGTAGGACTATGGATTCGGCGACCTGGTAGCGGGTTAATGCAAGCAAATCCCGAATGAGTGTTGCCATATCGAAATCGGTAGCTGTTTCAGGCGAATGACGGCTTTGATCGAGCATATCGTTAAGCAATCGCGCCAGACGTTTCAGTTCGTTACTAATGAGTTCCATTCTTTCGCACTGGTGTTTATCATCAATTTCACGACGTAAATTACTAAAAGCCATCTGAATGCCCGCCACTGGATTACGGATTTCGTGTGCGAACTCTGCAGCAACTTCGCCTATTGCCGCCAAACGCTCAGCTCTCGCTAAGCTATATTGTTGTTCCAATAAGGCTTGTGTCGCTAATCTGACTTCCCGTTGTAATGATTGTGCATATAAGCGTTTTGCTTCTTCCAATTCGGCGAGATGTATGACCATTTCATTATAACTGTTAAAAACCGGAAATAACAAAGGGTCCAGGTGATTAGTAGTGATCGGTGTATAGTTCTCTTCAGACAACCGTTCTAATAACTGCCTCAGGTCATTGAGCGGGTGCAGTATTCTATAGTGTAAAAATAACATCGCCCCCAATAATATCAAGGTAAAGGTGACTAATGCAATGTACAGCTCGGTCTGGGTATCAAAATTGATATCCTCAAGTAATTTTTCGCGCCGTAAGCCTTCTTCATCGAGTGTTTGGCTCATAACTTCAAGCGCTTGTATCAGGCGTGTATTTTTTTCTACCTTGTCCAGCTTGCTTACATTAGCCAGCAGACTACTAACAGTTTCCAGACTTTTTCTTGTAGGGGATGATAAATACCGGTTATCAGCCATTAATGCCTTCATTTCACTCAGGGTTTTAGTCAATACGACAGGGTGAGAATCGGGAACAGTTTCGGTCACATAGCTAATCAATGATTGCTGTAACCCAACCGATACATTTTGAATGCGGTGAGAATAGTTCACATAGGATAAAACTGTTTCAAAGTGATGCGGATTGCGCCAGATCATGCCGCCAAGGATAGCAAGAGCTAACAGCAACAACCCTAAGAATGCCAGGGCTCGGCGTTTGCGGGTCTGTAAAAAACTGGGTTCATAGCGTCTCTTTTACCAGTTTAGTGCAATTTTGTAGGATCAGGCGCGGTACACTCCTATTTTACAGATAGAGCTTTTTATAAGCCGCAATCTGCTCTGCAAATCTACCATTCGCTTGCACTAGTGCATCCAGATCGGCTGTTAATAGTGAGTTAATGACTGCTTGGCGGTCAACCTTCAAATCCCGCAATTTTTGCACCTCATTTTCGGCTCCCGCCATATCGCCTTGTAAATAAAAACTTACTGATAAGCAAAAGTAAGCGTAGCTCTTCTTCTCGTTTAAACTAATCAGCTCAATGTTTTTCTTGGGTGCTATTTCAAAATACCAGGCCTCTTGATTATCCGGTTTGCTCATAATTGTATTATCTTCCAGCCATTCAACAGCTTGCTTTTGATAACTTAATGCCTGGCTTAAATACTCAAGACGCCAGTATATCTTCGCACTTTCGAGTGAGGAAAGCGGGTATTCTTTATTCCTTCCATATTCCCTGATGGCATCTCCATAATTCTGTTGTTTAAAATAGATAGTTCCCAGGTTGTTTCTATATTTAGGTGTTGGTGATATTTCTATAGCTTTCAAAGCCTCAACTTTGGCAGATACCTGGTTGTTTTGTTGGACATAAAGTATAGCCAAATTATAATGAGCTTCAGCCAGTTTTGGATTTTGTTCTATAGCCTGCTCATAATACTGTACCGCCTTATCTGGTTGATCATTTGCGGCATAAAAATCGCCCAGGAATAAATTAACATAAGCGTCGTTCGGGTTTTGTTGATATAAAGTATCGATGGCCTCTTTAAACTCTGGCTGCGATAATTTCTCCCTAATTTGAGCTATCTGTAAGCTCCATGCGGCTTGTTTATTTTGCGGATTCGCTTTGAATTCCGCCTCAAAAATCCGTTTAGCATCGGCGTAACGACCAATATTTAGAGCATTATCACCTTCAACGATTAGCTGCTTGTCAGCGATTTGAGGTTTTTTTGATATATCGTAGATATAGGCTACCCAACCACCTGCCACTATCACAGCGATAAAGGTGACTGCGAGACATATTTTTTTTATGTAATTCCATAGTTCTGGTAAAAAGTTCATGGTTTCGTCCTAATTGGAAACGACATGCCAAATAAATCAGGTATTGGTCGTGGCCTGTTTTTTCCAGGTTATTGCAAGCACTACGTCCTCCCAGTAATCAGCCGGATCGCGGATTTCTATATTCAGGGTTTGTTATAATGAGTCATTTTTATCGATCCAGAAAAGCATAAATGAAGACATTGTATTTTCCGTTACCTTCCAAACCCTATTATAATACGAAGTAGAGGCAAGTATGGCACGCTGTGCAGCGCTCATCAAATGATTGATAGTCGAATTTAGTGGCAGATAAAGCCGTCACGCAAAATACTTGATTTATCAACCATGCAAATAGAAGACAGAAAATAAACTAAATTGTCGAAAACCAGGCAACAACCAGATATGTGCCGTGGAAAACAATAATGTCCTCAAGAACCACGGCTATCATTTCGACCATAACTTTGCCCACGGCAAGCAGTATTTGTCGAACTTATTGGCAATGACTGGCCGCATCTGATGCAGTCCATGCTGAATGGCAGGATAGAATTACCTGTTAAAGCTTGCAATTTTAAACTGGGAATTGCTGGTTCAAATGGTTCTACCAGCGATATGCTCAAAAATACTGGTTAGCATACTTTCCTGGTTTGTCAAGTTACCACCGTTTTATTAAATTGATGACCAATGTCTTGATACCGATTGCCGCTTTTATGCTGATTCTGATTGTATCTTTAACCCTGCTATTTGATTTGCAAATTTTCCAAAATAGCAAGTGTAGGCGCGGCTTGATTCATGGTGTAAAAATGCAGTCCGGGGGCGCCGCCATCTAATAAACGCTGACAAAGGTTGCTGACCAAATCCAGACCGAAGGATTGTACCGCCTCCCTGTTATCACCATAGCTTTCCAGGCGCTTTCTCATCCAGCGTGGAATATCCGCGCCGCACATTTCAGAAAACCGGAATAGTTGCGCATATTGGGTAATGGGCATAATGCCGGGAACGATAGGTATCGTTATGCCGTTTTGTTCACAGGTGTCTACGAAATAAAAATACGCTTCGGCATTATAAAAATACTGGGTAATTGCTGCATTCGCCCCCGCCTCTACTTTACGTTTAAAGTTTTTAAAATCTTCCATAGCATTTGTCGATTGCGGATGGACCTCGGGATAGGCGGCAACATGAATCTGAAAGTAATCACCTGTTTCCTGGCGAATAAACTCGACCAGCTCATTTGCGTACCGGAATTCACCAGCTGACATCATGCCGGATGGTAAATCACCTCTCAAAGCGACAATTTTCGCAATGCCATTATCCTGATAGTCTTTGAGAATAGCGCGAATATTGTCTTTGGTTGAGGCAACACAGGATAAATGCGGGGCGGCGGCTATACCTTTAGCTTGAATAGCGATCACTGTATCGAAGGTTTTGTCGCGGGTTGAGCCGCCAGCACCAAAGGTAACGGAAAAAAAGTCGGGATTAAGTTTTGCCAGTTTGCTTTGCACAATTAGCAAATTTTCCGCACCTTCTTCCGTTTTAGGTGGGTAAAATTCAAAGCTGAAAAGTTGGGGGTGTGTTTTTTGTGATTGCATTTGGGTCTCACTGACGGGAATCTAAAATATATCGTTCCCGGTCTCCTGGGAAATGCCGATGTGGACGCTCTGCGTACCTTGCTGCTGTAATTGAGACGCAAAATCTTGCGTCTCTATAGGCTCCGTATTCCCAAGCTTGGAGCGTGGGAGCGATGATAAATTAATAACGATAATGATCCGCTTTATAAGGTCCTTCAACCGGAACATTAATGTACTTGGCTTGTGCGTCAGTTAAAATCGTCAAATTCACGCCTATTTGATTGAGGTGCGATCTGGCGACTTTTTCATCCAGTTTTTTAGGCAGAATATAGACTTTGTTTTCGTATTTCGAAGCATTTTTCCACAGTTCAATTTGCGCTAAAACCTGGTTACAGAACGAGTTAGACATCACAAAACTGGGATGTCCTGTAGCGCAACCCAGATTTACCAGACGACCTTCTGCCAGAATAATCAAACGTTTGCCGCCTGGAAAAATAACGTGATCAACTTGGGGCTTGATGTTTTCCCATTCATAGCGGCGCAATGAAGCAATCTCTATTTCAGCATCAAAGTGACCAATATTACACACGATCGCCTGATCTCTCATGGCCAGCATGTGTTCATGGGTTATAACGCTAAAGTTGCCTGTTGCTGTCACAAAAATATTAGCGATAGGCGCAGCTTCTGCCATAGTGACCACGCGATAACCTTCCATAGCGGCTTGCAAAGCGCAAATGGGATCAATTTCAGTAATCCACACCGTTGCACCCAAGCCACGCAAGGATTGAGCGCAGCCTTTACCGACATCACCATAACCGCAGACTACGGCAATTTTGCCGGCAATCATGACATCGGTTGCGCGTTTGATGCCGTCAACCAAAGACTCGCGGCAACCGTACAGGTTATCGAATTTTGATTTGGTTACGGAATCGTTAACATTAAAAGCAGGTACTTTCAAAGTGCCTTTTGATACCCGTTCGTATAAACGCAATACACCTGTCGTAGTTTCTTCAGATAAGCCTTTAACATCAGCCATTAATTCAGGGTATTTATCGTGCATCATGTTCGTTAAATCACCGCCATCATCCAGAATCATATTGGGTCTCCAGCCATCAGGACCTTCAATGGTCTGAGCGATACACCATTCAGCTTCTTCTTCGGTTTCACCTTTCCAGGCGAAAACGGGAATACCAGCCGCTGCCATTGCTGACGCAGCATGATCCTGCGTAGAAAAAATATTGCACGATGACCAGCGAACTTCTGCACCTAATGCAGTCAGCGTTTCAATCAATACGGCTGTTTGTATGGTCATGTGCAAACAGCCGGCGATCCGGGCGCCTTTTAACGGTTGTTCCTTACCATATTCTTCACGCAATGCCATTAAGCCCGGCATTTCTGTTTCAGCAATATTGATTTCTTTACGGCCCCATTCAGCCAAAGAAATATCAGCAATTTTATAATCTTGTTGGCTCATTATGTGTCCTGTTAACTTGCTATTAAATTCCAGCCGCATCTTTTAATGCGTCAACTTTATCGGTTTTTTCCCAGCTAAATGAGTCTTCTGTACGGCCAAAATGACCATAGGCTGCAGTGGTTTGGTAGATGGGCTTTAATAAATCCAGCATCGTAATCAAGCCTTTAGGTCTCAGGTCAAAGTTATCCCTGATAATCTGTACCAGTCTATCTTCGCTCAGTTTACTAGTGCCGAAGGTTTCAACAGTAATGGAAGTGGGCTCGGCAACACCAATCGCATAAGAAACCTGAATTTCACAACGCTCCGCTAAACCCGCTGCAACAATATTTTTTGCTACATAACGCGCCATATAGGCTGCAGACCGGTCAACTTTTGAAGGATCTTTACCCGAAAAAGCACCGCCGCCATGTCTTGCCATACCGCCGTATGTATCAACGATAATTTTACGACCCGTTAATCCGCAATCGCCTACAGGACCACCAATGACGAACTGGCCAGTCGGATTGATAAAATATTTGGTATCTTTATGTAACCATTCTTTAGGCAGGACTGGCAGAATGATTTCATCCATTACCGCTTCATGTAATGCTTTGTTACTGATTTCCGGTGAATGCTGCGTAGATAAAACCACAGCATCAATGGCTACCGGCTTGTTATTTTCGTACCTGAAAGTTATCTGGCTCTTGGCATCAGGACGTAACCATGGCAAAGTTTTATTTTTACGCACTTCTGCCTGACGCTTGACCAGCAAATGTGAATAGGTAATCGGAGCAGGCATTAATACATCAGTTTCATTACTGGCATAACCAAACATCAAGCCCTGGTCACCTGCCCCTTGCTCATGGTCTGCCGCTTCATCAACACCCATCGCGATATCAGCAGATTGCTTGCCAATGGCATTTAATACAGCACAACTTTGGCCATCAAAGCCAATGTCGCCATGATCGTAGCCGATATCGCAAACCACTTTTCTAACCAATGCTTCGAGATCAACCCATGCATGGGTGGTAATTTCACCCGCCAGAACAACCATGCCGGTTTTCACCAGTGTTTCACAAGCAACTCGTGACCGGGGATCTTGTGCTAATAAGGCATCAAGGACTGCATCGGAAATTTGATCCGCGACTTTATCGGGATGTCCTTCTGAAACGGATTCTGATGTAAAACTAAAATTATTGCTCACGCTACCACCTTCTTAAATGATAAAACCCAAATATACAAAAGGCTGCATAAGCAGCCTTTTTTATTAATGGTGGGCCCTGTAGGACTTGAACCTACGACCTGCCGATTATGAGTCGGACGCTCTAACCAACTGAGCTAAGGGCCCTTGTACGTTATCTACTCACCATCCAGAAAGCATCGTAATTGCTCTGATCTGGATGGATGTCTTAACTTTCTTAATGCTTTTGCTTCAATTTGACGGATTCGTTCACGGGTTACATCAAACTGTTTGCCCACCTCTTCAAGCGTATGATCAGTATTCATATTGATACCAAAACGCATACGCAAAACTTTTGCTTCTCTTGCCGTTAATCCCGCCAACACATTTTGTGTTGATTCACGCAACCCTGCAATGGTAGCTGCTTCAACCGGGGACAATACTTTAGCATCTTCTATGAAATCTCCCAAATGAGAATCTTCGTCGTCACCAATTGGCGTTTCCATTGAAATAGGCTCTTTGGCGATTTTTAACACCTTACGGACTTTATCTTCGGGCATTTCCATGCGCTCAGCCAATTCTTCAGGTGTTGCTTCCCGTCCCATTTCCTGCAAAATCTGCCTGGAAATCCGGTTCAATTTATTGATCGTTTCGATCATGTGCACCGGAATACGTATGGTTCTGGCTTGATCCGCAATAGATCGGGTAATAGCCTGCCTGATCCACCACGTTGCATAAGTAGAAAACTTATAGCCACGACGGTATTCAAATTTATCTACCGCTTTCATTAAGCCAATATTGCCTTCCTGAATTAAATCCAGAAACTGCAAACCGCGATTAGTATATTTTTTAGCAATCGAAATAACCAGCCTTAAATTAGCTTCGATCATTTCTTTTTTCGCGCGCCTTGCTTTGGCTTCACCGATAGACATTCGTCGATTAATGTCTTTTAACCCACTAATGGTCAAACCATATTCTGCCTCGATATCTGCTAATATTTTTTGCGCTTTTCTTAGCTCTTTTTCACGACCTTTCAAAGCTTCCGAATAGCTATGCCCACCATTCAAATAGTGTTCCAACCACTCTGAACTGGATTCATTTTCAGTAAATGAGGCAATAAAGTCCTTACGGGACATGTTTGCCTCTTTAACAAAAATATCCAGAATCTGCTTTTCCTGCTCACGAACAGTAGCGATACCATTTGGAATAATTGCAGTTAATTTTTTTAAATATTGCGGTGTCCATTTAAATTCCATAAACAAATCAGCCAATATTTCAAAAGCTTTTTCCGTTTTATCACTGGTATAGCCATGTTTTTTGATGGCGGCTGAAGCTATTTTTAATTGTTTTCTAAGTGCCTCAACTTTTTCCTGAACTTCTTCGTAATTAAGTCCTTTCAGTTCGTCTTCAGCACCGGCTGTCTCTTCAACAATATCAATAGCGGGCAGTGCGGCTACCAAATCATCAGCACTGCTTAAATCGGCAAAACCCGAAATTAAATCAGTCAGCCTAATGTCACCCTCTTCACCAGAAATAGCATCAAATGACTGTAAAAAATCGTCTACTACAACGCAGGATCGAGCAATAGCTTTGACTAGTTGTTGCTGTCCTTCTTCAATACGCTTGGCAATTTTTAATTCGTCGGCGCGCGTTAACAGCTCTACCGAGCCCATTTCTCGCATATACATACGTACAGGATCTGTAGTTCTGCCAAACTCACTGTCAACAGATGCCAATGCGGCAACTTCTTCAGCATCTTCGTCATCTGTAGTGACTGCTGCTGAGTCAGTAATAAGAGAGTCTTCATCAGGTGCAGCTTCATAGACCTGAATACCCATTTCATTGATCATGCCAATGATGTCTTCAATTTGTTCAGGATCAACAATATCACTGGGCAAGTGATCATTAATCTCGGCATATGTCAGGTAACCCTGTATTTTGCCTTTGGCTATCAATTGTTTAAGCTGAGACTGTTGTTGTTCTTGATTCATCATTTACTCACTAAATACTCTGCCTGAGTACGGTCATACCTAACAGGAGATTATACTATAAATTACATATAACATCTAATTATTTATTTGCCAACATTTTGACGAGCGTCTCTTGCTCATGACTATCCAATCCCTTGCTTTGCGCTTTGGCCTGCAATCTTGCGATACCTGCCTCCCTTCCTTGCTTGAGTAAGCCATTAAGAGCGTCACTAAACTCTGCCTCCGTTCCATCATCTGGGATCAACAAGTCAAATGAAGCCAATTTTTTAACAATTCCTTCATCAGCATGATCTCGATAAGCCTCTAACAACATTCCATAATTTGTAGGTTTTTTATCGGTAATCATGTGCAAGATACTTTTAAATCTTTCGACACCCTCAAATTCCAATTGATTCCAATCGATTTCTTTTTGCTCAACTATCTCAATAAATTTGGGATTCTGAAGCAACAAGGCAATTACAAAGCTTGGTAGTGATAGTCGGCCAGTTTTAACTTGATGCTTCTTTACTTGCTTTTTTTGAGCCAGTATAGCCTCATTATCCAAAATGTATTGCTTAGCCAAGCCGGATAGTTTTTCAAACATCATCTCCCGAAACGCACCGATTGGTAATTGCTTCAAATACGATAAAGCCTCATTTCTCAAATTGGAGCGACCCTCCATTTCGGACAATTTCAAGTCTTTAGAAAAATGTTCAAAAAAATAATCTGATAAGACTTGAGCTGATTGTATGCGCTCGGTAAATTTATCAAGCCCCTCTTCCCGCACCAATGAGTCTGGATCATGATTTTGTGGCAATAACATGATGCGAATTTGCCGACCACCCTTTAAGGACGGAAAAACCGATGCTATCGCTCTCCATGCCGCCTCACGTCCCGCCCTGTCGCCATCAAAGCAAAACACCAGTTCTGATGAAAATCGGAATAACAAGTCAAGATGCGCCTGGGATGCCGCCGTTCCTAAGGCTGCAACGGCATAATCAATACCATACTGAGCCAAGGCGATAACATCCATATACCCTTCAACAATCAAAATCCTCTGGGGCTTTGAATTCTTTTGCAGAAGCTCGTACAAACCATAAACTTCCTTGCCTTTATGAAATAGCGACGTTTCTGGAGAATTCAAGTATTTTGGTAACGAATCATCAAGTACCCGACCGCCAAAACCTATAATACGGGCTCGCTTATCGCGAATAGGGAACATAATACGCCCGCGAAAACGGTCATAGGCCTGCCCATCATCTTTGCGGGCCATCACCCCGGCTTCTATCAATAGCTTCTGACTAAAGCGCCCAGACAAAGCACCCCACTTATCGGGCGCATAGCCCAGCATAAAGTCACGAGCAATCTCACCCTTAATTCCCCTGGCCTTCAGGTAATCAATCGCTTTAGGGCTAACTCGTAACTGCTCTACATAAAAAGCTGCCACTTGCTCCATCACCACATAAAGGCTATTTAAATCATCTTTCTTTGACTCCGCCTGATAGCCAAGCGACTCTCTGGGAACATCAATACCCGCAAAGGCCGCCAGATCCTCAACTGCCTCAACAAAATCAAGATGACTAAAATCCATCAGAAAACTGATGGCATTGCCGCTTGCACCGCAACCAAAGCAATGAAAAAACTGCTTGTTACGGTTTACAGAAAAGCTTGGGGTTTTTTCAGTATGAAAGGGGCAGCGGGCAACATAATTTGTACCCGTTTTTTTTAGAGGAACGTGCGAATCGATCAAATCAACTATATCAACCCGCACCAAAAGTTCATCAATAAACTCGCGAGGGATTCTACCGGACATAAGTTACCCGGGTAAAAACAAGTTATCCAGCTAGTGCAGCCTTGATTTTGGCACTTACAATCGACATGTCGGCGCGGCCCTGCATTTTTGCTTTCAGCAAGCCCATTACCTTACCCATGTCTTTAACAGATTCTGCACCCGACTCAATCACTGCATCGTTTACCATAGCATCAATTTCTTCTTCGCTAAGAGCTTGAGGCAGAAAATCCTGGATCACAAGTATTTCAGCCTCTTCAATCGCGGCCAAATCATGGCGGCCGGCATCAGCATACTGCCTAATGGATTCACGGCGCTGTTTGAGCATCTTGTCAAGCACCAGGATAACCCGATCATTATCGAGCTGGATTCGTTCGTCAACCTCAACCTGCTTAATAGCAGCTAGAATTAATCGAATTACTCCTAGTCTTGCTTTATCACCTCCCTTCATGGAGGCTTTCATATCTTCCTTGATACGATCTGTTAACAAATCCATCACTTTAACCTTAATCTAAAGCACAGGACGTCCGCGACGTAAATTTTTCAATGCATAACGCTCGCGAGCCAATTTCTTCAAGTGACGCTTAACGGCAGCAGCTCCTTTACGTTTACGCTCAGCCGTTGGTTTTTCATAAAACTCACGACGACGCACTTCGGCCAATACACCCGCTTTTTCACAAGCACGTTTAAATCGACGGATTGCAATATCAAAAGGTTCGTTTTCTTTAATTTTCACTGACGGCATTATATGATTCCAATTATGTTAATATTGTGTGCAAGGATATTTACTATCCTCTGAATAAACAGAACCCTTAATTATACATTCACTTTTATAATTTTCAAAAAATCAATGTACGTTTTAGGCATAGAAACCTCCTGTGATGAAACCGGCGTTGCCATTTATCATGCCGAGCGAGGCTTGATTAATCATCTGTTATACAGTCAGGTCGACATGCACAGCGAATATGGTGGCGTGGTTCCTGAACTGGCATCACGCGACCACATCCGCAAACTAGTACCACTCATCAAGCAATCATTACAAGAAAGCCGACTAAAAACCACCGACATTAACGGTATAGCCTACACGGCAGGCCCGGGGCTCATGGGGGCATTATTAGTAGGTGCAGCAACGGCAAGAAGCCTGGCATGGGCATGGCAGATTCCTGCCGTTGCAGTGCATCATATGGAAGGACACTTGCTTGCACCCATGATGGAAGAAAGTCCGCCGAAATTTCCTTTTGTTGCATTATTAATTTCCGGCGGACACACTTTACTGGTGCAAGTCGAAGGGATCGGTCGCTACAAACTACTGGGCGAATCACTTGACGATGCGGCGGGTGAAGCTTTTGATAAAACGGCAAAAATGCTGGGACTAGGCTATCCGGGCGGCCCTAAACTATCCGCGCTTGCAGAACACGGCAAGCCACAATTTAAATTTCCGCGCCCCATGACTGACAGACCCGGATTAGATTTTAGCTTTAGCGGTTTAAAAACTTTCACACTTAATACCATCAACGCATCTGCACTTGTTCCGAACAAAGCCGGGCAAAATAAAGCAGATGTTGCAGCAGCCTTTCAACAAGCGGTTGCTGAGACGCTCAGCATTAAATGCAAACGTGCTTTGCAACAAACCGGCTTTAAAAGACTGATAGTAGCAGGTGGTGTCAGCGCCAACAAACAAATTCGAATATCCTTAACTGAAATGGCCGCTAAAGAACAGGCTCAAATTTATTTCCCGAGACTGGAATTTTGCACCGATAATGGCGCTATGATTGCTTATGCTGGTTGTCAGCGTTTGATGGCAGGACAACAGCAAGGGCTGGAAATTTTTGTCCGTCCACGCTGGCCGATAAGTGAGTTGTCTTAGGAGTGCAAGGTCACAAAAAAACTACTTTGCACTATTAATTATTCTTCCCCATTCAGCAGCCTCTGAATATTGCTTTTATGCCGCCAGAGCAAAATAACCATCATGACCACTGAAGCACCGACTACGTTCACGTCTCCAACAATAAACCAGGCATAAACCGGCGATAGGGCAGAGGCACATAACGCGGACAATGAGGAAATTTTACCTACCTTGTATATCAGCAGCCATGTGCCTATAAATGCAAATCCGAGCAACCAGGAAAATCCAAGCAAGACACCAATGGATGTCGCAACACCTTTACCACCTTTAAACTTAAAGAATACCGGATAAAGATGCCCCAGAAACGCAGCCAAGCCGATGATCGCCAGCAACTCAACAGACACGCCCAATAAATTGGCGCTATAAACTGGAATCAAGCCTTTAAGCAGATCACCCAGTAAAGTAATAGCCGCTGCTTTTTTGCCGCCAATACGCATAACATTCGTCGCACCCGGATTACCGGAGCCCTGTTCGCGGGGATCCGGTAACCCCATCAAACGGCAAATAATAATTGCACTAGAAATCGAACCTATAAAATAGGCCGCAGGAACAAACATCCACTCAATCATGTGTACCTTTCCTCATTTAAGAACTTGTAAGCCGGGCACATTTCCCTGATACTTAGCGCTTTTTAAAAACTGTACATCATAACCGGAAATAACTATGGACATCATTTTTTTAGGCGGACTTGAGATTAACACAATCATCGGCATTTATGATTGGGAAAGGGAAACCAAGCAAACTGTTGTGCTTGATATTGAGATGGCTTTTGACATACAGAAAGCCGCTGAGACCGATGACATTCAGCACACCCTTGATTATAAAACAGTTTCCAAACGCATTATCTCTTTTGTCGAAGCCAGCCAGTTCTTACTCGTTGAAAAATTGATATCTGAAATAGCGGCTATTATCCGTAATGAATTTAATGTACCCTGGGTAAAAATAACCCTGAATAAAAAAGGCGCTATTCGTGGCGCCAGTGATGTCGGCATTATTATTGAACGAGGCAAGAGATAACCCATGCCAAAGAGTTACATCAGCATAGGCAGCAACATCGACAGGAATAAAAATATACTTGCCAGCCTCCACGCGCTTGAACACCACTTTGGCAAGCTGACTATCTCAAGTATTTATGAATCAGAGCCAGTCGGTTTTACAGGCGATACTTTTTACAATCTTGTAGTTGGTTTTAACTCTGACTTGGGCGTGAAGGAGGTAGCCAAACTGCTTCGACAAATCGAATTGGATAACGGCCGCACTCGTGACAGTCAAAAGTTTTCTGCCCGCACCCTCGATCTGGATCTAATTTTATATGATGACCTGATCCTCAATGAAGGACGACTACAGATTCCACGCGATGAAATTGAACGCTATGCCTTCGTACTTGAACCTTTAGCAGAAATTGCCCCGACTTTAAAACATCCTATTAGTCATCTGAGTTATGCCGAGCTCTGGGAAAAATTCGACAAAACCAATCTCAAACAAAAGCGTGTTACCCCTGCCTGGACTCGCTAACTAACAAAAAGATGCGCAGCCTTCCTACCTCAACAAAATAAGGTGCGCCCGCCATCAACTGTCAATATTTGCCCAGTCATATACTCGGCATCATTGATCAAAAACCATACCGCCTTGGCAATATCAGCAGGTTCACCACTCCGCTTCAAAGCCACCCGTTGCAAAATTTCATGCCTTTCCTGTTCAGACAAATTATTATCCGGCCAGAGTATAGCCCCCGGCGCAACTCCATTCACGCGGACAACCGGCCCAAATTCCTTAGCCAGAATTTTGGTCATGGCAACTAATCCGGCTTTTGCAATACAATATACGGGATAACCCATCAGACCACGTTCGGCATGAATATCGACGATATTAATAATACAGCCTCTATTATTGACTAAAGTTTCTGATAATAATTTTGTCAAAAAAAAAGGCGCTTTTAAATTACTGCCCACTAACTCATTCCACTGCTGCTCAGTTACATTAGCCACTGCCGTCGGATAAAAGGATGAAGCGTTATTTACCAATACATCAATTTTACCCCACGCCATGCAGGCTTCACTTACGAGCGCTTCCAACTCCTCCATATGGAGTAAATCGGCCTGCATCATGTATGCGGAATCAGGGCGTATTTGATTTAATTCATTACAAAGCTCCAAAGCAGCTTGTTTTGACGATCTATAATGCAAAAACACATTACAGCCTTCGTCATGTAGCAATCGGGCACAAGCTGCGCCTATACGTTTAGCTGCCCCGGTAATCAACACATTTTTTTGCATGATATTCCATCCTGATTTTAAAACCTAAATTCGCTTATAATGACAGTCACAGTTTCTTCTAGTCTATATGGCGATGCGTTATCGATTAAAGAAATGTTAAATATACATCAAATATCCTGCTACTAATTTAAGTCGGCATAAATAAAGGAAAAAAAATGAACGAGTACACAAAAAAACTAATGAATCATTTCCTGATCGGCGTCTTTGCGGTTATTCCTATTGTTGTTGTATTGCAAATTATTATTTTTGTTAAAGAGCTGGTCTCCGAGTTATTTCAAGTCGTTTACGGGTTTTCCGATAACTATCTTTATACCGCTATGGTTTTCGCAGTCAGTTTTATTATTTTGGTATCGATAGGCAACACCATCGTCAAAAAAGGTCGCTCATGGGTTATTGGTGCCTTTGACTTTGTTATTGATAGAATTCCATTTCTGAACACAATTTACCGTGTGCTTAAAAAGGTTATCAACATGTTTTCATCACATGAACAAAAAATGGCCAAGGAAGTGGTTTATGTTGAATACCCAAAAGAGGGTGTTTGGGTGCCTGCTTATGTGACTAACAAACACGATAATAAATATGTGTTGTTTATACCCACATCACCCAACCCGACCTCCGGCTTTACTGTAATTGTCGATAAATCAAAATTAGTAAAATCAGATATGAATATTGAAGAAGCCACCAGCTTTATTGTCAGTGTTGGCGTTGATTACAACAAAGCATCAGAAGCGAAACAATTACCCTGACAGACATCCTGCAAGCAGGATGAGACAATCATTAATATTGAAGACCGAATACACGAAGTTTTATTTTTTCGTGGTGCCATTGCCGTTGATGACTATTATCCTCGGCAATCATCCTTCCTGGTGATAAGCCACAATTCGCTCAACTTCGTTTTTTGATCCCAAAACCAGGGGTACGCGTTGATGTATGCCTGTTGGTTTAATATCAAGAATACGCTCACGTCCTGAAGAACAAGCCCCACCCGCCTGCTCAATAATAAAAGCCATCGGGTTTGCTTCATACAAAATACGCAATTTACCGGGTTTGGATGGTTCACGTAAATCATAAGGATATAAAAATACGCCACCGCGCGTAAGAATTCGATAAACCTCGGCAACCAACGAAGCGATCCAGCGCATATTAAAGTTTTTTCTGCGTGGACCTTCTTCCCCTTGCAAACATTCATCAATATAACGCTGCACAGGCGGTTCCCAAAAACGCTGGTTCGACATGTTAATGGCAAATTCGCTCGACTCTTCCGGAATTCTCATGTTGGGGTGGGTCAGAATAAATTCACCTATATCCTGATCGAGTGTAAAACCATTGACACCATGCCCAGTTGTCAAGACCATCATGGTTGACGGGCCATAAAGCACAAAACCAGCGCAAACCTGCTCAGCCCCCTTACGCAAAAAATCTTCAGCTGCTGGATCGACACCTTCACGGCAACGTAGAATAGAAAAAATAGTACCCACAGCCAGATTAAGATCAATGTTTGAAGAACCGTCCAATGGATCAAATAACGCCAGGTATTTGCCCTTGGGATACTGCGCTGGAATAGTAATAATATCGTCTACTTCTTCCGACGCCATGCCCGCGAGATGACCGGTCCAGTTCAGTGCATTGACCATTATGTCATTGGTAATGATGTCCAGTTTTTTTTGTACTTCACCTTGCACATTCTCGGACCCGGCACTACCCAATACACCCACGAGATTACCACGATTAACAAGGTGCGATATTTCTTTACATGCGGTCACAATATTGTTCAGTAACATACTGAACGTTCCCGACGCACCGGGCAAACCACGCTGCTGCTCAATAATAAACTGGGTTAAGGTAACTTTGTTTACCATCCTTCATATCTCCGTTTATGTTTTTATTCCAAAAAATTCTTTTCAAGCACTGTAAAATGTTGTGTGCTATTCGCCATATAATATACGGCCGGGCTAATGTAATTAGGTCTAACTAACCATTGGCTATCCATTAACCTTTCTTGAACAGCACATTATAAATCTTAAAAGAAAGTATCGATGCGGCTAGTACCAGGGTGATTGCATTGGCAAAAATGAGAGCTTTATCCGAGATATAAAAGCCATAGATAAGCCATAAAAACACACCCAATGTAAATAGGCTATACATGCTCAACGAAAGAGATTCGGTGTCTTTGGTTCTTATCGTTAGGATGGCTTGAGGTAAAAAAGAGGCTGTTGTTAATGTAGCGGCTAGATAGCCAATCATTTCCGGCATGATTATCATAGGTCTTGTTTTGTTTTTTTGGGATAACCTGAACTTCTGTCACAAGTGCAGCGGTGGAAATTTTTAAGGGATCAGTCTAGTGACTCATTATAAACCTGTCAACACGAATGAATCCGCAGTAACCAAAAGCATTTAAGTCTACCTGAAAAGCAGCAAACCCCAAGCATTGCTATAAATACGCCCATTGATCAAACCAGGCCGCCTGCCCTTTAATACCCTGATTTTTATCGATGAGGTTCCAGACTACTGCATTTTTAATCAGAAATCTTTTGCCGGTGCTTGATATTCGAACACCCCGATAATGATCGATATAGCCTTTTTCCGTAACTTCAGCCAATAATCGCTCACGTTCAGCCTGATTAACTGACTCTGCTGACAATCTGGAAGGCAGGCAAGTAAAATCTTCCCAACTTAATTCAAACAACTCCAGCGCTTTCAGGTTTGCGTAATTAAAAACCGGATCACTTGCCGTATCATGAGAAACAAGCGCAAAAGGAGCATAGAACAATTGTCTGGCAAACTCTTCATCTGACTGAATGTCTGGAATTAATTCTTTTAAAAGCAATTGGCGATAGCTATTCCTAATGTCAAGAACATGCTCAACAAGAAAATTATTTTTTTCACTAGGAAAATCCATAGATACAAATGAAGTACGAAATAGAGGGAATAGTTTTTTGCCCATCAGGCGGAAGGAGGCATGGTGGGTACAACAACATCAGTTCAGAAGCAAAAGCGGTTGAAATGAACCGGTAGAAATGGTTTATTTCAACCGCCATCATATTTATGTTTTATCTTAAATCATGTTAGCTCTGTTAACAGGCTTGATTTTACTCAGGTTATTTAATTGAATAACTTTGGCATGGAAATAGCTGACTAATTTGTAAGTCCTATCTAAGGACTATCTATATTCATTATTGAGCATTCTTGATGAATCAATGGAAAAATATTAAATTAAATTTATGGAAGGGTCGTTATTATGATATTAGATATTCTTCTTACTGGTATATTTGGTATAGCAGTTGCCTTCGCTTATGTATTTATCAAAAATATAACATCACGACTTTAGTCTGATAAATAATATTCTACAGTGGATACAACTCGAATCTTTTTTATATGCGGATTGTTCTTATCTCTTGGGTTTATTTCAAATTGTCCTTGAGACGCTTTTTTGATTTTACCCAATTTGCTATTTGAATCCTGAGCAAATTTTAAAGCCACCTCTCGTGCCATAGTGGTGGCCTCTTGAATCATTTCTGGTTTTATTTTATTTAAACCAGTAAAAATGTACTCGGTCTGATTTTGGTAATCCCCGCCAGTAAAGGCAATTCCCTGCTTGCCT
>Ga0105090_10000392_pt1 | contig 21188 bp, 15 predicted proteins | sample PPLLak3March2015_FD_79110 | JGI IMG/M metagenome (GOLD analysis project Ga0105090, IMG submission 79110) | Freshwater sediment microbial communities from Prairie Pothole Lake near Jamestown, North Dakota, USA - PPLs Lake P7 Core (1) Depth... | ecosystem: Environmental > Aquatic > Freshwater >... | reverse complement strand
CCGTACGCTGCTCACGCTGATGGACACATCGACGGTATGGGCGGAGCTGGCGATCTTTCCCGCGGACCTCGCACGGGTCCGGGCAGGCGCCCGGGTGCAGGTCAGCGCCACCCTCGGCGACATCGAGCAGGAGGGCGAAATCGCGCGACTGGGCGCGCAGGCCGGGCCCAACCAGGCGCGCTCCGCCGTGGTCGAGCTGGACAATGCGGACGGCCGGCTCGCGCCGGGCACCCACGTCCAGGGTGAAATCCGCGTCGCGGAGCACGCGGTGCCGCTCGCGGTGAAGCGGGACGGGCTGCAGAGCTTCCGCGATTTCACCGTGGTTTACGCGCGCATCGGCGAGGAGTACGAAGTGCGCATGCTCGACCTCGGCCGCCAGGACGAAACGTGGGTGGAGGTGCTCGGCGGCCTCGAACCCGGCACCGTCTACGTCACCGCAAACAGCTACCTGGTCAAGGCCGACATCGAGAAGTCGGGCGCCTCGCACGACCACTGAGGCCGCAACCATGCTGGAACACATCATTCGCTTCTCGCTCGCCCGGCGCAGCCTAGTCATGTTCGTCATCTTCTTCCTGGTCGTGCTCGGCGCCTGGAACCTCTTCCGCCTGCCCATCGACGCCGTGCCGGACATCACCAACGTGCAGGTGGTGGTCAACACCGAGGCGCCCGGCTACACGCCGCTCGAGGTCGAGCAGCGCGTGACCTTTCCGCTGGAGAATGCGATGGCGGGCATTCCGCGCCTTGCCTATTCGCGTTCGCTGTCGCGCTACAGCCTGTCGCAGATCACCGTGGTGTTCGAAGACGGCACCGACATCTACTTCGCCCGGCAACAGGTGGCCGAGCGCATGAACGCGGCGAAATCCGAACTGCCGCCTAGTCTCGAGCCAGCGCTGGGACCGATCGCCACGGGACTCGGCGAGATTTTCATGTTCACTGTCGATGCGGAACCCGGCGCACTGAACGCCGACGGCAGCCCGGTCACCCCGACCGACCTGCGCTCGGTGCATGACTGGATCATCCGGCCCCAGCTGCTGCGCGTTCCGGGGGTGGTCGAAGTCAATCCGATCGGCGGCTTCAAAAAGGAGATCCTGGTCGCGCCGGACCCCGCGAAGCTGCTGGGCTTCGGCCTGGATTTCGCGGACGTGGCGGCTGCGCTGGAACGCAACAACGCCAATCGCGGCGTCGGCTTCATCGAGCGCAACGGCGCCCAGTGGCTGATGCGCGTCCCGGGCCAGGCCGAGGACGTCGAGCAGCTGGGCACCATCGTGGTGCGCGAGGATGGCGGCGTGCCGGTGCGGGTGCGGGACGTGGCCGAGGTGGGCCAGGGCCAGGAGCTGCGCTCGGGCGCCGCCACCCAGGACGGCCGCGAGGTGGTCATGAGCACGGTGTTCATGCTCATCGGTGCGAACAGCCGGACCGTGGCCAAGGCCGTGGCCGCAAAACTGGCCGAGGCGCAGACCAGCCTTCCGGCCGGCATCCGCGCCACGCCCGTCTACGACCGCACCACGCTGGTCGACAAGACCCTGCAGACCGTGACCCTCAACCTGACCGAGGGCGCGCTGCTGGTGATCGCAGTGCTGTTCCTGTTCCTGGGCAACGTGCGCGCGGCCCTGCTGACCGCGGCGGTCATCCCGGTCGCGATGCTGATGACGGTTTCGGGCATGGTGCAAAGCAGGGTCAGCGCCAACCTGATGAGCCTCGGCGCGCTCGACTTCGGCCTGATCGTCGACGGCGCGGTCATCATCGTCGAGAACTGCATGCGGCGCCTGCACCAGGCCAGCACGGCCTCCTGGACGCTGCACGAGCGCCTCGAGATCGTCTTCGAGGCCACCCACGAGGTCATCCGGCCCGCGCTGTTCGGCGTATTCATCATCACCGCGGTCTATCTGCCGATCTTTGCGCTGACGGGCATCGCGGGCAAGATGTTCCACCCGATGGCCGTCACCGTGGTCATCGCCCTGCTCAGCTCCATGATTCTGTCGGTCACCTTCGTGCCGGCCGCCGTGGCCTTGCTCTTCAGGAAGCCGCTGAAGGAGCACCAGGGCCGCGTCATGCGCGCCACGCGCTCGCTGTACCGGCCGATCCTGGTCCTGTCGCTGCGGTTCCGCTGGCTGGTCGTGACGGCCGCCCTGGCCCTCGTGCTCGGCTCCGGCTACCTGACCACCCGCATGGGGGCGGAGTTCGTGCCCACCCTGGATGAAGGCGACATCGCCCTGCATGCGCTGCGCATTCCGGGCACCTCGCTGTCCCAGGCCGTGCAGCTGCAGGAACAGCTGGAAGCCGAGATCATGCGGGTGCCCGAAGTGGAGCGTGTGTTCGCCAAGATCGGTACGGCCGAAGTGGCGACCGACGCCGTCCCGCCCAGCGTGGCCGACAATTTCATCATCCTCAAGCCGCGCGAGGAATGGCCGGACCCGCAGAAGCCGAAGGCGCAGGTCGTGCGCGACCTGGAAGCCCGGGTGCTGCCGGTTCCCGGCAATCGCTACGAGTTTCTCCAGCCGATCCAGATGCGCTTCAACGAATTGATCGCCGGGGTGCGCTCCGAGTTGGCGGTCAAGGTTTTCGGCGATGACTTCGACACCCTCATCGCGCTGGGCGACGCCATCGAGACAGCGATCGGCCAAGTCCCCGGCGCCGCCGACGTCGCCGTCGAACAGGCTACCGGCCTGCCGGTGCTGACGCTCGCCCCGAAACTCGAAGCGCTGGCGCTGTACGGCCTCAGCATCGAAGCGCTCCAGGGCATGGTCGCCACCGCCCTGGGCGGCACCGTGGTCGGCAAGCTGTACGAGGGCGACCGCCGCATGGACATCGTCGTGCGCCTGCCGGAGCGCCTGCGTTCCGACCCGGACGGGCTGGCGAGCCTGCCTGTCGCGCTCGACGGCGGCGATTTCGTGCCCCTGGGGGAGCTGGTGCGCACCGAGTTGACCATGGGCTACAACCAGGTCAACCGGGAAAACGGCAAGCGCCGCGTGGTCGTTACCGCCAACGTGCGCGGCCGCGACCTCGGATCCTTTGTCGCCGAGGTCAAGCGGGCGGTCGCGCAACAGGTCGAAGTGCCGGCCGGTTACTGGGTGGAATTCGGCGGCACCTACCAGAACCTGCAGGCCGCGGCCGACCGCCTGGCGATCGTGGTGCCCGTGACGCTGATCCTGATTGCCGGCCTGTTGGTCATGGCCCTGGGCTCGTTCCGCGACGCCGCCGTCATTTTCAGTGGCGTGCCGCTGGCGCTGACCGGCGGCATCCTGGCCTTGCTGCTGCGCGGCATTCCGTTTTCCATCTCCGCGGCGGTCGGCTTCGTCGCGCTGTCCGGCATCGCGGTGCTGAACGGCCTGGTCATGGTGGCCTTCATCCGCGACCTGCGCGGCGAGGGCCTGGCGCTCGACGAGAGCATCGTCCAGGGCGCACTGACGCGCCTGCGCCCGGTGCTGATGACGGCCCTGGTCGCCGCCCTCGGCTTCGTGCCGATGGCGTTGAATACCGGCATCGGCTCGGAAGTGCAGCGCCCCCTGGCCACCGTCGTGATCGGCGGCATCGTGTCCTCGACCCTGCTGACCCTGGTGGTGCTGCCCGCATTGTATCGCCTGGCGCACTTCCGCGATCCGCAGGTACGCACGCGGAAACGGCAGCGTGCCTGAGCGTGATGTGAAGCCCTGGCGAGAGCGACGCGGCCGAGCCGTTCGCAGGCGCCAATCACCAGGATGATGCTGACCCTGAACCGTGCCGGCGCGAAGGCCGCGCCCACTGTCAGGGGCAAGCAAAGCCAATCGAAACGCCCGGATTAGGGCTCCGGCTGCCGAGCTGCTTCTTTCCTTTGTGAAAACAAAAGGCTGCTTGACCCCGGTCAGTTCAATTCATGCCCTGAACAGGGACAATTTTCCCCTCGATACGTCAAGAACGGGTTTACGGCCCATGCCGACGACGCCCGACGTCCCGGATGGCCAGGATGCGGTTCGCAAGCGTCTCGCCGGCTGCCCGTCGAAGGAGCCGCAAAGTGGTCGTAACGTCCATTATCATCACCACGATCATCGTCTTCATCCTGGTCGATATCCTGTTGCGCATGCTCCTGACCCGGCACCGCGCCGCAACGACCCGCAAGGAACGCGAACAGGCCCTGGACCTGGGCCTCAGGCTCGACGTGAGCGAAGAAGCGCCCACGCTGACGCGGGTGGAACTGGACCATCCCCGGGCGCGCATCCTGGCCGTCGACGACGAAAAAATCGTCCTCGACAGTCTGCGCAAGATGCTCGCGCTCGGCGGCTACAGCATCGACACGGTGGAAAGCGGCGCGGAGGCGCTGGGCCTCATCCGCAAGCGCGATTACGACTTCGTCTTCACCGATCTGAAAATGCCCGGGATGGACGGGGTCGAAGTGACCAAAGCCGTCCGGCATTTGCGGCCCGATATCGACGTCATCGTCGTTACCGGCTATGCCACGATCGAGACCGCGGTCGAGACGGTGAAGGCCGGTGCGATGGACTATGTGCAGAAGCCGTTCACCGAAGACGAGTTGCTCGGGTTCGTCAGGACCGCGCTGATCAAGCGCCAGGATCGACTCGAGAAAATGGTGCGCCACAAGATCCGCCCGGTCCGGCCGGGCACCAGCGAATCGAAGTCCCGCTTCGAGCTGAATGTGCCCGCGGGAGCGTTCGTTTCGCCCCAGCATGCGTGGGCCCGAATCGAACTGAACGGCGCCGTGCGGATCGGGCTGGACGACCTGATCCGCAAGATTTTCGCGAACATCGATGCGGTCAGGCTGCCCGAACCGGGCCGGAAGATCACCCGGGGCGAAACGCTGTTCTCGGTCACCTGGGGCGACTACAGCCTGGACATTCCCTCCCCGCTCAGCGGCACCGTCATCGCCGTCAATCCGGAACAGGCCGAACATCCCGAATGGCTGGCCATCAAGCCCTTCGAGCTGAGCTGGATGTGCCGGCTCGAACCGTCGGCCCTGGCCGCGGAGTTGCCGGGCATGCGCATCGGCCACGACGCAGTCGACTGGTATCAGCAGGAGCTGGACCGGTACAGCGACCTGGCGAGGAGAGCGGACGAGGCCGCGGCCAGCACAGGCAAGAGCGGGCAGGAGCGAAGCGCGGCACAGCGTCAACTTCTGATCGGGTTCGCGGAACCCTTTGCGCAGGGTCGAACATCATGAGCAGATTCTGTCTTCTGGCGCTGCTGCTGACCCTTTGCACTCTTGCCCTGCCAAGCTACGCGCAGGAAGCGGAGGGAGCCGAAGCGGCCGCGCAGGCAAGCCCGCCGGCCGCGCCGGCGCGCCGCCCGAAGCTGCCCGGCGTCATCACCTTCGAGTCGGGCCTCGGTGACGTGCTCTTCCCGCACAAAGTGCACCAGAAAATGGGTTGCCAGAACTGTCATCACCAGATCCATGCCAAGACCCTGGACACGCCGCACGAGGAGTACCTGGGCTATTCCTGGGTCAATTGCCAGGACTGCCACGACGCGGACACGGCCATCAGCAGCAGCTACTACGGCTGCGACCACTGCCACCACTCCAACCTGGAAAACATCGCGGACGAAACGCTGACCGCCAAGGTGGTCATCCACAAGAGCTGCTGGAACTGCCACCTGTCGGGCACCGGGGTGGAGGCCAGCGAGCGCTGCAGTTTCTGTCATGCGCAAGAGGAGAAACCGGTGAAGGCGTCGCAGGAAGCAGCCGGTCACTGACGCGGTCATTGGCGGCCGGGGCCCTTGCCGCTGCCGCGATGAAAGGACGAGCGAGAATGGACAGACGGGATTTTCTGAAAACGACACTGGTGGCCGGCGCCGGGGCGCTGGCGGCCGATGAGCTCCCTGCCCTGGAATTGCGCCATCCCGAGGAGTTCGTCGGCATCCTGGTGGACACCACGCGCTGCATCGGCTGCCGGTCCTGCGAAGTCGCCTGCGGTGAGACACACGACCTGCTGGTGCCGGAGGTGTTGAGCGACGGGGCACTGGCGGCGCCGCGCACGACCAGCGAGCGCCAGTACACGGTGGTGAATCGCTTCGAGACCGAACAGGGCGAGGTCTTCGTCAAGCGGCAGTGCATGCACTGCCACCAGGCTGCCTGCGCCAGCGCCTGCCCCACCGAAGCGATGCACAAGACGCTCAAGGGCCCGGTGATCTGGGACGGCGACAAGTGCATCGGCTGTCGCTTCTGCATGGTTTCCTGTCCCTTCGACATGCCCAAGTTCGAGTTCAACGAGTGGAACCCGAGACTCGTCAAGTGCACGATGTGTTTCGAGCGCCAGGCAGAGGGCCGGAAGCCGGCCTGCGTCGAGGCCTGTCCCACGGATGCGCTGATGTTCGGCGTGCAGGTGGATAACCTGGAAATCGCGCGGCACCGCATCTATGCCCATCCGGACAAGTACGTCCACCAGATCTACGGCGAACACGAGGCCGGCGGCACCGGCTGGCTCTACCTGTCGGCCGTGCCCTTCGACCAGATCGGCTTCCGCACCGACTTGGGCCGAACGCCCTTTCCGGAATACACGCGCGAGTTCCTCTACGCGGTTCCCGCGATCCTGTTCGGCGTGCCGGCCTTCCTGCTGGCGCTGAACACGCTCGCGGACAAGGGCGAGCCGGCGAGCGCGGGCGAACTGGAGTTCCGCCCCGAGCGGGACGGAGGCGAGCGATGAGCACGACCGCCGCCGTCGCCGTCAGCGAACCCCGCCGGGTGTTCCGCTTCATCCTGGACGAACTGAAGCCGCGCGGCCCGTGGCTGACGCCGTTCAACGTGATCTCGATCCCGATCATCCTGACCGGCCTGGTCATCCTGTACTACCGTTTCCGCTATGGGCTCGGGTCCGTCACCAACCTGTCGCAGGCGCACCCCTGGGGTTTGTGGCTCGGTTTCGACGTGGTCACCGGCGTCGCGCTGGCCGCCGGCGCTTACGTCATCACCTTCGTGGTCTACGTCATGCGGGTGGAGAAATACCAGTCCATCGTGCGCGCCACCGTGCTGAACGGCTTCCTGGCCTACTGCTTCTACGGCGGCGCCCTGCTGTTCGACATCGGGCGGCCGTGGAACGCGATGAATCCCTTCATCGGCAACAACTTCGGCTATGCCTCGGTGCTGTTCCTGATCTGCTGGCACTTCGCGCTGTACATGGTCGCGGCCTTCATCGAGTTCTCGCCGGTCATCGCTGAGTGGCTGAACCTGGAAAAGGCGCGCCGCTTCCTGAAGAACCTGACCCTGGCGACGGTCATCCTGGGCGTCACGCTGTCGCTGCTGCACCAGTCCGGCCTCGGCGCGCTGTTCCTGATGGCCAGGCCCAAGATCCACCCGCTGTGGTGGTCGCAGTTCACCCCGGTGCTGTTCTTCGTTTCCAGCATCTACGCCGGGCTGTCCATGATCATTTTTGAAGGCACCATCAGCCACCGGGTGTTTTCCCACATGATCCCACCGAAGCATCACCACAGCTTCGACGACATCGTGTTCGGGCTGGCCAAGGGTGCTGCCATCACCATGTTCGTCTACTACGTGTTCAAGGCCCTGCTGTTCATCCATGACAAGCAATGGGACCTGATCAACAGCGGCTGGGGCGCCTGGTACCTGGTCGAAGTGATCGGCTTCGTGCTGATCCCGGCCTTCATGTTCGCCTTCGGCCACCGGCACCGGAGCCTGACCATCATCAAGGTGGCCGCCATCATGGCGCTGCTCGGCGTGATCCTGAACCGGCTCAACATTTCCATCATCGTCTTCCACTGGTACGAGGCGGTGCGCTACTACCCGAGCTGGCAGGAGATCATGGTGACCCTGATGGTGATCTGCGCGGAAATCTGGCTGTTCCGCTGGGTGGTCAACCGGATGCCGGTGTTCAGCCCGGCGCACTAGCGCGAGGGGAGAAGAGGAAGCGATGGACTCATTTACCTACGTCAATATCTTCGCCACGAAAGGCCTCGAGTACCTGCTCTTGCTGAGCTTCTGGGCGCTGTTCGTCTACCTGGTCCGCTACCTGTCGAAGCCGCCGAAAGCGCCCGGCGACTCGCGGTGACGGTGGAAGGCGGCCGCGTCCACGGCGAGTGACCGATGCTGCGCAGAAACATAGGCTTCAAGCTGACCTTCGGCGTGGTTCTGACGGTGCTGCTCGCGATCGGCATTTTCGCCTGGTTCAATATCCAGTCGCAGAGCAGGAGCCTGCTCAGCGAGGTCGGGCGGCATGCCAGCCAGCTCAGCGACGCCGTCAAGTCCGATACCGAATACGACATGCTGCGCAACGACCGCGAGCGCATCCACGAGAGCATCCGCCGCATCGGCCAGCAGGAGAGCATCGACCGCGTCCGCGTTTTCAACAAGTCGGGCGAGATCATCTACTCGTCGGAAGAGCCGGACATCGGCACGATGGTGGACAAGCAGGCGGAGAGTTGCTATCGCTGCCATTCGGCGGGGGAGCCCCTGGAACGCCTGGAAACGCAGGAGCGCACGCGGATCTTCCAGCCGGGCCCGGACTCGCCGCGGCTGCTGGGCATCATCAACCCGATCTACAACGCGCCCTCGTGCTGGTCGGCGGCGTGTCATGCGCACCCCGAAACGCAGACCGTGCTGGGCGTGCTGGACGTCACCATACCCCTTACCGAGGTCGACCGGAACATCCGCCGCAGCCAGTTGGCTGCCGTCGCGCTCGCCCTCGCGGTCATTCTCGTGCTGAGCCTGATCGTCGGCCTGATGGTGCGCGGGTGGATCGACCGACCGGTGCGGGAACTCGTCGCGGCGACTCGCAACGTCGCCGGCGGCAATCTCGCTTATCGCCTGACCGTGAAGCGGGACGACGAACTCGGCCTGCTGGCCAACTCCTTCAACAACATGACCGACAAGCTGGCGCAGGCGCGGCTGCAGCTCTTTCAGTCGGACAAGCTGGCCTCGCTGGGACGACTGGCCGCGGGCGTGGCGCACGAGATCAACAACCCGCTGACGGCCGTGCTCACCTACAGCAGCTACCTGATGAAGCGCTCGCAGGGACGGCCCGAGACGCAAAAGGATCTGCAGGTGATCGTCTCCGAAACCATCCGCTGCCGCGAGATCGTCAAGAACCTGCTCGACTTCGCCCGGCAAACCGTGCCCAAGAAGCGCAAGGCCGACATGAACGAGATCATCGGCCGCGCCGCCAAGGTGATCGAAAACCAGCTCGCCCTGGGCCGCGTGCGGCTGGACATGGAGCTGGACCCGGCGCTGCCCGGCGTGACGGTGGACGCCAACCAGATGCAGCAGGTCTTCATCAACCTGATGGTCAACGCGGCGGACGCCATCGGCGAAAACGAGGGCGCCATCAAAGTCACGAGCAAGGCGATCAGCCTGCATCCCGCGGGCGTCGTGCAGATCAAGTCCGCGGTGTGCCGGAAACGGCATGAACTCGTCGACCGCAAGTTCCAGGTCGACACCAGGCCCGCCGTCACCCTGCGTTTCCGCAAAGGGGAGCAGACCGGGCTCATCCACCTCAACCCCATTTATGGCGCGGAGGGACATCACCTGAACGACATGCCGCCCCTCGAGGACGGCGTCGAGCTGGTGTGCCCGGACTGCTCGACCTCCCTCATCGCCGAGGGCGAGCGCTGCCCGCAGTGCGGCGCTCCGATCTACGCGTTCGAAGTGCCCCTGAAGGGACTGGTCCAGGGCTGCCTGCGGGATGGCTGCGGCTGGCATCGCTGGGAGCAGGTCGATTCCAACTGGAACGACGAATTCGTGGAGGTGCGCGTGGAGGACAACGGCTGCGGCATTCCCAAGGCGCAAATCCCGCACCTTTTCGAGCCGTTCTCCACGACCAAGGGCCCCAAGGGAACCGGGCTGGGGCTGGCCGTATCCTGGGGCATCGTGGACAACCACAACGGCACGATCACCGTGGAAAGCGAGGTCGGCGTCGGCACCTCCTTCGTCGTCCGCGTTCCGGTGCAAGCATGAGCGCGGCGCGGGACATCCTGGTCGTCGAAGACGAACCGCTGGTCGCGCAGGCCGTGGCCATGGTCTGCGGCGACGAAGGGATGACCGTCACGGCCGTGGACAACGCCGCCGAAGCCCTCCGCTGTCTGAGCGAGCACCATTTTCGCCTGGTGCTCTGCGACATCATGATGCAGGGGCTCGACGGCTTCCAGTTGCTGGCCGAGCTCGCCCGCACGGGCAATCCGACACCGGTGGTCATGATGACCGGCTACTCCACCGTGGAGAATGCGGTCAAAAGCCTCGCGGCGGGCGCCGTGGACTACATTCCCAAGCCCTTCACCGCCGATGAGCTGCTCGCGGTCGTGCGGCGCAGCCTGCGCTCCAGCGCATTGCTGGCCGCGGCCGAGTCGGCCGGTCTCGAACGGGGCGGCACGCTGAGCTTCGTGCCCTGCCCCAACCACTATCTCCGGCTCGGCTGCGTCAGCTGGGCCCTGATGGAAGACGAAGGGACCGCGCGCATCGGGGTCAGCGACCTGTTCCTGAAGGCAGTGGAGGGCATCCGCGAACTCGAGCTCGCCGAGGCCGGCGAAGACCTCGCGCAAGGCATCCCCTGCGCGGTCGCCACGGCCCCCGACGGATCGCAGCACGGCATCATGTGCCCGATGAGCGGCAAGGTACTCGAAGTCAACGAGGACCTGCGGTCAAAACCCTCGCTGATCGAGAAAGACCCCTACTTCAAAGGTTGGTTGTACCGGATCCTGCCGTCGGATCCGGAGAGCAATTTACAGTGGCTGAGTTTATGAAGGCAGAAACGCCCAGCCGTCTGCAGCAAAGGAGATCGTCATGGCCCTGTCAACGATTCTGATCATCGTCATTCCCGGAATCATCCTGTTCCTCTTCCTGAATCTCGCCGCCAGGGAGCTGTTCCTGAAACTGCAGCAGGCGAAGAAGAAGGCCGAGCGCGAGGAAGCGCTGGCCGAGAGCCTGCGACTCGACTTCACGCGGGAGTCCAAAACCCTGAAGCGCGTGGAAGTGAACGAGCCGGTGGCGCGCATCCTGTGCGTGGACGACGAGGAAGTCATCCTCGACAGCCTGCGCAAGATCCTCGTCCTCGACGGCTACAGCATCGACACCGTCGAGACGGGGCAGGAGGCGCTCGGACTGGTCCAGACCCGCGACTACGACTTCGTCTTCACCGACCTGAAAATGCCGGCCATGTCCGGGACGGACGTGGCCAAGTCCGTGAAGCACCTGCGGCCGGACATCGATGTCGTCATCATCACCGGCTATGCCAGCGTGGAGTCCGCCGTGGAGTGCATGAAGCACGGCGCGATGGACTATATCGAGAAGCCGTTTACCGAGGACGAGCTCAGGAGCTTCGTCCGGCAGGCCCTGATCAAGCGCCGCGACCGCATCGAAAAACAGCTGAAGCCGCGGGTCCAGGTGCTCGGCCCGGCGGAGGCCGAGCAAGGCAGCGCCGCGGAATTCACCATCCCCGGCGGGGTGCTGGTCTCCCAGGGGCATTGTTGGGCCAGCCTCGCGCAGGACGGCACCGCGAATATCGGCGTCGATGATTTCGCGCGCAAACTGCTCGGCCGGGTCGATGCCTTCGAATTGCCGGAGGTCGGGACGAGCGTGAAGGCCGGCCAGGGCCTCTTCACCCTCAAACAGGGTGGCCGGCAGGTGCGGTTCCATGCGCCTCTGAGCGGCAAGGTGGTGGGCGTCAACCGCGAACTGCGGCGAGACCCCGGGATGTTCGGGGACTTTCCCTACGGCAAGAACTGGATATGCGTCATCGCCGGGGAAGACCTGGACGCCGAGCTGCCCGGCCTGAAGATCGGCAAGTCGGCCGTGGCCTTCTTCCAGGACGAAATCGACCGCTTCAGGGCGTTCCTGCAGAAGCACAGCGGCGGCGAGGTCGCCGACCCTGCGACGTTCTGCATCGGCGCGATGGAAAAGCTGGACGACGCCCGCTGGGAGGCCGCGGCCAAGGAGTTTTTCGCACGCTGACAGGCGGCTTTCTCCAATTCAGAAACGGGGCCGGATACAATGTTCCCCATATTTTGTATCCGGTCCCTTTTTTTGGCCCCATTTTAGGGGCTGCACGGAGCACTCCCGCGTGAACTGGACGAAAACCCTGCTGATCTGCGTCGCCATCCTGCTGCTGGCGGCGCTGACCGTCGGCGCGATATTCCTGACCGAGCCGGTAGCGCAGCGGACCAGCGCCTCCAGGCAGACGGCCATGCTGGTGGAGGTGACGGCGGTCGAGCGCGGCACCTTCCGCCCGACCATCGTGGCCATGGGCAGCGTCCGCGCGGAGCAGGAGATCGTGCTCAGCCCGCGGGTCGGCGGCGAGATCGTCGCCATCGCGGAGTCGTTCACCCCGGGCGGCTTCGTCGCGGCGGGCGAGGTTCTGCTGCAGATCGATCCCGCCGATTACGAAGCCGCCCTGTTGCAGCGGCAGAGCGAGCTGCGCCAGGCGACCGCCGAACTGGAAATGGAACTCGGCCGCCAGGACCTGGCCAAGCGCGACTATGAGCAACTCGAAGGCACGATTTCCGACGAGTACAAGACCCTGGTGCTGCGCAAGCCGCAACTCGACACCGCGCGGGCCGGCGTCGAGGCCGCAGAGGCGGCGGTGCGGCAGGCCCAACTGGACCTGGAGCGGACGCGCATTCGCGCGCCCTTCGCCGCCCACATTCTCAGCCGCGAAGCCAACGTCGGTTCGCAGGTAGCGCCGGGACAGCCGCTGGGGCACCTGGTGGGCATCGAGTCCTACTGGGTCGAGGCGACGGTGCCGGTGGCCGATCTGCGCTGGATCGATTTTCCGCAGGACGGCGGAGCCCCGAACCCTGACTCAGGCTCCTTTGCCCGCATCCGCAACCGCGCGGCCTGGCCGGAAGACACCTCCCGGACCGGCCGGGTGCACCGCCTGATCGGGGCCCTGGAAAGCCCGACGCGGCTGGCGCGCGTGCTGCTGACCGTGGCCGACCCGCTGGCGCACGAGCCGGGCTCGGCCGGTCTGCCGCCGCTGATGGTCGGGAGCTTCGTCGAGGCGCAAATCGAAGGCAAGCCGATCGAGGACGTGATCCGCATGGACCGGGATTACCTGCGGCAGAACGACACCGTCTGGGTCAACGAGGGCGGCGTGCTGGGCATCCGCGACGTGGAAGTCGTGTTCCGCGACAAGGAGTTCGCGTATATCGGCGCCGGGCTGAGCGCGGACGACCGTGTCGTGACCACCAACCTCGCGAACGTGGTCGAGGGCGCCAGCCTGCGCCTGGCGGGAGCGGCTGAATGAGCCGCCACGCCGGGCGAACCGCCGGGGCGGGCCGCGACTTTACCGGCCCGATCGCCTGGATGGCGCGGCACTCCATAGCCTCGAACCTGCTGATGATCCTGCTGATCGGCGGCGGCGTCTGGGCCGCCTTCACGATCCAGAAAGAGGTTTTTCCGGAATTCGACCTGGACATCGTCAACGTGACCGTCAGCTACCCGGGCGCGGCCCCCGCGGAAGTCGAGCAGGGCATCCTACGGCCGGTCGAGTCCGCGATCCGCGGGGTTGCCGGGATCAGGGAAATCGCCTCGATCGCCCGCGAGGGCTTCGGCTCGGTGACGATCGAGCTGGTGACGGGTACCGACCGGATGAGGGCGTTCCAGGACATCGACCAGGCCGTGGCGCGCATCCGCACCTTTCCCGACGAGACCGAAGAGCCGGAAGTCACCCTGGTGACGCCGCGGCAGGAAGTCATGCAGGTCGTCCTGTACGGGGCGGTTGACATCTGGGCCTTGCGCAAGCTGGCGGAGCACCTGCGCGACCGCCTGATCAGCGACCCGGCGATTACCCAGGTGGAGCTCGGCAACGCGCCGGATTACGTGACCCACGTGGAAATTCCCCAGTACCGGCTGCGGGAATACGGCCTGACGCTGGGGCAGGTAGCCGACCTGATTCGCCAGTCCAGCGAAGACATCCCCGCCGGCAGCGTCGAGACCAACGCCGGCGAGGTGATGTTGCGCCTCAACGAACGGCGCCAGTGGGCCGAAGAGTTCGCCGGAATCGAGATCGTCACGGCGGACAGCGGCGCCGCGGTGACACTCGGCGAAATCGCCACCATCACGGACGGCTTCGAGGAAGCGGGCTTCCATTCGCAATTCAACCAGCAACCGTCCGTGCAGCTCGGGATCTACCGGATCGGCGACCAGTCGCCGCTGGACATCGCCGAGCGCGTCGAAGCCATCATGGCGGATTTCGAGACCACGCTGCCGGCCGGGGTGCTGTGGCGGATCGACAGCAACAGCGCCCGGGACTACGAACAGCGGCTGTCGCTGCTGCTGGAAAACGGGCTGATGGCCACCGGCATCGTCATGCTGATCCTCGCGCTCTTCCTCGAGATCCGGCTGGCCTTCTGGGTCATGATGGGCATGATCATTTCCTTCGTCGGCAGCATGCTGTTGCTGCCGCTGATCGGCGTCAGCATCAACATGGTCTCCATGTTCGCCTTCCTGGTGGTGCTCGGCATCGTCGTCGACGACGCCATCGTGGTCGGGGAGAACGTCTACGAGTACCGCCAGGAGGGCCTGGACTTCATGAGCGCGGCCATCAAGGGCGCGCGGGAGATCGCCACGCCGGTGACCTTCAGCATCATCACCACCATCGTGGCCTTCGTGCCCCTGTTGTTCATGCCGGGCACGACGGGCAAGTTCTGGTGGCCCCTGCCGGCCGTGGTCATCACCGTGCTGGCTATTTCATTGCTGGAAGCCCTGTACATCCTGCCGGCCCACCTGGCGCACAGTTCGAGCCGCGCGCGCACGCGCGCGGGGCAGCGCCTGCACGAGTTGCAGCAGTCCTTCGCGCGCAGCTTCAGTCATTTCGTCGACACGCACTACCGGCGCTTGCTCGACCTCTGCCTGAGCCAGCGCTACGTCACGCTCAGCGTGGCGCTCGCCGTGTTCATCGTCGTCGGCGGCTACGGCCTCAGCGGCCACATGGGCACGATCATGATGCCCGAGGTCGCCGCCGACGAAATCGAGTGCGGCATCCGCCTGCCGGTCGGCACCACCCCCGACCAGGCGGCCAGGGTGGCCGATGAGGTCACCGCCTCGACGCGCCGCATGTTCGACGAGCACAACCTCCACGAGGTCGCCGAAGGCATCAAGACCAATGTCCGCGGCGGCAGCTTCATCGACGTGGAGATCGTCATGCGGCCGCCCGATGAGCACGACATGACGGCGGAGGAAGTGATCGCGCTGTGGCGCGACCAGATCGGCGACATCGAAGGCGTCGACCAGATCACCTTCGAGGCGGAGCGGGGCCCCGGCGGCTGGCAGCAGGACATCACCGTAGATCTGAGCCATGCGGACATCGAGGTCCTGGAAGCGGCCAGCGCGGCCTTTGTCGAACGCGTCCGGCAGTTCGAGGGGGCGGTGAACGTCAACGACAATTACGAGGCGGGCAAGGCCCAGTTCGATTTCACCCTGCTCCCGGAGGGCCGGAACCTGGGCCTGACGGCGCAGGACGTGGGACAGCAGGTGCGCGACGCCTTCTTCGGCGCCCTGGCCATGCGCCAGATCCGCGGCACCGATGAAATCGAAGTGCGCGTCAAGTTGCCGAAGGAGGATCGCAAGGACATCCAGTCGTTCGCCGATCTGGTCATCCGCACGCCCGGCGGCGCCGAGGTGCCCTTGCTGGACGTGGTGCAGGTGGCGCGGGGGGAGTCGTTCAACTCGATCAACCGGCGTGACGGCCGGCGTGTCGTCAGCGTCAGCCTGGACGTCGAGCCCAAGCGCGAAGTGCGGCGCGTGCTGGAGGCCATCCAGGCGGAAACCCTGCCGCAGCTGCGCGCGGACTTCCCCGGCATCACCTGGACCTTCGAGGGCAGCCAGGCCGAGATGCGCGATTCCACCGCCGCGTTGTGGGGCGGCTTCGCGCTGGCCATGGCCGTGGTCTACGCGCTGCTCGCCATCGCCTTCGGCAATTACCTGCAGCCGCTGATCGTCATGGCCGCCATTCCCTTCGGCATCGTCGGTGCGGTCATCGGGCACATGCTGCTCGGCTACGATCTGTCCCTGATCAGTTTCATGGGCGTCATCGCCCTGTCCGGCGTCGTGGTGAACGACGCCCTGATCATGATCGACTTCGCCAACCGCAAGCAGGCCGACATGTCGGCCTTCGACGCCATCCACGTCGCCGGCATCCGGCGCTTCCGGCCGATCGTCCTGACCACGGCGACCACCTTCGGCGGCCTGGCGCCCATCATCCTCGAGACCTCGCGCCAGGCGGCCTACCTGATCCCGATGGCCATTTCCCTGGGCTTCGGGATCCTGTTCGCCACCGCGGTCACCCTGATCCTCGTGCCCTGCCTGTACATGGTGCTCGACGATGTGCACTATTCCGCGTTGAAGAGTCGCCAGGCGCTCGGCGCGCAGGCCTGGGAGAGCGCCGAGAGCGATTAGAGACCGAGAGCCCGCAGTGACAGGCGCGGGCGAGCGTGTCAGAGTAGGGACCACGCCGGCGGTTGTCGCCGGGTGAAGTCCGCCGCCGTTCGCGAGCGGCGGCGGTGTTCCCGCGTCTTTGGAGGGAGATAGATGAATACGACAAAACTGATCGGAATCGGCTTGCTGGTGTTGGGCGCGATCCTGCTCTATTTCGGCTTCAATGCCACGAGTTCGCCCGCGGAAGAACTGGGCGAAGCATTCACCGGCAAGTATTCCAATGAAACCATGATGTACCTGATTGGCGGCGGCGTCGCAGCCGTTGCCGGTTTGTTCATGGTGCTCAGGAAAGGCTGAGTCAGCCGCGCCCGGCCAAGCGGTTCCAGGCCGCGGCGAGCTGGTCGGCCGCCTGCTCGATGGCGTCCCGCCGGCTCGCCCTGCCCAGCGACAGGCGCACCGTGCCCAGCGCGTCGCGGTCCGCAATCCCCATCGCCGTGATGACCGCGGACGGCGTTTCGCAGGCCGCGTGGCAGGCCGATCCGGTGGACGCGGCAAGGCCGTCGCAGAGGGCCAGCAGCGCGTTCCCGGACACCGCGGGGAAACGCACGCTGAGCGTGTTGGGCAGCCGTTGCTCCGCATGCCCGTTCAGGGCGAGGCCCGGCACCCGTGAGGCCAGCCGCCGCCACAGCAGGTCGCGCAGATCGCGCTGCCGGGCGCTCTCCGCGGCCAGCACGCGGCCGGCGATGACGCAGGCCGCGCCGAGCCCGACGATGCCGGCGGTGTTTTCGGTGCCGGGACGCAGCCCGCGCTCATGCCCGGCGCCGGCCAGCAAGGGCTCGATGGCCGTTCCGCCGCGGACATACAGGGCTCCCACCCCGACCGGGGCGTACATCTTGTGCCCCGCGATCGACAGCAGGTCCACGCCCAGTTGATCGACCTGAACTTCGATCTTGCCCAGGCTTTGGGCGGCATCGCTGTGCACCAGCACGCCGCGCGCACGTGCGGCCACCGCCACCTCCTGCACCGGCTGGACCGTCCCGGTCTCGCCATTCGCATGCATCAGGCTGACCAGCGCCGTGTCGGCCCGCAGCAAGCCGGCCATTTCTCCCGCCACCACCTGCCCCCGGGCGTCCACCGCGGCGTGCTCGACCGCGTAACCGCGGCCCTGGAGCAGTGCGCAGGGCCGCAGCGTCGCGGGGTGCTCGATGACGGACGTCAGCAGGTGCCGGCGCTGCGGCCGCGCCGCGACCGATCCGCGGATCGCCAGGTTGTTCGACTCGGTGCCGCCTGAAGTGAAAACGATCTCCTCCGGCTCACTGCCGATGAGCTGCGCGACCTGGCCGCGCGCCCGTTCGATGGCTGCGCGCAGCGCCTTGCCGTACGCATGGGTGCTGGACGGATTGCCGTAGTGTTCCGCGAGGTATGGCCGCATCGCTTCCAGCACCTCGGGATCCACCGGCGTGCTGGCGTTGTGGTCCAGGTAAACGGGCTCCATCAGAACACCAGCACGCGGTCAGCCGCGCAGGTCCAATCGGTCAACCCGTTCAGCGTGCCGCGGAGCGTGCCGGGAACCAGTTCGTCTTCGGCCATGCCGCGCGCATCCATGCAGGTTCCGCAAACGCCGATCTCGCCCTTTTGCAGCAGGATCGCCCGCAACATGTTTTCCACCTTGTAGTAGCCGTTCGGCACGCTCTGGCCGCGCTTGGCGCAGAGCGCCGCGTCGCCCATCAGGAAAACCTGCACCCGCTCGCCCTCGCGCTTGGCGATGGAGCCTCCCAGCCGCAGCGCGTTGTAGCTTCTCTCGATGCCATACGGTGCATCGTTCACAATGATCAGGGTCGTAGCCATGTTGATCCTCCGCCAGGTTCCTGGCTGTATCCGATACGACTCATCGGCTCGTGTCGTGAGTTTCCGTCATGCGCAGCAGCACGACCCCGCCGGACGCAAAGGTCAGCGCGCTGATCACCCACATGGACGCGCCGATCCCCACCAGGTCCGCGACGATGCCGGCCAGCACGGCGCCGACGGCATAGCCGAGGTCCCGCCACAATCGGTAGACCCCCACCGCCGAAGCCCGCCACGACGGATGCGCGACGTCGCCGATCGCCGCCAGCAGGGTGGGATAGACCATGGCCGTGCCGGCGCCCAGCAGCGCGGCACCGACCGCGAATCCGCTGAACTGCCCCGCGAGCGTGATCACGCCGATGCCGCCGGCCTGGACCCACATGCCGCCGACGATCAACCGTTTGCGGCCGATCCGGTCCGACCAGGCCCCGGTCAGCAACTGCCCGAGGCCCCACACTGCCGGATAGATGGCCGCGAGCCAGCCGATCTGTTGCAGGCTCATGCCGGCCGCCGCGAAAAACAGGGGGAACAGGCCCCAGGCCATGCCGTCGTTGAGATTGTTCACCAGACCGGCCTGGCTGATCGATGACAGGTTGCGGTCGTGGAACGAGGTGTCGAGAAACACCCGGCGTTGGCTCATCGAGCCGGCCGGCGGCGCATGATGCACGTCGGCCTCGTGCTCGGCGTGCAACCGGGTTTCCCGGACCAGCAAAATGGACAGGATCAGGCCGGCGGCCACGAAGCCGATGCCGAGGTAGAAGGGCTGCGGCCGCAAGCCCCAGCGGCTGGCGACATAGCCCGTCGCCAGCGCCGCCCCGGCGACGGCGAAATAGCCGGCGAATTCATTGAGCCCCATCGCCAGGCCGCGCCGGCGCGGTCCGGCCAGGTCGATTTTCATGATCACCGTGGTGGACCAGGTCAAGCCCTGGCTGACGCCCAGCAACAGATTGGCGAACAGCACCCACGACCAGCTGGGCGCCCACATCAGCAGGAACGGCACGGGCACGGCCACCAGCCAGCCGATGACCAGGATGACCTTGCGCCCCCAGGCATCGGAAAAGCGGCCGGCGAAGTAATTGGTGACGGCCTTGCTGATGCCGAAGACCACGATGAACGAGAGCACCGCGGTGCGCGCAACCAGCTGGAACTCCTCTTCGGCGATGGCCGGCAGAATGCTGCGCTCCATGCCGACCATGGCGCCGACGAAGGCGTTGACGACGACCAGCAGGGAGAACTGCGCGAGGTTCTGGCGGATGCCCAGCCGCGGCGGGCCCGGCGTCACGGCCGGCGCCCGGCCGGTGCGCACGCCATCGCCGTGCCGAGCCGGGCGAAATGCTGGTGAACGGTGTCCCGGAACGCGCGTGACGAGGGTGCCATGCGAACAGTATTCGGGACATCTCCTGACGAAACAAGCCAGACCGGCCCGGCCGGGCGACCCGGCGGCGCGTTCACCCTGTGTTCAGCGAGGCCGAAATATAGTGCAGTCGTGGCAATCCAGATTGGGGTTGCGGCGTTGCGCCGGCACTGTTCACCGCGCCGGGGAGGACTGGGAAATGTTCAGATCATTGCACCGCATGTTTTGGGCTCTTGCTGTGGCTCTGGCGCTGACCGCGACGGTTGGCCTGGCCGGGACTTCGGCGCTCGCGCTGGACAGTGGCTGGCCGCGCACGCTGCCGGTCGACGCAGGCATGGTGACGATTTACGCGCCGCAGGTGGACGGGCTGGACGGCGACCTCCTCCGCTACCGCGCGGCGCTGGCCTGGCGGCCGAGCGCGGACGCCGAGCCGATCTTCGGCGCCGGCTGGTTCGAGTCCCGGGTGAACATCGACCGCGACCAGCGCATCGTCCAGCCGCTGGACCTGCGGCTCACCAACACGCGCTTCCCCGCCGGCACCGCCGACCTGCAGCCCGGCCTCGCGGCCGCCCTCGCCGTGCAGGCGCCGGGCTGGAACCTAGATTTCTCAACGGATCAACTGGATACGGCTTTGGCGGCCGCGCAGGCGGAAACCCTGGCGCAGCAGAAACTGAACACCGCACCGCCGCAGATTATCTACCGCGACCACCCGGCCCTGCTGGTCACCCTGGACGGCGAGCCGGTCCTGCGCGCGATCGAGAACAGCCCCTACCAGGCGGTGATCAACACGCCCTATCCGCTGATATCCGATGGCAAGCACTTCTACCTCAACGTTACCAAGGGCGTCTGGTACCGCGCCAGCGCCGCGACCGGGCCTTATGTCTTCGACCCCAGGGTGCCCGCGGACATCGCCGCGATGGTCAAGCCGGGCGAACCCGGCGAGGGTCAGGAAGCCGGGAAAGCCGGGCAGGCGCCCACCGAACCGGTGACGGCGGCCAATGCCCCGGAAATCGTCGTGTCGACCGTGCCGGCCGAGCTGATCGTAACCGAGGGTCCGGCCGACTTCGTGCCGCTGGTGGACGATCTGCTGGTGCTGCAGAACTCCGCTGACGACGTGTTCATGCACGTCGGCACGCAGCAGTATTACATCGTGCTGGCGGGCCGCTGGTACCAGTCCCGCTCGCTGAACGGCCCGTGGACCTGGCAGGCGGCGGACCAACTGCCGGCGGCCTTCGCCAACATCCCGCAAAGTTCGGAACAGGCCGATTCGCGCGTCTACGTGGCGGGCACGCCGGAGGCGGAAGAGGCGGTGCTCGACGCCCAGGTGCCGCAGACTGCCGCCGTGGCGCTCGGCCCGGCGGACATCGACGTCGCGTACGACGGCGAACCGGAGTTCGAGCCGGTCGCCGGCACCGACCTCGAGTACGCGACCAACACCGGCGCCGCGGTGCTGCAGTCCGACCGGCAGTACTACCTGGTCGAAGACGGCGTGTGGTACGTCTCCGACACGCCCAACGGCCCCTGGCAAGTGTCCGCTTACCGGCCGGCCACGGTCAACGCGATCCCGCCGACCTCGCCGGTCTATAACGTCAAGTACGTGTACATCTACGACCGCACCCCGGACGTGGTGTACGTCGGCTACACGCCGGGTTACCTCGGCAGCTACGTCTACTACAACACGGTGGT
>Ga0105090_10000390_pt1 | contig 21197 bp, 18 predicted proteins | sample PPLLak3March2015_FD_79110 | JGI IMG/M metagenome (GOLD analysis project Ga0105090, IMG submission 79110) | Freshwater sediment microbial communities from Prairie Pothole Lake near Jamestown, North Dakota, USA - PPLs Lake P7 Core (1) Depth... | ecosystem: Environmental > Aquatic > Freshwater >... | reverse complement strand
GTTCCTCACCGACGAGGAGCTCGCGCCGTTCGCCGCGTACAAGCGCGCCGTCGACCCGGAGGGGCGCTTCAACGCGGGCAAGTTCCTGCGCGGGTCGGGTCGGCCGGCCGACCTCACGGACGCCTACACGCCGAGCTTCTCGCTGCTGGGTGCGGAGAGCCTGATCCTCGAGCAGAGCGCGACCGGATCGATCGCCGATTCGGTCAAGGACTGCCTGCGCTGCGGCAAGTGCAAGCCGGTGTGCTCGACGCACGTGCCGCGCGCGAACCTCCTCTACAGCCCGCGCAACAAGATCCTCGCCACGTCGCTCCTGATCGAGGCGTTCCTCTACGAGGAGCAGACGCGGCGCGGCATCAGCCTGCGGCACTTCGACGAGTTCGGCGACGTCGCCGACCACTGCACGGTCTGCCACAAGTGCGCCAACCCCTGCCCGGTGGACATCGACTTCGGCGACGTGTCGATCGCGATGCGCAACCTCCTGCGCAAGGCCGGCAAGAAGCGCTGGCGGCCGGGCGCGGCGGCGTCGATGCTCTACCTCAACGCGACCGACCCGGCGACGATCCGCGTGGCGAAGAAGGTGATGATCGACTGGGGCTTCAGGGCGCAGCGGCTGGGCTACGGCGTGGCGAAGCGCCTGGGGCTTGCGCGCGCGCAGACCTCGCGGCCGCCGTCGACCGTCGGCACCGCGTCGCTCAAGGCGCAGGTGATCCACTTCGTCAACAAGCCGATGCCCGCCGGCGTGCCGAAGCGCACGGCGCGTGCGCTGCTGGACATCGAGGACGAGCGCGTGGTGCCGATCGTGCGCGATCCCGCGCGCGCGTCCGACGAGGCGGAGGCGGTGTTCTACTTCCCCGGCTGCGGCTCCGAGCGGCTGTTCTCGCAGGTGGGGCTCGCCACGCAGGCGATGCTGTGGCACATCGGTGCGCAGGTCGTGCTGCCGCCCGGCTACCTCTGCTGCGGCTACCCGCAGACCTCGTCCGGCAACCACGACAAGGGCGAAGCGATCTCGACGTCGAACCGCGTGCTGTTCCACCGCGTGGCGAACACGCTCAACTACCTCGACATCCGCACGGTCATCGTCTCCTGCGGGACGTGCATGGACCAGCTCATGAAGTACGAGTTCGAGCGCATCTTCCCGGGCTGCCGGCTGCTCGACATCCACGAGTACCTGATGGAGAAGGGCGTGGCGCTCGCCGGCGTCCCCGGGGTGCGCTACCTGTACCACGACCCCTGCCACACGCCGATGAAGACCTACGCGCCGGCGAAGGTCGTCGACAGCCTGATGGGCACGAGCGTGCAACTCAACGAGCGTTGCTGCGGCGAGTCGGGCACGCTCGCCGTGACGCGGCCCGACATCGCGACCCAGGTTCGCTTCCGCAAGGAGGAAGAGATGGTCGCGGGGGCGGCGAAGCTGCGCGAGGGTGGTTTCGCCGGCGACGTGACGATCCTTACTTCGTGCCCGTCGTGCCTGCAGGGCCTGGCGCGCTACGCCGACGACGCGGGCACGTCGGCCGACTACGTCGTCGTGGAGGTCGCGCGCCGCGTGCTGGGCGAGAACTGGCTGCCCGAGTTCGTCGAGCGCGCCAATCGCGGCGGCGTCGAGCGCGTGCTCCTGTGACAAGGGTCAGACCCTCCTGTTGCGCGCAATCGCGCGCGACAGGAGGGTCTGACCCTGATTCGCTGTCGTGAACAGTCGGGGTGCCGGCCGCCGGGCGCTCGTCCGCGGCGCACGGACGGATACCCTGCGGCGGCGAATCCGGTTTATGCTATTGGCATGAAGCTCTCCGTGGCGCCGCCTTGGTGTGACGTAGGCTACGGGATCCCGCCAGCCGCAATTGCGCGCGCAGTTCCGTGGCTGCGCGGCGCGTCCCCGCGCGGTGGAAAACTGGCGCCGCGCCGCGCGGGGGCCTAGCATTCCTGTGTGATGACCGAGCCCGCCCCCCGCCTGCCCCCCGATTCGGACGACCCTCCGGCGCTCGCGTTCGCCGACGTCGACGGCGCGAAGCGCTGGGCGAAGGCGCTGCCGCTGCTCGCCGTGGGCCAGGCCTACGAGGCGTACATGGGCCAGTTGCGCGCGCTCGGCTCCGCGCAACTGCCGCCGCGCGAGCGCGCAACGATGACCGAGGTGCTGCGCGACCCGGCGATGCACCTGCATACCGAGCTCGCACGACGTTTCGCCGGCAAGCCGCAGCCCGCGGGCGAGCGCGAGTTCGAGGCCGCCGAGCAGGCGGTCGCGCTGTGGCAGGGCATGTGGGAGCAGTACTCGCTGTGCCTCAAGCCGCTGCTCGAGGGCGACGCGGAGCTGGCGGGCGTCAAGGCGAAGCTCGTGCAGCGCGGGCTCGCCGTGGGCAAGCAGCTCGTGCTGGTGCACGGCCTCGCGCGGCGGGTGCCGCCGGCGTCGGTGTGGCAGGAGCTGCACGCGTACTACCGCATCGCGGAGATGCTCGACTGCACAGTGCAGGCGGTGTCCGACGATCACGCCCCGCAGGCCGTGGGCCTGTCGTGCTACTCGACGTGGAGCCACGCGGTGCTGCTCGCGCTCGCGGACCCCTGGTCGATGAGCGTGCGCCAGATCGAGATGGCCGACCGCTGGCTCGGCGCATGGGCGCGCAAGGTATTCCCCTATGCGCAGCAGCGCGAGACCGAGGGCCTGGTCATGGTCGTCGACCTCGACGCCGGCGCCGGCGCGACGCTGATGGTGTCCGGGCCGCGCGAGAGCACTGCCGCGATGCGCTACTGCTACCCGGGCAAGCTCGCGACCAGCGTGCGCGGACGCCTGAAGCGACTCGCGCAGGGCGCCTCGCCCGCCGAGCTCTCGCTCGGCCACGACCTCTCCACCGAGCAGGCGGTCACGCTGCTGTCGCACCTGGATGCGCACTGGTACCAGATCAAGCCGGCGCGCCAGCCGCAGCGCATGAGCGTGGAGATGTGCACGGGCGGCCTGCCCGGCGCGTACTTCCGCGTCGGCGGGCGCACGTTCGACCGCAAGGATCCGCTCGGCCGCATGAGCTACCAGGGCACGCAGCACCTCGCCACGCTCGGCGCGCTGACCGACTACGACCGCCACCGCGAGGAGGCCGAGCGCACCCTGCCCTGGGAGCGCTGGCAGGGCCGCTACGAGTGGCGCGAAGCCTCGCTGACGCGCGCAGCCGGCACCGCGCACCGCTGGTTTCTCGACCAGCTGGTCACGCTGCGCGACGAGGAGCGCACGCGGCTGGGCCACATCACGCGCATCTCGCTCGACGCCGACGGCGTGCTCGCCGCGAACGTGCGGCTGTGGCCGGGCAACCCGCGTGTGATGGCCGGCCGCTCGCTGCTGTCGGCGTTCTCGGAGGATCTGCCGATACCGCTGCTCGAGCTCGTCGCCTCGCCGGAGGAACCGGCGTCGCTGCTGGTGCCGCCGCGCACGTTCTCCGCAGGACGCCAGCTGCGCTCGATGAACTCGGGACCGGAGCGCCGCTTCAAGCTCGTCAAGCTGCTGCATCGCGGCGCCGACTTCGAGCGCGTCGCGTTCGAAGAGAACACCTGACCGCGGCCGCGGTTCCTGCGCCATGAATCGCCTGGCGGGCGAAACCAGCCCGTACCTGCGCCAGCACGCGGACAATCCCGTCGACTGGTATCCGTGGGGCGAGGAGGCGTTCGCCCGCGCGCGCGCAGAGGACAAGCCGGTCCTGCTGTCGGTGGGCTACTCGGCCTGCCACTGGTGCCACGTGATGGCGCACGAGTCGTTCGAGGACGGCGCGGTGGCCGCGGCGATGAACCGCGACTTCGTCAACGTGAAGGTCGACCGCGAGGAGCGCCCCGACGTCGACCGCATCTACCAGACCGCGCACGCGCTGATGTCGCGCCGCGGCGGCGGCTGGCCGCTGACGGTGTTCATCACGCCCGATGGCGACCCGTTCTTCGCCGGCACCTACTTCCCGAAGGAGGGCCGCCACGGGCTGCCCGGCTTCCTCGACCTTCTCCCGCGGGTCGCGCAGGCGTGGCGCGAGAAGCGCGAGGCGATCGCGGCGCAGGGCGACGAGCTTCGCCGCGCGCTCGCGAGCCTCGAGCCGTCGCGCGCCGAGGGCGCGGGCCTGCCCCGCGACGCGGCCACGCGGCTCGTCGACGATCTTGCGGCGACTTTCGACGCCGAGCACGGCGGCTTCGGCGACGCGCCCAAGTTTCCGCACGTCCCCGACCTTGCGTTCGCGCTCGCCACCGGCGTCGAGCGCGGCTCGCGCGAAGCGACGACGATCGCTGCGCACACGGCGCGCCGGATGGCCGAGGGCGGCATCCACGACCAGCTCGGCGGCGGCTTCTGCCGCTACTCCGTCGACGGGCAGTGGCAGATCCCCCACTTCGAGAAGATGCTCTACGACAACGGGCCGCTGCTCGGCCTCTACGCCGACCTCGCGCGCGCGGGAGGCCATGGCGAGACCGCGCTGTTCGCCGACGCGGCCGAGGGCATCGTGCTCTGGCTCGAGCGCGAGATGCGCGCCGACGACGGCGCGTTCCACTCGAGCCTCGACGCCGACAGCGACGGCGAGGAGGGCGCGTTCTACGTGTGGCAGGCGGGCGAGGTGCGCGAGCTGCTGGAGAGCGGCGAGTACGCGGTCGCCGCGCAGCACTTCGGCCTCGACCGAGCGCCGAACTTCGAGGGCCGCGCGTGGAACCTCGCGATCGCGCGACCGCTGGACGACGTCGCCGCGCGCCTCGGCATCGACGCCGATGACGCGGAGCGGCTCGTGGCATCGGCACGCGCCAAGCTGTTCGCGGCGCGCTCGCGGCGCGTGCGCCCCGGGCTCGACGACAAGATCCTGACCTCCTGGAACGCGCTCGCCATCGCCGGTCTCGCACGCGCGTCGCGCCGGCTCGCCTGGCCCGACTGCGCCGACCTCGCGTTCGCCGCGCTCGACGCGCAGCGCCGATGGGCCTGGCGCGACGGGCGGCTCGCGGCGACGCGCAAGGGCGAGCGCGCGCACCTCAACGCCTACCTCGACGACTACGCATTCATGCTCGTCGCGCTCGACGAGGCGCTGCGCACGCGCTTCCGCCTCGAGGACTACGTCTTCGCGCGCGAGATCGCCGATGCGCTGCTGAAGCGCTTCGAGGACGCCGGCGACGGCGGCTTCTGGTTCACCAGCCACGACCACGAGGCGCTGATCCACCGCGCCAAGCCGGGGCACGACGACGCGACGCCCTCGGGCAACGGCATGGCGGCGCTCGGGCTGATCGCGCTCGGGCACCTCGCCGGCGAGCCGCGCTACCTTGACGCAGCAGAGCGCGCGGTGCGCCTGTTCGGTCCCCGGATCGCGCGCTCGCCGCGCGGCTACGCGACGTTGGTGACCGCGATCGAGGCGCTCGAGCGGCCTCCGGCCGTCGTGCTGCTCGCCGGCGATCCGCGCGCGACCGCAGCGTGGCACTCCGCGCTCGAACAGGAAGTGCGGCCATCCGTGCACGCCTACGACGTCGGCGGCATCGCGCTGCCGCCGGAATTGCAGCGCGGGGCGGCGAGCGACTCAGGCGCCGTCGCCTGGGTCTGCGAGGCAACGACCTGCCTGCCTCCGGTGGACTCGCTGGCTGCTCTGCGGGGCATCCTCGACAGGCGGCGATCCTGATACCATCTGCCGCCTTCCCAACTGCCACGACGGAGCCCTCGATGAAACTCGCCGCAACCCTCGCCGCCGCCGCGCTTCTCGCCGCCGGCGCCGCCCAGGCGCAAAGCGCCGAGGACCTGCTGAAGAAACACGCCTGCACCGCGTGCCACGCGGTGGACAAGAAGGGCGTGGGCCCGGCCTACAACGACGTCTCCGCGAAGTACAAGGGGGACGCGAAAGCTGCCGCCATGCTCGCCGAGAAGGTGAAGAAGGGCGGTTCGGGCAAGTGGGGCGCGGTGCCGATGCCGCCGAACGCCGCGGTGCCGGATGCGGACATCGCGAAGATGGTCGCGTACGTGTTGGCGCTCAAGAAGTAGCGGAGCAGCGGGGTGGGTCCGGGGGGTGGGGAGCCCTCCCGCCGTCCTTTTGCTTTTTCCCCTCCCGCCCGGTAACCTCTCGCCTGACCCCGCAGGAGAGCGCGTCGCGCTGCAGGACCGCGCGCCGCCGCCGAAGGCGTAATCCCCGGATCGCTCAGGCAAAAGGACTGTAGGGCGGAACTGCCATCTGGAGAGCGGCCGGCGCGCGGCGACACATGCGCGCGTGCGGTCCACCGAAGGGGCACGCGACGGGCCCGCCGCCCGACGCAATCTCTCAGGTACAAGGACAGAGGGGGCTCAAGGCACGGAAGCGCGGAACGCGCAGCCGGGCCGACGGCCCCGTCATCCTTGCATCGGGAGATCCGCGAGTGCCCCGTCAGACACCGCTTCACCAGCTGCACCGCGAACGCGGCGCGCGCATGGTCGACTTCGGCGGCTGGGACATGCCGCTCAACTACGGCTCGCAGGTCGAGGAGCACCACGCGGTGCGCCGCGATGCCGGCATGTTCGACGTCTCGCACATGCGAGTGCTCGACGCGACGGGCCCCGACGTGCGCGGCTTCCTGCGCCATGCGCTCGCCAACAACGTCGACAAGCTGAAGGAACCGGGCAAGGCGCTCTACTCGTGCCTTCTCGACGACGCGGGCCACGTTCTCGACGACCTCATCGTCTACTTCCTCGACGAGCGCTTCTTCCGCATCGTCGTCAACGCCGCCACCGCGCCCAAGGACCTCGCGTGGCTGCGCGGCCTCGCTGCGCGGCGCTGGCCAGCGATCGTCATCCGCGAGCGCGACGACCTCGCGATGATCGCCGTGCAGGGGCCGAACGCGCGCGCGAAGGTCTGGCAGGCGTTCCCGGACACGCGAGGGCCGACCGAGGCGCTGAAGCCGTTCGCGGCCGCGACAGTCGGCCAGCGCTTCGTCGCGCGCACCGGCTACACCGGAGAGGACGGCTTCGAGATCGTCACGCCCGCGCTGCGCGCGGCCGACGACTGGCGCGCGCTGGAAGCGGCCGGGGTGAAGCCCTGCGGGCTGGGCGCGCGCGACACGCTGCGCCTCGAGGCCGGCATGAACCTCTACGGCCAGGACATGGACGAGCGCGTCGGGCCGTTCGAGTCCGCGCTGGGCTGGACCGTGGACATGGCAAGCCCGCGCGACTTCGTCGGCAAGGCCGCGCTAACCGGGGCGCCGCGCGACCGCGCTCTCGTCGGCCTCCTGCTCGACGGCGGCGGCGTGCTGCGCGCGCACCAGAAGGTGCACACGGCGCACGGCAAGGGCGAGACGACGAGCGGCACTTTCGCACCCACGCTCGGCCGCTCGATCGCGTTCGCGCGCGTGCCTGCGGCGGTCGCAGCAGGCGATGCGGTGGAAGTCGAAGTGCGCGACAAGCGCCTCACGGCACGTGTGGTCAAGCCGCCGTTCGCGCGCCACGGCAAGGCGATCGTGTAGCCATGCTCGCCATCCGTCCGCTCGTTCCTGCCGACCTCGCCGCCTACCGCGCCGTGCGCCTGCGCGGGCTCGCCGAGCACCCGGAGGCGTTCTCCTCGTCGTTCGAGGAGGAAGCGACCCCCGAGGGCGACGCGCGCATTGCGCGACGGCTCGCCCCGTCGCCGCTGGCGCCGCACGACGGCATGCTCGGCGCGTTCGACGGTGCAACACTCGTCGGCACGATAGGCATGACGGTGGACATGCGCGCGAAGCTGCGCCACCAGGGCCTCGTCGTCGGCATGTACGTGGTGCCCGAGCGCAACCGCGAGGGCATCGGCCGCGCGCTGCTCGACGCGCTCGTCGTGCGTGCCCGCGCGATTCCCGGCCTCACCGGCCTCGTGCTCACCGTCACCGACGGCAACGGCGGCGCGCGGCGGCTCTACGAGCGCGCGGGCTTCGCACTCGCCGGCCGCGAGCCCGAAGCGGTGCGCGTGGCGGGCTTGGCCTACGACAAGCTGATCATGTTCCGTCGCCTGTGACCCTCTCCTTCCCTACCTCTCCACCGGAGCGAATCCGATGAAACTGCCCGCCGATCTCCGCTACACCGCAAGCCACGAGTGGATCCGCACCGAAGCCGACGGCGCGCTGACCGTCGGCATCACCGACCACGCGCAGTCCTCGCTCGGCGACCTCGTCTTCCTCGAGCTCCCGAAAGCCGGCCGCAAGGTGGGCGCCGGCGAAGCGATCGCGGTCGTCGAGTCGGTTAAGGCCGCCTCGGATGTCTACGCGCCGGTGGCGGGCGAGATCGTCGCGGCGAACGAGGCGATCACGGCCACGCCCGAGGCGGTCAACCAGGACGCCTACGGCGCGTGGCTGTTCCGCATCAGGCCAGCGGGAGCCGTCGACCTCGGCAAGCTGCTCGACGCGGCCGGCTACGAGGCGATGGTCGGCGAAGCCTGAGACCTGCGACCCGAAGCGAGAACACGATGCTGATGAAACCGGACGCCGGCCTCGCCGGCATGGCAGGGCGGCCGTCGCTGCGCGAGCTCGAGCAGCGCGACGCGTTCGTGGCGCGCCACCTCGGCAGTGTCGGCGAGGACCAGGCGGCAATGCTGCGCGAGCTGGGCTTCGCCTCGCGCGCCGACCTGATCGACGCGGTCGTCCCCGCGGCGATCCGTTCCGGCGCGCCGCTCGACCTGCCCGAAGCGGTGGACGAAGCCGAGGCGATCGCGCGGCTGCGTGCCATCGCGGCGCGCAACGAGCCGCTGCAGTCGTTCATAGGACAGGGCTACTACGGCACGTTCACGCCCGGCGTCATCCTGCGCAACGTGCTGGAGAGCCCCGCCTGGTACACCGCGTACACGCCCTATCAGCCGGAGATCTCGCAGGGACGGCTCGAGGCGCTGATCAACTTCCAGACGATGGTGTGCGACCTGACCGGCATGGCGATCGCCAACGCGTCGATGCTCGACGAGGCGACCGCGGCGGCGGAGGCGATGGCGCTGTGCCTGCGCGCGGGCGCATCGGAGAGCCGCACGATCTTCGTCGCGGACGACGTGTTCGCGCACACGCTCGACGTCGTGCGCACGCGCGCGGCGCCGCTCGGCGTGACCGTCGTCACGGGGGCTCCCGCGGCCGCCGGCCACGTTGACGCGTTCGCCGTGCTGCTGCAGTACCCCGGCGCCGACGGCGAGGTGCGCGACCTCACCGAAGTTGCCGCAACGGCGCGCGCGAAGGGCACGCACGTGATCGTCGCCGCCGATCTGCTGGCGCTCGCGCTGCTGGTGCCGCCCGGCGAGTGGGGCGCGGACGTCGTCGTCGGCTCGGCGCAGCGCTTCGGCGTGCCGATGGGCTACGGCGGCCCGCACGCCGGCTACCTCGCCACGCGCGACGAGTTCAAGCGCGCGATGCCGGGGCGGCTCGTCGGCGTCACCGTCGATGCGAACGGCGACCCGGCCTACCGTCTCGCGCTGCAGACGCGCGAGCAGCACATCCGTCGCGAGAAGGCGACATCGAACATCTGCACGGCGCAGGTGCTGCTGGCCGTGATGGCCGGCATGTATGCGGTGTGGCACGGACCCGACGGACTCGCGGCGATCGCGCGCCGCGTGCACCGGCTCGCGGGCATCCTGCGCGCAGGGCTCGCGAGGCTGGGCTACGGCGTCCGCAACGATGCGTTCTTCGACACGCTCGTCGTCGCGACCGGCGAGCGGACCGAGCGCATCCACAAGGAAGCGGTCGCGCTGGGCATGAATTTCCGCCGCATCGACGCAGCCACGCTCGGCCTCTCGCTCGACGAGACGACGCGCGCGGAGGACCTGCGGCGCGTGCTGCTCGCGTTCGCCGGCGACGACCTGCCCTTCGCCGTCGAGACGCTCGATGCCGAGGCCGCCGACGCGCTGCCCGCCACACTGCGGCGCACCTCGCCGTTCCTCACGCACCCGGTGTTCCACGCCCACCGGTCGGAAACGGAAATGCTGCGCTACCTGCGCCGGCTCGCCGACCGCGACCTCGCGCTGGACCGCGCGATGATCCCGCTCGGCTCGTGCACGATGAAGCTCAACGCCACATCCGAGATGATCCCGGTGACGTGGCGCGAATTCGCGCACGTGCACCCGTTCGCGCCCGCCGACCAGGCGGAGGGCTACCGCGAGATGATCGAGGAGCTCGAGCGGATGCTGTGCGCGTGCACCGGCTACGACGCGGTGTCGCTGCAGCCGAACGCAGGCTCGCAGGGCGAGTACGCGGGCCTGCTGGTCATCCGGGCGTGGCACGCCTCGCGCGGCGAGGGCCGGCGCGACGTCTGCCTGATCCCTTCGTCGGCGCACGGCACCAACCCGGCCTCCGCGCAGATGGCCGGCATGCGTGTGGTCGTCGTCGCCTGCGACGCGGACGGCAACGTCGACCTCGCGGACCTCGAGCGCAAGGCGGCGGCGCATGCACAGGACCTCGCCGCCATCATGGTCACCTATCCGTCGACGCACGGCGTGTTCGAGGCCGGCATCGTGCGCGTCTGCGAACTCGTGCACGCGCACGGCGGGCAGGTGTACGTGGACGGCGCGAACCTCAACGCGCTGGTCGGGCTCGCCGCGCCCGGCCGGTTCGGCGCGGACGTCTCGCACCTCAACCTTCACAAGACGTTCTGCATCCCGCACGGTGGCGGCGGGCCCGGCGTGGGCCCCGTCGCGGTGAAGGCGCACCTGGCGCCTTTCCTGCCCGGCCACCGCCACATGCCGCCGCGCCTCGACGGGGCGAAAGCGCCCGCGACGCCGATCGGTCCCGTCGCAGCCGCGCCGTTCGGCAGCGCGTCGATCCTGCCGATCTCGTGGATGTACGCGACGATGATGGGCGGCGCCGGACTCACCGCCGCCACCCAGACCGCCATCCTGCACGCGAACTACGTCGCGAAGCGGCTCGCCCCGCACTACCCGGTGCTCTACGCGGGGCCGGGCGGGCTCGTCGCGCACGAGTGCATTCTCGACCTGCGGCCGCTCAAGGTCGCGGCAGGCGTCGAGGTCGAGGACGTCGCGAAGCGGCTGATCGACTACGGGTTCCACGCCCCGACCATGAGCTTCCCTGTCGCCGGCACGCTGATGGTCGAGCCCACCGAGAGCGAGAGCAAGGCGGAGCTCGACCGCTTCGTCGCTGCGATGATCGCGATCCGCGAGGAGATCCGCCGCATCGAGCGCGGCGAGCTGGACCGCACCGACAATCCGCTCAAGCACGCTCCGCACACCGCGGCGATGGTCAGCGCCGACGACTGGCCGCACGCCTATCCGCGGCGCCTGGCGGCGTGGCCGCCGATGGCGCAGGGGGCGGCGAAGTACTGGCCGCCGGTCGCCCGCGTCGACAACGTCTACGGCGATCGCAACCTGTTCTGCTCGTGCATCCCCGTGACGGAGGCCGCTGCGCTGCCGTAGAATCGCGCGCATCGACCGGTCCGCCACCCCATGCTGAGGCTCGCATCGCTCTCCCGCTGGCAGGCCGGCGCCGGCCACCTGCTGCTCTCCGTGGCGATCGGCGCCGCGGTCCTCGCCGCGATGATCTTCGTCTGGTATCCGCGGCCGTACTTCGAGGCCGCAGGCGGCAACGACCTGGTGCTGCTGATGATCGGTGTAGACATTGCGCTCGGACCGCTGCTCACGCTGGCCGTGTTCAATCCCGGCAAGGGCTTGCGCAAGCTGCGCTTCGACCTCGCGGTGATCGCGATTTTCCAGCTTGCCGCGCTCACCTACGGCATCCACGTCATGTTCGTCGCGCGGCCGGCCTACCTCGTGTTCGCCGTCGACCGCTTCGACCTGGTGATGAACAACCAACTCTTCGATGCCGAGCTCGCGAAGGCCGCGCCGCCGTGGAACAGGCGACCCCTCGCCAAGCCCCCGACCGTCGGCGCGCGCGTGCCCGCCGATACGAAGCTCAAGGAGGAGTCGCTCTTCCTCGCGCTTGGGGGCATCGACCTGCCGCAGCAGCCGCGCTTCTTCGTGCCCTACGACGAGGTCGCCGCCGACGCCGCGAAGCACGCGCTGCCGCTGGCCGACCTGCGCAAGCTCAATCCCGAGGCGCAGGCGCGCATCGACGCCATCGTCGCGGCCTCGGCCCGGACGGAGGCGCAGCTGGGCTTCCTGCCGGCGCGCGCGCCGCACCGCGACTTCGCCGTGATCGTCGACCGGGGCAGCGGCGCGATCGTCGAGCGCGTGATGCTCAAGCCCTGGACCTGATTGTCCTCAGAGCAAGTGCAGGGGAAAGGCGAGCGACGTGGCGGGCGCACGCATCGGGGAAGCTTCGCAGGCGGGGCGTCTATAATTCGATGCCTTGCCGCTCGCTGTCCACATGCTCCGTCGGTTGCTCGCGGTTGCGCCCGCCGCGCTTCTCCTGCTCGTCCTCGCGCACGCGCCGCGCAGCCTGGCGCAGTCCGCGCCGGGCGCGATGGCGATCGCGCCCGCCGTCGCCGCTCCGGCGGTGGCGGCGTCCGCGCACGTGCTCGTCGATCTCACCAGCGGGCAGACGCTGGCGGCGGCGAACGCCGACGAGAAGCGCGACCCGGCGTCGCTGACCAAGCTGATGACTGCGTACCTGGCCTTCGGCGCGCTGCGCCAGAAGGCCATCGTGCCTTCGCAGATGGTCACGGTGTCGCAGAGGGCGTGGCGCGCCGAAGGCTCGCGCATGTTCATCGAGCCGCGCCGGTCGGTGTCGGTCGAGGAGCTCTTGAAGGGCATGATCGTGCAGTCGGGCAACGACGCGTCGATCGCGCTCGCCGAGCTGCTCGGCGGCAGCGAGGAGGCGTTCGTCGCGAAGATGAACCAGGAGGCGGCCAGGCTCGGGATGGCCAACACGCGTTTCGCGAACGCGACCGGCCTCTCCGGGCCGCAGCACTACTCGACCGCGGAGGACCTCGCAAAGCTCGCTGGAGCGCTGATCCGCGACTACCCCGAGTACTACCCGCTCTATGCGCTCAAGGAATTCCGCTACAACAACATCGCGCAGGCGAACCGCAACCGGCTGCTGTGGACCGACCCGCACGTCGACGGCGTCAAGACCGGCCACACCGAGCAGGCCGGCTGGTGCCTGATCGCCTCTGCGCTGCGCGGGGAGCGGCGACTGCTGTCGGTGGTGCTCGGCGCTGCGTCGGACGCGTCGCGCGCGGCGGAGAGCCAGAAGCTGCTCAACTTCGGGTTCCAGGCCTTCGACACCGTCTCGCTCTACCAGGCGGGCAAGCCCGTGGCCGCACTCGACGTGTGGAAGGGCGCGGCGAAGCAGGTCGGGGCCGGCTTCGTCGCCGACCGCCACCTGACGCTGCCGAAAGGGCAGGCCGACAAGCTGCAACTGACGCTCGTCGCGCAGGAGCGGCTGATCGCGCCCGTGCAGCGCGGTCAGCGCGTGGGCGTGGTGCGCGTGGCGTTCGACGGCAAGCCGGTGGCGGAATTCCCGCTGATCGCGCTGGAAGACGTGGGCCCGGCGAGCTTGTTCGGCCGCGCGTGGGACACCGTGCGGCTGTGGTTCAAGTGACCGCCGCGGACGCGGCGGTCATCCCCACGCAAGTGGGGATCCAGCGTCTTTTGGAGCCCGGGGTCATCCCCGCGCAGGCGGGGATCCAGTGTCTTTGTTCCCCCGCGGACGTGGGGATCCAGGGTCTTTGCCACGGGAAAGACGCCGGGCCCCCGCCTGCGCGGGGGCGACGACAATCCAGTAGGACAACGCCATGACTGACGCCCAGCAACTCGTCTACCTCAACGGCGCCTTCGTGCCGCTCGCGGACGCGAAGATCTCCGTGCTCGACCGCGGCTTCATCTTCGGCGACGGCGTCTACGAGGTGATCCCGGTCTACGGCCGCAAGCCGTTTCGCATGCCGCAGCACCTCGCACGCCTGCGGCGGAGCATGGACGGCATCGGGCTTGCGAACCCGCACGCGGACGCCGAGTGGGAGCGGCTCATCGCCGAGCTGTGCTCGCGACAGCCGTTCGCCGACCAGTCGGTCTACCTTCAGGTGACGCGCGGCGTGGCGAGGCGCGACCACGCGTTCCCGAAGGGCGTCGCGCCAACGGTGTTCATGATGTCGAGCCCGCTGGCCGTGCCCACGCGCGAGCAGGTCGAGCAGGGGGTCGCGGTGATCACCGCCGAGGACAACCGCTGGAAGCGCTGCGACCTCAAGACGACTTCGCTGCTCGGCAACGTCCTGATGCGCCAGCTCGCCGCCGAGGCAGGCGCGGTCGAGACGGTGATGTTCCGCGACGGCTTCCTCACCGAGGCCTCGGCGTCGAACGTGTTGCTGGCGATCGGCGGCGCCATCGTCGCCCCGCCGACCAACAACCTGATCCTGCCGGGGATCACCTACGACGCGGCGGTCGAGTTCGCGCGCGAGGCCGGCATGGCGGTGGCGATCCGGCCGGTGCGCAAGGACGAGGCGCTTGCTGCCGACGAGATGTGGCTGTCGTCGTCGACGAAGGAAGTGCTCGCGGTCACCACCGTCGACGGCAAGCCGTTTCGCGGCGGCAAGCCGGGGCCGGTGTTCCGGCGCATGTGGGAGGTCTTCCAGGCGCGCAAGCCGCGCTGAACGGCCCCTCACCCCGGGGGTGAGGGCCCGCCCGCTCAGGGCAGCGGTGCGGTGGCGCGGAAGCGCCCTTGGTGGAAGACCAGCCCGGGGCCCTGCCGCCGCCGGCAGCGCACGACCTCGCCGACGAAGAGCACGTGGTCGCCGGCGACCTGGCGCGAGTGGTGCCGGCACTCGAACCACGCGACCGCGCCCTCGATCAGCGGCGCGCCGGCCCAGCCGAGCGTGAAGGGCGTGCCTGCGAAGCGGTCGGCGTGCGGCCGCGAGAAGCGACGCGCGATGGCGACCTGGTCCTGCGCCAGCACGCTGATCGCGTAGCGCTCGCAGCGCTCGAATGCGGCAAGCGTGCCGGCGTCGTGGCCCAAGCTCCAGACGACCAGCGGCGGCGCGAGCGACACCGAGTTGAACGAGTTGGCGGTGAACCCGGCGTAGCCGGGCGTTCCGTCGCGGGCGTCCATGCCGGTCGCGATGATCGTCACGCCGGTGGCGAACTCGGACATCGCATCGCGGAAGGCGCGCTCGCCGAAGTCGGGCCGGGCGGGCTGCGCGGGCGGGGAATGGGGCGGCAAGGGTGCAGTCGGCAGGCTCGGCGCTGCCGGAAATCGCCTCGGGGCGCGGCGGGCGGACGATGGTAGGCGGGGCGCGTGGCAGCCGTCAATCGGGCCCCTGAGACCCGGGCCACGGCGGCCCGGCCGCACCCCCGGTGCCAACCGCGCCGAACGAGACTAGACTTGTCACTCAGGTTGAGATTTCCCACTAGGTGCGGACCATGGCCGCGTCCCTTGCGAGCCTGATCGAGAACCGCTACGGCGCCGCGCAGGTGCCCATCGAGGTCGTGCTGCCCGACGGGGGACGCGTGCGGCTCGCCGATTCTCCGGACGTACAGGTGATCGCGCGCACCTGGCGCGGGCTCGCCGCCCTCGCCCGCCCGGATCTCGGGCGGCTCGCGATGGCGTACGTACGCAACGACGTCGACTTCACCGGCAACGCGCGGCGCATGCTCGGCGTGGCCGAGCGCATGGTCGGCGACATTCGCCACGGCCGCTCGTCGCTCGCCGAGCGCGCGAAGCTGTGGCTGCACCAACGGCGGCCGAACCGCGCGAACATCGCGTACCACTACGACGTCAGCAACGCGTTCTACCGGCTCTGGCTCGACGAACGCATGGTGTACTCGTGCGCGTACTTCGCGAGCGCCGACGACACGCTCGACCGCGCGCAGGAGGCCAAGCTCGACCTCGTCTGCCGCAAGCTGCGACTCGCGCGGGGCGAGAGGTTCCTCGACGTCGGCTGCGGCTGGGGCGGGCTGATCCTCTGGGCGGCCGAGCGCTATGGCGTCGAGGCGACGGGGATCACGTTGTCGCAGCGCCAGCTCGAGCACGTGCGCGCGGAGATCGCGCGCCGCAACCTCGGCGATCGCGTGCGCGTCGAGTTGCGCGACTACCGGGACCTGCCCGCCGATGCGAGCTACGACAAGATCGCCAGCGTGGGGATGTTCGAGCACGTCGGCGTGGCGCGCCTGCCGGCCTACTTCGCGAAGCTGCGCGGCGCGCTCAAGCCCGGCGGCTTCGTCCTCAACCACGGCATCACGCACAATGGCGTGCACGGTGAGTTCCTCGGCAGCGGCATCGGCGAGTTCGTCGAGGACTACGTCTTCCCGGGCGGCGAGCTCACCCACGTGTCGACGGTGATCCGTGCGATGGCGCAGGCCGGCCTCGAGGCGTTCGACGCCGAGGGGCTGCGCGAGCACTACGCGAGGACGCTGTGGCACTGGACCGAGCGGCTGGAGGCGAACGCCGCTGCGGCGCGCGCCGAGGTCGGCGAGGAGCGCTATCGCGTGTGGCGCATCTACATGGCGGGCTCGGCGCACGCGTTCGAGCGCGGCTGGCTGTCGCTGTGGCAGGTGCTCGGCGGCAGGGCGTGCGCGGACGGCCGGCTGCCGCATCCGCTCACGCGCGACGACATCTATCGCGCGTAGGCGGTTGCAACGCCGCCGCGAGGGCCGCATAGTGGAAGCGTCGATCACGCTTCCGAGATGACCTCAAGCCCGCCCGCCGAGTCAGCGCTCACATTCCCGACCGCGTTCCCGATCAAGGTCATGGGTCGCCGCGCGGACGGCTTCGCGCAGGCGATGGTCGACGTCGTGCTGCGCCACGCGCCCGACTTCGATCCCGCGCAGGTGGAAATGCGCTCCTCGCGCGAGGGCAAGTACCTGTCGCTCACGGTCACGATCAACGCCACATCGCGCGAGCAGCTCGACGCGCTGTACCGCGAGCTGACGGCGCATCCGATGGTCGTCATGGCGCTGTGACGGCCCGCGACCCGAGCATGGCCACGCTGCCGGCTTTCGTCGCGCAGGCGCGCCGCCTCGAGTTGGGCGGAGTCGAGGCGCTCTTGCTCGGCCGCACCGACTACGAGCCGTGCTGGCGAGCGATGCAGGTGTTTACCGACGCGCGCGCGGCCGACACCCCCGACGAGCTGTGGCTCACCGAGCACCCGCCGGTCTACACGCTCGGGCTTGCCGGGCGGCGCGAGCACGTGCTGCGCGCGAACGGCATCCCGGTCGTCAAGGTCGACCGCGGCGGGCAGGTCACCTACCACGGCCCGGGGCAGGCGGTGATCTACACGCTCATCGACCTCAAGCGCGCGCGGCTGGGCGTGCGCGACATGGTCCGGCGCATCGAGGCGGCGGTGGTAGCATGGCTCGCTGCGCTGGGCATCGAGGCCTACGGCAAGCCGTCGGCGCCGGGCGTGTACGTGCGGCGCAACGGGGGTGAGGCGAAGATCGCGGCACTTGGCCTGCGCATCCGCAACGGCGCGAGTTACCACGGCCTCGCGGTCAACGTAGCGATGGACCTCGGTCCGTTTCGCGACATCGACCCCTGCGGCTACCCCGGGCTCGCGGTGACGCAGGTCGCGGACTTCGGCATCGCGCTCGACGCCGCAGCCGCCGCCGCGCAGCTCGCCCCGATCCTCGCGCACCACCTAGCCGGACGCCGCAGCGCACCGTGAACGACTCCTCCGACCGCAGCGCCCCCGACAACGCCGCCGGCGTCAAGCACAAGGGCGCGGGCAAGACCTCGCGCATCCCGATCAAGGTGGTCGCTTCGGAGCCGTTGCGCAAGCCGGAGTGGATCCGCGTGCGCGCCGCGTCGTCGCCGCGCTTCACCGAGATCAAGCGCATCCTGCGCGAGCACAGCCTCAACACGGTGTGCGAGGAAGCCTCGTGCCCGAACATCGGCGAGTGCTTCGGCAAGGGCACGGCGACGTTCATGATCATGGGCGCCGTGTGCACGCGCCGCTGCCCGTTCTGCGACGTGGGCCACGGCCGGCCGCTGCCGCTCGACGCGGACGAGCCCGCCAACCTCGCGAAGACGATCGCCGCCCTTGCACTGCGCTACGTCGTGATCACCAGCGTCGACCGCGACGACCTCCGCGACGGCGGTGCGCAGCACTTCGTCGACTGCATCCGCGCGGTGCGCGCCGCCTCGCCGGCGACACAGATCGAGGTGCTGGTGCCCGACTTCCGCGGCCGCATGGAGCGCGCGCTGGCGATCCTCGAGGCCGCGCCGCCCAACGTGATGAACCACAACCTCGAGACGGTGCCGCGGCTGTACCGCCAGGCGCGACCCGGCTCCGACTACGGGCACTCGCTCGCGCTCCTGCGCGAGTTCAAGTCGCGCGTCCCCGGCGTGCCGACGAAGTCCGGGCTGATGGTGGGCCTGGGCGAGACCGACGAAGAGATCCTCGCGGTGATGCGCGACATGCGCGAGCACGGCATCGACATGCTCACCATCGGCCAGTACCTGCAGCCGTCGCGCGATCACCTGCCGGTGGCGCGCTACGTGCACCCCGACACGTTCGCGATGTTCGAGCGCGAAGCGAATGCGCTGGGCTTCCGCCACGCCGCGGTCGGCGCGCTGGTGCGCTCGTCGTATCACGCCGACCGGCAGGCGGAGGGCGTGCTGGGCGAGTCCTGAGCCAACCGTTCGGGCACCAGGTGACAACGGCCGCCCGCAGGCGGCCGTCGCGGCAGCAATCGAGAGCGCAGCGCGTCAGTCGTCGATGACGAACGTGACCTTGAGGATCACCTTGTAGCCGGTCACCTTGCCCTTGTCGACGTTGACCTCCATGTCCTTGACCCAGGCGCCCTTGACGTTGCGCAGCGTCTTGTTGGCGCGCGACACGCCTTGGTTGATCGCGTCCTCGAAGCCCTTCTTGCTCACGCTGGAAATCTCGGTGATGCGTGCTACGGTCATGGCCTTCCCCTCGGTGCGCGGCCGTCCGTGGCGGGCGGCCGGAAGATCAGTGTGCGCCCGCGGCGGGGCTCGACGCAACCCGCGCGGGTCGCGTCAGCTTCCCGGCAGCGGGGCCCCGCGCGGCCAGATCAGCCAGAGCCGGCCCGGCTCCTTCATGCGCCCGGCCGCTTCGGCCGCGGCGTTGCCGGCGCCCCAGAACAGGTCGGCGCGCACGGCGCCGCGGATCGCGCCACCGGTGTCCTGTGCGAGCACGAGGCGTTGCAGCGGTTGGCGATCCGCCGGGTGCGTCGTGGCGAGCCACACCGGCGCGCCGAGCGGGATCGCGCGCGGATCCACCGCGATTACGCGGCCAGCCGCAAGCGTAACGCCGAGCGCGCCGACAGGGCCGTCGATCGCCGCTTCGAGCGAGCCCGGCGCGGGCGCGGGCAGCTCGCGGAAGAACACGACGCTGCGGTTCTCGCGCAGGAGGTCGGCCGCGCGCGCCGGGTTGCGCTCGCCCCAGGCGCGGATCGCCTGCATCGACGCCTCCTCGCGCGTCATCTCGCCGCGCTCGATCAGCACGCGCGCGACGGGCGTGTAGGGGTGACCGTTCTGGTCGGCGTAGCCCACGCGCATCACGCCACCGTCGGGCAGCAAGACGCGCCCCGAGCCCTGGATCTCGAGGAAGAAAGCGTCCATGCGGTCGGCGGCCCAGGCGAGCGGGGCGAGCGCGCCCGCCATGCCGGCGTCGATCTCCGCGCGCGTCCAGTACGGCACGATGCGCCGCCCGTCGAGGCGGCCGCGCACGCGACGGTCGGCGAGTTCGGGGTGCAGCGATGCGAGCTCGACGGCGACGAGGTCGACGGGAGCGGCGTAGAGCGGATAGGGGAAACGCGAGTCCGGCACGCGCGAGCCGGGCAAAGTCGGCTCGTAGTAGCCGGTGACGAGCCCCTCGCCCGCGCCGTCGGCGGCGCTCACCCGGTATGGGCTAAAATGGTCAGTCAGCAACACGCGCATCGCGCGCTCGTCGTTCGCGTCCACGCGTTCCGCCGCATCGCAGACCGGCTTCCACGTGGGCGCCGTCGCCGGCGCGGCCAGGAGCCTGCGGCAGCCGACGATCAGCGCGGGCCATGCCTCGTGGACGCGGTCGGCGGCGAAGCCCGGCAGGTCCTCCCACGCAGCGGGCGCGTAGCGCGCGGGCAACGACGGGGCAGGTGGCGCCGGCGGCACGCCGACGCAGCCGGCAACCGCGACGAAGGCGAGCGCAACGCAGCGCTGCAACGGACATGCGATGGAATGGATCATCCTCGAAGCCCTCGTCGTGCTCGCCCTCGGGCTCGCTATCGTCTGGTGGACGGTGGCGCCCTCGCGGCGGCGCGAGCGGCAGCGCCGCGACGAGCGCGACGCGCGTCAATGAAGCGTGCGGGGCACCGACAGCGTGAACTGCGGGATGGGGGCGTCGAACGAACGGCCGTCCTCGGCGAGCATCTGGTAGGTGCCGCGCATCGTCCCCACGGCGGTCGCGATCGACGCGCCGCTCGTGTACTCGAACGACTCGCCGGGCTTGAGCGTCGGTTGCTGCCCCACCACGCCCGCGCCCTTCACTTCCTGCACGCGCGCGTCCGCGTCGGTGATGGTCCAGTGGCGCGACACCAGCCGCGCGGCCACGCTGCCCGTGTTGGTGATGCGAATCGTGTAGGCGAAGACGAAGTGGTTGCGCTCCGGGTCCGACTGGTCGGCAACGAAGTGCACCCGGGGGACGACCGTGATCTCGTAGCGTTTGGTGTCGGCCATGCTTGCGCCCTGCTCGTGTGGCGGCCCCAGTCCCGATTCGACTGTCGCAGTCCACTGGCGATTATAGAACGATGACCCGCCGCTTCCGCATTGCCCCGTCGCTCCTGTCGGCCGACTTCGCGCGCCTGGGCGAGGAGGTGCGCGCGGTCGCCGCCGCCGGCGCCGACCTCGTGCACTTCGACGTGATGGACAACCACTACGTCCCGAACCTGACGGTGGGGCCGCTGGTGTGCCAGGCGATCCGCCCGCACTCGACGCTTCCGATTGACGTGCACCTGATGGTCGACCCCGTCGACCGCATCGTGCCCGACTTCGCGAAGGCCGGCGCCGCGTACATCAGCTTCCATCCCGAGGCCTCGGCGCACGTCGATCGCACGATCGCGCTGATCCGCGACTCCGGCTGCAAGCCGGGCCTCGTGCTCAACCCCGCGACGCCGCTTGGCGTGCTCGACTGGACGCTCGACAAGCTCGACCTCGTGCTGCTGATGAGCGTGAATCCCGGCTTCGGCGGGCAGGCATTCATCCCGCACACGCTCGACAAGCTGCGGCTGGTGCGCCGGATGGTCGACGCCGCGCAAGCGCGCTGCGGGCGCGAGATCCTGCTTGAAGTCGACGGGGGCGTGAAGGTCGACAACATCGGCGCAATCGCTGCCGCGGGAGCGGACACTTTCGTCGCCGGGTCGGCGATCTTCGGCACGCCCGACTACGCGGCGACGATCGCGAAGATGCGCGCCGAG
>Ga0105090_10000388_pt1 | contig 21258 bp, 20 predicted proteins | sample PPLLak3March2015_FD_79110 | JGI IMG/M metagenome (GOLD analysis project Ga0105090, IMG submission 79110) | Freshwater sediment microbial communities from Prairie Pothole Lake near Jamestown, North Dakota, USA - PPLs Lake P7 Core (1) Depth... | ecosystem: Environmental > Aquatic > Freshwater >... | reverse complement strand
TAGTTGCGCACGGCGGCGGCGAGCTCCGCCAGGTCCACGGCTTCCAGCAGTTCGACGAACGCCGTGTAGCGCAGGTAATTGGCCGAATCGATGGTGAACTGGGGCAGCAGATCCCCGGCTTCGTTGCGCAGCTCCGGGTCCGGCTGGTCGACCGTGATCGCCAGGAAGTCGCCGTCCGGGCCGCGCACGGCCTGGATCACGTCGGGCACCCGCCTGCCGCCCAGGGCATCGACGGTGGCGACGATCCGCGAGATCACCGCATCCTGCGCCAGGTAGTCGGTGAGCGGGGCGCCGCCGGCGAGGCCGGCCAGCGTCGCCAGCGCCATCGCGTCGCTGGCAGCCAGTTCGGGCAACGGGACCGGTTCGATCGCCGGCGCGGGCGCCGTAACCGCCCCGGCAGAAGCAGGCTCCGCGTCGGTTGGCGCTGTCGCGGGCGCGGCCGCGGGCCCGGCAGCGGTCTGGGGCTCCTGCGCCGCGATCGGCAGGGGGCTCGCCGTCTCTTCGACGGCGGGCGGACGGGTGCCCAGAAAGTACCAGGCAACCAAGGCCAGCACGGCCACGACCAGTCCGCTGATCCCATACTTCATGCTGCCTTTCATGCTGCCGTCCTCGTTTGCCTGGTCACCCCCGATACGTGCGTCGCCCGGGACCGGTTTTCAATATATACCCCGCCACGCGGATGGGCCACACGACAGCGGTCCCGCACGTTTAAAACCGGCGCCAGCGGCCTCATGTTGGTCGCATGATCCGCCTGCCCTACGTCGAACCCGTGTTCCGGCCCCCGTCCGAGGCAGAGAGCCTGATTCTGCAGGTGACCAACGGCTGTTCATGGAACCGCTGCACCTTTTGCGAGATGTACACCCAGCCGCAAAAACGCTTCCGGCCGAAGCCGCAGGCGACGATCGAGGCGGAGCTAACGGCCGTCGCGCGCACGGGGGCGACGCCACGCCGGATCTTCCTGGCCGACGGCGACGCGATGACCCTGTCCTTCCGGCGCCTGGAGCTGATTCTGCGGGCCATCCGCCGCCACCTGCCCGGCGTGCAGCGCGTGTCCTCCTACTGCCTGCCGCGCAACCTCCGGCACAAGACGGTGGAACAGCTCGCCGTCTTGCGGAACCTGGGGCTGGAACTGTTCTACGTCGGCTGCGAATCCGGTGACGATTTCGTGCTCGAGCGCGTCAGCAAGGGCGAAACTTTCGCCAGTTCCCTGGCGGCGTTGCGAAAGATCAAGGCCGCCGGCGCGAAGAGTTCGGTGATGATCCTCAACGGCATGGGCGGCCGCCGCTTCAGCGAGCAGCACGCGCGCAACTCGGCGCGGCTGATGAACGAGGCGCAGCCCGAATACCTCTCCACCCTGGTCGTCAGTTTCCCGGCCGGAATGGACCGCTACCAGGCAGGGTTCGGCGGCGCCTTCGAGCCGCTCGACCCGCCCGGACTGTTCCGGGAAATGGCTTTGCTGCTGGCGGAGCTGGAACTGCAAGACACCATCTTCCGCAGCGACCACGCCTCCAACTACCTGGTGCTCAAGGGGACGCTGAACCGCGACAAGCCGCGCCTGCTGGCGACCGTGCAGGCGGCGCTGGAGCGCCCCGGCGCGGTGCCCCTGCGCCCGGAATGGGCGCGCGGGCTGTAGGGTATGCGGCCCCGGGCGGACCGCTACTTCAGCTTGAGCTGGGTCTTTTTCTTGTCCGCCATGAAGTCGTTGATGTCGTCGATGGCGTCATCCAGGCCGTCGGCCAGCTTGCGGTACTCGGAATATTTCGTCACGGCCGCGCGTTGGTAAGGCATTTCCTGGTTATCCATCTGAATGATGGCCGACACCGTCACCGGCGCGCTCTGCCGCAACAGCGCCTCGACGCCTTTTTTGTCCAGCGTCCGCATGTCCACCCGGGTTCCATCCGGCAACTGGCCATCGACGCGCGAGGTGATCCGCTGCACGTTGCCCATGTTGTAGAGGGCGCCGCCGTAAACGATGGTCTTGTCGGCTGTGTAGACCTTGGTGCTGCCGCAGCCGGCGACCATCGAAACGCAGGCCGCGAGCAGGATGAGCGGGAGCAACCCGGCACGGGCGAGAGCGTCCACGCGGGGCAGGAAAATCGGGGTGATCATGGCACTGGGCTCCGGCTGCGCTGGAAGAGGAGGCACAGGGTATCTTCGTGCCCGTCGCTTTTCAACTGACCCCGGTCCTTTATCGGGGCCGGAGCAGGCGAGATACTGTGGCAGATGAATCGTCCCGGCATGCCCGCGCGCGACCTGGCCCTGGTGCTGGTGATCTGCGTCGTCTGGGCCGGCAACTTCGTAGCCGTCGCCCAGGCGATGCAGCAGTTTTCGCCGTTCCTGTTCATGCTTCTGCGCTTTGCGCTGGTCCTGCTGATCGTGGGGCCGTTCCTGCGCCTGCCGCCGCCGGGGCAGTGGGCGCGGCTGATCGGCGTGTGCCTGGCCATGGGCGGCATTCACTTCGCCCTGCTGTTCTGGGCCCTGGCGATCTCCCGGGACGTCTCGTCGGTCGCCATCGTGCAACAGACCTACATTCCCATGGCCGTGCTGCTGGCCATGCTGCTGCTCGGAGAAAAGGTCGGCTGGAAGACGCTGGCCGCGGTCTTCGTGGCCTTTCTCGGCGTGCTGCTGATCGGCTTCGATCCCCTGGTGTTGCGCCAGACCGACGTACTGATCCTCACGCTGCTCTCCGCGCTGTTCCAGGCGCTGGCCTCGATCTACCAGCGCGGCATCCACGGCGTCGGCGTGCTCAACTTCCAGGCCTGGACCGCGGTCATCGTGCTGCCGCTGCTCGCTGCCTTCAGTTTGCTGCTGGAACAGGATCAACTCGCGGCCCTGCGCGGCGCCCAATGGGAACACTGGGCCAGCGTCGTCTATTCCGCCCTGCTGGCGTCGCTCGTCGGGCACGGGCTGTTCTTCTTCCTGGTGCAGCGGCACCCGGTTTCCAGCGTGATGCCCTACCTGCAGCTGACGCCGGTGCTCGCCGTGGTGTTCGGCATCCTGGTATGGGGCGACCGGCCCGGCTGGCGCCTGCTGGCCGGCGGCACGCTGGTCATCGTCGGCATCCTGTTGATCACGCTGCGCGCGCGCAGCAAGATTCGCCCGGGCCACCCCGGGGGGCGACGGCCATAGCCGCGCCAGGACGGCCAGGGGAGTTCGGCTGGGGCCGCTGAGTGGCGGCGAGAGTTGGGCCGTCCGAACCGCTCAGGCTACGGCGCGATACTGCGCGGCCGTTCGCGCGTTGAGCGCGCCGGTATTGAGCGCATGCACCGCCTCCCTGAGGTGGTCGCGCATTTCTTTTTCACGGGTCCGGGTCAGGCGGTCGCGGTTGAGGCGCAGCATTTCGTGCCAATACTCGATTTCGGCCTGAAGCAGGTAGCGGCGGGAAGATTCCATATCTTTTGCCCAATCTAATGGTCCCGCGTTCTGGCCGCGGGAGATATTTCGAATCGTCCTGATGAGCCCACCGTGGTCGCTCCCTGTCCACGGTCGTTGCCGGTAGTGCAACGCGGCATGGCTGGTAGGCCATGCATGAGTTTTTTTAATGCAACGGAATTGAAATGTCAAGCACAAGACTCTGATTTTCGGGAGAAACACACATAATCAACCCGGAAGCCGGTCTTATACGGCTGCCGCTCACTGTTCGCGCAGGGCCGCGGACACCGGCTGCCGGGCGGCGCGCACGGCAGGGAACAGACCGCCGATCAGCCCGATCAGGCAGGCGAACACGACACCGCGCACCAGCAGGGACGGTGACACGTCGAACGCGAAGGCGACCTGGCTGAAACTGGACCAGTTGAGTGTCGCGGCCCGGAAGCCGTCGAAGGCCAGCCAGGCCAGCACCGCGCCGATCGAGCCGCCGACCAGGGCCAGCAGCAGGGACTCGCTCAGCACCGAGACGACCACGGGCCCGGAGCGAAAACCCAGCGCGCGCAGGGTTGCGATCTCGCGGGCGCGGGCGGAGACCGCCGTGTACATGGTATTCAGTGCGCCGAACACCGCACCGAGCCCCATGATGACGGCGATCAGCGTACCCAGCCCGGTGATCAGGTTGTACAAAACCGCGGATTGCTCGGCAAAGTAATCGGCCTCGCGCACTGCCGATACGGTGAGCCGGGGATCGCTGGTCAGGGCGTCCTTGAACTCCTGGAAGGCCCCGGGCGATTCCAGCTTGGCGTAGACCGCCTGGTAGGAGTTGCCGCGCTGGTAGGCCGGTTGCAGCACCAGCGCATCCACCCAGATCTCGGTCTCGGCCAGTCCGCCGCCGGCCTCGAACACGCCGACCACCGGCCACTCCTCCTTTCCGACCGGAATGCTGGAGCCGATCTCCAATCCCCGGAACTCCAGCTGCGCGCCCCGCCCGACCACGACTTCGTTGCGCCCCCACTCGAACATCCGGCCTTCCACCAGGCGAAAGCGGTCGCGGACCAGCGGCGCGGTGCGGGTCACCCCGCGCAGCGGCACGTTGGCGTCGGTTCCGGTGCTTTTCTTTTTCAGCGGGATGATCACGAACAGCTCCGGGGAAGCCAACGCGCCCTCCTCGCTCCGGGCCAGGCCCGGGGCCTCGGCGATGACGCGGGCGTCGTCGCCGAGCACCCAGCTCATCATCTCCGTGCTCGCGCCGCTGCGCAGCACGACGACGTTCTCCGGCGAAGCGGAATTCTGCATCGTTTTGAGGATGCCCTCCGCGATTGACAGCACGCTGACCATCACCGCGACGACGCCGGCGATGCCGAACACCGCCGTGGCCGACGACCCCAGGCGCTGCGGCAGCGTGCGCAGGTTGAACAGCGCGATCGAGAAGATCTGCGAAATCCAGTTGAGCGGGCCGGCCACGGGCTACCTCCTCAGGGCGTCGGCGATCTGCAGGCGCTGCGCCTGCAGGGCGGGCAGGATGCCGGCCAGCAACGCCATCACGGCGATCAGCACGATGCCGGTGACCAGCACCCGCGGCGGGACGTAAAACAACGGCAGCGAGCCGCCGGTGGGGTCACCCATCCCGACCAGCAGCCAGCCGAGCAACAGGCCGATGCCGCCGCCGATGGCGGTCAGCAGCGCGCACTCCCCCAGCACCAGGCCAAGCACGCCGCGATCGGTAAAACCCAGCGCCTTGAGCACGGCCAGCTCGCCGGTGCGCTCCCGCACCGCGTAGGCCATGGTATTGCCGGCGACCAGCAGGATGGTGAAGAACACCGCGGCGACGATCGACATGATGATCGCGCCGACGTCGCCAATCTGCTTCGCGAATCCCTGCACGAAGGCGCCTTCGGCCTCGGTCTTGGTTTCATGCGGCGAGTTGGCGAAGACCCCGTCGATGGCGGCGGCAATTTCCGCGGAGCGCTCCGGGTCCGCGATGCGGACCGTGTACCAGCCCACCAGCCCCTGGCCGAACTCCCGCGACTCGTCGAAGAAGTCGTAGCGAAACAGGAATTGCGTCGTGTCCGTACCCCGCTCCGCGCCTTCGTAGATACCCACCAGGTCGAATTCCCAGGTTTGCTCGCCGCCCTTGCGGGTCCAGATCGACGCGTTGATCGGGATGCGGTCGCCGACTTTCCAGCCGAAGCGGTCGGCGGTGGTGCGCCCGGCGATGGCCCCGCTGCGCGTGTTCAGCCAGGCCTTCCGCTCCTCGTCGGAAAGCAGCACCTCCGGGTACATGGCCAGGTACTCTTCCGGCACGACGGGCATCTGCGGAAAGAAGTTGGTCGGTTTCTGGTAAACGCCGCCGAACCAGGTCTGGTGCATGGCGTCGACCACGCCTTCGACTTGCTCGATCCGCGCCTCGTGGGCGGCCGGCAGCAACTGGATCAGGGAAACCTTGTGGCGCACGATCAGCCGGTCGAGCCCGGCCACGTCGATGCCCTGGCCGAAGCCCTGGCGGATCGCGCCGAGGTAGGCGAACAGCATGAAGGCGACCGTGATCGACAATACGGTCAGCACCGAGCGCGTCTTCTTGCGCCTCAGGTTGCTCCAGAGCAGGAAGAGATACTTCACGCCCGGTCCGGGGTGCGGGTCTGGGCCGTGGCCTGCACCGCGAACTCTTCGGGCTCCGTGGTCAGCCGGCCCTTGTTCAGGTACAGCGTGCGCGAGGCGCGCGCCGCCGCGTGGATGTCGTGGGTGACCATCACGATGGTCTTGCCCTGTTCGCGGTTCAGCGCCTGCAGCAGGTTGAGGATCTCGTCGCCCGATTTGCGGTCGAGGTCGCCGGTCGGCTCGTCGCACAGCAGCAGCGTGGGGTCGGTGACAATCGCGCGGGCAATGCCGGTGCGTTGTTGCTCGCCGCCGGACAGGGTGCGCGGAAAATGATTTTTCCGGTGCGACAGGCCGACGATGTCCAGCGCCAGCGCGGCGCGCTTGCTCCGCTCGCGGCGCGAAAGGTGTGTCAGCAGCAGCGGCAGTTCGACATTCTTCTGGGCGCTCAGCATCGGCATCAGGTTGTAGAACTGGAACACCAGGCCGACGTGGCGCGCCCGCCAGGCGGCCAGCCGCCGGTTCGACAGCTGGTCGATGCGCTCGCCGCCGACGATGATGGAACCCTGGCTGGGGCGGTCCAGCCCGCCGATCAGGTTCAGCAGTGTGGACTTGCCCGAACCCGAAGGCCCCATCAAGGCCAGGAAGTCGCCGGCGGGGATTGCCAGGTCCAATCCGCCGAGCACGTGGATTTCCTCACTGCCACGCCTGAAAACCTTGTCGACGTTGCGCACCTCGACCAGGTCGGACACTGCCGGCATGGGCGCCACGGCTTCGGTCATTCGGATTTCTCCCGCACGGCGGCGCCGTCGGTCAGTTCCGACGCAGCCTCGATCACGACGATTTCGCCGGGCGCCAGCCCGGACTCTACCAGTATAGTGCCATTCCGCTCCGGACCGACGGCCACGGCCCGCCGTTCAGCGATGCCGTCCCGCACCACGAACACGTAGTCACGGTCCTGCTGCCGGCGAACCGCCGCGGCCGGCACCGCCACACCGCTCGCCGCCGGCCCAACTCCGCCGTCCGGCTCCACGTCCTGAAATGCCACTTTGACGCCCATGTCCGGCAGGATCCGCGGATCCAGCGCGTCGAAACCGACGCGTACCCCCACCGTGGCCCGCTCGCGGTCGGCGGTGGGGATGATCGCGATCACGTGGCAGGGAATGCTCCAGTCCGGGTAGGCGTCGAGGGTCGCCATCACCGCCTGGCCGGGGGCGACGCGGTTGATGTAGGCCTCGTTGACGTCGATCTCGACCTCCAGCGACGACATATCGACGATGGTGCCGATGCCGGTGCGCGTGAAGCCGCCGCCGGCGGACACCGGCGAGATCATCTCCCCCGGCTGGGCGTTCTTGGCCACCACGATGCCGGCGAAGGGCGCGCGGATGATGGTGTCTTCCATTTGCTGGCGATAGATGTCCACCTGTCGCGCGGCCACTTCCACGTCGGCCTGTTTGCGCGCGAGCTGGGCCTCCAGCGAGCGCGCCAGCGCCCGGCTGCGGTCCAGCTCGGCCGCGCTGGCCAGTTTCCGCTCCACCAGCTGCGTGCTGCGCTCGAGGTTCAGGCGCGCCTCGGTCAGCAGCGCCTCCGTTTCCTGCGCGCCGCGCTGTGCCGAAACCAGCTGGGCTTCGGCCAGCGCCAGGGCGGGTCGCAGATTGGAGTCGTCCAGCCGGGCCAGCACCTGGCCCGCCTCGACCTCCATGCCCTCCTCGATCAGGACCTCGGTAACACGGCCGGTGAACTTGGCCGAGACCGTGGCCTGGCGGCGCGCGGTGACGTAGCCGGACGCGTTCAGCACGGTCGCGGCCAGGCGGCCCTGTGCTTCGCGCGCGACGGCGGTGCGCACTTCGGCCGCGGGCGCCTGCCGGGCGCCGAAGAACCACGCGGCCGCGCCCAGCGCGAGCAGGGCCAGCAGCAACGTTGGCAGCAGCACCGGCAGCCACCGGAAACCGGGCCGCCCGCGCTCCTCCCGGCGCTCGATGCGCAGCTGGTCCAGCGAAGGCTTGTCCATGGCGGCCGCGTTCAGACCTGGGGCTTGAGCAGCATTTCGAGCCTGCCGTCGGCCAGCAGCAGGCCACGTTCGAAGGCGAAGCAATTGAGCATTTCCTGCATCTCCAGCTGGGAGTGTGGATGGGTGCGCAGTTGCCGGCCGCCGCGCTCGCGAATGTTCAGGGTCTCCCGGTCGCGCACGCCGTAGCGGACATTGGCGAGCCGGATGCCCAGGTGATGCGCGCCGAAGCCGTGCGCGCGGCTCCCGCGGTGGAGCCACGGGCGCAGCGCGGAATTGAAGGCGCGCAGCGCCGGGTCGTCCAGGTAGGACAGGAAATCCCAGAACAGGCAGAGGTCGAGGCGGGTATCCGCGGGGAACCGGAACCGCTCCTCGAAACAATGGCGCAGTTCGGTTTCGGACAGGTCGGCCTGGTCATGCACGAACGGCTCGCTGAACAGGTCCACGAACAGCAGCCGGCACTTGAACTGGGCGAAAAAGTCCACCGTTTCCGGCAGCGCCGAGCCGATTTCCAGCACCGTCAGCCGGCGGTCGACGTCGACCGTCTGGAACAGCGAGCCGAACAGCTTGCTGTCGAGGCGCGCGGCGACCGCGCCGACCCTGGGCGGGCCGGCCACGGCGTCGAACTGTAAAGCGGCGCCGCTCAACCGCTCTTCAGCGTAAGGCCCGGTTCCTTCCTGGCTTCGCCGCCGGACGTTGCGGCAGACTGGCCCGTCGCGGGCGCCGCCGCGGACGTTACCGCGGGTGCCAGCGTGGATGATGCCGCGCCGGCGTCGAGGGCGGTCGGTTTTGCGCCTGCCGTCCGTGTTTCGGCGACCGGCGCCGGGTTCATGTCGATGCTGCCGCGGAACAATGCCCCGTCCTCCAGTTGCACGCGCGGCGCGACGATGTTGCCCTGCACGCGGCCGGAGCGCGCGATCACGACTTTTTCACTGCCCGCGATATCGCCACTGACCTCCCCGGCGACGCGCACGACCTTGGCCGAGATATTCGCGGTTACCCTGCCTGTCTCGGCAACCTCCACGTCGTGCGCGCTCTGGACGCCGCGCCCCTCGACCACGCCTTCGACCCGCAGGTTGGAGTCGGCTCTGACGTCACCGGTGATGGAAATGCCCTTGCCGATCATGGCCGTCTTTTCCGCGTTTGCCGGAGGCGCCGTGCTGACGCCCGGGTTTGGCTGGGGGGCCCGCGGCTCCGGCGCCGGCGGTGCGCTTTCCTTGCTGCCTTTGTGCTTGTCGAACATTGCCATCATCCTTCGCCAATTCAGTGGGGGGGCAAACATCCTACCAAGATGCGGGGCCGGCCTCCAGCAGCCCGCTGCGGCGGCGCTCCGGAATACCTCAGCGGGCGGCCGCCTCGAAGTCCCGGAGGGCTTCGGGGGCGTGCTCGAAACGGTGGCTGCCGCCTTCGAAAGCCAGGAAGCGAGCGATCGGGGCGTGGCGTGCCGCGCTGCGCTCCCAGGCGATCACCTCGTCGCCCTTGTCCACGTAGACGTAAAACGGCAGCGGCGCGTCGAAGTCCACCGCAGCCTCCAGCCGCGCCAGGCCCGCGCTGTCCCGCTCCGTCCACTCGTACTGCTCGAGGGTCATGAAATTCAGCTGCGGGCCCACCAGCCGATGGCCGTGCAGACCGACGTCGAAGGCGGGGTTGAAGGCCAGGGCCACGGCCCGCAGACCGGGGCGGTCCCCCGCCAGCAGCAGCTGCATGATGCGCGCGAACCAGCCGCCCATCGAGGAACCGCTGAAGATCAAGCCCCGCGGGGCCTGGTCCGTCCCACCGTCGCAGGCCTGCCCGATTGCCTGCAGGATTTCGGTCGCCGTTTCGCGCGCCCGGCGGTAGTCGACCGTCCAGGGCACGAAGCGCAGGCCCCGCCGCCGCGCATGGTCCGCCACGGCGACCAGCTTGGCGTTGTCCGACCAGTCCGCGGGGATGGCGGAGTTGAATCCATTGAAGTAGAAGAGCAAACCGCTCACCTCCTATGCGAGATTCAGCGCGCGATCGAGGTCCTCGATGATGTCGTCGATGTGCTCGATGCCGATGCACAGCCGAATCATGTCCGGCGTGACGCCGGCCGCCTCGAGTTCCGCGGCCGACAGCTGTCGGTGGGTGGTCGAGGCCGGGTGGGCGGCGAGCGACTTGACGTCGCCGATGTTCACCAGCCGCAGGAACAGCTGCAGGGCGTCGTAGAAGCGCACGCCGGCCTCGAAGCCGCCCTTGATGCCGAAGGTCAGCAACGCGGAGGGGCGGCCGCCGGCGTATTTCAGCGCCAGGTCGTAGTACGGCGAGTCCGGCAGGCCGGCGAAATTCACCCAGGCGACCTTGGGGTGGTCCCTGAGGTAGTTCGCCACCGCGATGGCGTTGTCGCAGTGGCGCTCCATGCGCAGGGGTAAGGTCTGCAAGCCCTGCAGGATCAGGAAGGCGTTCAGCGGGCTGAGCGCCGAGCCGGTGTTGCGCAGGGCGACGGTGCGCGCGCGGCCCACGTAGGCGGCCGCGCCCAGCGCCTGGGTGTAGACCACGCCGTGGTACGAGGCTTCGGGTTCGTTCAGCATGTGGAATTTTTTCGGGTAGTCGGCCCAGGGAAACTCCCCGCTGTCGACGATCATGCCGCCCAGCGAGTTGCCGTGGCCGCTCATGTACTTGGTCAGCGAGTTGACCACGATGTCGGCGCCCCAGTCGATAGGCTTGATCAAAGCCGGCGTGGCGACGGTGTTGTCGACGATCAGCGGCACGCCGTGCGCGTGGGCCATCGTGGCCAGCGCCTCGATGTCCACGATGTTGCCGGCCGGGTTGCCGATCGACTCGCAGAACACGGCCGTGGTCTGGTCGTCGATGAGCTTCTGCATGGCCTCGGCGCTGTCGTCGGCCGCGAAGCGCACGTCGATGCCCTGCCGCGGCAGCATGTGCTTGAACAGGGTGTAGGTGCCGCCGTACAGCAGCGGCACGGTCACGATGTTGTTGCCCTGCTCGGCGATGTTCAGCACCGAGTAATTGACGGCGGCGCTGCCGGCGCTCACGCCGAGCCCCGCGATGCCGCCCTCGAGCGCGGCGCAGCGCTGCTCCAGCACGTCCGTGGTCGGGTTCATGATGCGCGTGTAAATGTTGCCGGGCACCGCCAGGTTGAACAGGTCGGCGCCGTGCTGGGCGCTGTCGAACGCGTAGGCCACGGTCTGGTAGATGGGCACGGCAACGGCGTTGGTGGCGCTGTCGGCCTTGAAGCCGGCGTGGATGGCCAGGGTCTGGTCTTTCATGGGTGCTCCTTTCGGTTCAGGCCCAATGGGTCGTGGGGATCGACGGCGTCCATGTACTGTTTGCGCCGGTCGAGATTGGTGAGCTGGTACACCAGGCCGAGCCAGTTGTTGATGATCGCTTTCGCGGTGTCGCCCCAGGTGTTATCGAGTTCGGGCTCGATCTCCGCTTCGAGAAAATCGGGCAGCGGGCGATCGTCGCGCAGCGCCCGTTCCGCTTCGCGCACGAAGCGGTCGGCGGCGTGGGCCGCCTTTGCCGAGAAATAATGCTGCGGATGCGGCGGCGGTTCGGGCAACTCGCCGTTCAGGTAGCGAAAGACTTCGCGCTTGTATTCCTTGAGCAGGCTGGCGGTGTCGTATTCGGGGTGGCCCTGGAAAAAAATCAGGCGAAACTGGTCGGCACTGACCGCCATGTGGACCCCGCCGTCGGCGCTCTCGGCCAGCACCGACAGGCCGGCCGCTTCCAGCTGCGCCCGCGAGATGTCGTTGTAGCGGGAGTGCGGCACGTCGAAGCGGGTATTGATCTCGCGCAGCAACGGGTGCGCGGGCGCCGACAGCCGGTGGCTGTACACACCCCAGCGTTTCGCGGGCAGGGGCTGGCGCTCGATGCCGTAGAAGCGCTTGAGCATGGCATGGGTCGCCAGGCAGGAGCACAGGGTCGAGGCGACGTGGCCGCGAGCCCAGTCGACGACGTCCATCAGCGGGGTCCAGAACGGCTCCTGGTCCAGCGCCGGATTGGCCACGTTGGCGCCGGTGATGATCAGGGCGTCCAGACCCTGTTCGCGCAAGTCTTCGAAGCGGCTGTAGTAACGCTCGATATACTCCAGCGCCTCGGCTTCGCGGGGCAGTCCCGGTAGTGAAAAGGGGTAAACGAAGAACTGGGCGATGCGGTTGCAGGCGCCGACCAGGCGGATGAACTGGCGCTCGGTCGCCTGCAGCGCCGGGTCCGGCATCATGTTCAGGAAGCCGATGTGCAGTTCGCGGATGTCCTGGTGCACGGCGCGATCGAGCGACAGCACCTCGTGACCGTGCTCGCGCAGGCGGGCGAAGGTGGGCAGATCGGAGTGTTGGACCAGGGGCATCTGCGATTTATAGCATGATAGCGGGGCCCTGACTAAGCGTACCCGATAGCACTGAAAACCGTTGCCAACACTTCCGCCCGGGTCCGCCGGACCACCCTCCAGGACACGCCGTGAACCCATCCCTGGGGGCTCGGATGAAACATCCCTGTTTCATACGGTCCTGGAGGGTGGTCCAGCAGCCCCTGGCTGCGCCGTGGCGGCTTGTTCGTCGACGTCAAGCCTTAGCGATCGAGCGGCCTTTGGAGCCGAGGTCCTCGCAAGCCTCCAGCAGGCGCTTGACGACGCCCTGCTCGCCCGCGCGCAGGTATTTGCGCGGATCGTAGGCCTTCTTGTAGGGCGTGCCGTCGTCCGGATCGATCTGGAAACGGAAGGCGCGCGGGTTGTTGTTCACGTAAGCGCCGATCGGCTCGGAGAAGGCGAACTGCGTGTCGGTGTCGATATTCATCTTGAACACGCCGTAGCTGACCGCCGCGGCGATCTTCTCCTTCTCGGAGCCGGAACCGCCGTGGAACACCAGGTGCAGCGGGTTGTGGCCGGTGCCGTGGGTCTTCTGCACCAGGTCCTGGGAGTTTTTCAGGATCTCGGGACGCAACTTGACGTTGCCGGGTTTGTAGACCCCGTGGACGTTGCCGAAGGAGGCGGCGACCGAGAAGTGCCCGATCGGGTTCAGCAGGTCGTAGGCGCGCAGCACGTCCTCGGGCTGCGTGTAGAGCCGCGAGTTGTCGGCGCCCTCCGCGAACTCGCTGCCCATGCCGTCCTCCTCGCCGCCGGTGACGCCGAGTTCGATTTCCAGTGACATGTCGAGTTTCGCCATCCGCTCGAGCAGCCGCGCGCACTCGCCCAGGTTGAAGTCGATCGGGTCGGCGGACAAGTCCAGCATGTGGGAGCTGTAGAGGGGCTTGCCGTGCTGCGCGAAGTACTTTTCGCCCTCGTCCAGCAGGGCCTCGACCCAGGGAATCAACTCGCGATTGGCGTGATCGGTATGCATGACCACGCAAATTCCGTAGTGCTCGGCCAACAGGTGGGCGTGCTGCGCGGCGGCGACGGCGCCCATGACCTTGGCCCTGAAGCCGTCCGGCATGCCCGCGCCGGCAAAGAAGGCCGCCCCGGTATTGGACAACTGGATGATGATATCCGACCCGGCTTTGGCCGCGGCCTCCATGACCGCGTTCATGCTGTTGCTGCCGACCACGTTGACCGCCGGCAGGGCGTAACCGCCGGCCTTGGCGGCTGCAACCAGGGTCTTGTAGCCTGGGCCGGTCACGACGCCCGGTTTGAGTTTGTATTCGGACATGGGATTTCCTCGTTCGCTGTGCGCTGAAGGGGCCGGCGCGACTCGCCCGCGCCAATATTTGCAGTGTCGTGGCTCGCCGGACGGTTTTCAAGGTGCGCGACGCGCCCGCTTGATCGGGGTTCCGGCACTGCGCCGGGCCAGCCGTCGCGCGGCTCAGGCGGTTTCGAACGGAACGCGGATATTGACCGTCAGGCCGTGCGGTTGGGTCTCGGACAGGCGGAATGAGTGACGGCTGCCATAGAGTTCGGCCAGCCGCTCGCGCGTGTTGCGGAGCCCGACGCCGTTGGCGGACGGAATCTGGCCGTCGACGAGCTGCACCCCGGGGCCGTCGTCGCTCAGCTCCAGCAGCAGATCACCCGCGAAGACCCGGGCGGCGATGCGCAGGCGTCCACCATCCTCCGAGCGGGCGATGCCGTACTTGATGGCGTTCTCCACCAGCGGCTGCAGCAGCAGGCTGGGGATCAGGGCCTCGGCCGCCTGGTCCTGGATGTCCAGCTCCAGTGTCAGCCGGTCCTCGAAGCGCACCTTCTCGATGTCGAGGTACAGCTTGAGCGCCGCCAGTTCCTGCTCGAGTGTGACCTTCTGCATCGGGTCGTTGTCCAGCGAATGCCGCAGGAAGCTCGACAGGCGCGTGACCATGCGGTTGGCGGCCTCGGTTTCCCGTTCCAGCACCAGGGTCGAGATCGCGTTCAGCGTATTGAACAGGAAATGCGGATTGAGCTGATAGCGCAGCATCTTCAGCTGGGCTTCGTGCGCCATCGCCGCCGATTTCAGGGCGCTTTTCTGCACTTCCTGGAACAGCTGGTAGTACTTGATCATGAAATAGAGGACGCTCCAGGCCAGCAGCACCGTCCAGGCGGAAAGCCAGGTTTCCATGTAGGACACCTTCTGGTAGAGCTCGGCGGAATCGCCCATCTTCTCCAGCCAGGCAGCCATGTCCTCGTGTTTTTCGAACCAGTTGGAGTAGATGAAGGTGCGCGCCTGCAGCCAGCCGAAGCCGGCCAGCGCGGTGCCCAGCAGCAGGCCCACGACCTGGGCCCAGATCGCCCGGTTGATCAGCCAGCGGTAAACGTAGCGCAGGCCGAGCGACAACACGATCGCGATCACCGTGATGGCCATCACGTAGAGGAAGTAACCCGGGGCCGTGTCTTCCTCGAGCATCGCGCGCGTATAGGCGTACTTGCCGACGATGCCCCAGGCGAACCAGCCGCCCAGGTGCAGCACCCAAAAAAGTCGCTGCTGGGACAGGCGATCTTGACCCTTGATGAGATTGCTGATCATGATCCGCCCATTCTACCGTCCGCGGCAGGCGCCGACAGGACGTCCTGTCGGTCCGGGAAGACGCTTCGTCTCAGATCGGTGGTTAAATCAGGCGCAGGCCAGGGTCAGGCGGACGCGCACCGTGAATACGGCGGACTTCGGAATGATGCCCGGGGATTCGCGCACGCCTGCCGCGAGGTCGACTTCCTTGGTCACCTTGCCGCCGCCCGGCGCGGGCAAGTCGATGCGCAGTTCCTTTTCGACCTTGCCGACGTCGTTGATGAACATGTCGACTTCGGTCGCGGTCAGCTTCATCCGCACCAGGAAACCGCTCTTGCACTCGCCACTGAACACCGTGACGGGGGCGGGCGAGCCGAAAGGCTCCCGGATCTCGCCGGACGGCAGGGTGTGCTTCGGCACGCTGATCGATGCCTCGCCGTCCAGGTCGTCTTCGAACGCCTTTACGGACAGGTGGTATTTCCAATCTTCCCCGATATTGCCTTCCTGCGTTTCGGAAATCAGCGCCAAGGTTAACGTGCAGTTCATGAATCGCTCCCTCATTTATCGTGCCTATCTTCGTGGAATACCCCACCGTGGTCAATTGCGCGGGCCGCCGCCCGCCCGCAGCCCCCGCGTTTGCGGTTGCGCCCGCGTTTGCGGTTAATATGGTGCCGCTCACGAGGGACTGCGATGCACGCACTGAACGACATTTTCGCCACGATCGACGGGTACATCGGCGGCTCGACCTGGTTCGTCTATTTGCTGGTCGGCACCGGCCTGTTTTTCACGGTGTACCTGAAGTTTCCGCAAATCCGCTACTTCCGCCACGCCTTCGTGATGGTCAGCGGCAAGTACGACGAGGCCGGCGCGCGCGGCGACACCACGCATTTCCGCGCCCTGACCACGGCGCTTTCGGGGACCGTGGGCACCGGCAACATCGCGGGCGTCGCGCTGGCCATCCACCTGGGCGGGCCCGCGGCCCTGTTCTGGATGCTGGTCACGGCGCTGCTGGGCATGACCACCAAGTTCGTCGAGGTGACGCTGTCGCACAAGTACCGGGAATTCGCCGAGGACGGCACCGCCGCCGGCGGCCCGATGTACTACATGAAGAACCGCCTGAACATGAAGTGGATGGCGGTGTTGTTCGCGCTGGCCACCATCATTTCCTCGTTCGGCACCGGCAACATGCCCCAGATCAACAGCATCGCCAATTCGATGTCCTCCGCGTTCGGCATTCACCCGGCCGCCACCGGGCTGGTGCTGGCCGTGCTGCTGGCGTTGATCATCCTCGGCGGCATCAAGCGCATCGCCGCCACGACCGCCGCGCTGGTGCCCCTGATGGCGCTGATCTACTTCGTGGGCTCTCTGTCGGTAATTATTGCCAACGCCGACAACATCCTGCCGTCGCTGGCGGCCGTCGCCGGCGACATTTTCACCGGCTCCTCGGCCACCGGCGGCTTTCTCGGCGCCAGCATCGCCTACGCCTTCAACCGGGGCGTGAACCGCGGCCTGTTCTCGAACGAGGCGGGCCAGGGCAGCGCGCCCATCGCCCACGCGGCCGCCAAGGCCGACCACCCGATATCGGAAGGCATGGTGGCGATCCTCGAGCCGTTCATCGACACGGTCATCATCTGCATGCTGACCGGCATGGTGCTGCTGGCCTCGGGCGTGTGGAAGGAAAAGCACGAAAACGTCTTCCAGCGCGCCGACCTGGTGATCCTCAACGGCGTCTGGGACGAGGCCGACCCGGCGCAGCGCGAGCAGCTGTTCCACTTCCTGAATCCGGCAACCGAGTCCCGGGTCCGCCCGTACAGCGGTCGCCTGCACGTGGACGATGGCCGGATCCGCGAGCCGGTCACGCTGATCCACGCCCGCTCCGTCGCCGAAGACGTGGTCGTGACCAGCCAGGCCACCGGGCAGCCCTACAGCGGTGTCCTGCCGGTTGAAAACGGGCGCATTTTCAACGCCACGGGGGAGATCCAGCTGAGCGGCCGCTCGCTGTTGCACAGCGCGCCGCTGACCATGGTGGCTTTCAGCCGCGGCCTGTTCGGCGAAGTCGGCCGCTTCATCGTGCCGATCAGCCTGCTGCTGTTCGCTTTCTCCACGGCCATATCCTGGTCGTACTACGGCGACCGCGCCGTCACCTTCCTCTGGGGCCTCGGCTACGTCCGCTACTACCGCGTGCTTTACGTGCTCGCATTTTTCGCCGCGTCGATCATCGACACCACCATCGTGTGGACGTTTTCCGGCATCGCCATCGCGCTGATGACCATCCCCAACATCGTCGGGATCCTGCTGCTGCACCGCGAAATGAAGGCGACCCTCGCGGACTATTGGGCGACGATGGATTTTTCCGCGCCGGCGACGAAGGTGCGGCCGACGGAGTGAGCCACCTCCATCGCTGCGCCGTCCGCGAAGACGACCAGTTCCACGCCCAGGGTCCTGCCCCGGTAGCGCGCCAGCAGCGGCTTGGGCAGACGGTAACGGTAGCCGTGCAGACCCGGCGCCCGCCGACCGATGTACGCCGGCTCGCCGAGCAATTCGTCCCGGATGAACGTGCGCTCCGGCGCGGACGCATGCAGGAGCTTGCCGCGCGCGTTACGCACGCGGATCTGGACCCGCAGGTTCTTGTGCGGCAAGGAGTCGCTGAAGGCCCAGGCGCTGACCAGCCCATCCGGCTTGATGCGCATGATTTCGCCGCGGTAACGCTCGGCCGGCCGGTGGGGACTGTTTTCGGTATGCTCCCATGCCAGGTTGGGGAATTCCGCTTCGCCTTGCTTGATCTGGGCGCCAATGTCCAGAACCGCGGCGACCAGGCGGCTGCCGCTGTCGTCGGCTCCGTCGTCGAACAACTCCGGGAAACGATCCAGTCCCACGCCCGGCACTTCCCCGTCCGCTTCGAAGGACCAGATAAAGGGCACAAAGGCGACGAAACGCGGTTCGCTGAGCGCGATTTCATAGTGGTGCCGCAGCCGCCGCAACAGGATGTCGGGCCAGTCGGCGCGGCCGAGGAAGTCGTTCTGCACCCAGGTCTCGGGCACGGCGATCAGCCGTTGGTGCGGCTGCATGTAATCCAGCAGGCGCTGGTAGAAATCCACGAAGGAGCGGTCGTCGCAGGCCTTGAACAGGTCGGCGTAACAGTCGAAACCCACCCAGTCGTAGTTCTCGGGGATGCTGAAAAACCTGTGAAAGATGTCGTAGCCGGACAGGATGACGCCGATCGGCTTGTCCGGGAACGCCAGCTTGATGAGGCCGTTGGCATGCACCAGGGTCTGGTGGATTTCCGCGTAGACTTCGCCGGTGACGTACTGCTCGTAGAAGCTCGGGTCGCGGTAACGGATGAACTGCCGGAACGGCTCGTCCTTGGGGTAGATCAGGGCCACCGTGTCGAGCAGGCCCTCGAACTCGATCCGGGCGCGCAGTTCGACCAGGAAGTCCTCGATCTCCCCGTCCGGGCGCAGGTCGCCGCGCAGGTTCCGGAACAGGAACGGCTCGATGCTCAGCGTCGCCTCCACACCCGCCTCGCGGGCCTCCCGCAGCCGCTGCAGCATGGCCTCCATCGCGGCTTCGGGAGCGTCGCCGGAGCCCACGTGAATCCAGGTCAGGTTGGTGAAGGGGGCAAGTTCCGCGGTGAAGTTCCAGTGCCCCATCGCGCTGGCGTAGAAGCCGAAGTACCGCAGGTGGTCGTAGCGCGGAGCCGGCGCACGATCGGCGTCTTCCGCGACGACGTTTTTGTACTGCGCGTCCGCTACGCCGGCCCCGCAGGCCAGGGCCAGCGCAAACAGCGCGGCAAGCAAGGTTCTCGTCTCAAACATGCGGGTTTGTCCGGGCAGGCTCTGGCCGGATGCCCCGGCCTCGGAGTTGAACCCTTGGACCCGCCGGGTGCTGCTCAGTTCACATCCCAGTCAACCAGCTGCCGTTCGGAAAGCGGGCTGAAGCCGGGCGTCGCCTGGGCCGACTGCAGCGCGGAACCCCGGTTGGGTCGGGCGGCCACGGCCGGCTGTTCACGACGGCCGCGCTGACCCCGCGTCGGACTGTTCCCTGCCGGGCGTGCCCGGTTACCCTGGCGGGGCTGGTCACTCTGGCGGGGCTGGCCATTCTGCCGCCCCTGGCCGTTTTGCCTGGCCTGGCCGCCCTGGCGGGGCTGGCCACCCTGCCTGGCCTGGCCATTCTGCCGCGCCTGGCCGTTTTGCCGACCCTGGCCATTCTGCCTGCCCCGCCCGTTACGCGTGTCGGCGCTCGCGGGGGCCGGGCGCCCCGAGCTTTCGTAGCCGGGCACGACCTGCCGCGGGATGTCACGCCGGATCAGGCGCTCGATGTCCCGCAGCATGCCGTTCTCCTCGGGGGCAACCAGCGAGACCGCGGTGCCTTCGTTGCCGGCGCGGCCGGTGCGGCCGATGCGGTGCACGTAGTCCTCGGGCACGTTCGGCATCTCGTAGTTGACCACGTGCGGCAGCTGATCGATGTCGAGACCGCGCGCTGCGATGTCGGTCGCGACCAGCACCCGCACTTCGCCGCGCTTGAAATCGGCCAGCGCGCGCGTGCGCGCCGCCTGGCTCTTGTTGCCATGGATCGGGGTGGCGCTCAGTCCGTCCTGCTCGAGCTGCTTGGCCAGCCGATTGGCGCCGTGCTTGGTGCGCGTGAACACCAGAACCTGGCGCCAGTTACCGGCTCCGATCATGTGGCTGAGCAGTTCGCGCTTGCGGTTCTGATCCACCGGGTGAACCAGCTGCTCGATCAGGTCCACGGTCGCGTTGGCCGGCGCCACTTCGAGCAAAGCCGGCTGATTGAGCAGCCGCCCGGCCAGTTGCCGGATTTCCTCGGGAAACGTGGCCGAGAACAGCAGGTTCTGACGTTTCGTCTTCTCCGGCAGCAGCGCCATGATCCGGCGGATATCGGGCATGAAGCCCATGTCCAGCATGCGGTCGGCCTCGTCCAGGACCAGGATTTCCACGCGGGACAGGTCGATCGTCCTCTGGCTGGCATGGTCCAGCAGCCGGCCGGGCGTGGCCACCAGCACGTCGACGCCGCGGCGCAGCTTGTCGATCTGCGGGTTGATCTTGACCCCGCCGAAGATGACCGCGGAGCGGAACGGCAGGTAGCGGCCATAGGTCTCGATGCTGTCCGCCACTTGCGCGGCGAGTTCGCGGGTCGGCGTCAGCACCAGCGCGCGAATGGCGCGTGGCGGGTTGTCCACCCGCCGGGCGCCGAGCCGCTGCAGCAACGGCAGGGTGAACCCGGCCGTCTTGCCGGTGCCCGTCTGGGCGGCGGCCATGATGTCCAGTCCCTGCAGAATGACGGGGATCGCCTTGCTCTGGATCGGGGTGGGTTCGGTGTAGCCCTGCTCGCGCACGGCGCGCAGAAGTTCGGCCGAGAGGCCGAGGGAATCAAATGACATTGTGAGTATTGCTCCAGTCGTGCCCCGCCGTCAGCGATTCTCGCTGGCGGTTACCGGTCAGGGCTGGAAAAAGGGGGGGGGAATTCTGGTGCGCCAACCGGTAGGGCGCGAGGAATGGGCGCATGTTAACAGGAACCGGAGCGCGCCGTAGGACTATTTTCAGCTACTTGCAGGCTGCACGTAGGAGCGAACATTGTTCGCGATTGTCGGCGCCGGCTTCCCGAACAAGGTTCGGTCCTACTCCGGCATGTGGGGAGGATCGGGATCGTAAGGCGCTTCGCTGGCGGATGCGGCGACTTTGGTCCGCCACTGTTCGAGCAGGGCGAGGTGCTCCTGCTCCTCCTCGGCAAACTCCGCGGCCAACGCCCGCACCGCGCCATCGGGGCTCTCCCGGCTGATGGAAAAGTAGAACTCATGCGCGCGCCGCTCGTTGCCCATGGCGATATCCAGCGCCCGGGCCGGGCTCATCAGGTAGTTCACGTCCCCGATATCGGCGGTTTCCGGACCCTCCATGGATTCCCAGCCGAAGTCCCAGGGCGCGATTCTCGGCAGGTCGGCGCCGCGCGAATGGTCGCGGATTTCCTGCGCATGCAGGCGGCTGTATCCGGCCAGCTTGCGGAACGTGGCCGCCACCGCGGGATTGTTGTGCACTTCCATCATGTCGGCCAGTTCGTCGTGGCGCTCCGCCGCCTCCTCTTCCAATGCGACGGAATAGGCGAGGAAGGTGTCCAGGTCGGTCATGCGCAGGGACAGCTTCATATCCTGAACTCGCTTTCGATGGCGTGCAGCGCGTCTCCATCGGCAGTGGCCCCCTGGTCGCCGAACCGGTACACCGGGTACTGGCTGCGGTAGATGATGCCGGTGCTCATGCCGTCATCGTCATGGATGCGCTGCGCGGCCGTCGCCGGATCGCTGGTGGTTGCCGCCTCGAAGCCGCGCACCTGGTGCTTCCATTCCATCTGCTCCGGCCGGAAGGTCGGGCAGGGGCTGAGCGCCTGGACGAAGGC
>Ga0105090_10000387_pt1 | contig 21279 bp, 21 predicted proteins | sample PPLLak3March2015_FD_79110 | JGI IMG/M metagenome (GOLD analysis project Ga0105090, IMG submission 79110) | Freshwater sediment microbial communities from Prairie Pothole Lake near Jamestown, North Dakota, USA - PPLs Lake P7 Core (1) Depth... | ecosystem: Environmental > Aquatic > Freshwater >... | reverse complement strand
TAAATCTGAATGTAGGGAACTACGGGAAGGCCATTGGTGAGAATGCGCGCCTGACGCGTCCGAATGCTTATCTCCGTCAGCGGCCCAATCGGGACGGGGTAGGCATCTGTTCCAATGATGTCTCCGTATTTGGAATACTCGTCGAACTTGGCGATGCCTACGTTCACGAAGATAGGGGTCGTCGGATCAGCGGCGCGTGTTTTACGTGTAAACTCCACAAACTCCGCCACTGGCATGAGGTGAAGATCCGGTTCGTCAATGATATCCCACATGAGGACATTTCCGGGATGTTCGGGGAGCGGCAGTTTGCCCCAAGTGTCGGGTTTTACCATCAATTTAAGTGACGCCGCGAAATCCATCACCTCTCTTGGGTTTTTCGTATAAGCCACTGTGAACGAAATTGTGTTACAACCAACATCGGCCACTTCACGGACCTGCTCCTGCCAAGGCTTAAGGGTGAAGCGTCCTGATGCAAGACCGTCGCGATACCACTGGCTGTTCTCCCATTGGGAATTGCTCACCACATGGGACATTTGCAAAGGGAACACCTCGTCACCGCCGTGAAGGATGGCATTTGTGTCGGAAACCACCCGCGCACTCTCGATGGCAGCCCATGCGGCTGCGGCGGGATCATCACCCTGGGATTGCACGGTCGCCACGGCATTGGCCAACAGCGGCGCCATGAAACGGGCGTCCCAGATAGAGGTGTCCCACAGAGGAAGCGGACTCAGTATAGCCAAGCCACGCCCGATGCGTTTGCTGGCCAGAACCGGTTGATCAAGGACGTTATACGCGATACGGATCCAGTCGTCCGGCAGACCGAGAAATCCAAATTTGTTCAAGTGATTCGCCTGCCAACCCGCCGGGTTGTAGAGAGCCTCCGGGGTACGCGGCACTTGCTGTGGCCAATTCAACAATGATGACCGCTTGTTGAAGCGCGCGACGGGCAGCATTCGCGAACCACCCGGGTAAAACGCTGGCGCACCAGTCCTAACATCCTTTTCCCCGGAAAGAAAAGCGCCGATCCCCACGGCAGCCACATCAGGCAAGAACAACGCGCCTCCACGCTCCAAAAACGCTTTAAGCTGCTCCGCCATGTTGGCAGGGATGAGGTCCAATGAATCCGTCCCGACCACAATGTCCTTACCGGTGAGGGCTTCCGAGAGATTCGTGAACGGCTGCTGAATGGCCGTTGGTTGCCAACCGAGGGCCTTGAACGTCTCCGAATACTGCCTTTCTTTTCCCCGAGCCTCGAGCACGAGAACTCGCAGGGGCTGAGAGCTACTCGAACTGCCTTCAGTGGCAAATGCGGTTTGGGCAAAAAGCCCAACTGACAACATGCATGCTGTTAAGGATTTCATTGGGCAAAAACATTTTTGACTGCGTTGAACCGGGATTCTCCATGCCTTTCGCACGGCAGGAGAACGCTCCCTTCCGTCCACTCATTCCATGCATTGATTGTGATGAGAGGGGACTTGTGCTCTTCGGCAAATTTCTTTGCCGCCTCGAGGCTCCGCTGTAAAGTCACCGCGCCGTTGTCGGCCACCACAGGCCACCAAGGATAACCAATGGGCTCAAAGTCCTGGCCTTGGACGCAGCGGCTTGTTGAATCCCATCCCACCTGCACGCATGGGCTGTATGGCAGCTCAAGTTCGGAGGCTTTCGATGCCCACGATGCCATGTTTGCATCCGCCCATTTTTCGGTTGGATATTCTGGAAAGAAATTCCCATCCATAGGGTTCTCAAACTCCCAGCCGTAGTCGCCGACGCTGCTGATGCCTAAGCGGGCCGCCACTTCTTTTTGGGACAAGGATAGTGACCAACTCGAAGCGAGAGCAATCTTCTGGCTCGCGCGAAATGAGTAGTGCACGCCCTGGTGGCCCACGGCACGGGCTTTGTCGTCAAACTTGCGAAGCGCTTCGCTTGCCTTCTCAAGGCTCTCAAAACCCTCGATGAAATTCTGCAGGTCGAAGATAAAAAAGAATGGCCGCCCATCAATGCACAGGTAGTTCGGTTGAGTGAAATAGTTGCTTGCGATGTGATCTGTCATCGCATCCCAGATCCTGGCCGAAGGTTCGTTTTCGAAGATGACGCGCTGCTTATCAAAAGAAACATTGCCTGCCGGAAAAATGTCATGCCAGTGCATGTTTGCCCACATGAGGGCAAACTCCATTTTCTTCCCCGCGCCGTTCTGAATAAAGGCCTCGTCCAAGGGCCGACTGAGAAACGGCTGATTCTTGAACCAATACCAATCGAACAGGAACGCATCGATTCCGATGCGCGAAGCTTCGTCAACCTGCCGCCTCATGAAGGCGGGGTCGGCTTCGTCGAAAAAACCCCAGGTCGGGAAAGCTTGAGGCTTGTGATTGGGGTATCTGATGGAGCTTTTTTTGAGGAGCTCCCATTCCGTCCATCCAGCCCCCATCGCCTCCTCATTCATCGCATCGACATGATAATTAGGAAAGTAATACGCCGCGGTCTTATAAGTTTTGTGTGACATGAGTTAGTAGTAATCCGAGTGAATGAATGTCTCAAGCCAAGCTTGGTTGTACAGTCAACCGAGCTTGCGTTGGAGGCTTGCATCAGCTTCGCGCCTGTGGCTCCGTCCACACTCCGGGAACATGAATGCGGAACGGCCCATTGGGCAGAGGCCAGACTTGCGATTCAATCGCCAGGGCGAGTTGTTCGACGGCAATGGCTCCAATCACTTCGTTTCTATCGTCAACGCCGGGAACTCCGCGTCGCGCATCTTCCACCGACCATCCTCCATAGCAGGCCAGCTTGACGCGTTTGGCGAATTTCCCGCCGGCCCGCGCGACAGCAGCCGGATCGCAGTTTGCAACAGTCAAAATCCCGTCGCAGCGATGATCTTCGATGTATCGGGCAATCTCAGCGACATCGCTGCCTTCGCAGAGCAACGGCTCAATCGCCGCCAGGCCGCTTCGCGCGATCGTTGCACGAAATGCGCCCTCGAAGCGTGAAAATGGGGATTCGTGAAAGAACGAATCCAACACAAAGCCAATCCGTTTGCATTTTTTCGCAATCAGTTTCATGCAGGCCAACTCGGCGTTGAAATAGTGATCGGCCTCCACGCAAGGATAGTTGAGCTCGGGAAGATTAAGTCCGACCACGAAGACGGGAACTTTCGATTTTTGCAAATGAGGAATGAAGCCGATATGCCTCGGCGGGAAGATTAAGATGCCATCGACGGATTTCTGCCACATTTCGATGTCCATTTTATTGAGCAACTGGCTTGACTCATGCGTCCAGTATTCCTGCCATCGGTAGCCGAGTTCTTCTGCGCGCCGGGTGGCTCGTTGAAACATTTTCTTCAGCGGCTCATCGGGGGCCTGCACCAAAGAATGCGACCAGTTGTTGATGAAACCCAGCTCCAGGCACCTTCGTTCTGTCGGCTTCTTGCGGATCTCGGCCATGAGCTGCCGCTGATATGGAGACGGCGCATAGTGCAATCGTTCGGCGCACTTGAGAATCACTGAGCGCGTAGCCGGCGAGATTCGCGTGCTATTCTTGAACGCTAGGTACACGGTCCCAATTGAGAAACCGGTCTCCTTGGAGATCTGGCGATATGTGACATTACTCATGGTCAGAAGCTAATGAAGTTGCGAATAAACCTTGCACCTGCCTCGGTCGGCACAAGGCCTCTTTTGGCAGAGTTGCCGATTTGCGAGACCGTTGGCCGCCTGACCCGTGATTTGTTTTGTTTGATTTCGTGGCGCATGAAGTGGAATGGAGCCGCATCCGTTAAGCTGCCGCATACGGCAAGATCAACGCCAATGATCGCCGCGTTCTTGATCAAGAGCTCGACAGCCAGGGTGCCGAACTTGACGGACAGGATGTGGTTCATCATCGGGCTTATTCGGTAATACTTAATCCCATAAAGTGACAAGAATCGCGGAATCGAACAGTCAAGCATGGATGGGTAATTCCTTGGAATTCCTCGGCAATTAGATCCAGCGCCATGTGCGCTTTGTTTTCGAGAAGCCGACGAAGAGCGTAGACTCCGGGGCTCACCCCTCCAGCTGAACGCCGCTGCAATTTCTGATGAGATGCTGCTCGGCTGACGGTCTCGCATCCGGGTAGGCGGTGGTTTTCTCAATGGTATTTTCGCGGAAGACAACCCCTTCCACACACTCTAGGTAGAGGATCGGAGTGCCGTCGAAGACGCGGAATAGGTTTTGTTCGACGAGCAGGTTTTTGTTGTAGCGGCTGGTCGGCAGGTAATCAGGATCCATGTGCGCTGCGGCCTCGATGATTCCGTTGCACCAGACTCCGTAATTCACGTTATCGAAGATATTGATTCGAATCACAAGATCCCGAACGCCGCCTTTTTCGAACCAATACCGGGCGTCTCCCTCCAGCAAAATGGCCGCACCCGGGCTGTGAAATGTATTGCCCTCGACGAGGATGCTTCCTCGCGAACCAAGCAGTATGCCACCAGCGCGTGATAGACGTTTGCCGGGTCGAGCTTCTCGTTTTTCATCCAGTCCTGTGTGACGCTGTCGCCAAACACGCAGATCAGAAGCGGGGAGGTGTCCTTGGAGCTTTGGTAATCGACTATCCGCTGGTGGAAACGCTGCTGCCGCTCGGCGGAGGAAAGCATGGGTTTGGAGGTGGCAGGTTCCGCCGCAGCCATGGTGGCGAGCGTGGCAAGGGCGGACAAAGCGGGCGGGATTTCATGGTCGGTTTCCGACGTTGTTAGAATTTCTCAAAGCGGGATCTTGAGCCCGTCCCATGCCACATGCACGCCGGCCGGCAGCTCCATGCCCAGTTTCGCGTGATCGTTTTCATGGCCGAGGTGGGTGAGCCATGCCTCGCCGGCCTCCGCCTCGCGGATAATCTCCAGCGACTCGCCGATCGAGCAATGCGTGGGATGCGGCTGCGGCCGCAACGCGTCCACCACCAGCACATCCACGCCGCGGAGGTGCCACATGGTGTCGTTGGGGACGCGCTTGACGTCCGGCAGATAGGCGAGGCTGCGCGTGTGGGGGTGATCGAAGCGGTAGCCGATGGTCTCCACCGCCGCGTGCTCCACCGGCAACGGAGTGATTTTCAGGTCGCCGTAAAAAAACGGCCCGTCGATGATCCGGGCGTCGGGTTTCACATAGCCCTGATAGACGTTCTCGTCGGAAAACGCCCAGCCGAACATCCGGATCAGCGCCTCCATGCATTCCGCCGTGGCGTGCATCGGCAGCGGGCCGTCTTTTCTCCAACAAAAGGCCCGCAACTCATCGAAGCCCGCCACGTGGTCGAGATGCGCGTGGGTGTAAATCACCGCATCGATCTCGCGCAGCCCCTCGCGCAGTGCCTGCGCCCGCAGGTCCGGGCCGGAATCCACCAGCACGCGGGTGCCGTCCATTTGCAGCATGGCGGCGGAGCGCAGGCGGCGGTTGCGCGGATCCGCGGAGGTGCAGACCGGGCACTGGCAGCCAATCACCGGCACCCCCACCGAGGTGCCCGTGCCGAGAAATGTGAAAGAACGATCCGCCGCCATTGATTCCGGGCGCGACCTTTGCATACTCCGCCACGTTCCGCAAAACCAATGCTCACTCTGCTCAAAATCCGCAATCTCGCCCTCGTCGATGAACTCGTCTGGGAACTCGGCCCCGGCCTGATCGGCGTGACCGGGGAAACCGGTGCCGGCAAGTCCGTAATCGTCGGCGCCCTCAAGCTCGTGCTCGGCGAGCGCGCCGACAAATCGCTCATCCGCACCGGCGAGGAATCTTGCTCGGTGGAGGCCGTCTTCGAGCTGCGCGATCCGCGAGAAATCAACGCCATCCTCGAGGACGGCGGTCTGGAGCGCTGCGAGGACACCCAGCTCATCGTGCGCCGCGTGATCGGCCAGAACGCCAACCGCCAGTTCGTCAACGATTCGCCCGTCACCCTAAACCTGCTCAAGCGCCTCGGCGAGCACCTGGTGGATCTTCACGGGCCGCACGACCACCAATCGCTCCTCTCCGCCGAGCGCCAGCTCGCCATGCTCGATGCCTACGCCGGAGGCGACAAGGCGCACGCCGCCTACCGCGAGTGCCACCGCGCATGGCGCTCCAAGGCCATCCAGCTCGACGAACTCCGCCATGCGGAAAATGCCAGCGAGCAGGAAATAGAACTGCTGCGCTATCAGATCCAGGAAATCGACGCCGCCAATCTGAAGCCCGAGGACGAGCAGGACCTCGAAGACCGTTGGCGCCGCGCCTCGAATGCCAGCCGCCTGGTGGAAACCGCTGCCGCCGCCACCACCGCGCTCAGTGGCGATGACGGCGTTCTAACAAGACTCGCCGATGTCCAGCGGCTGGTGCGCGATCTTGAGAAACTCGACCCCTCGATCCGCGAGCAAACCGCCTCACTGGAGACCGCCGTGCTCGAAGTCCAGGATCTCGAAGCCAATCTGACAAGCTACGCCGAGGAGCTTGACATCGACCCCGCCGGGGCCGCCGTGCTCGAAGAGCGGGTGAATCTGTTAGAATCGCTCAAGCGCAAATACGGCCCCTCGCTCGCCGACGTGCTCGCCCGCCGCGACAGCGCCGCCGCGCGGCTCGACACCATCGAGAACCGCGGCGAGAAACTCGAGGCGCTGGAGAAGGAGCTCGCCGCCAGCCGCACCGCGCTCGATGCCGCCGGCAAGAATCTAACAGCCCTGCGCAAGAAGGCCGCGCCGAAGCTCGCGAAGGAGATTTCCAGCCAGCTCAAGGACCTCGGTTTCAAGCAATCCTCGTTCGAAGCACCGCTGCTTGCTCTCACCGAACCCGGGCCGCAGGGCTTCGAGTCCGTCGAGTTCCAGTTCGGCCCCAATCCTGGCGAACCGCTGCTGCCGCTGCGCCAGATCGCCTCCTCCGGAGAAATCAGCCGCGTGATGCTCGCGGTGAAATCCGCGCTGGCCGATCAGGATGACACGCCGCTGATGGTCTTCGATGAGATCGACGCCAACGTCGGCGGCGAGGTGGCCCGTGCGGTGGGCCGCAAGATGGCCGTGCTGGGCACCCGCCACCAGGTGGTGGCCATCACGCACTTCCCGCAGGTGGCGGCCACTGCGTCGTTACACTTCGTCGTCGAGAAGGAAGTCACCAACGGCCGCACCCGCTCGCGGCTTTTCCCGGTGAGCGGCGAGACCCGCATCCAGGAACTCGTCCGCATGCTCGGCGGCGGCGGCGAACAGGCCCGCGCCATGGCCGCCTCCCTGCTCTCCATTTGATCCAACAAAAACCAAAAACCATGCCATGAACCCTGCCACTCGCCGCCTCAGTGCGGTCCTTTGCCTGCTGATCGCCACGCCGTCCACTCACCGATGTCTATGGCAAGCTCACCCTGCGCGGCGGCCCCGAGCTTGACTCCGCCAACTTCATCGGCGGCGGGGTGAAACTCACCTTCAGCCAGACCGGCAGCGGCCTGCGCGCCTTCCACGGCCCGCCCTTGCAGGGCTTCACCCTCGCCGGGGCGGACGGCGTTTTCCATCCCGCCAATGCCAGAATCACCGGCGCCGATACGCTCGTCGTGCGCTCCAAGGCCGTGGCCGATCCCGTCCGCGTCCGCTACGCCTGGCAAAACCACCCGGCCGGCGCCAATCTCTGCAATCAGGAACGCCTGCCCGCCTCGCCCTTTGAAATCGCAAAACCGTGAGTGAAGGTTTTTCAAGCGTTCAATCTTTTCTGGCAAAAACCCGCTTACGGCCGGATTTGAGACTCGATGACCGGATTTGGGACCTCAAAATGCTTTCACAATCCTTATTTTAAGGGATTCTTTCCTCGTTCAGCGACGGCTTCGGCCACGCAGGACGCCAGCCTGTTCCGAGTTTAGCCACAAGATTCGAATCGATCTCCGGGGGGAAGTCATTCGAACAGGGCAATAGCCGGGCGGCTCGGAACAAATAGCGCGCGCTGCGAAATCCGGGGGGAATTCCAGCGCGCGTTTTTGTTTTTCACCGCATTGTTACGGCCGGAAAGCCTCACGCCTTCTCCGCGGTGAGCCGCTGCGAGGCCCACACGGCGAGGAAGGTGGCGATCAGCAGCAAGGTGCTCAGCGCGTTGATCACCGGGAACTCGCGGCTTTTCTTGATCATGCTGTAAATGACCACCGGCAGCGTGTCCGCGCCGGGGCCCTTGACGAAAAAGGTCACCACGAAGTCATCGATGGAAAGCGTGAAGGCCAGCAGCCCGCCGGCCAGGATGCCGGGTGCGAGCAAGGGCAGCAGGATCTTGCGGAAGGCCTGCAAGCGCGTGGCTCCCAGGTCGCGCGCGGCATCGACGATCTGGAAATCGAAGTCCTGAAGCCGCGCCTGCACCACCAGCGTGACATAACTGATGCAAAACGTGACGTGGGCGATGGTCACGGTGACGAGGCTGAGCTGCGTGCCGAGCGAGACGAAAAGCAGCAACAGGCTCATGCCCATCAGGATTTCCGGCAGCACCAGCGGCATGGTGATGAGCAGTTCGTGCGCGGTTTGCAGCCGCGAGCGGTGACGGTGCAGGGCGAAGGCCGCACAAGTGCCGAGGATCATCGCGCCGATGCTGGCGATGGTGGCCACCTGCAGCGAGTTGACCAGCGCCGCCCACAGGTCGTCCCGCTCCAGCAGACGCTCATACCATTTCAGCGTGAAGCCCTGCCAGGTGGTGCCAAAGCGCGAGAAGTTGAACGAGTTGAGGATCAGCACGCCGATGGGCAGATAGAAAAACGCCAGCACGAGCAGGGTCGTGATCAGGGGCAGGCGGCTGGATTTCATGGGGAAAAGCCGGGATTAAGACGAAGAGTCGCCATTCACCTCGCGCCTGCGGAAGAGCAGGGGAGCGAGCACGGCGAGGGTGAGGATGGCGGACATGGCGGAGGCGGCGGGCAGGTTGCGATCGGCGAAATTGCGCTGGGCGATCTTGTTGCCGATCATCTGGCCATCGGTCCCGCCGACGAGATCCGGCACGACGTAGGAACCGAGCATCGGCACGAAGACGATGACCAGCGCGGTGGTGATGCCCTTGCGGATGCCGGGCAGAAACACCGACCAGAACGAGCGGAAGGCGGTGGCCCCGAGATCGCGCGCGGCATCCAGCAAGCCGAAGTCGAATTTCTCCGCGGCGGCATACAGCGGCAGAATGGCGAAGGGCAGATAGGTGTAAACACTCACCAGCACCACCGCGCCGGAGTTGAAGAGCAACGAATCATTCTCACCTAACAGATGAAGCGCCCGCAGGAAGCGCGCAAGCCCTCCCTCTGAATGGAGGATCTGATTCCAGGCGAAGACGCGGATCAGGAAATTCGTCCAGAACGGCACGATGATGAGCAGCAGCAGGCGTGGCCGCCATTCCTTGCGGACCCTTGCCAGAAACCAGGCCACCGGCAGGGCGAGCGCCACACAGATGCCGGTGGTCAGCGCGCTGATCCAGAAGGTGCGCCACAACAGCAGCAGGATGCTCTTTTGACCGAAAATCCCGAACTGCCCGAGCGTCCATCCCGCACCGATGCCGCCAGCCGGATCCGTCTCGCGGAAGGCGATCGCCAGCACCAGCAGCGTGGGAAGCAGGACGAAAAACGCCAGCCAACCGAAGCTGGGCAGCGTGGTGAGGAATTCGTGGCGGAGTTTTTTCAAGGCCGTGACGGCGGGATTGCAGCAACTGCCTGAGCTGCAAGCGACGATATTCTTCGTGCTTTCCGCCTGCTTGATTCCGCCGGGGCGTTTCCTACACTGCCCGCATGTTCACCAAGCGCCACGGCCCGCCGGGATCCTCGCCGGCCACGCTCACTCCCCATTTGGTCGATGGCCTGAGCCGCAAACCCGCCATCCACATCATCGAGTATGACAAGGACGTGATGGAGGAGCGGGAACTTGGCGATATCCGGGAACTGCCGCAGACCTTTGACTCCCGGCGCGTCACCTGGATCAACATCGACGGCCTCGGCGATGTGGAGGCGCTCAAACTCCTCGGCGAGCGCTTCAACCTCCACCCGCTGGCGCTGGAGGATGTGCTCAATACCGGCCAGCGGCCGAAGATCGAACAAACCTCCGATTATGTCTTCATCTGCGCGCAGATGGTCTATCAGGACCAGTCCGACATTTTCCGCTCCGAGCAGGTCAGCCTGTTCTTCGGCCGCAATTTCCTCATCACCGTGCAGGAGGAGGGCGAATACGACGTGTTCGATCCCGTCCGCGAGCGCATCCGCGCCGGCCGCGGCATGATCCGCAAGTCCAAGGCCGATTACCTGGCCTACGCGCTGCTGGATTCCATCATCGACCATTATTATCCGGTGCTCGACGACCTCGGCGAAAAAATCGAGGACCTGGAGGACGCGCTGTTGGAAAAGCCGTCCCGCGAGATGGTCTTCACGCTCCACGAATACCGCCGCAGCCTCACACAAATGCGGCGTTTCGTCTGGCCGCTGCGGGATGTCGTCAACGGACTGCTTCACGACGGCACCAGCTTCGTCGCCACGCCGACCAAGGTTTTCCTGCGCGACTGCTACGATCACACCGTGCAGCTGATGGACCTGGTGGAAAGCTACAAGGAACTCGCCACCGGCCTCACCGAGCTCTACCACTCCAGCGTGGGCCTGCGCACCAACGAGATCATGCGCGTGCTCACGGTGATCACCTCCATCTTCATTCCGCTCACCTTCGTCGTCGGCGTCTATGGCATGAACTTCGCCGCCGAGACCGCCGACGGAAGGAGACTCCCGCTCAACATGCCGGAGCTCTACTCGCCTTACGGCTATGCGGGAGTGATGGGAGTCATGCTGCTCATCGCCATCGTGCAGTTGATACTGTTCAGGAGGATGAAGTGGCTGTGAGCGGTGATCCTTCACGCGATCCCTCGGACGAGGGTCCGGATTTTTTCTCCCAATTCATGATGAAATCCCGATGTTACGCGACGTCACAGACGCGCCGCACCGCGCACCAATGCCTTTGCGTGATGCACGGTTTCCACAGCAGCGCGAAAGAGCTCTCACCCGCCGCATCCGCTGCGTTTTGCATCGCGCAGCCGCCATTGGCTCCGTGCAAAACGCACTGAATGATTTGATGCACCGCCAAGACGCGGAGCTCGGTAGGGCTGGCCCGCCGTGGCCGGCCCACTTGTCGCCAACGGCGTGAGGTGCCAATGGGAAGATTTTTCAACCGCGAATGGACGAAATGAAGACTAAGAAATTACCCTGCTCTCCACACTCCAGCACGGCGCGGGTTCTGGTGCTGAAAAGCAATATGCCGAATACGCCAACGGCGTTACGTCCTTCAGCCCGGGGTTGCCGTCGCCAGACGGCTACCCCGGGAAGATTCCGCCAACAGGAGACTCACATTCCGCTTACAACACGCCCCCGGTCAGGCGTAGGAGGACTTTGACGTTGGCAAAAAATCCTTGCGATGGTATTGCAATGCGGTATCGTTTGCGCGTTGAACAACCGTCACCGCAATACTTTAGCCGAGATCTACAAGAATCCGGTTCCGGCATCGATCAAATGGGCTGACATCGAAGCCTTGCTGAGCGCGCTTGGAGCCGAGATTTCAGAGGGTAGCGGTTCGAGGGTTCGGATCGCGCTGCATGGAGTGAGGGCTGTATTCCACAGGCCGCATCCACAGCCAACGACCGACAAGGGAGCGGTGAAGTCGATGCGTAGATTTTTAACCGAAGCAGGAATAAAGCCATGATGACTTACAAAGGATACGGATGCACGATTCGATTCGATGACGAAGCCGATATTTTTCACGGTGAAGTCACCGGTCTTCGAGATGTAGTGACTTTTCAGGGAAGAACGGTTGATGAAGTGAAGACAGCTTTCCGTGAATCGATCGACGATTATCTGGATTTTTGCGCCAGCCGGGGCGAGGCACCAGATAAGCCTTATTCAGGGCGTTTTCTGCTACGTGTCGATCCCGCCCTTCATCGGAGGTTGGTCGAGCTTAGCGCAGATGAAGGTGAGAGTTTGAACAACTGGATTGCCTCCAGACTTGGCGAACTCGCAGAAACAACCTGATGCCGACCTCAAAGATAGCTGGTGAGCTTGCCTCACAGCTATCTACGAGGAGTTCGAGGATGACGGAAGTTGCCATGGCGACGGGAATTCCACTGCCGCATCTTTCGGGGATGAAGACCGGTAAGCGCCGTTGCACTCCCGAATATGATCTACGGTTGAGTCGCTATTTCGGCACAAGTCGTGGATACTGGATGCGGCTACAGCTCGCTTATGACATGGATCGAACACTTCGCATGAAGGGTTCTGAGATTGATCGAAGCGTTCACGCAGCAGCAGGATAACCTGTTCAACAAATCGTGGCTTCAGCGGCGGCTGATGCGCGTTGTGTTTGCAACGCGCGGCTGCTGGAAGCGGCTGGAACGCGGTTCCCTCACCCGATCGACGGCACCTTCATCGCGGTGTCCGTGTCGGCGTCGTAATCCACGCCTTCCAGGCCGAAGCCGAAGAGGCGCAGGAAGCTGGATTGGTAGCCGTCGAGATCGGCGAGCCCGGCGAGGTTTTCGGTGCTGACTTTCTGCCAGTTGGCGATGACGGGTTGCTGGACTTTGGGGTCCATTTCCCAGTCGTCGAGGCGGATGCGGCCGGCATCGTCGGGCTGGGGGTGGGTGTAGCGGTCGCGGAAAAGCCGGTCCATTTGCTCGATGCAATCCTCGTGGGTGCCGTCGGCCTTCATCACCTTGTAGAGCAGGGAGATGTAGAGCGGGACGACCGGGATGGCGGAGCTGGCTTGGGTGACGAGCGCCTTGTTGACGGAAACCCAGGCCTTGCCGCCGAGCGGGGCGAGTTTTTCATCGAGCGCGCGCTGGACGCGTTCGAGATCCTCCTTGGCCTTGCCGATGGTGCCGTTCTTGTAGATCGGCCAGGTGAGTTCCGGCCCGATGTAGGAATAGGCGAAGGTTTGGGTGCCGGGGGCGATGAGGTTTTCGGCGAGCAGGGCATCGAGCCACATTTGCCAGTCGTCGCCGCCCATGACGCCGATGGTCTGGGCGACGTCGTCGTTTTCCGCCGGCTGGATGGTGACTTCATCGACCACGCCGGTGTTGGTGTTGAGGTTCTTGTTGGTGTAGCTCTGGCCGATGGGCTTGAGCACGGAGCGGAAGGTCTCGCCGGTTTTCGGGTGGGTGCGGCGTGGCGAGGCGAGGCTGTAGATCACGCAATCGACCTGGCCGAGGTCCTGCTTGATCGCGGCGATGACCTCCGCCTTGATTTCATCGGAAAACGCGTCGCCATTGAAGGAACGGGCGTAGAGGCCGGCGGCGGCGGCTTCCTTTTCGAACGCGGCGGAATTGTACCAACCGGCGGTGGCGCATTTTTCGGCATCGCCGGGTTTCTCGAAGAACACACCGATGGTGGCCGCGCCCGTGCCGAAGGCGGCGGCGATCCGCGAGGCCAGGCCGTAGCCGGTGGAGGAGCCGATCACCAGCACCTTCTTCGGGCCGCCCGCGATGGGGCCGCGGCTTTTCACGACGGCGATTTGTTCGGCGACGTGTTTGGCGCAGCCATCCGGGTGCGCGGTGGTGCAGATGAATCCGCGGATCTTGGGAGCGACGATCATGGTTGGGCGTGAGGCTATCGGCCCGGGGCGCGCTGGCAACCCTGATTTCATCCCATGCAACTCGGTCTTGCCCGATGCCCCCGGCGGCGTTAAGGCCGCTCATGCCTTTGCTGTTGGGAGTCAACATCGATCACGTCGCGACGCTGCGCCAGGCCCGCTACGCGCGGACGCCGGATTCCCCGTGCGCCGAGCCCAGCCCGCTGGTGGCCGGGCAGGACGCGCTGGCAGGCGGCGCGGATTCGCTCACGCTCCACGTCCGCGGCGACCGCCGCCACATGCAGGATGCGGACGCGTTCAGGATCCACGCCGAGGTGCCGCTGCCGCTCAATCTGGAAATGGGCGTGACCGAGGAAATGATCGGCCTCGCGTTGAAACTGAAACCGGCCTTCGCCTGCCTGGTGCCCGAAACACGCGAGGAAATCACCACGGAAGGAGGGCTGGATGTGTGCGGCGGGTTTGACAAAATCCGCATCGCAGTGGCCCGCCTGCAGGACGCCGGAATCAAGGTGAGCCTGTTCATTGATCCGGAAAGCGCCCAAGTCACAGCCGCCGCGGAGAGCTGCGCGGAAATGATCGAGCTGCACACCGGCTGCTTCGCCAATGCCACGGGCGCGGCAGTGGAAACCGAGCTCCAGCGCCTGATTGCCGCCGCCAGGACCGGCCACGCCGCAGGCCTGCAGGTGAACGCCGGCCATGGCATCAACTATCAGAACATCACCCGCCTTTGGGTGGTGCCTCATCTCGCCGAGCTCAACATCGGCCACACCATTGTTTCCCGGGCCATGCGCGTCGGCATGACCGCCGCGGTGCGCGAGATGAAAGCCCTGATGGCCACCTATCCCGCTTGAATCATGCGCGTCTTCGGCATCGGCATCGACGTGGTGGAAGTGGATCGCATCGCCTCCGCCATTGAGCGCCATGGCGGGCCGTTTCTAACAAAAATCTTCACGCCCGCGGAGCGCGACTACTGCGAATCCCGGAAAAACCCGGCCATGCACTACGCGGCGCGCTTCGCCGCGAAGGAGGCGGTTTCCAAGGCGCTCGGCACCGGCATCGGCGGCAATGCCGGGCTGCACGATCTGGAGGTCGTCCATGATGCCGCGGGCGCGCCGAAACTCCGTCTCTCCGGTGCGGCCGAAGCCTTCGCCAAACAACACGGCATCACCGATATCCAGATCAGCCTCAGCCACGCCCGCGACTACGCCGCGGCCAATGCGATCGCGCTGGCGGAGTGAAGTCCGTGCTCCGTCTTGCGGCATCGACAAAGCGGTCTCCGATGTTAAGGTCCGGCCGTGAAGTTCGAAGACTGGCCGGAAGAATGGCACCCGGGCGCTGCTCATGGGAGGGCAGGCCTGCGTGTTCTACGGCGCGGCGCAAGTTAGCAAGGATGTCGTTTTCCCGACCTTCGATGTTGGAAGTCCGGTGTTCATCGTTCACTCTCCCGCCATGATCCGACCCCGCCGCAACCGCCGCACTCCCGCGATCCGCTCGATGGTTTGTGAAACCTCGCTCTTCGCCGCGGATTTCATCCTGCCGATGTTCCTGCACGAGGAGGCGGTGGACACGCCGATCGATTCGATGCCGGGCGTGACGCGCTGGTCGCTGGACAGCCTGGTGCGCGAGGCGGGCGAGGCGCACGCGCTGGGGATTCCGGCAGTGGTGTTGTTTCCAAAAATCGAGGAAGCGCTCAAGACGCCCGATGGCGTGGAGTGCCATAATGATGATGGCCTCGTGCCCCGAGCGATCCGGGCGCTCAAGGCGGCGCATCCGGCGCTCTGCGTCATCACCGATGTCGCGCTCGATCCCTACAACTCGGATGGCCATGACGGCCTGGTGCAGAGAAACGAGCGTGCTGAACTGATCATCCTCAACGATGAAACGGTGGAAATCCTCTGCCAGCAGGCGCTTTGCCACGCCCGGGCGGGTGCTGACATCGTCGCGCCTTCCGACATGATGGATGGCCGGGTGGGTGCGATCCGCGAGGCGCTGGATGCCGAGGGTTTCACCGATGTTTCCATCCTCAGCTACACGGCCAAGTATGCCTCGGCATTTTACGGTCCTTTCCGCGGCGCGCTGGATTCCGCGCCGAAGGACGGCGACAAGAAAACCTATCAGATGGACCCCGGAAACATCCGCGAGGCGGTGCGCGAAACCCTGCTCGACGAGGCGGAGGGCGCGGACATGCTGATGGTGAAACCCGCCGGCATCTATCTGGATGTGATCGCCAAGGTGCGCGAGACCAGCACGCTGCCGGTGGCGGCCTATCAGGTGAGCGGCGAGTATCTGATGATCAAGAGCGCCGCCGCGGCCGGTTGGTTGGACGAGCGCGCCGCAGCCTTGGAATCGCTCACCGCCATCAAGCGCGCCGGGGCCTCGATGATTCTCAGCTACTTCGCCAAGCAAGCGGCGCTGTGGCTCGGCGGGCGCTGAGCGTCACTCACGAGCCGCCGGTTTTCGCGCCGGATTCGCTGTCCTGTGCTTCGGCGGCCACGGGTGGCTCCACGATTTCCACCGGCGCACCGTTCGGCGCGTAGGGTATCCGCGAGGTGGCCACCCAGGCGGCGCTGGCGAAGATCGATGGCATCGGCAGCGCGCGGATCGAGAAATGCGCCGCCGCATTTGTCATCACATCCCGGACGCAACCCCGATGGGGTTGGATGGGATGTAACACCAGGCATGATTTTCAACCCCGCACGTGGTTGTGTCCGGCGGGGCGTTTCATCACCATTCCGCCAACGATTCCACCCGCCATGCCGCAATCGCTTTCCTCGGTCTATCTGCATCTGGGTTCCTCCACCAAGAACCGCGAGCCATGGCTCCGCGATCCGGAATTGCGGGTGGAGTTGCATGCGTTTCTCCGCGGCGTCTCGAAACATCTCGATTGCCCGCCGGTGATCGTGGGCGGCGTGGAGGATCATGTGCATCTGTTGGCCCGTTGCGGGCGCGGCATCACGCAATCGGATTGGGTGAAGGAGTTGAAGCGGGTGTCGAGCCGTTGGATCAAGGAGCGGGATGGACGGCTGGCGGGTTTCGCGTGGCAGGGTGGATGCCGTGCCGAAGGCCCCGGGCGGGATTTTATTCCCAACCTGCACGTGGATGAACGACCTTGGCGCTCCCAAGGGTAGGAATCATTTTCAAGTCATGACAACGCCTGCGATTCTGAAGAAATGGGGCAAGGGCATTGCATTGGTGCTGCCTGACATGCTCGTGCAAGAAGGGAGGCTGGCCACGGGCAATCAGGTGGAAGTCAATTTTTCCGGGCAAAGGATCAAGATCCGGAAAACCGCTGCAACATCGGAGATCGAAAAGATGTGCGAGGCGATCACCGCCGAGAACCTGCACGCCGAAACCCCATGGGGAGCCCCTCAAGGAGGGAGGCCTGGTGAAAGCGGGCTACATCCCGGAATGCGGCGATCTCGTGTGGACGGACTTTGATCCACAAGCCGGCAGGGAACAGGCGGGCAAAAGACCGGCGCTGGTTCTTTCCCCGAAAATCTACAACGAAAAGACCGGACTCGCCGTGATGGTTCCCATCACCAGTCATGTCAAAGGCTATCCGTTTGAAGTTTCCGTCAGCCACCGGCCGATCAAGGGCGTGGTGCTGGATCCCTTGTCAGAACTGGATCTTCTCAGTGACCGGGATTCCCGAGCCGGGGACTCCGATGCTGTGGGCGCTTTCGGCGGGTTTGTGGATATGGAGGAGAAAGAGAAGCGGCGACCGGTGATCGCCGCCACGATTTCCTCAGACCTTCATCATGCGGCTCACAGCCTTTCCAGCACGGCAGCGCCCATGCCGGTGGTGCCGGTTTTCGTCTCGCCCTCGCGGCCGGTGGCGATGTCTCCGGTGCGGAAACCATCGGCGATGGTTTTGGCCACGGCGGCCTCGATCGCATCGGCGGCGGCCGTTTCCCCGAGCGAAAAGCGCAGCAACATCGCCAGCGAGAGGATCTGTGCGATGGGATTGGCGATGCCCTGGCCGGCGATGTCCGGTGCCGAGCCGCCGGATGGTTCATACATGCCGAAGTAGAGGCCGTCGTCCCTTTGCTTGCCGAGTGAGGCGGATGGCAGCATGCCGAGCGAGCCGGAAATCATCGCCATCTCGTCGGATAGAATGTCGCCGAAGAGGTTTTCCGTCACCAACACATCGAAGGAGCCCGGGCGGCGGATCAGCTGCATGGCGGCGTTGTCCACATACATGTGCGAGAGCTCGACCTCGGGAAACTCCTTCGCGATCTCGATGACCGTTTCGCGCCACAATACGGATGAGGCGAGCACGTTCGCCTTGTCCACGGAGAGCAATTGTTTTTTCCGGCCCATCGCGGCGGTGAAGGCGACGCGTGCGATGCGTGCGATTTCGCTTTTTTTGTAAACCATCGTGTCGAGTGCCACGGGTTCGCCGTTTTCCTCGTGGCGGCCCTTGGGCGTGCCGAAATAGACGCCGCCGGTGAGTTCACGCACGCAGAGCACGTCGAAGCCATCGGCGATGAGTTCCTGCTTCACCGGCGAGGCGTGGGTGAGGGCGGGCAGGCAGACGCCGGGCCGCAGGTTGGCGAAGAGGCCGAAGTGTTTGCGCAGCGGCAACAGCGCGCCGCGTTCCGGCTGGATGTCCGGCGGCAGGTTTTCCCACTTCGGTCCGCCGACCGAGCCGAAGAGAATGGCGGCCGCTTTTTCGCAGGCCTGCACGGTTTCAGTCGGCAGCGGGTGGCCGGTGGCGTCGATCGCCGCGCCGCCTACGAGGTGCTCGCTGCGCGAAACCGAGAAGCCGAATTTCGCTTCGGCGGCCTCCAGAATGCGGACGGCGACGGCCATGACTTCGGGTCCAATGCCGTCTCCGGCGAGAATCGTGATGTGGTGCTGGCGTGACATGCGCGGGAAAATGCCGGGCGTCCCGCGCGCTGGCAAGTTCTCAAAATGACCGGATCTGTCGTCGCCACGCAGCGCGGCGCGTGCTCCACGATTTTTTACGTGTTTTTTCCCGCCGCAGACTGCTTGACTGCGCCTGCGCCGCAATGCCTGACAGCCTTAAAGAAGAAACCCTGCTGCTGGTGGATCCGGATTTGGATTTCCTGGAATGGGCCACCAAGCACCTGGCGGCGAAGAACCTGCGCATCCTGCGCTGCGACAATGCGGCCAAGGCCCTGAAAGTGGTTGAGAAAACCCAGATCGGCGTGGTGGTGGCGGCCATGGAAATGGATCCCTTCGACGGCATGGAGCTGCTGGTGCGGGTTCTCCAGCAAAGCCCGCAGACGCTGGTGGTGCTCACCGCCGGTTTCCCGACGACCGGGCAAATCATCGAGGCCACCCAGCGCGGCGCGCACGACGTTTTGCGAAAGGAGTCCCTCGCATTCGAGTTGCGGCCGGTGGTCGAGTCCGCACTGCAGACGCGGGAGGAACGCCGCAGCGCGGATCAACTCCCGGCGGAACTGCCGAAACATGACAGCCGGGTGAAAATGATCGGCGTTTCCCGCGCGTTGCAGGAGGTTTTCAAACTCGTGGGCCGCGTCGCGCGCACCGACGCACCGGTGCTCATCGCCGGCGAGAGCGGCACCGGCAAGGAGCTGGTGGCCAAGGCGGTGCATGAATACAGCCCGCGCCGCCAGAAGGAGATGATCACCATCAACTGCGGCGCGATTCCGGAAAATTTGTTAGAGAGTGAGTTGTTCGGCCATGAGAAGGGCTCGTTCACCGGCGCGATCGCCCGCCGCGCGGGCCGCTTCGAGCAGGCGGATGGCGGCACCTTGTTTCTCGATGAGATCGGCGACATGCCGCTCTCCATCCAGGTGAAACTGCTGCGTGTGCTCCAGGACGGCTCGTTTTCCCGCGTGGGCTCCAACGAAACGATCACCACCGACGTGCGCATCATCGCCGCCACCCACAAGGACCTGGCGGCGGAAGTGGCGGCCGGGCGTTTCCGCGAGGATCTTTACTACCGCCTCAACGTGGTGGAAATCCGCATCCCGCCGCTGCGCGAGCGCCGCGAGGACATCCCGCTGCTGGCCGAGTTTTTCCTCCAGCGCATTACCCGCAAGAACGGCATGGCCCGCATCCACTTGAGCGCCGAGGCCGTCAGCACACTGCAATCCCACCACTGGCCGGGCAACGTGCGCGAGTTGGAAAACACCATCGCCCGTGCCTGTGCGCTGGCCTCTTCCAACATCCTGCTGCCCTCCGATATCCCGCTCGCTTCCGCCCCCGGGAAATCACCGGCCGCCGTTTCCGCCGCGCTGGATCAGTTGATCAACCACGCACCCGGCGAAGGCGATCTGCTTGAATGGATCACCCGCGAGGTGGTCGGCCGCGTGGTCGAGCGGGCTGATGGCGATCTCAAGGATGCCGCCGTGCAGCTCAATCTGCCCGCCGCGGAACTCCGCAAGCTCCTCAAACGCTGAAAATTTCATGTTTCAGACGATCCATCACCCGCTCATCGCCGACGAGTTGACCCGCCTGCGGAACCCCGCCTGCCCGTCGCCGGAATTCCGCCAGCGCGTCCGGCGCATCGCCTCGCTGATGGTTCCGGCGGTGACGTTGGACTTGGAAACGCAGGTGGTTTCCTGTGACACGCCGCTGGAAATCACCTCCGGTGAAAAGCTCGCGCGCGGCATCATCCTGGTGCCCGTCCTGCGCGCCGGGCTGGCGTTTCTCGATGGCTTTCTGGACCTAATCCCGCAGGCGTCCGTGGCGCACATCGGCCTCGCCCGCAACGAGGAAACGCTGTTGCCGGAATCCTATTACATGAAACATCCGCCGGTCTTGGCCGAGCGGGACATCATCATACTCGATCCCATGCTCGCCACCGGCGGCTCGGCCATCGCCGCCGTGCGCAGCCTCCGCGAGGCGGGTGCGCGCTCGCTGCGCTTCGCCTGCATGGTGGCCGCACCGGAGGGCGTGGCCGCATTGCGCGAGGCGTTTCCCGAGTTGCCGATCTTCGCCGCCGCGCTCGACCGCTGCCTCAACGAGCGCGGCTACATACTGCCCGGCCTCGGCGATGCCGGCGACCGCATGTTCGGCACCGGGATTTGAGACGCCGCCAATCCCCGACCGATCTCAGATTCACCCTTTGAAATCAAGCGGCTGTCGCTCAACCGCGGCTGGAATCACTTCCTGATCAAGGTGGCCAACACGCACGGCGACTGGAAGTTCCGCAGCCGCCTGCAATGCCCCGATCCGGAGCTGGCACCATTGTTGGAAACCGCACTCTTCCCGCAAGATGCGGGCCGGTGAAGCGCTCAATGGGACTCCATGAAAACGACATATCCAATCTGAACCGGTGATCACGCGACGGCAAGGTGCACGCCCCCCAGCGGATTTTCTGCCCCGCCCTGCGAAATCGGTGTTGCAATGGCCCGCCCTGCGTGCTGTCTTCCGCCCGGTCGCAAGCCCCACACTGCGCACGTGGCGGAATTGGTAGACGCGCTAGATTCAGGTTCTAGTAGGGGCAACCCTGTGGAGGTTCGAGTCCTCTCGTGCGCACCATATTTCAGATCACGCAGGCCCGAAATTGGAATGCGTCGGGCCTTTTTCACGGTCACGGGATGTCTGGGTTGTTGGCAAATCCGTGAACTGGCTGTTGCGGAGTTTTTTTTGATTTCCCGCAGCGCCGCGGGCTGCTTTGTTGCGGCAGTTCATGGCCGCGACCGAAAAGCCCAACCAGCAGGAGCATCCGCTCGCCAATATCCTGATCAACGTGCTGATCCCGGTGCTGGCGTTGAGCTACCTGAGCAAGGATCCGGAGTTCCAGCAGGCCATCGGCAAGGCGG
>Ga0105090_10000386_pt1 | contig 21319 bp, 23 predicted proteins | sample PPLLak3March2015_FD_79110 | JGI IMG/M metagenome (GOLD analysis project Ga0105090, IMG submission 79110) | Freshwater sediment microbial communities from Prairie Pothole Lake near Jamestown, North Dakota, USA - PPLs Lake P7 Core (1) Depth... | ecosystem: Environmental > Aquatic > Freshwater >... | reverse complement strand
TACAGCGCGCACTTCGAGCGCATGAACGACCTGGTGGGCTACCTGACCGAGAACTGCTGCAGCCAGGGCGCCGTGTGCGCCCCGGTCTGTGCGCCGAACAACACGATCGAACGCAAGAGAAAATCCGCGTGAACGACCGGCATCGGACCTTCAATGTGCTGTTCTTGTGCACCGGCAGTTCGGCCCAGAAGGCGGTGGGCAAGGCATGAACCCGCCCCGCACGCACGAGCAATGAGGATGAGCGATGTCCGCGCAATGTGAAGTGACCGGCAAGCGCGCCGCTGCAGCGCCGCTCAACTTCTTCGAGCGGTATCTGACGATCTGGGTCTTCATCTGCATCGTCGTCGGAATTGTTCTCGGGCAGTTCATGCCCGGGGCTTTCCAGGCGATCGGAGCGATGGAGATCGCCAAGGTCAACCTGCCGGTCGGTTTGCTCATCTGGGTGATGATCATTCCGATGCTGCTCAAGATCGACTTCGGCGCCCTGCACCAGGTCAGGGGACACATCAAGGGCATTGGTGTGACGCTCGTGATCAACTGGCTGGTGAAGCCCTTCTCGATGGCTTTTCTCGCCTGGCTTTCCATCCGCCACCTGTTTGCGCCGCTGCTGCCCGCCGAGCAGATCGACAGCTACATCGCGGGGCTGATCCTGCTCGCCGCTGCACCCTGCACCGCGATGGTGTTTGTCTGGAGTCGGCTCACCAACGGCGACCCGTACTTCACGCTTTCCCAGGTGGCGTTGAACGACGTCATCATGATCTTCGCGTTCGCGCCGGTCGTCGGCTTCCTGCTGGGCGTGGCCAGCATCACGGTGCCATGGGCCACGCTTTTTACATCGGTGGTGCTCTACATCGTCATTCCGGTCATCCTCGCCCAACTCTGGCGCCGTTCCTTGCTGCGCAAGGGACAGGCCGCCTTCGACGCGACGATGGCGAGAATCGGGCCGTGGTCGATCAGTGCCCTGTTGCTGACACTGGTGCTGCTCTTCGCCTTCCAGGGTGAGGCCATCCTCAAGCAGCCGCTGATCATCGCACTGCTGGCGGTGCCGATTCTGATCCAGGTCTTTTTCAACTCGTCGCTGGCCTACCTGCTCAATCGCGCCGTGGGCGAGAAGCACAGCGTTGCCTGCCCCTCGGCGCTCATCGGCGCTTCCAACTTCTTCGAGCTGGCGGTCGCTGCGGCCATCAGTTTGTTTGGCTTTGAGTCAGGCGCCGCGCTCGCCACCGTGGTCGGGGTGCTGATCGAGGTGCCGGTCATGTTGCTGGTCGTCCGTGTCGTCAACTCGAGCAAGGGCTGGTACGAGGCCGGCATCCGACCGGGCAGCCGATAGCGGGTTCGCCACCTTCGCGTCGTCAGCACGGAGAACTCCGGCCACGACCAATTCCGCCTTCGTCTCGGGGGAGAATTGGAACTGGATGCCATCTCCGGTGAGCTCCTGCAGTGCGGGCAGGCGGATACCACAACAGTGGCCTTCAACGCGGAAGGACTCCGGGTCGATCGCTGGACCTTTGATGCTGGTCATCTGGGCTCTCCACCGAACCCGCTACCGAACTGGCTCGTGCGGGTCGGCGGGGAAGTGCCGTCGCACCCACTCGCGGGTGTCCTTGTCGTACGCCAGCACGATCTCGTTGCTCGAGCCGTAGGCGCCTTCGAGCCATGCCGCCTTGGTCACCGTGAGGCCACGGGCGCGCAGGTCCTCGGCGACCGGATCGCCGCGCAGCCAGTCGGGCAGGGCGGGTGAGGACGAGTCGAGATTCGTCATGGCTGCTGTTCCGGGCGAATGGCGGCAGGGGTCGGGATGTTCTCAGATTCGACGCCGGCGGCAAATTCCAGGTTTCCTAAGCTGGGCAGTCGGGTCAGTAGCTGCCGCTCGCGCCACCGCCGCCGAACTTCCCGCCGCCAGGTGTGTATGTCGACTCCGGCGGGGCTTCCGGGGCCGAGCGCTGCGCTAGCAGTGCGGCGCCGGCGGTCTGTAGCAGGTCCAGCGGCCCTTCACGGTCCGTCAGCTTCGACGAAGTCAGGCCGTTGCGTGGCTGTCGCAGGTATTGGTCGATGGCCGCGCCAGCGACCAGTGCGGCGAGGCCGCAGATGATCAGCCACGTTTCCGCGGCAACCGTCGAGGCGAGGCGCCACTCCACCGCAAGCCCTGCGACGCAACCCATGAATCCCAGCAGTGGCGCGTGCCGTCGTCGGCGCAATCCCGTGAGCAGCATCGCTACACCGAGCGCAAACAGCATCGCCACGGTCGCCAGCCGACCCGTGCCGACAGCGGCTGGAGCCTGCGCGAGCGCGTGATAGCCCCACGTCGCGTGCTGCACGTACGCGGCCACCGGCAGCGTCGCAACCAGCCAGTCGAGCATCCGGTCATGTGAAGGGCGACGGTAGTGCCGCGCACCCAAGGCGAGAGCCACCGCCGCGAGCGCAAAACCAGAGGTGAACGCCGTCATGCCGCCGCCGACCAGCTGGTCGAGCGTACGGGCACTCGCGGTCGAGCCCAGCCAGTACACGAAAGCGATCGCCGCGCAGGTGGTGACGAACGGGTTCAAGTACCGCAACCCCGCAGCACCCCCGGCCAGGATCAACGCCAGGACGTGAAAGCTGCTGCCGCCGAGTTCGGATGCCGGCACGATGCGCAGTGAGAGCCAGAAGCCGATCATCAGGAACCCGGACACGCCGAGCGCTTCCTCGACGCCCGACGCGTGCAGGTGCATTTGCACCTTGAGCCACTCGGCGGTGAGCACGGCGACGAGTCCTGCCGCGAGCAGCATGGCTTCATTGCTGAATCCCAGGATTCCGAGCAGCAGCGTCGCCGCGAGATGCCCCAGCACGAACAGCGCGATGCGAGCGAGCGGCCCGGTGCTGCGCCAGGCACCTGCACGCTCGGCCAGGAGCGAGCGCGGCACCACGGCCCCTAACTCGGCCGCCACGGTGAGCCAGCGTTCCTCGCCGGGTGACGGACGCCAGCGGCTCATGGGCCGGTGTCCCGCAAGCGACGGCGTAACAGCCACAGCGTGGCCGCGGCGGCACACACGACGACCAGCATGAACGTGAGCGACGGCGTCGTGCCGTGGAGGCGCGGCAGGGCGGCGGCACAGATCCCGATCGCCGCGTACACGACGCCGTAGACGAGGAACATCTCGCGGCCGGTGTCGAGACCGCGGCGCACCGACGCATAGGCCAGGACCGCGAGCAGCGGCAGCCCCGCCGCGAGCCACGGCCATTCGGCGCACCAGGCGATTGCGCCCCAGAACGCCAGGTTCGCCGCGAAGTGATCGAACACGTCTGTGAAGGTCGAGTCTGGCCGCGCACGGCGATCGGCGGATCGCCAGGCGGCAATCACGGCGGCGCAGGCCAAGGCGCGAACGCCCAGCACCGGTGCCGAGGTTGAGAGGAACAGTGCGTCGCCGAAAGATCCGCCGACGCCGAACCAGCCGGCGAGCGCCGCCAGCGATGCGGCGAGCACCAGCGTCGAGGCAAATGTGTACGCTACCGCCGCGTGGAAGATCGCCAGCAACAGCAGGTGCCACGACCACAAGGGCCCCAGCAGCGTGAACTGGCGTTCGGCGTATGCGAGGTCTGCGCTCACCAGCAACGCCGCGAGCAGCAGCAGGTAATCGCCCGCAACGGTGACTGGGCGGCCCGCACGCCTCGCGCGCACAGCGGGCAGGCTGCACGCAGCGGCGAGGAGAGCCAACGCCAGTACGATCCCCAGGGGACCGATGCGATCGAGGTTGCGCGCGAGCACGATGCCGACGCCTGCCATCACCAGCAACACCCCGGCGTACAGCGTGGCTCGCAACTCTGCGTGCAGCGAGAAAACCTGCCCGCAATTGCGGGCCAGGGCACGGGCCGCGGTGGCATCGTCGATGACGCCTTCGGCGTGCAGGGTGCGGAGTTCTGGTTCGAGTGTATGCACGGTCGAGCCCTGCGTCAGCTTCGTCTCAACGGCCGGTCACCGCAACCTCGAACAGGAACGCACTGAGTGTCTGCCGGACTCGATCTATCGACGACCGAGCAGACGCGGTCATCCGCACGGTGACGATCATTCCGCGGGATCCGCCCTCGAGCACGTGTACCTCGGCATCAGCGATGCCGAGGTCCTCCCGCACGATGCGCGTTACCAGCCGCGCCGTGGCGTCACATCGCAACGTCGGCTTGTAGATCTTCCCGACCGACGTCACCGGGATCGCATCCACGAGAAAGATGTGTCGTGGCCACGCGGGCCGTTCGGCGATCGCGGCTTCGGCATGTGCGCGCAGCTCCGCCTCGGTTGCCGCGGCACCTGGCCGCAACGCCACGTAGCACACCGGCAGTTCGCCGGCATAGGCGTCGGGGATGCCGACGGCCGCCGCCAGCGCCACCGCCGGGTGCCGCTGCATGGCGTTCTCGATCATCAGCGGGTCGATGTTGTGGCCGCTGCGGATGATCAGGTCCTTGGCGCGGCCGGCGATGTGGATGCGTCCCGTCTCATCGAGGTACGCCAGGTCGCCGGAGTTGAGCGTCCCGTCCGCGAACACCCCGCGGTTGTGCTCAGGATTGCGATAGCCGGGCGACACCGTGGGGCCGCGCACCGTCAGTACGCCGACTTCGCCTGGCGCGCATTCTTCGCCGAGGGAACCAGCGGCATCGAGGCGCCGCACCGCGACTTGCGTGTAGGGCAGGGGAAAGCCCACTGAGCCCAGCACTCCCGGGCCGGCCGGCGGGTCGATGGCAATGATCCCGGAGGCCTCGGTCATGCCGTAGACCTCGTACAGTGCCTTGCCGGTGACCTGCCTGAAGCGCTCTCCCACCGCCAGCGGCAGCGATGCCGCACCGCAGAACCCCGCACGCACCGAACTCAGGTCGGCGCCGTCGAGCGGCACCTCCAGCACCGCACCCACCGACGTGGGCACCGCACCGGGCAGTGTCACCTTGTAGCGTTCGACGATGCGCCAGAAGTTCGTCACCATCGCGGGGTTGCGCAGGCCAGCCGGCGACATGACCACGAGTTCTGCGCCAGACATCAGCGGGCCGAGGGCGCTGAAGATCGTGCCGCCCACGTGAAACAGCGGCAGGGCGGCCGTGATGACGTCGTCGCTCGTGATGCCGGTGAGGGAGGCTCCGCCGAGCGCGGCTGCCAGCTGGCCGCGGTGCGTGTGTGCAACGAGCTTTGGTGCACCCGTGGTGCCGCCCGTGTGGAAATACGCCGCAATGTCATCGCCCTGGCCTGGCTCACCGAACGCCAGCCGGTCATCCGGGTGTTTCATCAACTCGGTGACGAAGTCGAGCACGCCATCCGCCGCCGGCGTCCCCGGCGGTGCGACGCGCAGCAAGGTCAGTCCTGGGACCTGTTCGCGAAGCTGCAGCGCCTTCTGCCAGATGTCGAGCTGCGGATGCGGGCCCAGCGCGACCAGGATCGACGAGCCTGAGGCCTGCAGCAGTTCGGCGATGTGTGCCGGCTGCAGCAGGAAATTGATCGGCACCGCGTAACCGGCCGCCTCCGCACCCCAGAGCGTGGCGTGGGTCTCGACGAGACTCGGCAGCATGTAGGCGACGCCCGGGCGACGGCCACCGAGCGCGGCGAACAGATTCGCGGCACGGCGGATGAGGCCCAGCAACTGCGCATAGGTCACGCGCCGCGGCTGCTCGTCCGGCGCACCGGTCATCAGCATCGTGATCGCGGTGCGCTGCGGATGCCGCGCGGCACTGGCGATGAATGCGTCGAGCACGCTGCGCCCGGGCAGGCGCTCGTCGAGCGTGCGCTCGGTTTCGAAACGCCGGATGTCCTCGGGCGTCCGCAGCCCCCAACCAACTCCGTTTGGCATGGTCGTGATCCCCCAGCTTGTTCTGGACTGTCCTAGACGATGTCGAGCTTACCTCGCATCAAACGCCACGCCGTGCTCGTCGAGTTACGGACGGCCGGCCTGATCGGGATGGACGACTTCCGCGTCGCCGATGCCAAGCCGGTTGCCGCCTGTCGATCGCGAAGCTGAGAGCGCCTCGCGGGCTGCGACACGCCGGTAATTCCACTCGAACCACCGCGGTGGCGACTGGCCCTCATCGAGCGCTGCGCCCAGTGATGCGCGCAGGCCCCCTTCGATGGTGGCAGCGGCCTCCGGCGGCAAGGCGGGCAGGGCTGCCATCACGGTCGGGATTGCATCCGGGCTCTGGCCGTGGGCCAGGTACTGTATGTCGATGTCGCCGGTGCGGGCGTAGCGCTCCAGGTTCTGGCGTGCCACCCAGGCGGCCGAGTTCCAGTACACAGGCACACAGAGCGCGAGCACGGCGATACCGACGACGCGTCGCGTGAGCCGGGCGAGGTCGAGCGAGGTGCTCACTTCACGCGCCAGCAGCGCGAGGGCACAGGCGGCGGCGACGATGTAGATCGCAACGTAGAGGCGCAGTGTCGTGTAGCCATAGGCCGCCTGGTAGGCGAGCAGCCGCTGCGCTGCCGAACCGAGCAGCACGAAGCACTCTGCCACCAGCAGCAGGCCGAGCGCGCGCACCAGCGGTTCACGCGCACCGCGGATCGCGAGCCGGTCACCGGCGATGATCAGCGCCGCACACAGGGTGACCGCGACCGTGAGTTCCATGAACCCGCGATGCAACGCCTCGGCATACGTCAGGCCGCTGCCGACCTGGCCGCCCGGGTTGCCAAAGAGGTACGTCACCTGCAGCACGACGAAGAGCGCGAACAGGGTTGCGACGGCGCCCAGCACGATGATTCGCTCGAGGTCGGCGAGCGATTCACGGGGCGCAGTTTCAGTGGGCAGCGTGATGCGCGGGCCGCTGGTGGCGACACCGTAGGCCCCCAGCAGCACGGCGGTCACGAGCACGAAGAACACGGCTCGCGGCACGATCGACAGGTCCTCGAGCGCCTCGATCAACGCGTCGCGCCAGGCGGCAAGCGTTGGATCGGCAGCGCCCAGCAGCAGGAAGAAAACGCACACGATGGGGAGCGCGAGGGCGGCGCCCCGCAGAGCCCGGAAGCTGTGCTCGTCCTTCACGAGGCCGCGCGCCTCGCCGCCACAGCGGCGCCCGGCCTCGACGACGACGAGTAGCCCCGCTCGGATGGGTGCAAGTGCCATCTGCAGCGGACCCACCCGATCGACCGGCAGGCCGGCCGCGAGCAGCGCGGCGATGGCGCACAGCACCACCATGCCGATCATGATCCAGAAGTGGAAAGCGCCGTTGGCGGTGATCACCGCGCCGCCCGCGAGCAGCAGTGCGCCGCCGAGCGCCAGCCGGGCGTGCTGCCCGAGGCGCGACCACAGGCGCGACCCGCCGGCGGCGAGCGCACCGGCTACGACCAGCAGCATGGCCAGCGGCCAGTTGAGTCCCGGCAAGGCGTCGAACATCAGCCAGGTGACCAGCGCGCCTGCACCGATGGCCGCGGTCCAGGTGCGAAGCGCTGGCGCGGGTTCGCGCCGCGCTGCGACAGGTCGGTTCGTCGATGAATCAGCGAGTTCGCTTTGTAACATAAAGTATCTGGATGGAAGTGCTGGTCCGTGGGAGGAGCGTGGGGCGTTCAGCGTTTCATGCTGCGGCGCGTGGCCTCGATCAGCGCTTCCATGTGGTCGAGGTAGCGTTGCAGGGCGCGGCGGCCCATGGCGGTGAGCCGATAGTCCGTGCGCGGGCGCCGTTCCGCGAATCCCTTCGTGCAGGCGATGTACCCGGCCTCCTCGAGTTTGCGGGCATGCACGCTCAGGTTGCCGTCGGTCGTGTCGAGCAGTTGCTTCAACTCGACGAAGGTGAGTACCTCAGTGCCGGCGAGCGCGCTCACGATGCCGAGCCGGATGCGGTCGTGCAGCAGGTTCTCCGATCGTGTGCCGGCCGAACCTGCCACGCGCGGGGGTGCGGCCGGGGCGGCCGGTGTGGCGACGTGCGCAGTGCGCTGCTTCGATGCCGGGCTAGCCACCGTAGTGCCTCGCAATGATTGCGCCAAAGATGAGGTGCAGGCCGCCGAAGCCGCCGAGCATCAGCCAGCGGCCCCACTCGGGCGGGCCGAGTGCGGCGAGCGCGCCGAGTGCGAGAAATGCCAGGCCCATCGCGGGCACCACGCGCACTGAGAATGCGCCGGCGGCCACCATGCCGGCGCCGTAGAGCAGCAGCCAGAGGGCCGGCAGCAGGGCCGGCAGGTCGTGTCGCACGAGCAGCATGGTGAGCAGGGCACCCGCAGCGATCGTGGGCGCGAAACTGAGCGCGAACTTGCGGAACGGCCCGGACAGCACGGCTTCGCCGGCGCGGCGTGCCTTGAATGCCGCACCCATCAGTCCGATGGCCATCGAGAGCCCGGCGTCGACCACCCAGGCGCCTACCCTGGGCAGCGTTCCATCGAGGGACTGTACGACCTGGTCCGTAACGATCGCGCCGACGCCCACCACCAGGAACCCTAGCCCCGAGATCGCCGTGAATGCCGTGGCGTTCGCCATCGTCTGGCGGATGAACCGCAGGTCGTCGAGGGCGCGGTCGTGCAGTGCGACGGGCGGCGGGCGGGACGGACGGTCCAAGCGTGGCTCCTTTGTGGTCGCGATCAGGCTAGGCAGCTGCCACCATGCTGTCAAGTACTTCATGGCGCAAAGTCACTATGCGGCAAATGGATGGGTTGACGTTCACCACCGGCGGCGGCCGCCTCAGCGGGCAGCCGTCTCGCGGCAGCGCTCGAACCGCGCGAGCAGCGCGTCGTGCGCGGCGGGCTCGACCGGGCCCACGGTGAGCCACTCGAGCGCCAGGTCGTCGAACCCGGCCGGCGCGACGCGCTCGCCGCGCCCCATCGACTCGACGAGGCGTCGCATCTGGTATTCCCGCCGCGCGTCGAGGTCTTCCGGCGGGGTCGGGACGTCGGCCATCAGTTCCGCGCGTATGCACAACAGCCGCAGTGCCGCCTCGTTCGCGGCCAGGTCGCTGCCGATCGTGCCCGCGTCCACTCTGGCCAATTGCTGCTCGAGCAGGGCGCGCGTGCCCTTGGGTGCATGTGCGAGAGCCGCGACCGCCGACTCGGCCGTGGCGCGCAGCGCTTCGCACTCCGTCGGCGAAGCCTGCCGGACCGCGGCCCACGCATAGGCACGCACCTGCTCGGCTGCCACGAACAGTTCGGACCAGCCCTGGCGCGCCAAGGCAACGCGGTGCCGCCGCATGGCGTCGCGGTATCCGTCGCTGGCACGCGCGAACCGCTGGCGCAGGTCGCGTGCCGACGACCGCGGCAACTCGAGCGCCTCGAACTCGGCGCGCAGCGTGTCGTGCTGCTGCGAGCCTTCCTCCAGCGCAGTGCCGGTCAGCCCGGCGATCCGCTCCAGCGCCTCGCACAGGCCGGTCGCGCGAGCTTCATTTGCCTCGAGCGCAGCGCCGTATGCCGCCGCTTCATGCGAACTGCGCTGGAAGACGGCGTCGCAGTGCTTGCGGAATTCCTCCCACAGCGCGTTGTCGTGATGGCGCGGCACGAGTCCGGCCGTCTTCCAGGCGCGCTGCAGATGCTTCGCTTCCTCGATGGCCTGGCGCGTGTCTTCGACGCCGACGAGCTCGCTCGCGCGCGCAATGAGCGCCTGCCTGGCCTGCACGTTGCGGGCGTATTCGGCATCCAGGCGCGCCTGCAGCTCGCCCGCGATCGCGTGGAAGCGCTCCTGCAGCGACTTCACGACGGCCTGGTCGACGGGTGCATGCAGGCGCCACTCGCGCCGTGCCTCGGCCAGTGTCTGCTGGACCAGGCGCCAGTTCACCTCGTCGCCACTGTGTTCTGCGACGAAGGCCGTCAACCGCTCGAGCAGCGCTTCGCGGCGCGCCTGATTTTCCTTGCGCTGTTCGGCCTGCCTGGCGAAATGCTCGCGGCAGGGTTCGTAGGCGCGTGCCGCCGCTTCTTCGAACTGCTCTCGCTCCGGCGCGGGTTCGTCGGCCGTGCCCCGGTGCAGGGTTCGCCACTCGTCGCGCAGGTGCCGGATATGCCCGGCCAGCTCCTCGGGAGACATGTCCGCGCCGACCAGCGATTGCATGCGTTGCACCAGCTCGCCACGCTTCGGCACCACCGTGAACGTCTTCCAGTCCTTGAGTTCCTCGATCTGCGCGTCGACCTCCTGCAGCTTGCGCTCGAACCAGGCAGGCAGGGCGGGCGCGTCCGGGAGCTTTTCCTTGATGGCGTCGCGCAGCCGTGTGGCGCGTGCCGTGCCGCCTTGTTCGAGCGCCGCCTGGGCTTGCCGCAGCATCCCCATCAGGTGTCGAGACGCTGCCTCGTTCGCTTCGCGCCTGTCCTTCTCGGCCTGCTGAGTGGCCTCCAGGAGGCTGGCCTGCTCTGCGGCTGCCGTCGCTGCCGCCTCAGCCTCGAGTTCCCGTTGCCGACGCGCTTCTGCAGCGGCCAGCGTGGCGGCTCGCTGCCGTTCAGCTTCCGCCTCGAGCGCCCGCTGGTGCTGCTCGATGACCTCGCGGGCGCGTGCGGCGTGGCGGGAGACCTCCTCGCGCAGCTCCGCGCTGGCATGCGGCGCCACGGCCTGCCACCGCGCGTCGAGCCTGGCCAGCGTGGCGACGTAAGCCGCGTCACACGGGCGTTCGCTGTGGCGGGCGATAGCCGTCGCCGCGGCCGTGACTTCGGCCTCGCGCTGCTGCGCGCTGCGCTGCTCGGCGACCAGCGCGTCCCGCTTCGTGGTGAGGATGCGGTAGACGTTCTTGTCCTTGCCGCGCGAGGCCCGGATCAGTTCGCGCAGCTGGTCCGGATCCGTGATGGCCTGTGCCGCGACCTGGCGGACACGGGTCGAGCCACCCTCGATCACCCATTTGCCGATGGCGGCCATGTCCCCGGCCGCGACCGCCTGCGATACGGCCGCTTCCTCATCGCGAGCCCGGGCCGCATGATCGGGCGGTGGCGATGACTCGGCCGCGACGGTGGGTTTACTGGCTTGCGTTGCAGCCGGTGCGGGGCGGGACTTGCCAAACAGACGTGATAACAGGGACATCGTGCAGCCTTGCGTCAGGTCGATCTCCGCGGCAATGTCGTCGGACACCTCCGCGCCAGGTAGAGGTTACCGCAATGGCAGGGCAGGGATGACGAACCCGTATCTCGAACCGGTCGCGTCCACGTGGGTCCGTGTGGCCGGCGTCGTGCTGCTCATCGCGGCACTCGCGCTGACCGTGGTGGTGCTTTATGGCCTCCTAGGCCTGGTCGGGCTGGGAGGTGGCGTCCGGCCGTTCACGAGTTCAACGCTGATCTTTGGCCTGATCCTGCTGGCGCTGTGTGGCATGTGCTGGCAGGCCGGATATCGGCTCGCGTTCCGCCGGCCCGATCGCACCGGCACGCTCTTCTCCCGGCCCGCGTGGTTCGCAATCGGCACCGGGCTGGTGGTCATCACGGCGCTGATGGCCGCCGTGATCGCGCGGGGTCGGGGGCTGAACCTTTTCGATGTCCAGTTCATCTTGTTCTTCGGTGGTATCGGCGTCTGGTGCCTGGTGCTGGCATTCAGGCGGCGCGCAGATGGCCCACCGGGACAGCCTCCGCTATCGTGAGCGAGCATTGCGCCCGCCCGGACCCTTCCCACATGCCTCGCCACGCCATCGTCTGCGTTCGTCTCCTGCTCCCCACGCTGCTCTGCTGCATGACGGCACGGGCCGCCGGCCTCGGTGCGCTCGGTGAGCAGGCACACGCCCCCGGCGAGTATCTCGAGATCGATGCGATGGCCGTCCAGACCCGGCGCGCGGCGCTCCTGTTCCATCGCCTCACGCGCTGACGGCGCCTGCGGCGCAGTGCTGCGCGGCTGCGCGCGCCTCACATGCCAGAACTGTGATGCAGCTCACGCGATGGGGCGGATCTTTTCGCTTCCGCCTCTTGTCCCACCAGCATGGCAGCGCAATGCTGCAACAGTGATCCGATTCGCGTGATGCGGCACGCCGCATCGTCCGATGGCTTGGTGAGTGCGGGGTAACACCGATGCTCAACGTTCAGCCGGCGACGCTGCGAAATGCTCTGCAACAACTCGAGCAGGCGGTCCACGATCACCTCGATTGGCACGCCAACCTGCTGCGCGTCATCGTCTGCGAGCTGCCCGGCGACCCGAACGACAGTGCCGCGCACGCGCATCACCTCTGCCGTTTCGGCCGCTGGTACTACGAGTACACTCCGCCGGAACTGCGCGACCAGCCCACGTTCGCTGCGATCGGCATCGAGCACCGACACGTGCACGACATCGCCGCCCGCATTCTCGGGGACGTCGCGGCACGACGGCCGGTCCGGCGCCGGGACTTTGACGAGCTGATCGCGACCAGCCTGCGCCTGCGCGGCGAACTCGAATTGTTCAAGCGTGAGTTGCAGGCGGCGCTGCGCAGTCGCGACACGTTGACCGGCGCGCTCGCTCGCGAGCAGGTGCTGCCGGAGCTGAGGCGCTGGCGCGCGAAGGACCACCAGGGTGTTGAACCCTGGTGCGTGGTCCTGTTGGACATCGATCACTTGCAGGTCGTGAATGCGCAGTACGGGCACCAGACGGGCGACGCGCTCCTGGGTTCGACTGTGCAGGTGCTGGGCGAGGTGCTGCGACCGGGCGACAAGGTGTTTCGCTACGGTGGCGACGAGTTCCTGGTGACGCTGCCGCACACTGACTTGGCAATGGCGCGCGAAATCGTGTCGATCCTGCGCGATGAACTGGCCGGTCGCGACCTGCTGGTCCCCGGTGCCGCGTCGCCGTTCCGTGTGACCGCATCGTTCGGCATCGCGCAACTCGAGCCCGACATTCGTCTCGAGGATTGCATCGATCACGCCGCCCAGGCCCTGCTGCTGGCGAAGGCGGCCGGCGGCAACCGCGCGATCAGTTGGGATCCGTCGGCCACGACCGGGCGCCATTGGCGGCGACTGGAAATAGAGGAGATCCCGCGGCCGATCGACGATCCGGCAAAATAGCGCCCGGATCGACCATGAGGTGGCCCGGCACATCCGTGCCGGCAGCCGTTGCGTCGAAATCGACCACCGATGCAGCGGCTCAAGAACTGGCAGTTGTTCGCGATTTGCGTGCTCACCTGGGGCACCACCTGGTACGCCATCACGTTCCAGATCGGGCACACCGCGCCCGAAGTGGGCGTGGCGTTCCGCTTCGCCCTGGCCGGGGTCACCGTGCTGGCGATGTGCGCCGCCCGAGGCATCCGGCTGCGCTTCACGCTGCGCGAGCACGCACTGCTCGCGTTGCAGGGCAGCTTCATGTACGGCGTGTCGTACATCTGTGTCTACCACGCCGAGAAGCACATCGTGTCGGGGCTCGTGGCGGTGGGCTATTCCGCATCGCCGCTGGTGACCGGGCTCGGGGCCCATTGGCTGTTCGGCCTGCGCGTCAGCTGGCGGTTCCTGCTCGGCGGTACGCTCGGCCTCGCGGGCGTGGCACTGATGTTCTGGCACCAGTTCAGCACGGCCACCGGCAATCCTGACGCTGCGCTCGGTGCCACCTTCATCGTGGGCGCGGTGCTGTTGTCGGCGGTCGGCAGCCTCGCGGCGAGTCGCAACCGGAGCCATGGGCTCCCGTTCTGGCCGGCGATGGGGTTCGGCATGCTGTACGGCGCGGCGGTGTGCGCGGTGGTCGCCACGTTGCAGGGCCACGACTTTGCCCCGCCACCCGTCGTGTCCTGGTGGTTCTCGCTCGTCTACCTGGCGCTCGCCGGTTCCGTGCTCACGTTCGCCTGTTTCCTGACCCTGCAGGAACGCATCGGCCCCGGGCCGACCGGTACGATCGGCGTGATGACGCCGCTGCTCGCGCTCGTGGTCTCGATGGTCTTCGAGGCTTTCCACCCGGACGCGTTGACGCTGGCTGGCGCGGTGCTCGCCGTCACGGGCAACGTGCTGATGCTGCGGCGGGCCTGACGGGGCCAACCGCGCAGGAGCAGCTCATCGTATTCACCGCCCGTCAGGGCTGCGAGAACTGGTGCTGACGTACCGCCGCCTCGATGAGGCGGAAGACCACGCCGTCATCGCTCGCGCCCGTGCGTCCCAGCAACCCTGCCCGCCAGGAGGCGGGCAGGGCCCGCGCGCCGTGGAGCGCACCGACCGCGGCACCGACGACCGCCGCCACCGTGTCGTTGTCGCAGGTGTCGTTCACCGCCCGCACCACGGCTTCCTCGGGATCGTGCGCGTGGTTGGCGAGGATCCATAGCACGCTCGGCACGGTTTCGAGCAGGTAGGCCCCGGACTGCCAGGCATCGCAGGCCTCACGCGTATTCCAGCGCCGTCGCGCGGCCTCGCCGAGCGCGTGGTCCAGGAAATCCGGGAATGTGCCTTCCCAGTTCGCGAACAGTCCGCCGCGGGCGCGGTACCGCTCATCCGTGCAGACCTGGCGCACCGTGCCGACGAACGTGCCGATGATCCACTCGGCGGTCGGCGGCGCCGGCAGCCGCAGCAGCCGCGAGAGCAGGTCGGTGAACGCGACGCAGGCGGCCACCGACGACGCATCGCGATGCGTGACGATCGATGCGAGCGCCGTATCGAGCCACAGCCCGGGGCCGGTGCCGTCCGGATGGAGCAGCACGATCGGTGCGATCCGCATCAGCGCGCCGTTGCCCGCGCTCTCCGCCCCGCACCGGTACCACGGCGTGATGCCCTGTGCGCGGTTCTGCAGGAACGCCTGCACCGACTTGCCGATGCCGAAGATCTGGCGGGACTCGAATCGCGCCGACAGGTCTTCCGGATCGAGCGCGCCGCGCTCGAGCAGGCTCTCGAGCGTCCAGAATGCGAGCTGTGAGTCGTCGGACGGCAGGCCCACTCGGGAGCCGCCCGCGTGGGCGTTCGGCAGGTAGTCGCGGATCTCGCCGAACCGCGCCGCGCGCTCCGCTGCAGTTAGGCCTTCGCTGGTATTGCCGAGCGCGTCCCCGATGGCCAGGCCGAGCAGCATGCCGCGAACCCGGTCGGCGGCCATGGGCCCGGTGATTCGCTCCTTCGGCCCCTGCAACAGCGCGAGCTTGGCCGGCAGGAAGCCGTCGGTGATGATGCGCGCGAGGTGGGCGAGGTCGTGGCTCACGGGGCGCTAGTTTCGCAGATTCGCGGAACGGCGCGGGTGTGGCGCATCATTGGCGCCGTGGACGAATGGTGGGACGACGAGCGCGAACAGGCGGAGCCGATTGCCGTGCCGCATGCGGACCTGTCGCCGGACGCGCTGCGCGGCGTCGTCGAGTCGTTCGTCCTGCGCGAGGGCACCGACTACGGTGAGCGCGACGTGCCGTTCGAGACGAAAGTGGTGCAGGTGATCGCCCAGCTCGAGCGGGGCGAGGCGCGCATCATGTTTGACCCGGTGACGCAGAGCGTGCAGATCGTGACGGTGTGAGGGCGTGGTCATGGGTCCGCAAGCGCCTGTTGCAGCGCCTGCAGCAGCACCGAGGCGCCTTGCGCCCCGTTCACAGCGTACTTGCGGCCGAGCACGAAGCACGGTACGGAGCTGATGCCGAACTGCGCGGCCGTCTGCAGGTCTTGCCGTACCTCCCCTGCGAATCGGCCGGACGCCAGTACTTCGCGCACCACGTCCTCCTCCAGCCCGACACCAACGGCCAGCTGCATGAGCGTGTCGTGGTCGCCGACATTGCGACCTTCCACGAAGTACGCACGGAACAGCGCTTCCGCCATCTCATCGCCCTTGCCGACGGTTGCCGCGTGGTGCGCGAGCCGGTGCGCGTCGAAAGTGTTCGCGACCTTGGTCTGCTCGTAGTCGAACTCCAACCCCACTAATTGCGCTCGGTTCGACACGTCGGCGACGGCCTGCCTGGTGAAATCGAGCGTCCACCCCTTCTTCTCCGCCAGGTTCTGGATCGCGTTGCGTGTCGGGTCGGTCTTCGTGTCCGGGCCCAGCTGGAAGCTCCGCCAGGTGACCTGCACGCGGTCGCGACCGGGCAGTTGCTCGAGCGCGGCTTCGAGCTGGCGCTTGCCGATGTAGCAGAACGGGCAGACCACGTCGCTCCAGATCTCGACCTGCATGCGGGGTGTCCCAGGAGGGGGGTAGTGACGGAATCCACGGATCTTGCCACGCGGGGGAGGGCCGGAGACAGGGTGACGAGGCCCCGGGGCCGCGATCTGGCAGAATTCGCGGCATCGGGTTGCGCAGTCAGGAGGATGGCGACCATGGAGGATTACTGGGCGACACGCACCGGCCGCTGGCGCCGGGCCATGCAGGGACGCACGGGGCCGTCATTTGCGGAGCGGCTCTTCGACGTGATCGTGGCCGACATCCGCGTGGGGGCCCTGCCGGCAGGCGCGCTGCTGCCGAGCGCCGAGCGGGTAGCCGGGGAGCTGATGATCCCGGCCGACGACGTACGCAGTGCCTATGCGCGGCTGCTGGGGGAGGACGTCATCGCGGAGCGTGGCGACGGCGTGCTGTGCATCCCAGCGCCCGATGGCAAGGATGCGTCGGTGGGCGATGCGACGCAGATCCGCTTCGAGGCGGCGTTGCTCAAGGCCGTGCGTGAAGCGGCTGCGCGTGGCCTGAGCCCGGCGGATGCCACCGGCATGTTCAAGGCAGCGATCCTGCGCCTCGAACCGAAGGCACAGCGATCTCGCGGGCCGGAGGACGCGAAGTGAGCACGAGGGGGACGGCGCGCAGTGGTACTTCCACTGCAGCCCGCATCTTGCGCAGCCCGCCGGGCAAGCGCTCAGTCGTCACGCAGCATCAGGCGCGCCACCTCGTGCAGCTGGTGCGCCTGCTCGAGCGCGAGGCACTCAATCACTGCCGCGTGCCGGTCGCCTCCAGGCTGCCCAAGGAACGCTTCGCGGAGTTCTTCAAGCTCGAGGCGTATCGCATCTTCATCGAGGGGGCGTACGCCTGCGGCTTCGTCTGTCGTGACCTCAAGCCTGACAACCCGCTCGAGGGCGAGCGCGAACGCGCGGCGGCTGTCATCGCCGGATGGTCGTTCCCGGAGCTGCGCCAGTACGTGCACTACCTCGTCCGGCACGAACGCTTCGCCGACGGCTATTCGAGCCCGATCCTCGAGTCGCTGATCGCAGGTCACCTGCAGCAGGTGGCCGACCGGCTCGAGTCCGACGACTCGCTCTGATCAGCGCGTGGCGACCTGCGCGCGGTAGGCGTCGAGTTCCTGCTGGTAACGGGCGCGGTCCCGCTCGAGCTGGTCGATCTCGGCCTTCAGTCGGCCGATGCGTTCGCCCGCCTGCTTGGCGTCGATCACCGCCTGCGTGCGCTGCTCCGGGGTGGCGCTCTCGTCGATCACGCGGAAGCCGCCGCGCACCAGTGAGTCTTCGAGCCGCGCGATTTCGTAGCGGCGGGCGGCGATCGCCTGGTCGGCGTCCGCCACACGGCGTTCGCGGACGTAGAGATCCCGGCCCTCGTCGTAGGCAGCGAGGAAAGCGGGTGCAAGCTCCGGCGGGCAGCTGTCGTAATAGGCCTGTCCGCTGGCGCCGGCGCGGTAGCCGTTGTGCGGCTGGCAGAACTCGCGCAGGCCTTCGGCACGGCCGGTGCGGTACGCGTCGAGATCCGGGGTGACACCGTGCTCGGCGCAGGCCTGGCGGTGGCGGCCGATCTGCTCACCCGAGCGGCCCGCGACACCGTCCTCGTAGCCGATGGTGCGCCAGTCGACTGTACGGCATTCTTCCCTGGTCAGGGTGCTGGACGAGCATCCGCCCGCCAGCAGGCCTGCGAACAGGGTCGCGACGATCGGGGCTCTCATGGCGACGACCATAGCGGCGGCGGGCCGCGCATGCCGTGTGAGGGATCACGGTTTGATGCTGGTATCCTCTACACTCGATCAGTGAACGGCGATCCATCCATGAGCGACCCCACCCGTCCCGCGGCGGACGACGCCCAGCTGCCCGTGTCGGTGCGCATCCGCGCCCGCATCCAGGCCGCGCGGCAGCGGTTCCACGCCAACGACAACATTGCTGACTTCCTGCGTCCCGGCGAGCTCGATGAACTGCTCACCGAGGTCGAAGGGAAGATGAAGGGCGTGCTCGAGAGCCTGGTGATCGATATGGAGAGCGACCACAACACCCAGGGCACCGCACGCCGCGTCGCGAAGATGTACCTCACCGAGGTGTTCCGCGGCCGCTACGTGCCGGTGCCGCCCGTCACCGAGTTCCCGAACGCCGAGCACCTGAACGAGCTGATGATCGTCGGGCCGATCACCGTGCGCAGCGCCTGCAGCCATCATCTCTGCCCGATCCTCGGCAAGCTCTGGATCGGCGTGATGCCCAACGAGCACTCGAACCTGATCGGGCTCTCGAAGTACGCGCGCCTCGCCGAGTGGATCATGGGTCGGCCGCAGATCCAGGAGGAGGCGATCACGCAGATGGCCGACCTGCTGATGCGCAAGATGAGTCCGGATGGCCTGGCCGTGGTCATGGCCGCCGACCACTTCTGCATGCACTGGCGCGGCGTCAAGGACGACAAGACCAAGATGGTGAACAGCGTGATGCGCGGCTCGTTCCTGAAGGACCCGTCGCTGCGTCGCGAATTTCTCTCACTGCTCAAACTGACCGACTGAGGCCACCATGCTCGTCCGTCTTCTCTACGCCAGCCGCGCGACACGGCCAATGACGCCCGCCGCGCACGATTCCATCCTCGAGCAGTCGCGGGTGCACAACCCGAAGCTCGGTATCACGGGTGTGCTGTGCTACAGCGACCAGGTGTTCATCCAGGTGCTCGAAGGGGGCCGCGACGAGGTCTGCGAGCTGTACAACACCATCGTGCGCGACGACCGCCACCAGAGCGTGCGGATCCTGAGCTTCGAGGAGATCCGCGAGCGCCGTTTCGGCAACTGGACGATGGGGCAGGTGAACCTCGCCAAGGTCAACCCGTCGCTGCTGCTCAAGTATGGCGAACACGCCGAGCTGAACCCGTTCGTCTGCTCAGGCCAGGCCTCGATGGCGCTGCTCGAGGAACTGATCTCGGCCGCGCTGGTGGGTAGCCGCAGCGGTTGAGCCGGGGCGAACGCCGCCGGCGCGTGCGCTTGGGATCAGTGCGCCGGCTCGCCGAGCACTTGCAGCGGGTCCACGACGCTCATCCACGGCAGCGCCCGCAGCGAGGCCTCGATGAACGGGCGATGTGCCGCACCGATGATCAACAGAGTGCGATTGCCGCTCGCGCCGGCCAAGGCCCGCAGCAGCTCGTGCTGGATCGCCGCATTGCGGGCATGCCACAGCATCAGGCGGCGCTCCCCGGCGGGATGGTCGCCAGAACCGTTGAGGAAGATCTCCCACTGCGTGTCGCGGTCGCGGCTCGCGTACTCGGTGCCGTTGTAGCGTCGCAGCAGTTGCAGCAATCCGTCCTCGTGCTCGCTGGGCCAGTCGTGGCGCGTCCAGGCCTCGAACCGCTGGATGTTCTCGCCGATCGCAGGGTCCTCGAGCATCGGCTGCAGTTCGGTCGCAAGGCCGGCGACATCGATCTCGTCCGCGAACGGATCGACGGCGCAGAGTTGTCGATGGCCGAACTGGCGCGCCAGCGGAAGGGCCAAGCGCACCAGTTCGTTGCGGCTCTCTGCGAGCCGTTCGAGACGGTCGATCGCCTGGCTGCCAAGCGTCGGGCGTGCGGCCTCCTTGCCGGCCTCGTCGAGGCGCGACCAGTTGAGAAGCGCGGACCACGGATCGAAAGCAGCCAGTTGCAGGCTGACCAGGAGTGCCTGCTCGGCCGACGTTGGTGCGTTCGCAGCGACAAGCCCAGCGGCACGCAGCCGGGCGGCCCTGGCGTCCAGCGACCGGCGTGACTGTTGCTCGGGGGCGAGGCGCACGGCGTCCATCGCGAACATGGCGAGCAACTCGCCATAACGGCCGGGATCGCGTACAAATTCCTCGATGCGCTCGCCCGGCACGGCTTCGATGCAGACCTGCGTCGGCCGGAAGCTCGCCAGCGCCTGGACGACGCGCTGCTGCTGCCCCGGCAGTGCCGCAGGCTGCAGTTCGGCGAGGTGTGGCGTGCCGAGCACCATCAGCTCGGCGGATCCGGCCGTCAGTGGCAGGATCGACAGCAGCACGGCTGCCAGGGCGCGCGGAAGGAGGGTGGTCGCGGACGTGTGCATGGCGGTTTCGATGCACTCGTGCGCTGCAAGGTTGCACGCAATGACCTGGCAGGCCGGCTGGTGGCCTTTACCCCTTGCGCCCTGCGCCAGGATCCGCCGTCGCCCCCGCATAAAGAATCCGGCCTTCCGGGGCCGACGAACTCTCCCTGATGGGACGTTCCGGGCTTCGCTTCAGCGTCGGCCGCAAGATCGCGGTGGCGCTCGCGCTGATCATCGGGATCGGCTCGTTCTCCATGCTCGTCATCTACCTCGGCCTCGGCAACGTCGAGGCCGCCCTGCGCCGGCTTGCCGAGGTCAAGGCTCCGATCAACGCGGCGGCCTACGAGCAGGAACTGAACGTCAACGGCATGGGCCTGGCGGTCCTCAAGTACCTCGCCACCCGCCGTGCCGAGTACCGAACGTGGGCGGACGTCGACCGGGCCGACTTCGAGCACTACCACGCGACGTACCTGCGCCTCGTCCTCACTGACGAGGAGCGCGAACTCGGCCGCCGCATTGGCGAACTGCATGCAGAGTTCACAGCGCTCGGCAACGAGCTCATGGGACACGCCGACCACCAGGAGCGCCTGTATGCCGAGATCGAGCAACTGACCGACGAGATCGACTACATCATCGACGCGCGGCTCCAGCCGCGGTTGTTCGCGCAGGGCGGCTCGGCCCGCGGCTCGATCGGCCCGGCATTGGCGATCACCGACCTCGAGGCCGAGACGGCCGAGGTGGCGCAGTGGGTGGCCAACTACCACCGTCAACCGACCGCAGAGGCGCGGCAAGCCATCGACCGCAAGCTCCGCGTGCTCGAGCGCACGCTTGCAAATTTTTCCGCCTACAACCTCGGTGCGGTGGAGCGCGGCCACGCTCGTGAACTCTCCCGGCAGGTCGGGCGCATCGGCGCCGCGGTGCGCGAGGTCGTCGAGCTGGAGGACGTGATGCATGTCGGCCGGCAGCGGTTCATCGAGCTGCGAATGGCGATGGACGAGTTGCTCGACGAACGGGTGCAGGTGCTCGCCCTGCAAGGGCTGGACGTGCCACGCGAGCAGGCGAAGGCGGCGGCCGACCGCGTGCAGGGAACCATGCGGGTGATGATCCCGCTGTACCTGCTGCTCGCCGCTGCGATCGGCCTGTGGCTGGTGCAGCTGATACGCCGGCCGCTGGCGAGGCTCAATCACGGGACTCGTGCCGTGGCCCAAGGCGACCTGAGCTACCGCGTGACGTCGGCGGCCAATGACGAGTTCGGCGACCTCGCCCATCAGTACAACCGCATGGTCGAGCAGCTCGAGGCGACCACGGTGTCGCGCGACCGCCTGGAAGACAGCGAGGCGCGGCTGCGTGGCACCGTGCAGGAGCTGCGCCGCGAGATGGCCGATCGCGAGCGGGCCGAGCG
>Ga0105090_10000385_pt1 | contig 21374 bp, 22 predicted proteins | sample PPLLak3March2015_FD_79110 | JGI IMG/M metagenome (GOLD analysis project Ga0105090, IMG submission 79110) | Freshwater sediment microbial communities from Prairie Pothole Lake near Jamestown, North Dakota, USA - PPLs Lake P7 Core (1) Depth... | ecosystem: Environmental > Aquatic > Freshwater >... | reverse complement strand
TGATACGCCGCTTCGCCCGCTGCCGCGGCGTGCTGCGTCGTCTGATCCGGGCCGCGACTCGACGGGTCATATCGGCTGTCCTAAGCTGCGGCCCCTGTCCTGGCGCGCCGGCGGCGCCACGTAACGCTGGTCACGATCCGGAGATCGACGATGAAACTCTATTACCACCCCGCCTCGACGACCTGTCGCATGGTGATGCTGTTCGCCGCCGAGAACTCGGTGCCGCTCGAGATGCAGTTGGTCGACCTGTTCACCGGCGAGCACTACAAGGCACCGTTCGAGGCGATCAATCCGAACCATCTCGTACCGGTGCTCGAGGACGGCGACTTCCGCCTCACCGAAAGCGCGGCGATCCTGAAGTACCTCGCCGACAAGACCGGCTCGCCGCTGTACCCGAAGGCCCTGCAGGCACGCGCCCGCGTCGACGAACGCATGGACTGGGTCAACACCCAGCTGTGCCGCGACCTCGCCTACGGCACCGTCTATCCGCAGATCTTCCCCTCCCACAAGCGACGCAGCGACGAAGCCCAGGACGCCACCGTGCAATGGGGCCGCGAGCGCGCCCGCGGGTGGCTGAAGGTGCTCGACCAGACCATCCTCGGCGGCAACGACTACCTTTGCGGCGCAGCGCCGACGATCGCCGACTACCAGGCTTCGTCGTTCGTGGCCCTGGCCGAGCTGACCGGCTGCGACTTTGCCGAGTACCCGAACGTGAAGCGCTGGCTCGGCCGCATGAAGGCATTGAAGAGCTGGAAGCAGGTCAACGAGGCGATCGACGGCTACGCGGCGACGCTCAAGGGCCAGCCGTTGGTTTCGGTATAGGAACCGCAGTCGTCCGCTATGGGGAGGGACGCCATGATTCTCAAGCTCCACCACAACCTCGTCTACCCGGCGCTGCACGGCAAGTGGAGCAAGGTGATCCGCTTCGTCGAGTGGCGGCGCGAGTGCAGCAGCGACTGAGTACCTGACCGCGCCGCTGCTTTCGAGAGAACTCAGCACGTCCCCTGGTTGCAGCCCGCCTTGCGGCGCGCCGGCCATTGGCGATCTGTCGCCGCCGGCCGGATTGCTATCGTCACGAAATGAGTACACCTTCCCGCATTCCCGGGCTGCGGCTGCTGCACTCGCCGGGGCCTACCCGCGTGCCCGACGAAGTCGTCGCCGCGATGGCGCGCCAGCCGATGGACCTCGGCGACCCGCGCGTTGCGCAGACGATCGCCGCCTGCGAAACCGGCATCAGGCGGCTGCTGCAGACCGACCTTGCCGAAGTCTTCTTCTATGCCGCCAACGGCCACGGCGGCTGGGAGGCGATCATCGCCAACCTCGGCGGCCACGACACCACGATCCTGGTTCCCGGCACCGGCCACTTCTCGGAGAGCTGGGCGGTGCAGGCCGAAGCCTTCGGCGGCCGCGTGCTGCGCACACCCTATGTCGAGGGCCGGCCGATCGATGCCGCGGCGGTCGAGGCCGCGCTGGGCGACGACACCGGCCATCGGATCGGCGCCGTCTTCGTCGTGCATACCGACACGGCCAGCGGCACGACCTCCGACCTTCTGGCGCTGCGTCGCGCGATCGACGCCGCGAAGCACCCGGCGCTGTTCGTCGTCGACGTCGTTGCGTCGCTGGCGGCGGCGCCGTTTGCGATGGATGCACTCGGCGTCGACGTCGCCATGGGCGCCTCGCAGAAAGGGCTGATGCTGCAGCCGGGCCTCGCCTTCGTGGCCGCCAACGAGCGCGCGCTGGAGGCCGCCCGCCGCAATCCCGCGCCGCGCTTCTACTGGGACTGGCAGCGCCGCCGCGGCGAACAGCCGTACCGCAAGTTCTGCGGCACGCCGCCGCTGGCGCACATGGCCGGGCTCGAGGCAGCGCTGGCGCTGATCGCGGCCGAAGGCGAGGGCCAGGTGCAGGCGCGCCACGCACGCCTGGCGCGCGCGGTGCAGGCCGCCGTCGGGCGCTGGGGCGATAGCGGCGCGCTGCGTCTGTTCTGCACCGTGCCGGACGCGCGTTCGGCCTCGGTGACCGCGATCGAGGTCGCACCGGGCATCGATCCCGAGGCGCTGCGCGCGGTGGCTCGCGAGCGCTTCCAGGTTGCGATCGCCGGCGGTCTCGGTCCTTTCGCCGGCCGGCTGTTCCGGATCGGCCATCTTGGCGACATGAACGAGGCGATGATCTTCGGCTGCCTCGCCGGAGTGGAGGCGGCGCTGCAGGTCCAGGGCATCGCGCATGGCCGCGGCGGCGTCGACGCGGCGATCGCCGCACTCGCCGGTTAGCCCACGCCGGCCGAAGCCGGCGCGCCAGCCGCGGCGCGGGCCTCAGGCCAGCGTGTAGGCCGTCTTCACCGTGGTGTAGAACTCGGCCGCATAGCGGCCCTGCTCGCGCGGGCCGTAGCTGGAACCCTTGCGGCCGCCGAACGGCACGTGATAGTCGACGCCGGCGGTGGGCAGGTTGACCATCACCATGCCGGCCTCGGCGTTGCGCTTGAAGTGCGTCGCGTGCTTCAGGCTGGAGGTGCAGATGCCGGCGGTGAGGCCGAACTCCGTGTCGTTGGCGGTCGCCAGCGCTGCATCGTAGTTGCGCACGCGCTGCACGGCCGCCACGGGGCCGAAGATCTCCTCGCGGGCGATCCGCATCTGCGAGGTGACCTCGGTGAACAACGCCGGCGCCAGGTAGAAGCCCGGCGTCGCGCGCTGCAGTAGCTCGCCGCCGCAGACCAGTCGGGCGCCTTCGGCGCGGCCGATCTCGACGTACGACAGGTCCTGCTCGAGCTGGCTGCGATCGACCACCGGGCCGATATGCGTGCCGGCCTTGAGCGCGTCGCCGACGACCAGCTGCGCCAGCCGCGCCTGCATCGCCGCAACGAAGCGGTCGTGGATGCCATCGGTGACGATCAGCCTTGAGGAGGCCGTGCAACGCTGGCCGGTCGAGAAGTAGGCGCCGTTGACGGCGCACTCGACTGCCGTGCCGAGGTCGGCGTCGTCGAGCACGACCATCGGGTTCTTGCCGCCCATTTCGAGCTGGAATTTCTTCATGCCCGCAACGCAGGCCGCGGCCACGCGGTGGCCGGTGGCGACCGAGCCGGTGAAGCTGATTGCGTCGACCTGCGGATGCTCGAGCAGCGTCTCGCCGACCACCGAGCCGCGGCCCATCACCAGGTTGAACACGCCGGCCGGCACCCCGGCGCGCACGATGATCTCGGCCAGCTGGTGCGCCACCGCCGGCACCAGGTCGGCCGGCTTGAAGACGACGCAGTTGCCGTAAGCGAGCGCCGGCGCGATCTTCCAGGCCGGGATCGCGATCGGGAAGTTCCACGGCGTGATCACGCCGACGACGCCGAGCGGTTCGCGCGTGATCTCGATATCGACTCCGGGCCGAACCGACTGCAGCTTCTCGCCCGTTGGGCGGACGCACTCGCCGGCGAAGAACAGAAAGATCTGGCCGGCGCGCGCGGTCTCGCCGATGCCCTCGGCAAGCGTCTTGCCTTCCTCGCGCGCCAGCAGCCGGCCTAGCTCGTCGCGGCGGGCGAGGATCTCGTCGCCGATGCGCTTGAGGATGTCGTGCCGCTCCTGGATCGACGAGCGCGACCAGGCCGGGAACGCCGCCCGCGCGGCGGCAATCGCGCGTTCGACGTCGGTGCGGCCGGCGCGCGGAAAATGGCCGATTACATCGCCGGTGTCCGACGGATTGATATCCGGCGCGGTGTCGGCTCCGGCGATCCACTCGCCGCCGATGTGGTTCCTGGCCTCCATGCGGTGTCTCCTTGTCGTTTTCCGTGCAGCGCAGGCCGATTGTGAAACCGTGATTAGGTCCCTGCCTGCCCGCCAAGTCAGGCGGCAGACCGGCGGGCGCGCCAGCCGCCGTACAGGGCGATGCAGCCGGGGATCAGGATCAGGGCCCAGATGATCTTGGCCAGGTTCTGCTGCACCCAGGCGAAATTGCCGAAGAAGTAGCCGGCGGTCACCAGCGAGCCGACCCAGAGCACGCCGCCGCTGACGTCGTACAGGCTGAACTTGCTGCGCGTCATCTGCGCGACGCCGGCGACGAAGGGGGCGAAGGTGCGCAGGAACGGCATGAAGCGCGCCAGCACGATGGTGATGCCGCCGTAGCGTTCGTAGAAGGCGTGGGTGCGGTCGAAGGCCGCCTTGTTGAAGAACGCCGAGTCCTCCCAGCGGAACACGCGCGGGCCGATCATGCTGCCGATCGTGTAGTTGGTCTGGTTGCCGGCGACCGCGGCGGCGACCAGCAGCGCGACGACCAGCGGGTAATCGATCATGCCGGCGCCGGCCAGCGCGCCGACGACGAACAGCAGCGAGTCGCCGGGCAGGAAAGGCATTACCACCAGCCCCGTCTCGACGAAGATGATCAGGAACAGCAGCGCGTAGACCCAGGCGCCGTAGGCCTCGACGAAGGCGCGCAGGTGGACATCGACGTGCAGCACGAAGTCGATCAGGAAGGCGACGAGTTCCATGCGCCGATTATCGCCGCAGCTTCCGTCGCAGCAATCGCCCGGCCGGCGATGCGGAGGTCAGCGGCCGAGCTGCCGCCAGAGGAAGGTGAAGGTCTGAGCCCACATGCGCGCTGCCTGGGCGTTGTTGGCGGCCGCACCGTGGCCCCCTTCGATGTTCTCGAAGTACAGCACGTCGTGGCCCATCGCCGTCATCCGTGCCGCCATCTTGCGCGCGTGGCCCGGATGGACGCGGTCGTCGCGGGTCGAGGTCGTGAGGAAGATGCGCGGGTACTTCGCGTCCGCGCGAAGGTTCTGGTACGGGGAGTATTTCTCGATGAAGGCGCGGTCCTCCGGCTTGTCCGGGTCGCCGTACTCGCCGATCCAGGAGGCGCCGGCGAGCAGCTTGTGGTAGCGGAGCATGTCGGCCAGCGGGACCTGCGCCACCACCGCGGCGAAGAGACTCGGCCGCTGCACCATCGTGCCGGTGACGAGCAGCCCGCCCTGGCTGCCGCCCATGATGCCGAGCCGCTCGCGCGAGGTGATGCCGCGGGCGATCGAGTCCTCGGCCACGGCGATGAAGTCGTCGAAGGTCTTCTGCCGGCCGGCGCGCCGCGCCTGCAGGTGCCAGTCCGGGCCGAACTCGCCGCCGCCGCGGATGTTTGCCAGCAGGAACACGCCGCCCGGCTCGAACCAGCCCTTGCCGAACACCCCCGAGTACCACGGCAGCTGCGGGTTTTCGAAGCCGCCGTAGCCGTACAGAAGCGTGGGGTTGCGACCGTCGAGCTTCGTGTCGCGCTTCATCACCGCGAAGTAGGGGATCCGGGTGCTATCGCGGCTTACCGCCTCGAATTGCCGCGTTTCGATGCCGGCGCTGTCGAAGAACGCCGGCAGCGCCTTGAGCCTCTCGAAGTCCTCCCAGCGCTGCGCGCCGACGCGGCCGAGGTACAGGGTCGACGGTGTGACGAAGTCCTGCGCCATGAGCAGGAACTCGTCGCTTGCCCAGTAGGTCGCCTCGACGTTGATCCGGGCGTTGGCGGCGAGCGGCAGCGGTCGCGAAGTCCAGGTTCCGCCGTCGAAGCGCGCCTCGTGCAGGCCAGAGCGGACATTGTCCAGTTCGCTGAGCAGGACCGCCGACAGGGTCGTCGAAATCCCCTGAAGGGCGCGTCGCGGCGCGGGTGCATACACCACTGCGAAGTCGCGCCCGCCGGCGAAGAACTCATCGACGCCGATGGCGATGACGGAGCCGGCGGGGAACTCACGTTCCGCTGGCCGCCAGGCAGTGCGCAGGCGCAGCAGCAGGCGGTCCTTGAAGAGATTGACCTCGGCGTCCGTCGGCGCCGGCAATGCGGTCAGCTTGTCGCCGTCGACGCGCAGCCATTGCGTCCGGCGCGTCTCGATCACCCGCAGCACCCAGTCGCGCCGGCTCCCCGACTCGCGCTCCGACAGGCCGAGCGCCAGAACCTCGTCGGTCGGTTGCTCGTAGACCGTGGTCGCTGCCGATAGCGGTGTGCCGCGTCGCCACAGCTTGACGATCCGCGGATAGCCGGAGGTCGTCAGGCTGCCGGCGCCGAGGTCCGTGGCGACCCACAGCGAGTCGGCGTCGCGCCAGTTGGTGCGGCTCTTGGCCTCGACCAGCACGAAGCCGTCGACGACGAAGCGCTTGTCGATCAGGTCGAACTCTCGCTCCACCGCAGCGTCGCCGCCACCGCGCGACAGCGACAGCAGGCAGCGCCGGTAAGGCTGCTGCGGCGTCTCGGGACGGAGGCAATCGGCGCCTTTCCAGACCCAGTTTTCGCCTTCCGCGGCGGCCAGCGCATCGAGATCGAGCACGACTTCCCAAATGGGCGCGGCCTTGCGGTACTCGTCGAGCGTCGTCCGCCGCCAGAGTCCGCGCGGATTGGCGGCATCGCGCCAGAAGTTGTAGTAGTGCCCGCCCATGCGGGAGACCAGCGGAATGCGCTCGCGCGAGTCGAGGATCTTCAGCAGGTCCGCCTGCAGCGGCCCGAAGCGCGGATCGGCGGCGAACTCACGTTCGGCCTCGGCATTGCGGGCACTCACCCAGGCCATCGCGCGATCGCCGGCGATGTCCTCAAGCCAGAGATGCGGATCGTCCGGCGGTTGCGCCGTGGCGGCAGTGGCAGACATGACGAGGCAGAGCAGCAGTGACAGCGGCGCCATCGAAGTGGGCATGGGCACGGTGGCCGGGGTCCGGACTCAGACCACCATCTTCGCGCCCGCCACCAGCAGCACGGCGGCAAGCGCCCGGCGCAGCCCGGTGTTGCCGAGCCTGCGTGCGCCGAGCGTCGCGCCGATCAGTCCGCCGACGAGCACGGCGGCCACCCAGTAGGGCAGTGCGTCGGGCAGCGCCGGCTGGCGGGTCAGCAGCCCTGACAGCCCGGCAATCGAATTGACGAGGATGAAGGCCGCCGTCGGCGCCGCGCTGTCGCGCACCGTGCCCCAGCCCATCAGCACGATCAGCGGGCTCAGGAAGATGCCGCCGCCGACGCCGGTCAGTCCGGACAGCAGGCCGATGCCGGCGCCGACTGCCAGCGCGACCGAAAGCGGCGGCGGTCCGCGAAGCGTCCGCTCAGCGCCGTCGCGCTGCAGGGTTTCGCCGAACAGCCGCAGTGCCGAAAACACCAGCACAACGCCGATCAACACGCCGAACCATGCGACCGGAAGCTGGATGCGGCCGCCGACGAAAGCCATCGGCACCGAAGTGACCGCGAACGGCAGGAACAGTCGCCGGTTGAAACCGCTGGCGCTGGCGAATCGGTACAGGGAGATTGCCGCCACGCCGACGTTCATCACCAGAGCGGTCGGCCGCATCATCGCCGGCGGCATGCCGAGCAGCGCCATCGCCGCCAGATAGCCTGAGCCGCCGCCGTGGCCGACCGACGAATACAGCAGCGCCGCGGCGAAGAACAGCGCGCCGAGAAGGATGTCGTGGTTCGGCATCGGCGGTGGGGAGTCGCAACGGCCCGCGTCGGGCGGGCAGGGCGGTCAGGAGGCCGAGTAAGCCAGCCGCAGGTAGATCGGTGCGTACGGCGCCGCCTGCGTGATCTCGATCAGCGCTTCGCGCGACAGTTCCAGCAGCGCCAGGAAGTGCACGATCACCACCGGCACGCCGCGGGCCAGCGTGGCGGCGTCGAAGAGATCGCCGAACTCGACGAACTGCCGGCCCTGCAGGCGCTTCAGGATGATGCTCATGTGCTCGCGCACCGACAGCTGTTCGCGGGCGATGTGATGGTGGGCGTAGAGGCTGGCTCGCTTCAGCACCTCGGTCCAGGCCTGCTGCAGGTCCGCCGCCGCGACGGTCGGCAGCCGCTTCGCCATCGTCTGCTCGATAGTGACGATGGCGCGGACGAAATCCCGGCCCACGCGCGGCACTTCGTCCAGCTTCGCCGCGGCCAGCTTGATGCGTTCGTACTCGACCAGGCGGCGCACCAGTTCGGCCCGCGGATCCTCCGCTTCCTCGCCGGCGGCGGACTTCTTCACCGGCAGCAGCATCCGGCTCTTGATCTCGATCAGCATCGCCGCCATCAGCAGGTAGTCGCCGGCCAGTTCGAGATTGGTCTTGCGGATCTGCTCGATATAGGCGAGGTACTGCGCCGTCAGTCCCGCCATCGGGATATCGAGCACGTTGAAGTTCTGCCTGCGGATCAGGTACAGCAGCAGGTCGAGCGGACCTTCGAAGGCTTCGAGAAAGACCTCGAGCGCATCGGGTGGGATGTACAGGTCCTCGGGCAGCTTGAACAGCGGCTCGCCGTAGAGCCGGGCCAGCGCGATGCCGTCGATGACGTCGGGCGTGATGTCGCCGGCCGGCGCGGGCAGAGCCGGCGCGGCGGTGGACAGATCGTTGCTCATCGGTTCGGCGCCATCGAGGGGCGGCAATGCTAGCAGCGCCCGGCGCGCGAGCCGCCTGCAGGCGGCGGCGAAGGCCGCAGGAACACACGGAGAGCACGGAGGCAGCAGGACGAGCGAGCACAACCATGAATTCGACCGATCACAACCGCGTTGCCAAGGGGTTGTGGCCAGCCGCCCGCACTCTGCTGGATTCCTCCGTGCTCTACGTGTTCCTTTTGGCCGATGGCGAGCGGTTCGGCAGCGGAACTGCTGCGCCGATGCGCCGGGCGTCCAGGCCCGACCGGAGTTGCGGCGCATCGGCGCACTGCACTGAGCCGCGGCAAGGCCGGGCCAGACAGTTCGGTTCCGAAAGAGATTTCGTCGTCACGCTCGCTGGAGCATATCTTTGCAACTCGTTACGTGGGACAATATCCCACATAGTTTGCTGCTGTCAACGACTGCTTCATCGCCGTTTCGAAATGTCCACCAAGGCTGGCCTCGTGCTTGAACGCGTACTGCGCGTGATGCGGCCACTGGTGCGGCTGCTGATCCGCAACGGCGTGCCCTACCCGTCGCTGGCCACGGCGCTGAAGCACGTGTTCGTCGAGGCCGCAAGAGCCGAGCTTGCCGCGCGTTCGATGGCGCAGACCGACAGCGCGGTGACGCTGCTGTCCGGCGTGCACCGGCGCGACGTGCGCAACCTCGGCCGGCCGGGCAGCAGCCGCAAGCTGCAGGCGCCCGAGCCGCGCTCGATACCGGGCGAGGTGATTGCGAACTGGCTGACGGACCCGGCGTACCTGGACGCGGCGGGCGCGCCGCGGGTGCTGCCGCGCGGCGCCGTGGAAGATCCAGGAACCTTCGACGCGCTGGTCGCCGGGGTAAGCCGCGACGTGCGGCCGCGCGCAGTGCTCGACGAACTGTTGCGGCTCGGCGCCGTGCGCGAAGTCGAAGGCGGCCTGCGTCCGGTCGGCAGCGGCTTCGTGCCGCGCCAGGACTTCGAGGAACTGTCGCGCCTGTTCGCGGACAATCTCTCGGATCACGCCGCCGCGGCGGCCTCGAACCTGCTGGGCGAGAGCAACCACCTCGAGCAGTCGGTGTACGTCGACGAGATCACCGGGGAGTCGGCGGCGCAGCTGCAGAAAGTTTCCGTGCAGGCGTGGAAGCAGGCGTTGAAGTCGGTGCTGGCCGAGGCGCAGCAGCGCTTCGACCAGGACGCGGCGGGCGTGCCGCCCTCGGAGCGGCGCCACCGTGCACGTTTCGGCGTGTACTTTTACACTGACCGGGAGGAGTAAAGGTGACGATGACGGGGCGCCACTGGCGCGGAGGGTTGCTGCTGTCGCTGCTGCTGGCGATGGCTGGCTGCGGCCCCGGCGTCGGCGGCACGGGCACCGGCGACGGCTTCGCTCTCGACTACTTCGGCGCTCGCGCGGCTTCGGTCTGCTCGGCGTCGTTCGCCAGCGAACTGAAGTGCCCGTCGCGCATCGTCGTCGGCCCCTCGACGGTGCCGGTCAGCGACGGCAGCGAGATGGTGCTGTGGGCCGACGATCCGGCGGAAGCCTCGGTCACGGCGCGGATCAGCGCCAGCCTGGTGGAGTTCGTCGCCGTCTGCGAAGGCGTGCGCTTCGAGGGCACCTGGGGCGAGATCCCCGAGCAGGGCGGCCGCTTCTTCGGTTTCTTCTCCGTGCCCGGAGTCGACGCGGCGATTCGGGGTTCGCTGGCCGTGACCTCCGACGGCGAGGCGCTGTCGTTCGTGCTCAACGATGTCGACGGCAAGCAGCTGTTCGGGCCGCTGCCGCTTAAACGTTCGGAAACGGCGCCGACGCCGGCAGTCTGCCCGAGCAGCTCGTCGTCGCCGCAGTCGGTGTCGACCTTCCGCTAGCGGTCCGCCGGCGCCGGCTGGACGGTGCGCCTCTGGCCCATCTCGCGGCGGATCCAGTCGTGCAGATGGATCATCCCGTCCTCGTGCGGCGAATGAAACGGCCCCGTGTCGTCCTCGCCGGCGAGCCATAGCGCCCGGCGACCGCGCTGCAGCCGCGCGCAGGCGTCGGCATCCTCGCGGGCCGACTCTGCATACGCCGCCTGGTGAGCCTCGACGATCTGCCGCTCGAACGCCTGCACTTCCTCCGGGTAGTAGAACTCGACGATGTTGGTCGTGTGCTCAGGCCCGCGCGGGATCAGCGTGCTGACGACCAGCGCGCAGGGATACCACTCGATCATCACGTTCGGGTACAGGATCGACCACACGGTGCCGTACTTGGGCAGCTTGCCGCCGCTGTAGGCGAGCACCGCGTCGCGGTAGCGGGAGTAGTTGGGCGAGACCTGGCTGCGCAGACCGTCCTTGACGCCCATGATCTGGTAGCTCCAGCGACTGCCGAAGCCCCACTCGTAGTTGCCTGCGTCGACCCAGCGCTTCAGCCCCGGGTGCACCGCCTCGACGTGATACAGCTCGAGGAAGATCTCGAGGAAGTTCTTCCAGTTGAATGGGCATTCGTCGACGATCGCCCTTTCGAACACGAAGCCGGAGAAGTCGTAGTCTGCGGCGAGCGGAAAGTCGGCGAGTTCGGCCGCCGGGTCGCGCGGGCCGGCGAACAGCAGGCCGTGCCAGTTCGAAAGCGGTCGCTTCGGCAGCGAACAGTCGGGCGTGGGGTCGAAGTCCGGAGCACCGAGCAGTTTGCCGTCGAGGTCGTAGGTCCAGCGGTGCAACGGGCAGACGATGTTCTGCGCCGTGCCGCGGCCTTCGAGCAGCAGCCCCTGCCGGTGCCGGCAGACGTTCGACAGCAGGCCAACTCCGGCTTCCGACCGCACCAGCACCTTGCCGTTCTCGGTCCAGGGCAGCGTGTGGTAATCGCCGACGCCGGGCACCATCAGCTCGTGGCCGACATAGCCCGGCCCCTTCTCGAACAGCAGCAGCATCTCGCGCTCGAACCATCCCGGATCGGAGTACCAGGAAATCGGCAGGGGCGCGGTGCGGCCGGGCAGGGACGGGTCGAGATTGGAGCGGCGGGAGATACGGGACTCGGGCGCGTTCATCGCGAGCTGACCTCGGTAGGCGAGTCGAAATCCGCCGGGAATCTTACGCGCGGCCCCGGATGGGGAGTGATCGCCGTCAGTTGCTGCGCCGCGCCGATGGCACCTTCGGAGGCTCCCGGTGGCATGATCCTTCGATCTGGAAAACGACGGGGAGCCAGGCCATGACGGACCTGAAGAGCGATCAGTACCATGACATCCGCGAAGCGGTGCGGGCGCTGTGCGCGCAGTTTCCCGGCGAGTACTTCCGCAAGATCGACGAGGAGCGCGGCTATCCGGAAGCCTTCGTCGATGCGCTGACGAAGGCGGGGTGGCTGGCGGCGCTGATCCCGGCCGACTACGGCGGCTCGGGCCTTGGGCTCGCCGAGGCGTCGGTGATCATGGAGGAGATCAACCGCAGCGGCGGCAACTCCGGCGCCTGCCATGGCCAGATGTACAACATGGGCACGCTGCTGCGCCACGGCTCGGAGACGCAGAAGCAGAAGTATCTGCCGAAGATCGCCAGCGGCGAGTTGCGACTGCAGTCGATGGGCGTGACCGAGCCGACCACCGGCACCGATACCACGCGCATCAAGACCGTGGCAGTGAAGCAGGGCGACCGCTACGTCGTCAACGGGCAGAAGGTCTGGATCTCGCGCGTGCAGCACTCGGATCTGATGATCCTGCTGGCGCGGACCACGCCGCTGGCGGAGGTCAAGCGCAAGAGCGAGGGCATGTCGATCTTCATCGTCGACATTGCGGCGGCGATGAAGAAGGGAATGACCGTCAGGCCGATCCCCAACATGGTCAACCACGAGACCAATGAACTCTTCTTCGACAACCTGGAGATTCCGGCCGAGAACCTGATCGGCGAGGAAGGCCGCGGCTTCAAGTACATCCTCGACGGGCTGAATGCCGAGCGGACGCTGATCGCCGCCGAGTGCATCGGCGACGGCTACTGGTTCATCGACCGCGCCGCGAAGTACGCCTCCGAGCGCGTCGTCTTCGACCGTCCGATCGGCAAGAACCAGGGCGTGGCCTTCCCGATCGCCGAGGCCTACATGGAGGTCGAGGCGGCCAACCTGATGCGTTTCCGCGCCTGCGAACTGTTCGACGCCCACCAACCCTGCGGCGCCGAGGCCAACATGGCCAAGCATCTCGCCGCCAAGGCCTCCTGGGAGGCGGCCAACGTCTGCCTGCAGACGTACGGCGGCTTCGGCTTCGCCTGCGAGTACGACGTCGAGCGCAAGTTCCGCGAGACGCGGCTGTATCTCGTGGCGCCGATCTCGACCAACCTGATCCTGTCGTACATCGCCGAGCACGTGCTCGGAATGCCGCGGAGCTTCTAGCGATGCCGCGCCCTCTGGATGGCATCACCGTACTGACGCTCGAACATGCGGTGGCGGCGCCGTTCGCCAGCCGGCAGCTCGCCGATCTCGGCGCCCGCGTGATCAAGATCGAGCGGCCCGGAGAAGGCGACTTCGCGCGCAAGTACGACCAGCGCGTCAAGGGGCTGGCCTCGTACTTCGTGTGGATCAACCGCTCGAAGGAAAGCCTGACGCTCGACGTCAAGCATCCCGAGGCGAAGCGGATCCTCGACCGGCTGCTGGTGCAGGCCGACGTGATGATGCAGAACCTCGCCCCGGGGGCGGCGGCGCGGCTGGGGCTCGCCGCGCCGGCGCTGCGGGCGAAGAACCCGCGGCTGATCGTCTGCGACATCTCCGGCTACGGCGTCGACGGCCCGTACCGCGACAAGAAGGCCTATGACCTGCTGATCCAGGCCGAGGCCGGACTGCTGTCGGTGACCGGGACGCCGCAGCAGGTGGTGCGCGCCGGCATCTCGGTGGCCGACATCGCCGCCGGCATGTACGCCTACAGCTCGATCCTGGCGGCGCTGATCCAGCGCGGCCGCACCGGCGAAGGCAGCGCCATCGAGGTGTCGCTGCTCGAGGCGTTGGCGGAGTGGATGGGCAACCCGCTGTACTACGGCTACGACGGCGCGCCGCAGGCGCCGCGCTCGGGCGCCAGCCACCCGAGCATTTATCCCTACGGCCCGCTCACCTGCGGAGACGGCAAGACCGTGCTTCTGGGCCTGCAGAACGAACGCGAGTGGGCGACCTTCTGCCGCGAAGTGCTGCAGCGGCCGGAGGTAGCCACCGATCCGCGCTTCGATGCCAATTCGAAGCGCAGCGATAACCGCGAGCAGTTGAAGGCGGTGATCGAGGAGATCTTCGGGCCGCTGACAGCCGCGCAGGTGATCGAGCGGCTCGACGGCGCCGGCATCGGCAATGCCTCGGTGAACAACATCGCCGATGTCTGGCAACACCCGCAGCTGGCGGCGCGCGGCCGCTGGGTCGAGGTCGGCTCGCCGGCGGGGCTGGTCCCGGCGCTGAAGCCGCCTGCCGACGTCGACTCCTTTGAATACCGGATGGATCCGATCCCGGCAGTCGGCCAGCACACGGACAGCATCCTCGCCGAACTCGGCTACGGCGCCGCCGACATCGCGCGACTGCGCGCCGAGCGCGCGATCTGACGTGAAACCCCCGCGCTCGCTAGTGCTCGCTGCCCCCGCGGGGGCTGTCAGCGGCTTCGGGCGGCCGGGCGCCGCTGACATGGTGCAACGCTCGTTTCTCTTCGTTCCCGGCGATCGCGCCGAGCGCATTGCCAAGGCGCGAGCGGCCGGCGCTGATGCCGTGGTCGTCGATCTCGAGGATGCGGTGGCGCCGGGCAACAAGCTTGCAGCGCGGGCCGCGGTGGCTGGCGCACTCGACGCCGCCAACCCGATCGTGCTGCGGATCAACGGCGCCGATACCGAGTGGTTCGACGACGACGCCAGGCTCGCCGCGCATCCCGGCGTGGCCGCGGTGATGCTGCCCAAGGCCGGGGCGATCGACGCTGTCGCGGCACTGCGCGCTGCCAGCGGCAAGGCCGTGCTGGCGCTGGTCGAGACGGCCGCCGGCCTGGCCAACCTGCCGGCGCTCGCCGCCGCCGGCGTGGCGCGGCTCGCCTTCGGGTCGATTGATTTCCAGCTCGATCTGGACATCACCGACGACGATCTGGCACTGCTGCCGTTCCGGATGCAACTCGTGCTTGCCTCGCGGGTGGCCAACCTGCCGCCGCCCGTCGACGGCGTCACCACGGCGCTCGATGACGCCGCGTGCATCGACGCGGACGCGCGCCGCGCCCGTTCGCTCGGCTTCGGCGGCAAGCTGTGCATCCATCCGAAGCAGGTGGCGATCGTCAACGCCGCCTTCAGCCCTTCGGCGGCCGACCTGGACTGGGCGCGGCGCGTCGTCGATGCCGCAGCAGGCGCTGGCGGCGCCGCCGTGGCCGTCGACGGCAAGATGGTCGATGCGCCGGTGCTGGCGCGGGCGCGCAGGATTCTTGCCGCCGGGTGAGGCCGGCGCCCGCAGCGTCGGCTCCCGATACGCCCTCTTACAACCCATTACAACTGGCACACGCGGCGGCAATCTGCGCCGTGCAGACTCGCTCCGCATCGGGGAAGCAACTGCGTCTCGCGCCGCTTCTCATCGACGGAACCACAGGAGCAAGACATGAACAAGCAATCGACCCTTTCCGCCCGCCGCTGGACTCTCGCCGGCGCAACCGCAGCGATGGTGGCTCTGACCGGCGCCGCGCTCGCCTGGCACGGCCAGGCGCAGGCCTTCGGACCCGGCTTCGGCCATCGCCATGGCGGCTGGGAGCAGGCTGACCCGGAAGCGGTCGGCAAGAAGATCGAGGCGATGGTCGCCTTCCGGCTCGCCGAGGTCGACGCCACGCCTGAGCAGAAGAGCAGGATCACCGCGATCATGAAGGGCGCGGCCAACGACCTGGCGTCGATTCGCGGCCAGGCGCGTGACCTGCGCCGCAAGTCGATGGAGATGCTGGCAGCGCCGACCATCGACCGCGCCCAGATCGAGACCTTGCGCCTGCAGCAGATGCAGGTCCACGAGACCGTCTCGCGCCGCATGGTGCAGGCCTTCACCGACGCCGCCGAAGTGCTGACGCCGGAGCAGCGCGCCAAGCTGACCGAGAAGCGTCAGAGCCGCAGCGATCGTCGCGGCGATCGACGCTGATCCTCAACGCGGCCGGTGCGGCGCTCCCTCCCCCTCGCACTGCACCGGCCGCTCTTCCCGCCGTTCGCGGCGGGAAGACCTTCAACCTCGCCGATGACGCGCCTGTTGATGATCGACGACGACACGCGGCTGTCGTCGATGGTGCGCGACTATCTCGCCTCGGTCGGCAGCATCGCCGTGGACACCGCGGCCGACGCCGCCAGCGGCCTGCGCCGCCTCGATGAAGGCGACACCGACCTCCTGATCCTCGACCTGATGCTGCCCGACGCCGACGGCCTCGAGCTGTGCCGGCGCATCCGCGGCCGCGGCGGCGCCGCCGCGTCGCTGCCGATCCTGATGCTGACCGCCAGGGGCGACCCGGCCGACCGCGTGCTCGGCCTCGAACTAGGCGCCGACGACTACCTGCCCAAGCCCTTCGAGCCGCGCGAACTGCTGGCCCGGGTCCGCGCGCTGCTGCGCCGGGGCGGGCTGGATGGACTACCTTCTCGCTGGTGCTCGAAGGATTCGCCCTTGGGACGGCCCGGCGGGCTCATGGCGCCGGGCGCGGAGATGCGCTTCGGCCGGCTGAGCATCGACCGCAGCGCCCGCAGCGCGCGCATCGATGGCGAGGCACGGCAACTCACCTCGTACCAGTTCGATGTGCTGCTGCGGCTGGCGGAGAACGCCGGCCGCGTGCTGTCGCGCGAGCAGCTGATCGAAGCGCTGCGCGGCTCGGGCGGCGAGGCCCTCGACCGCTCGGTCGACGTGCACGTCGCGCGCATCCGCGCCGCCATCGAGGACGACCCGCGGCAGCCGCAGCGGATCATCACCGTGCGCGGCGCCGGCTACGTGTTCGCCCGCGAGCAGCCCTAGCGGCCGCTCGGAGCGCCTGCCGATGCGCCTGTGGCAGCGCCTGTGGTGGCGCATCTGGCTGGCGGTGCTGGCGGCGATCGCGCTTGTGTCGCTGGTCTCCTTCGGCTTGTTGCGGCTGGCGCTGGACCCGGACCGGTTCGTGCCGCCGGCCGACCTGCTGGCGCAGCGCATCGCCGCCGTGCTGCCGTCGGCCGCAGCACCGCCGGCCGAGCAGCAGGCAGCGCTCGAAGGCGCGGTCGGCGCTGGCGGCGCCGCGCTTTTCACCGCGGAGCGGCAGCCGATCGCCCGGGCCGGCCGCTGGATGCCGCCGCCGCGAGCCCGCTACGACGACAGCCACTGGCTGACGCGCGTCTCGCGCGACGACGGCGCCGCCGAAGCGAAGAAGCCGCAGGAACGGCTGCAGGTGTTTGCCTTGAAGCTGGAAGACGGCCGCTGGCTCGTCGCCGGGCGCAGCCTGCTTGCGCGGCGGCCGGTGGTCATCGCCTTCTGGTTCGTGCTGCTGGCTGTCGGCGCTGCACTTGGCGCCTACCCGGTGGCGCGGCGGCTGACACGGCGGCTCGAACAGCTGCAACGCGGCGTCGACGAACTCGGCCGCGGCGACCTGACGGCGCGAGTGCAGGTCGGGGGGCGCGACGAGGTGGCCCAGCTCGCGGCGAGCTTCAACACCGCGGCGACGCGGATCGGGCAGTTGCTCGATGCGCAGCGCGCGCTGCTCGCCAACGCCTCGCACGAACTGCGCTCGCCGCTGGCGCGGATCCGGCTGGCGCTTGAACTGCTCGACCGCGACGGCGAGCCCGAACGGCAGGAACTGCTCAAGCGCGAACTGCGCCAGGACATCGCGGAACTCGATGAGCTGATCGACGAGATCCTGCTGACCAGCCGCCTCGACGCACAGGACGCCGGACGCGAAGCGCCGTTCGAACCGGTCGACCTGACCGCGCTCGCCGCCGAAGAATGTGCACGTGCCGCAGCGCCACTCGATGCCGAAACACTGCGCATCGCCGGCGATCCGCGACTGCTGCGGCGGCTGCTGCGCAACCTGCTCGACAACGCGCGCCGCCATGCCCCCGGCACACCGCCGGAAGTGCGCTTGCGGTCGAACGCGGGACAAGCCGAACTGGTGGTCGCCGACCGCGGCCCCGGCGTGGCGGAAGCGGAGCGGCAGCGGATCTTCGAGCCGTTCTATCGTGCCCGCGGTGTGGCCGAGTCCGCCGGCGGCGTCGGCCTCGGCCTGGCGCTGGTGGCGCGCATTGCGCGGCGCCATGGCGGCAGCGCCACCTGCCGGCCGCGCACCGGCGGCGGCACCGAGTTCGTCGTCAGTCTGCCGCTCGGCCCCGGGTAGTCGCGGCCTTCGGTGCCGGCCTGCCGCGTCGGAGTCTCGTCTGCGCGTTGAGCCCCAAGCATAATTGCGGCCGACTTCACCATCGCCCCAGGAGACTTGCCATGGCAGACCGCCCCGACCCACGCGATCCGGAGATGGATGCGACCTCGCTCTATCGCGAGGAGGTCGTCACCGATCGTCGTGTCGGCACCATAAGAGTGTTGCTGCCGATCACCGCCGACGGCGGCGACGACGCCAACCGTCCGCTGCTGTTCGTCGGCGAGGCGCAGATGCTGACCTCGGTCGGACCGCTGCCGATCAGCTTCGAGATCGCGGCGACGACGCTGGCGGAGGCGGTGGCCGGTTATGGCGCCGCCGCCAAGGAAGGCTTCGAGCGTGCCGTGCGCGAACTGCAGGACATGCGCCGGCAGCAGGCGTCGTCGATCGTGCTGCCGCCGCCCGGCGCAGCGGGCGCCTTCAGTCCCGGCGGCGGCGGCAAGATCCAGCTGCCGTAGCGCCGGGCGCAGCGGTCTAGAGGCTGCGCGCGTCGAACGTATTGCAGGACTGCATCGAGCCGCCCTCGAAGCCGCGGCGGAACCAGCGCACGCGCTGCTCGGCGCTGCCGTGCGTGAACGAGTCCGGCACTACTTGGCCCTGCGTCTGCTTCTGCAGCACGTCGTCGCCGATCGCGGTGGCCGCGCGCAGCGCTTCCTCGATGTCGCCGGGTTCGAGGATCTTCCGAACTTTCTGTGCATGGTGCGCCCAGACGCCGGCAAAGCAGTCTGCCTGCAGCTCGACGCGCACCGACACCTGGTTGTATTCGCGCTCCGACATCCGCTGCCGCATCTGCGCCGTCTTCTCCATGATGCCAAGCAGGTTCTGCACGTGGTGGCCGACCTCGTGCGCGATCACGTAGGCCTGCGCGAAATCGCCGGGCGCGCGGAACTGTTCATGAAGCTGGCGGAAGAACGACAGGTCGATGTAGACCTTCTGGTCGCTGGGGCAGTAAAACGGCCCCGCCGCCGACTGGCCCATGCCGCAGGCGGTCGGATAGGCGCCCGAGAACAGCACCAGCTTCGGCTCGCGGTATGTGCCGCCGGCCTGCCGGAAGAGCGCGCGCCAGGTGTCTTCGGTATCGGCCAGCACCACCGCGACGAAGCGGCCAAGCTCGTCGGCGGGCTTGCCGGCCGGCTGCGACGGCGCCTCCACCTGCGCCGGCGCGCCGCCTTCCAGGCCGCCGAGCACGCTCATCACCATCCGCGGATCGATGCCCAGGAAGTAGGAGGCCACCAGCGCGATGGCGATCGTGCCGATACCAAGCCCGCCGCGCCCGACGCGTATGCCGCCGGGCATCCGCGCGCCGCGTTCGCCGCGGCGATCCTCGACGTTTTCGCTTTCCCGTCCGTCCGTGCGCATCTGTCGCCTCCGATCACCCGCGGGTCGCGGGGCTATTCGCCGCTGGACTGGTACACGTAGGGCTGCTGCGGGACCGTTGACGCCTGCCAGCGTTCGAGCTGCTCGGCGTCGAGCTGCTTGTCCCACCAGATGGCCCGGCCCTCGCGCTGCGTGCGTTCGATCTCGGGCTTCTTCTGCTTCAGTTCGCGCAGGAAGCGCGTGATCTCGGACTCGTAGGCGGCCATGGTGGCGGCATTCTATCGGCGCGCCGCAACCGCGCTCAGGATGCCGCGCAGGATCGAAAGCGGCGGCGGCGGGCAGCCGGCAATCGCGACGTCGACCGGAATCACGTTGGCGACGCGGCCGCAGCTCGCGTAGCTCTCGCCGAAGATGCCACCAGTGCAGCCGCAGTCGCCGACCGCGACCACCAGCTTGGGATCGGGTGTGGCCTCCCAGGCGCGCTCGAGGGAGATCTTCATGTGCGCGGCCACCGGCCCGGTCACCAGCAGCAGGTCGGCATGGCGCGGGCTGGCGACGAAGCGGATGCCGCAGCCTTCGAGGTTGTAGTACGGGTTGGCGAGCGCGTGGATCTCCAGCTCGCAGCCATTGCAGGAGCCGGCGTCGACCTGCCGGATGGCCAGTGCGCGACCGAGCAGCCGCAGCAGGCCGGCATGGATGCGTTCGCCTTCGCTGCGCAGCGACGCGTCCGGGTCCGGCGCGGCTTCGGTGACGATGCCGACTCTCAGGATCTGGCGGACGAGCTGCAGCATCAGCGGTCCTGCCCCGAGTAGCTGAGATTGAACGACTTGTTGATCAGCGGGAAGTCGGGAACGATGTTGCCGATCACCGCATGCTCGATCACCGGCCAGTTCTGCCACGACGGATCGTGGCAGTGGCAGCGGCGCACCGTGCCGGCGTCGTCGCATTCGAGCGCGACCAGCACCTCGCCGCGCCAGCCTTCGATGCGGCCGATGCCGAAGCCCTCCCGTGCCGGCAGCGCGCCGCGCGTTGCGCCCGCGGGCAGCTGGGCGGCGATCTCGCCGATCAGCCGCAGCGACTCGAACGTCTCATCGAAGCGCAGCGCAACCCGCGCCGCCACGTCGCCGCGCACATCGCCGGCGCGGCGCACGGCGAGCTGGTCGTAGGGCGCCACCGGCAGGTCGCTGCGCAGGTCGCGCGCCTGGCCGCTGGCGCGGCCGGCCAGGCCGCCGAGGCCGAGCGTGGCCGCCAGTTGCGGCGTGACGATGCCGGTCGTCTGGAAGCGGTCCTGCAGGCCGGCGTGCTCGTCGTAGATCGCGCGCAGCCGGCGCACTTCGGTTCCGATCCCCTCGCATTGCGCCCGCAGCTGCGCCAGCGCCACTGCGTCGACGTCGATCGCTACGCCGCCGGGCACGATGCGGTCCATCAGCAGGCGGTGGCCGAACAGCCCGGCGTTCAGTCGCAGCCAGTCCTCGCGCAGCCTCGAGAACTGGGCGAGCCCGAAGGCCAGCGCCGCGTCGTTGCCGAGCGCGCCGAGGTCGCCGAGATGGTTGGCGATGCGCTCGCGCTCCAGCAGCAGCGCCCGCAGCCAGGCGGCGCGCGGCGGCACCGTGATGCCGGCGATCGCCTCGGCCGCCATCGCATGGGCCCAGGCATAGGCGACGGTCGAGTCGCCGGACACGCGGCCGGCGAGCCGGTGCGCGTCGGCAAGCGGCATGCCTTCGAAGCGCTTGTCGATGCCCTTGTGCACATAGCCCAGGCGTTCTTCGAGGCGCAGCACTTTCTCGCCGACGATCGAGAAACGGAAGTGGCCCGGCTCGATGATGCCGGCGTGGATCGGTCCGACCGGGATCTCGTGCACGCCGTCGCCGGCGACGGCGACGAACGCGTAGCGCTCCTGCTCGATATCGAAGCGGCGCGCGCCGTCGGCCTCGCGCCGCAGCGGGAAGAAGTCCGCCGGCCAGGCGCCGTGACGCAGCCAGGGCCGGGCGTCGACGGCGCCGCGGGCGCGGATGCCCAGCAGGTCGAATGCGGCGCGCTGCATCCGGCCGGCGGCGGGAAAGCGTGCCGCGAGACACGGATACTCGGGCGGCCCGGCGCCGATCGGCAGCCGCACGCAGGCCAGGCCATCGTCGGCGGCATAGGCGGCGTGGACGACGAAGCCTTTGCCGAGGTCGCGGCGGTCGGAACCCCAGAGCGACGCGAGCGGCGTTCCAGCATCGGCGAAGGCCTCGGCGAGGCGCGACCACCAGTCTTCGCCGACCGTGCAGAGGCCGCCGGCGACGGCGCCGGGCAGCGGCTCGAACTCGATCGGGGTGTCCGACATCCGCATCGTTCAGCCCCCCGAGACGAGCCGCGCCGCCTGCTCGTACCAGTCGCGCAGATAGGGCGGGATGTACAGCCCAAGCAGCAGCGCCAGTCCCAGGTGCACGAACACCGGCACGATCGCGGGCGGGTG
>Ga0105090_10000384_pt1 | contig 21377 bp, 15 predicted proteins | sample PPLLak3March2015_FD_79110 | JGI IMG/M metagenome (GOLD analysis project Ga0105090, IMG submission 79110) | Freshwater sediment microbial communities from Prairie Pothole Lake near Jamestown, North Dakota, USA - PPLs Lake P7 Core (1) Depth... | ecosystem: Environmental > Aquatic > Freshwater >... | reverse complement strand
CTGCGGCCAGAGGTTCTCAACCTCATCGCCCTGCTCGGCGGGGTCGGCCTCCTCGTCTTCGTCATCGCGTGCTTCAACGTCGTGAACCTCGTGGTGGCACGCGTCGCGCAACGGGAGAAGGAGCTGGCGCTGCGGTTGTCGCTCGGAGCCGGCAGGATGCGCCTCGTGTCCCAGATGCTCGCGGAGAACCTGCTGCTGTCACTGCTCGGCGCGGCGGCGGCGCTGCTCGTCGGCCGCTGGTCGGCGGCGGGACTGGCATGGGTTGGCCGCGCGTTCAGCCGCGCCGTCGCGGTTGAACCCGCCATGGACCTTCGCGTGCTCGCATTCGCGGCGCTCGCCGCCGTCATCTGCGCGCTGGTTGCCACCGTCTTCCCGCTGCGCCTGGCATCTCGCGCGTCGCTCACGGCATTGATCGCGGGTGGAACGGCGGCCGGCGGCGCCAGACCCGCCGCCGTCCGGCGCGTGCTGGTCGCGGGTCAGGTTGCCTGCTCGGTGGTCCTGCTGGTAGGCGCGGGGCTCTTCGTCAGGACACTGCAGAACGCGCGCTCCGTGGATCCCACCGTGAAGCCCGAGGAGGTGGTGCTCGGCCAGGTCGATCTGAAGGCGGCCCGCTACGATCCGGAGCGCGGCGCGCGATTCTATGCCGACCTGATCGACCGCCTGCACTCGGTTCCCGGCGTGCGCGACGCGGCCTTCGTGCTGATCGCCCCGCTTGGCGGGCGGCGCGGTGGAACCAACGTGCTCCTCTCATCCTCGCGTACGGGCGTCGCCGCGCGGCCCGTGCAAGTCGGGTTCAACGTCGTCACGCCCGGATACTTCAGGACGATCGGCCTCCCGGTCATCGCCGGCCGTGCTTTCACGACGACGGACGACCCGGGAGGCGCACGCGTGGCGGTCGTGAACGAGACGATGGCGAAACGGCTGTTCGCGGAACGCGACGCGATTGGCCAGCGGTTCGATGTGCAATCGCGTCCCTTCGCGGCCGTGGAAGTCATCGGTGTCGTCCGCGACGGTCCCTTCCGCAGCTACCGGTCGAAGCCGGAACCGACCGTCTACGTGCCGCTCGCGCAGTGGTACCAGCCGCGGATGACGTTGGAAGTGCGATCGGCCGCCGGGGCCGCGATCGCGCCCGAGATACGCCGGGAGATTGCGGCCATCGACAAGAACGTGGCGTGGCCGCAGGTGGTGACGCTGAAGGGGCGTTTCGACGCGGCGCTCGCGCGCGAGCGCGTCATGGCGTGGGCGCTCGGGGGTCTCGGGTTGCTCGCGCTGCTGCTGGCCGCCCTGGGGGTCTACGGCGTCCTGTCCTACTCCGTCGTTCAGCGCACGAGAGAAATCGGCATCCGGGTCGCGCTCGGGGCGCGCCCCATGATGATCGCCACGATGATGCTACGCCAGATGCTCCTGCTGGTGGCAGCCGGCCTCGCATGCGGAGCGGTGGCCGCGTTGGTGCTTGCCAGGATGGTCCGGGCCCTGCTGTTCGGCGTTGAACCGGCCGACCCGGCGTCCATCGTCATGGCCCTTGGCGTTCTCGTCGTCACGGCCGCGATCGCGTCGTGGATACCCGCGCGCCGGGCGGCGCGAGCCGACCCGCTCGCCTCGCTGAGGCACGAGTAACCCGCAGAAATGTCGCTGCGTGCTCGAGCGCGCGCACAGGATCCCCCCAACACCTTCAGAGTAGAAGGGACAGGCCATCGGCAGCGGCCAGCGCAACGCGGCGTCCTTCAGCGGCGCGGCGTGGACGGAGTGTTCCCCGGCTCCTTCGCGCTGCGTTCCAGGTACCCCTTCAGCACCTCGCCCCGCTTCGGCCAGGTGTCGAGATGGAGGTGCAGGCTCACGACCTCGGACATGACGGCATCGGCCAGCAGCGCCAGTCCGACGCCCGATCCTCCGTGATTGTTGACGTGGAAGAGGACCTCCTTCCAGTCGGGCATCCGGCCGGTGCGCTCCTCGATGAAGTCCATCATCGTGTGCCGGTACATGGGCCAGTAGAGCACTTCCGGATCGGTCAGCACCGCCTGGCGGACGGCGCTCAGCAAGCGGCTGAAACGCAGCGCGAAGAGGTCGTCCACGCGTTTTGCGGCATGCGCGGCCTTCAGGTCCCTGGCGAGGCGCAGCAACTCGGGCGAGATGTCGGCTGCGCCCGGCGCGGGCCTGGCGGCGACTGCCACTGCCGCCACGAGGCGTTCGAGCAGTTGATAGCCGGCGCGGTCGGGGCCGGCCTGCGCGGCCTGAACCGGACGGGCTGCGATCAGCAGCGCCACGGCAACGACGACGAGGTTCTTCTTCATCGCTTCCTCCGGACGAGAAAGAGGCGCCGGCGCCCGTGTACTCCTGGCTACTGGTCGCGCAGCACCACGGCCGGGTCTATACGTGCCGCGCGGCGTGCCGGCAGCCACGCCGCCACGAGGCCGGCCGCGGCGAGCACCAGGGCGGCCAAGGCAAACGAAAGCGGGTCGTGTGGCCTGAGGTCGTAGAGCAGCGTCTCGGTGAGCCGTGCGGCCCAGAGGCCGGTGACGCCGCCTATCGCAATGCCGAGGCCGACGAGAATCGCGACGCGGCGGAGCACGAGACGGATCACGCTGCCCGGAGCCGCGCCGAGCGCCAGCCGTATCCCGATCTCCGCACGCCGGCGGCCAACGGCGTAGGCGGTCACGCCGTAGACCCCGAGCCCCGCCAGCAACAGCGCGAGGCCGCCGAAGAACGTCGACAGGATCGCCACGAGGCGCTCGCGGACCAGCGTGGCGCCGACCTGCGCGTCGAGCGACCGAACGGTGACCGCCAGGTTCGGGTCGACGCGCCTGACGGCGGTCTCGACGTCGTTCGCGAGATGCGCGGGCGATCCACCCGCCGACCGCGCGGAGATGCTGACGCCGAAGAGCGGGACGAAGCTGAAGGGCAGGTACATCGACGGCGGCATCGAGTCGCGCAGCGATTCGTAGACACTGTTGCGGGCCACGCCCACGATCTCCAGCTGGATCGGAACGGCCCCGCGGACGATCCGGATCGCGCGGCCCACGGCGCCCCGGTCGCCCAGGTACCGTCGCGCGAACTCCTCGTTGACGATGGCTGCGGCGGGCTCCGGCGTGCAGTCGCGGTCGGCGAAATCCCGTCCGGCGAGCAAAGGCGTCCCGTAGGTGGCGAACCACCCGGGGCTGACGTAGTTGACCAGCACACGCCGGTCGGCCCCGGTGAGCGACGGGTAATCGGCCTTGGCCAACTGCTCGTTCCACAGCATCCCGGTTGCCGGCGTCTGCCACGAGGCCGTCACCGCCTCGACGCCGGGCACCGCCGCGACCGCCTCCCGGATCCGAGCGACGCTGGCCATCTGCTGGTCGCGGGTCACGCCACTGCGCTGCGCATCGGCGGTCGCCACGAGGATCCGATCGCGATCGAACCCGAGGTCCCGCGTGGCCAGCGTCGCGAAGGTCCGCACGAGGAGGATGGCCACCACGACGGACGCGAGCGACAGGGCGACCTGGCCGACGACCAGAACCTGACCCAACCGCTGGCGCTTGCCCCCGGCCAGCGCGCGGCTGTTCGCACCCAGCACCACGGCCGGCCGCACGCGCGAGGCCTGCCACGCGGGCGCCATCCCGAACAGGAGCGCGCTGGCGACCGCCACCGCGGCCATGAAGCCCAGCCTCCGCCAGTCGAGCGGCAGCCACAGGAAGAACGTCGACGTGGCCGACGACAGCTGAGAGACAACCAGGCGGCTGCCCCACGCGGCCACGATCAGCCCCAGGATCGCCCCGAGGCCCGCCAGCAGCAGGCTCTCGACCAGGCACAGGCGCACCAGCCGGACGGTCGACGCGCCGAGCGCGCGCCGGACGCCGACTTCGTGCTGGCGGGCGCCGGCCCGGGCCAGCAGCAGGTTCGCGATGTTCGCGCACGCGATGATCAGCGCGAGCCCGGCCACGCCCAGGATGAGCGTGAGCGGCTGCTGGTAGCTCGCCCGCGCGAGCGATTCGCCGGTCGCAATCGTCCGCAGCGCAAACGGGCCATTCGATCGAACGGGCCGGTCCCCGGCGCCCGCCGGGCGGGTCGCCTCCCGGATCTGCGGTTCGACGCCGCGCAGCAGCGACTCGGCCGCCCCGCGCGTCTGGCCGCGCCCCAGGCGGAACAGGATGTGCAGCCAGGAGATCTCGCGCTCGTCGAGCATGCTGCCGGGACCGAGGATCAGCGGCTCGGTGCCGATCGGGATCGCGACGTCGAAGGCCCGGCCCACGTGCAGGCCGAAGAACTCGGGCGGCGTCACGCCGACAATGGTGAACGGCACCCGCTCGACCGACAGCTGCCGCCCGATGACGTCCGCAGCCCCGCCGAGGCGCTGCTGCCAGAACGCGTGGCTGACGACGGCCACGGGGCCGTCCGGCCCGCCGCCGCGCCGGTCGTCGGTCGCGCGGAACGTGCGACCGAGCACGGCGGGAACGCCCATCACGTCGAAGAACCGGCCGCTCGCCCAGAGACCGTTGACGGCGTACGTCTTCCCCTCGTGCGTCACGGCGAACGGCGTGAGGAACAGGTCGCACGCCGCGGCGTCTTCGAACAGCTGAGGCCGCTGCCGGATCTCCTCCCAGAGCGGGTTCGACCAGGCGGGGTGCTCCCGGTTGTCCGACAGAAGCACGAGCCGCTCCGGCTCCCGGACCGGGAGCTCACGCAGCAGCAGGCTGTCGTACAGGGCGAACAGGGCCGTCGTCGCGCCCGTGCCGAGCGCCAGCGACAGGGTGGCGACCAGCGTGACGACCGGCGATCGCCGCAGCATGCGCACGCTGATGCGGACGTCCTCCTGGACGGCGTCGACGATCGACTCCCAGCCCGCATCCCGTACCTTCTCGCGGGCCGTGGCGAAGCTGCCCACCTCGATGCGCGCCGCCCGCGCCGCCTCGTCGCGGCCGAGGCCCGCCGCCACGTGTCTCTCGATCGCCATGTCGAGGAACGTCTGCAGTTCCTCGTTCAGTTCCTGTTCGACCCGCGATCGCCGAAACAGGCCGCGAAGACCCGCGGCGAGATGGCGTCGAAGGGACATCGCTGCGCTCCCTACGAGGTCTCGAGCACGCTGGTGATGGCCGCAGTCTGCCGGCCCCACTCGCGGGTCTCGCGGGCGAGCGCGCGGCGTCCCCGCTCGGTGATCGTGTAGTACCTGGCGCGCCGGTTGTTCTCCGTCGCGTGCCAGTTGCCGCGCACGCAGCCGGCGCGTTCCATGCGCCGCAGCGCCGGCAGCAGCGAACCCGGGTTCAGACGGAAGACGCCCCGGCTCACCTGCTCGATGCGCAGCGTGATGCCGTACCCGTGCAGCGGTTCGAGTGCCAGGATCTTGAGGATCAGCATGTCCAGGGTTCCCTGGACGAGGCCGCTCGGGGGTTCCGTCATCCGGCTCACGCTCCTCTTGACCGTCAAGAGCAATGCTGCCACGTCTTCATCTTGACTGTCAAGATGAACGGCGGGCCGCCTGGTTCGGGTGGAGTTGCAGCGCGTTGCCGCGAGTTGTGGCGCGAAAAGGGCAACGTGGTAGCCGGAGGGTCGGGGATCCACTTTGACGTGTTCATCACGGGCGACCAGCCGGTCTGCGCACGGCGTGCAGGGAGACGCGGCGCGCCGGCCGGGTCGAACGGCGCGGCGGCGCGCTCCTCGGCGGCGCGCTCCTCGGCGACGCGCTCCTCGTTCCCTCCGCGCTCTCTCCTCTGCTAGAATCCACCAGCAATTCCGTCCGCGACCGAGCCGCGCAGGCGGCGCATCTCCGGACAACTGCACACGGCGCGAAAGGCCGGGGCAGGAGCGACGCCACGATGAAGGTCCGGCTCTTCCGGCAGGGCGCGCCGGTCGATTCCGCGCTCGCCGCATGGCGCGCCCGCGCCGCGAACGTGGTGCTGGCCGCCATCACCGCGCTTCACCTGCCGGCCGCGGTCCTGGCGCTGCTTGGCTTCAGCCTGCCCAGCACCGCGACAACCCGGGCGGCGATTCTCGGGGCCTACGGGGTCATGATTCCGACCGCCCTGCTGCGGCGAGTCGACTACCGGGTCCGGCTGGTGGTCTTCTTCGTCGCCGCGTACGTCATCGTCGCGCTCTCGAACATCGTGTCGTTCAGCGCGCCGTACGCGTCGCTCGGCCTGGTCGTCCACCCGATCCTCGCCCTCGTGCTGTGCGGCGCGGCGGCGGCAAACGTCGCCGTCGCTGCCAGCGTGGCGATTCTCCTCCTTGCGCCGTTCGTCCGCCTCCTGCCCGGCGTCGCCAGGACGCTGCTGGTGAACGCGGAGGGAGTGACGTACCCACCGCCGGTGTTCTGGTCCTACGCGGCCGCCGTGGTGGCGTTCCTCGCGACCCTGATGGTGCTCCTGCGCCGCTTCCACGGGTTTCTCCTCGACGCGCTGCGCGCCCAGCGCCAGGCCACGAGCGGCCTCGAAGACGAGATGCGCGAGCGGCAGCGGCTCGAACGGGAGATCGCCGCGATCGCCGACGAGGAACGCCGCCGTGTCGGCCACGAACTCCACGACGGCGTGTGCCAGCAGCTGACGGCGGCCCTGCTGCGCTGCCAGGCGCTGGAGCTGTCCGCGCGGCAAGGCACCGCAGTGGCCGACGCGGACTTCGCGCCTCTCCGGCGGCTGCTCACCGAGACAATCGACGACGCCCACGACGTGGCCCGCGGGCTCTGCCCGCTCGAGCCCGACCCCGGGGCGCTGGGAGCGGCGTTGCGGGCCCTGACCGGGCGAATCGGCCAGATGGCGGGAGTCCGCTGCGAGTTCGTGGCGAAGGGTGACGTGCGCGTGGCGGAACCCGCCACCGCGCACCACCTCTACCGGCTCGCCCAGGAGGCGCTGAGCAACGCTGCGCGCCACGCGAAGGCCACGCGGATTACGGTCGAACTCCGCGGGAGCGACGGCGAGCTCGCCATGCAGGTGGACGACGACGGCGCGGGCATGCCTCCCGCAGGGGGCGCGGGGGGCATGGGACTGCGCACGATGGGGTACCGGGCGCGACTGGTCGGGGGCGACCTGAAGGTGACTTCCACGTCGGGCAAGGGCACGTGCGTGGCGTGTCGAGTGCCGCGGACGCTCTCCCCGCTCGCCGCCGAGCGCGGGGAGCCGGGAGGCGGTCCATGGATTCCGCGGTAGCCGTGTCCGCACGAATTCGGGTCCTGCTCGTCGACGATCATCCGGCCGTCCGGCAGGGGCTTGCGCTGCTCCTGTCAATGCACGGCATCGAGGTGGACAACGAGGCCAGCGGGCGGGCCGAGGCGTTGGCCCGCGTCGAGGAGCGGAGGCCTGACATGGCGATCGTGGACCTCACGCTGGAGGCGGAGGACGGGGCGTCGTTGATCGCCGAGCTCTGCACCCGGGACGTGCCGGCGCTCGCCTACTCCATGCACAACGACGCCCGTCACGTGGAACACGCCTTCGCCGCGGGCGCGCTCGGCTACGTCACCAAGCGCGAGCTCCACGAGGTGCTGCTGCAGGCGATTCGCGAGGTCGCGGCGGGGCGCCGGTTCGTCAGCCCCATGGCGGGCGCGGCGCTCTCGGAGCAGGTGTCGCGGACGCACGGCGGCGCAGGCGTCCACGAGTTGAGTCGCCAGGAGCGCGAGGTCTATGAACTCCTGGGCTGGGGCGAGGGCACGTACGAGATCGCCGCGGCGCTGAAGATCAGCACGCGCACCGTGGAGTCGTACTATGCACGCATCCTCGTGAAGCTCGGGCTGAACGGGATGCACGCGCTTCGGCAGCACGCGCTCGGCCGCGCGCGCAAGGGTTAGCCGGCTACCGCGCCCCAGGCTCCCGCCCGCCCTGGTAGCCGTGTACGTGGATTCCCGTACACGGTGTACGCAAAAGCCCGTGCATACACCGCACCCAGGCCTTTCTAGAATCGTGCCCGCGGCCAGCGCGATTCCACGCAGCGAGTTTCCTTCGTCGAGCGCAGACGGGCGGTCAGCACCGGCAGAAACGTATGGAAGCCCGTGAACCGCGGCGCATCCTGCTCGTGGACAACCACGCCGACTTCCGCGGCAGCCTGGCGCTGGTGCTCGCAGGCGAGCGCGTCGGCGAATGTGTCGAGGCGGCCAACCGGCGCGAGGCCCTCGACCGCGTCGAGCAGAAGAAGCCCGACGTGGCGCTCGTGGACCTCTCGCCCCACACCGAAGACGCACTGCAACCGGTCGGCGACCTGTGGGGACGCGGCATACCGGTGCTCGTCTTTTCGACGCACGAGGAACCGAGCTACGTGCGGCGCGCGTTCGCGGCGGGCGCGCGGGCGTACGTGACCAAACGCGAGGTGCCGCGCGAGATCGTTCGCGCCGTGCGCGACGTCATCGACGGCTGGACGATGATCAGCCCCCGCGCCACCGAGGGGCTCCAGTGAGAGCCGCTGTGCGCCCGGCGGGGCGAAACGGAGGATGAGATGAAGCGAGCCACGTGGATCGCGGCCCTCGTGCTGCTGCTGGCGTCCTCGTCGGTCGCCCGCGCCCAGCTCAACGGCGGCAACATCCTCGGCGACCACGGTGTGGGCGCCGGGACGACGCCGCCGGCCGGGTGGAGCCTCGCCGGCCTCTACTACCGCTACTTCACGGACACCGTGCTCAAGGCGGACGGCAGCCGCGTGGTTCCCGGCCCCGACCAGCCGCGAAGCACGACGATGCAGGGCGTCGCGCCGACGCTGGGTTTCGTGAGCCGGGGCACGCTGCTCGGCGGCCAGTACGGCTTCGTGGTGGCACCCACGTTCGTGAACGGCGCGTTGACGGCGCCGGTCTTCGGGCTGCCGCAGGAGGTGCCGCTGGGCATCGGCGACACGTACTTCCAGCCGTTCGTCCTCGGCTGGCGCACGAAGCGCGCCGACTTCAAAGCCGCCCTCGGCGCCTTCGCCCCGACCGGGCGCTACGCGGCCGGCGCCTCGGACAACCTCGGCAAGGGCATGTGGAGCTACGAGGTGTCGGGCGGCACGACCGTGTTCCTGGACGGCGCGAGAACGTGGAGCCTCGCGACGGCCGCATACTGGGAGGCCCACTCGGCCAAGAGCGTACAGATCGTCGTCGGAGATCGTTCGACGCTGGCGGACGTCACCGTCGGGCAGATCCTCTCGCTCGAGGGCGGGCTGGGGAAGTCCTTTCTGAAGGGCGCGGGCAGCGTCGGTCTCGCGTACTACGCGCAGTGGAAGCTGACCGACGATCACTTCACCAACGCGTCGCCGTTCGACTCGCCGCTCGGCAAGCACAGGGTGTACGCGCTCGGGCCGGACGTGACGCTGCCGATCGCCGTGAAGCAGCGTCTGATCGCGCTCGTGAACGTGCGCTACTTCTGGGAAATGGGGGCCCGGGCCAAGTCCCAGGGGACGCCATTCGTCATCACGGCCGCGTTCCCGGTGCCCAGCCCCAAGATTCGGTGACGAAGGAGAACCGACCCATGGCGCAGACACACCGTGCACGACGCGCCCGCCGCGCGCTGCAGCTCGGCGGGTGCCTCGCGATCGGCCTGCCGGTCGCAGCCTGTCAGGGCCAGCGGAGCCCTGCTCCCCCGGACGAGAACGTCCTGCCGAAGCCCGAACGCCCGTTCCAGGGCCGGATCGGCCAGACCTACAAGGACTCGCAACCCGACGTCATTCCCGTCGTGAAGGCGCCGGCGGGCGCGCCCAACGTCCTCGTGATCGTCATCGACGACGTGGGCTACGGCGCCTGGGGCACCTTCGGCGGGCAGATCCCGACGCCGAACGTGGACAGGCTGGCGAAGATGGGCCTTCGCTACACCCGGTTCCACACGACGGCCCTCTCCGCGCCGACCCGTGCCGCGCTGCTCACCGGGCGCAACCACCACTCGGCGAGCACCGGCGTCATCACGGAGATGGGCACGGGGTACCCGGGGTACACCGGCCAGATTCCGAGGAGCACCGCGCTCGTGTCCGAAACCCTCCGGCAGAACGGGTACAGCACCGTCTGGCTCGGGAAGAACCACAACGTCCCCGACTGGGAGACCACCGTCGCCGGCCCGTTCGACCGGTGGCCGGTCCTGCAGGGGTTCGAGCACTTCTACGGCTTCATCGGCGGCGAGACGAACCAGTGGGCGCCAGGGCTCGTCAGGGACCACGAGCGGGTCGAGATGGTCGTCCCCAGGGGCCGGGAAGGGCGCTACACCCTGAACAACGCGCTCGGCGACGAGGCCGTCAAGATCGTCCGCCAGCAGAAGTCGGTCACGCCCGACCGGCCGCTCTTCCTCTACTTCGCCCCGGGCGCCACGCACGCCCCGCACCACGTCCCGAAGGAGTGGATGGACAGGTTCAAGGGACAGTTCGACCAGGGCTGGGACAAGTACCGCGAGGAGACCTACCAGCGTCAGCTGAAGCTCGGCGTGATCCCGGCCGACACGAAGCTCACGCCGAGGCCCAGGGAGATTCCGCCGTACGATTCCCTGACGCCCGATCAGAAACGCATTGCCGCCCGGCTCATGGAGGCCTTTGCCGGGTCCACCGCGCAGACCGACTACGAGATCGGCCGGGTCCTGGACGCCCTCGAGGAGACCGGACAGCTGAACAACACGCTCGTCTTCTGCCTGATCGGCGACAACGGCTCGTCGCTCGAAGGCGGGCTGCACGGCCACTTCAACGAGCTCGCGGGCGTCGCAGGCATCGAGGAGGACCCCGCCGCGGTGGTCCGGCGCCTGGACGAGATCGGAGGCCCGAAGTCATACAACAACTACCCGGTCGGCTGGGCGTGGGCGATGGACACGCCGTTCCGGTGGGGCAAGCAGGTGGCGTCGCACTTCGGCGGCATCCGCAACCCCCTGGTAATCGTGTGGCCCGATCGCATCAAGGACGCGGGCGGCATTCGCTCGCAGTTCCACCACGTCATCGACGTCGCGCCCACCATCCTGCATGCCGCGGGCATCCCCGAGCCCGCCGAAGTGAACGGCGTCAGGCAGAAGCCGATGGAGGGCGTGAGCATGGTCTACAGCTTCGACAAGGCGGACGCCGAGGGGACCCGCAAGACCCAGTACTTCGAGCTGGTCGGAAACCGGGCGATCTACAAAGACGGGTGGATGGCCTCGGTCCGGCACGGCAGGCTCCCGTGGGTGAGCGGGATCGGTTCGTCCACGAGCTTCGACCAGGACACGTGGGAGTTGTACGATCTGCAGCGGGACTACAGCCAGTCCGACGACGTGGCCGCGAAGTTCCCTGACAAGCTCAAGGAGCTGCAGGGCGCCTTCCTGGTCGAGGCGGCGAAGTACCAGGTGCTTCCCCTCGACGACCGCGTGGCCGAGCGGCTCAACCCTCTCCTCCGTCCGAGCGTGAACGCCGGGCGGACCACGTTCACCTACTACCAGGGCGCGCAGGTCGTCGACAGCTCGGCCCCGCCGACGCAGAACCGGTCCCACACGATCACGGCCCACCTCGACGTCCCGAAGGAAGGTGTCGAGGGCGTCGTCGTAGCGACCGGCGGCGCGGTGTCGGGGTTCTCGCTCTACGTGAAGGACGGTCGCCCGGTCTACGAGTACAACTACTACAGCATGAAGCACACGGCGGTGACCGGGACGGAGGCCCTCAAGCCCGGGCCGAACGTCCTGCGGGTCGAGTTCGCCTACGACGGCGGCGGCCTCGGCAAGGGCGCCACGGTGTCGCTCTTCGTGAACGACAGGAAGATCGGGCAGGGACGATTGGATCCGACGATCTGGGTGGGGAAGTACAGCGCCGACGAAACGTTCGACATCGGCGAGGACTCCAACTCCCCGGTGAGCGACGCCTACGCGGCGCCCTTCCGCTTCACGGGCGCGATCAGGAAGGTGGTGATCGACTCGCACCCCGCGAAGCTGACGACCGCGGACCAGCAGAAGATCCAGCAGGCGGAGCGCGCCGCGGCCGTCGCCAAATGAGGCGGCCGCGCAAAGCGAGGTGACCGATGAAGACGCTGTTTGCCGTGGTCGGAATCGCGGAGATGCTCGTTGGCGCGGCTTTCGTCCTGACGCCGTCGCCGCCGGCGGCGCTGATCTTCGGCACGCCGCTCGACGGCCCGGGGGAGAGGGCCGCGGCCGGCGTCCTGGGGGTTGTGCTGGCGGCGCTCGGCCTGGCCTTCTGGCGGGCGCGCGACGACCACAAATCGCCGGCTGCGGGGGCGTTGATCGCGGCGCTGCTCGTCTACAATACCGGCGTCGCGGTGCTCCTGGCCGCCTCCGCCCTGATCGGCACCCTCTCGGCGCCGGGGCTGTGGCCGGCGGTCGGCTTCCACGCGGGGCTGGCGGCCTGGGGTGTGTGGACGGTGCGCAAGCGCTTCGTCTGAGCCCTCGGGGAGGATCAGCCAGTGACGCCGCCGCCGGACGCGCCCGGTCTCCACGTGCTCCTCAAGCCGATGGGACCGGTGTGCGACATCGCGTGCGACTACTGCTTCTACCTCGAGAAGCGGGCGCTGTTCGCGCGCGGCGAGGACTTCCGCATGACGGAGGACGTCCTCGCCGCCTGCGTGGAGCAGTACGTCGCGTCGCAGCCGACGCCGGTCGTCGAATTCGTCTGGCACGGCGGCGAGCCGACGCTGCGCGGCCTCGACTTCTTCCGGCGCGCGGTGGAGCTGCAGGCGCGGTTCCGCGGCGGGAAGACGATTCGGAACGCCATCCAGACCAACGCCCTCCGGCTGACCGACGAGTGGTGCGCGTTCCTCAAGGCGCACGATTTCTTCGTGGGCGTCAGCCTGGACGGCCCGCGCCAGGTCCACGACGCCTATCGAAAGACGCGCGGAGGGTCGTCGACCTTCGACGGCGTGATGCGGGGCGTGCGCCTGCTCCAGGAGCACGGGGTGGACTTCAACGTGCTCGCCTGCGTGGGCCGGGAGACGGCGCGCCGGCCGCTCGAGGTCTACCGGTTCTTCAGGGACGAGGGGATCCGGTTCATCCAGTTCACGCCGATCGTCGAGCGCGAACCGGACGCGGCGAGCCGCGCCAGAGGGCTCTCGCTCTCGCTCCCGGCCGCGCTGGAGCGGACCGAGACGGCCGCCGTGACGCCGTGGACCGTCGAACCGGAGCGCTACGGTGACTTCCTAATCGCGGTGTACGAGGAGTGGATCCGCAGGGACGTCGGCACCATCTTCGTCATGAACTTCGAGTGGGCGCTGAATGCCTGGATCGGCGAGGGGTCGCCGGTCTGCGTCTTCGCCCGGCAGTGCGGCCGGGCGGTTGCGATCGAGCACGACGGCGGCGTCTACGCGTGCGACCACTACGTGTACCCGGAGTACCAGCTCGGCGACGTGCGCGCGGGCAGCCTCCGCGAAATGGTCGAGCGGTCCGTGGCGTCCGGGTTCGGGCCGCACAAGGAAGCGGCGCTGCCGCGCTGGTGCCGCGAGTGCGACGTGCTCGAGATGTGCTGGGGCGGGTGTCCGAAGCACCGCTTCGCGGCGTCGCCCTACGGCGAGCCGGGGCTCCACTACCTCTGCCCAGGCTACAGGAAGTTCTTCCGCCACGTCCGGAAGTACCTGCGGCCGCTCGCGCAGCTGCTGGAGCACGGCCAGCCGGCCTCGCTCATCATGGAGGCTTTCCAGGGGCCGCTCGTGATCCCGCTCCGTGCTCGAGGCGGTGCGACCGGCTCGCCGGATTCATGAAACGCGGCTCGAAATCTCACGCTTTCAAACGGAGAAGACCATGAGATCTGCACGAACGCCGCTCTTCGTCCTTGCAGCCCTGATGCTCGTCACCGCGCTGCCGTCGTCTCTCGCCGCGTTTCCGCTGGTCCTGCAGAACGGACCGCACTACGGGTACACGGTGAACCCGTTCGACTCGATCTCCGGCACCACACGCTATCAGCAGGTGTATGCGTCGTCGGCCACAACTGGATCGTCGGAAACGCGATCGCGTCCATTGGCGAGGACGGCATCCAGCTGTACATGGACCGGGCCACGCTGTCTGACAATACCGTGGCGTCGAACCAGGTCAGCGGCGCGCTTTCGAACGGGGTGATGCTGACTGCGGGTGCGAACTACAACCGGGTGCTCGGGAACCGCATCGGCCCCGACAACGGGGTGGGCGTCACGGTTGCCGGCGACAACAACAGGATCGTCGGCAACTTCCTGCTCAGGAACGGAACGGCGTACCAGGATCTCGGCACCGGCAATACCTGGCTCAAGAACATTGGGCCTCCGCCACCGCTGTTTCAAGCCGCGTCGACCCCAACAGGACGGGAAGGTCGAGCGGAGCGATCGCATCGATCACGACGGATTCTGGAGCCGGCATCGGTTCACCTCGTTCGATCGGACCGTTGATGGCCGACGGCAGCAGGAGCGCGTCTCCAACGTGGAACGCTCCTCCCTGGCCTTGCGGGGACGCACGCCGGAAGAGGTGCTCGGGCCGGTGACATCGCTGACCGCGAGGCCCCGCCTTTTCGGCCCGACGGCGGAGACCGTGCCCGCCGGCGGCTCGGGGGCGGCGCCGTCCCGGGATTCAGCCCAAGCCGAGCGGCCGGCCGCTCGGTCGGCGAGAGGCAGGTCGCAGCGGCCGAAGCGGCGATGCTTGCCAGTCCACTAACAAATACCGTCGTTCCGTCCCGCCGGCCCACTGAAATCAGTGCAAATCTGGAGCGGAACGGCCCGCTCGCTCGCGCATCGTTCTTGCAGTTGACAATCGGCAGGGCGGTCGTGTCACGGCCCGCTGGTGCGGCGAGCCCACGCGGCGCACGACCCCCGCCGGTTTCGTCGCCGGGTCCGATCAGCCCGGGCCGGGACGAGGTGTGCGCGGTGCGCTCGAGCCCACTCCGTCCCGACAGCAGGTCAGGCGTCCAACAACAGGGGGCCGTATGCTGCGATCACGGAGGGCCGCGCGTGTCTCGTTCGGTGTCGTCGTTGCCATCATCCTGGCGGGCGCGCTCACCACCGTCGGTGCCCAGGTCTCACCGACGACCATCTCCGCGTGCGTGCACCGTGTGAGCGGGATCGTCCGCATCCCGCCGGCCGGGGCCGCGTGCCAGCCCGCCGAGTCCGTTGTCCAGTGGAACATCGTCGGCCCGCTGGGACCGAAGGGAGACCCCGGGGACCCGGGGCCGACCGGGGATGCGAGCGCGACGAAGGGTCTCACGATGGCCGTCTACGGTTCGGTCGACAAGGACGGCGGATGGGTGGACCCGTCGCAGCAGGCCGACTGGTGGTCCGACTACCAGTACATGTATTCCAACGCTTGGCTCTACGTCGTGGAGTTGCTGACCTTCAAGGACTCGACCAAGTGCCCCATGTGCGCGGTCTCGGCGCGTCCGAACTACAACGGGGCGTATTACGAATGGACGCACCAGCAGGTGGCCATCGTCTCGATCGCCTGGAGCAACTACTTCAAGGCCTGGCGCTTCTATGTGTACAGCTCGCAGTTCGACGCCAGCGGCAACCCGGTCCCGTTGAAGCAGGGGTTCGATTTCATCTGCGTACAGAAGTAGGCCGACCTGGAGCACGCCTCGCCGGGCAGGCGGACGGAAGCGAGGGTCCCGGTCAGCCGATCCTATCGGATCCGGCGTTTCGCGCCTGCCCCGGGTGAAGCCGGTCGAAGGCGTCGATCGAGGTTCGTGGAGGTGTCGAACTACCCGTCCAGTTCCCCCGACGGGAACGCGGTCTGACGCCCACGCGGTCTCACGGTTCCGGACCGGCCGATTGAGTTCCCGGCAGGCACGCCGCGCCTCCTGAACCCTGTTCCGCTACTCATCTTTGATCCGGGTGCGCGTCGTGACGTACAGGTCGAACTCTCCGAAACCTCCGGGACGTGCCGAGTGGAAGTAGAGGACCGTGCCGTCGAAGGAGATCGCGGGGCGGAAGTCCAGGACCGTGCTGTTGACGACCGGTCCGAGGTTCACGGGTGTGGACCACGGCTCCCACGTGGTGGCGCGCGTCGAGACCCAGAGGTCGTGGCCGCCGAATTGTCCCGGTCGAGCGGAGCCAAGGAACAACTCCAGTCCGTCCCGCCGGATGGCCGGGTTCGAGTCGCCCGACGAGCTGTTCAGTTCCAGGACGTTGACCGCGGGCGCGAAGGTCCCATCCGGTTGGAGCGTGCTGGCATAGATGTCCTCAGCACCCACGCCTCCCGGCCGGCTCGAACTGAAGTAGAGGGTCACGGTCCCCGTGACATCGTCCTCGAAGTGGGCCGGTCCGCGCTCAGATGCGGAGGAGTTGACCCCGCTGCCCAGGTTCACCGCCGGTTGCCAGCCGAAGTCGTCTCGTTTGTCGGGGCGTCGAGAAACGTAGAGGTCCTGCCCGCCGAAACCAGCCGCGCGGTCACTCGCGAAATAGAGCCAGTGTCCGTCCAACGAAACGGTTGGCGTTGTTTCCCCGCTGCTGGTGTTGATGTCGGGGCCGAGGTTCTGCGGTGTTCCCCAATCATCGTCCACGCTGCCGCGCTGGCAGACCCAGATGTCGTTGTTGCCGTAGCCTCCCGGCCGGTAGGAACTGAAGTACAGGCTCAACCCGTCCCTCGTGATGAAGACGCCGGCCTCGGTGGAACTTGAATTCACGACGGGCCCGAGGTTGGCCGGCGTGGACCACGCCGAGAACCGGGGCGGGTCGTCGGCCGCCGGCGCGGCGACCAGGCCGAGAACCAGCAGCGCCGCCAAGCCTGCGGCAGTGAGGTACCGCGCGAATCTCTTCTCCATGACTCCTCCTTCGGCCACGGGTGGCTTCGCGGAACGACGTGACCTGCGGACCATTCAGCCAGACAACGGCGCGAATAGTCGATGCACTGGAGGTCACATCGATCTCACACCTCAAGACACTGACAGCCGTGGACTTGTACCGGAGGATCACGGTTGGTCGTGCTATAGTGCGCCGCGAGGGCTGCGCCCATGAGCCGGCTTCTGAGGTTCGGCGCCTTCGAGTTCGACCTTGGGTCGCGCGAACTGCACAAGCGCGGAATACGGCTGCACCTGCCGGAGCAGTCGTCGGAGGTCCTCGCGCTGCTCGTCGAACGGCCCGGCGAGGTGGTTTCCCGCGAGCAGATCCGGGCCCGGCTCTGGCCCCGCGGCACCGTCGTCGAGTTCGAGCACAGCGTCAACTCGGCGGTCAGGCGGCTGCGCGACTGCCTCGGCGACTCGGCAACCACACCGCGGTTCATCGAGACGCTGCCCAGGCAAGGTTACCGGTTCATCGCCTCGGTGGAAGCCGGCCAGCGCTCCCCTGCGACGCCGCACTTCCGCATCCTCGACGAGATCGGGCACGGCGGCATGGGCGTGGTCTACAAGGCCGAGGACACGATGCTCGGCCGGGTCGTGGCCCTGAAGTTCCTGCCGGTGGCGCTGGCCGCCCACCTTCCTGCCGTCGAGCGCTTCCGCCGCGAGGCGCGCACGCTGGCGTCGCTCAATCATCCGGGGATCTGCGCGCTGCACGGCGTCGAGGAGCACGAGGGCCGGACCTGCCTGGTCATGGAGTACCTGGAGGGGCAACCGCTGAGCCGGCTGACCGAAGGCGGTGCGCTCCCAGTCAAGCAGGCCCTGCGAATCGCCGTGCAGGCGTCAGACGCGCTCGGCGCTGCCCACGCCCTCGGCATCGTCCATCTCGACGTCACACCTTCGAACGTGTTCGTGAACGGCACGGGGCGGACCAAGGTCCTGGACTTCGGCCTGGCGGACATCGTGCGGCGAGAGGCCACCGGGAACCGCGTTCACGCGGGCGGAACGCTGGCGGCGCCCGCAGCCTGCGCCTCGGATCCCGCGGCGGCGGAGGGGTCGACGGACTACCTGTCGCCCGAACGGGTTCGCGGCGAAGCGGCTGATGCGCGCGCCGACGTGTATTCGCTCGGCGTGGTGCTGTACGAGATGCTCTGTGGACGGCGGCCCTTTCGTGCCGATGGCGCCCGTTCAGTGCTGGAGGCCATCCTCGACGAAGAGCCGCCGGCCCTGCGGACAATCAACCGCCGCGTTCCCAGGCGGGTCGAGCGCGTGGTGCTGCGCTGCCTCAGGAAGCGGCCGGAGGATCGGTATGCCTCGGCGTCGGATCTGCATCGCGAGCTGGCCGCCTGCCTCGCATCCATCGAGAAACAGGCGTGGAGACGCCGCGCGGCGGTCGCCGCCCTCGCTCTGCTGACCGCTGCAGCGGGCGTCGCCGCCATCCGGGCGACGGTCCAGCGCTCGCGAGCTCGTTGGGTTGCGCAAGAAGCGCTGCCGGGTGCCGAGCGCCTGCTTCGAGAGCAGCGCCCGTTCGCGGCCCTCGAGCTGATCCGCAGGGCGGAACGCCTCAGCTCGGCGACGCCCCAACTGGTCCGCCTCAGAGATCGACTGCCGGGCGTGAACGTCTCGATCCGAACGAAGCCGCCGGGGGCTGACGTCTACGTCCTCGACTACATGGACACGGCGGAACGGGACCCGTCGGGCTGGCAGTCGATCGGCCGTGCGCCGGTGGACACCGACCGGCTGCCCGCGGGTGACTACCGGATTCGTGCGGTGAAGGAGGGCTTCGACACGGTCGAGCGGCTGTGCGAGGTGTCCGCAGATGGTGGCACGACGATCGATCTGCAGCTGCACGCCCGCGCGACGACTCCGCCGGAGATGGTGTGGGTCCCCGGCACCGGACCGGGGGGACTCGGGAAGTCGATGTTCCCTGGCTTGCGGCTCGAGATCCAGGGCTTCTGGCTCGACAGGCACGAGGTCACGAACCGGGAGTACAAACGCTTCGTCGATGCAGGCGGCTATCTCAAGAGGGAGTTCTGGACGCAGCTCCTCGGCCAGAGCGGGCAGGAACTCGCGTGGGAACGAGCCATGGCCGGGTTCGTGGACGCCTCCGGCAAAGCGGGACCCGCCACTTGGGAGCTGGGCTCTTACCCGGCAGGCACGGCCGACCACCCGGTCGGTGGCGTCAGCTGGTACGAGGCGGCGGCCTACGCCGAGTTCGCCGGCAAGAGCCTGCCGACCGTGCACCACTGGATGCGTGCGTCTGGCGTCGGCCTCGGGACCTTCTTCCAGGTGCTCGAGTTCAGCAACCTCGGGAAGAAGGGGCCTGCGCCGGTCGAGTCTTACCGGGGGCTGGGGCCCTTCGGGACCTACGACATGGCCGGCAACGTCCGCGAGTGGTGCTGGACGCCGGTTGGAAAGCTCCGCTACATCCTCGGGGGCAGCTGGGTCGATCCGACCTACCAGCTGACGTTCCCCCAGGCGCTGGACCCGTTCTCGCGGAGCCCGAGAAACGGTTTCCGATGTGCCAAGTACACGTCCCCCGTGCAGGGGGAACTCCTCGGGGAAGTTGCATTCGTCCCACGAGACCGAAGGGGAGACCAGCCGGCGGGCGATCAAGCGTACCGCATCTACCTCGGGCTCCACGCTTACGACAAGGATGATCTCCGGGCAGCCGTCGAATCCGCGAACGACGATTCGCCTGACTGGCGCAGGGAGCGGGTCTCGTTCCAGGCCGGCTACGCGGGAGAGCGCATGGTGGCCCACGTGTTCCTGCCCAGAAACGCCGCGCCGCCGTACCAGACCGTCGTGTTCTTCCCAGGTTCCACGGCACTCGTCGCACCCGGTATCGACGCCCCGGGCGTAGTGGCAGATTACGCATGGCGGCTGATCCGGTCCGGCCGGGCCCTGGTGGTCCCGTCCTACAAGGGGATGCTCGAGCGAGGCCCAGGCGCGTACTATCACTGGCTGGGCCAACCCAACCGCTGGAGAGAGATGAATGTCCAGTGGTCCAAGGATCTGCGGCGGACGATCGACTACCTGGAGACCCGCGGGGACATCGACACCGGCAGGCTCGCCTTCGTCGGAGCAAGCCTCGGGGGGGCGGTGGGGCCGTTGCTGATTGCGGTCGAGTCGCGCTTCAAGGCGGCCGTGCTCGTGTCAGGAGGATCGTTCGAGAAGGTCCCGCCCGAGGTCGACGCCTGGAACTTCGCGCCCCGCGTGAGAATCCCGGTGCTCATGCAGAACGGCCGGGACGACTTCCTGTTTTCCGTCGAGGCCAGCCAGCTTCCGCTGTTCCGGGCGCTCGGAACCCCGGAGAAGGACAAGAAGCACATTCTCTACGACGGCGCCCACGGCATCAATGCACGCCTCGACCTCGCCAAAGACATGCTGGACTGGCTGGACCGCTACCTGGGGCCGGTCGCGCCGCGGCGGCCGGGCGGCTGAGTGCCCCCGGGGAGTCCGTCGTTCCCTCCGTGGCCTCCGCTGCGGCCGCATTTGCTGGAAGCGGCGGAAGATCAACGTGAGTACGGTGTTTGCGGGCCAGGATGTCGGCGTCCGGCAGGGCAGCGACCGGATCTGGCAGGGCAACTCCATGGATTGCGATCTGAGGTGCTCTGACGACGAGGGGTGCCGCTTCGAGCCGATCGAGATGCCGGTGTTTTCCTGGGCCTGCGGCCGGTTGCGGGAGCGAGCCCTGCTCCGACGGGCTCAGGGACTTGCCAATCTACGGCTCCGCGGCGCAAGTTGCTGCGAGGTGTGGCGCGAGGAAGGGCAAGAAGAGGGCAAAGCGGTAGCCGGAGCGTCGGGCTTTCGCAAGGCGTCCGCCATGTCCGGTCGAGCACGTCACCATCTCTGCATGTCGATCATCCACTCGCCGCCCTCTCTGACGCGCGCCTCCGGCTGGTTCACGACAGCCTCATTGATCGCGGGCGTGTCAGCCAGTTCCATGGCCGGGCCTGCCAGGAAGTGCTCGACGAGGTGGGCGGTCCCCACGCCGCCAGGTGGTTCGTCGACCGTGCCGGCCTTGTACCCCAGCAGGCCGCCGAAGGAGGCGGTGCCTGGCCGCTCGACGACGACGATGGTCAGGCCGTTCGCCAGGACGCGCGTCTGGGCCTGGCGCTCGATGTTCAGCCTGTCCTGCGCCGTCGCTCCTGCCGGGAACAGCAGCAGGAGCCAGACCACCGCGACTCGTGCGTTCGCTCGCCGGCGCTCGGCGAAGCGCGCCAGGCGTTGCGCCTCGAGCCCGGCGCGCGCCAACGCGGGCGCGTCCGACACGACGGGGGCCAGGCAGGCCTGCGGGCGCTTCCTCACATTCTGGAAGGACGCCGATCCCGACGTGCCCGCGTTCCTTGCGGCCCGTGCGGAGTTCGCAGCCCTCGGCCGCTGACTCTCCGCCTTCCCACCGTTCTCCAACTCACCACGACTCGCCCGGACCGGCGCGCCGACCCCGGCATCCCGCCACCACCACGGTAGACGCCGGAGGCTCGGCACCGACCGTAGGCGAGGGCGCGGCGCGAGAGCGAAGGACGAAGGAAGGGGAATGGAAGGCGCCGGGCCCTCGAACCGTGGCACCGGACGTCCGGCCCGGTCGTCCAACGGTGCAGGGAATCGGTTCGGTTAGCAGGCTCGGGGTACTTCACGTTCATGGAAGACGCAGTGAAGGTGCCGATCAAGGCGGCAGGGGCGGAAACCGGAGGCAAGGTCTTCAAGGCCTGATGACCCGTGGCTCTTCGCAGGAGCGCCAGCATGCTCGCCACGAGATGCCCCCAAGACACCTGCCCATTCAGTCGCGG
>Ga0105090_10000382_pt1 | contig 21400 bp, 23 predicted proteins | sample PPLLak3March2015_FD_79110 | JGI IMG/M metagenome (GOLD analysis project Ga0105090, IMG submission 79110) | Freshwater sediment microbial communities from Prairie Pothole Lake near Jamestown, North Dakota, USA - PPLs Lake P7 Core (1) Depth... | ecosystem: Environmental > Aquatic > Freshwater >... | reverse complement strand
CTGCTGCAGCGACTCGAAGCTGCGATGATTCACCGGGCACCAGCCGCCCTCGTTGGCGAGGCCGGCCGTCAGCGCGATCGCGCCGGCCTGCTGCGGCGGAATCAGGTTGATCACGTCCGCTTTCTGCGGCTCGCCAAAGGTCGGGTGCACCGTCATGTTGGCGACGTCCACGCCCTCGATCGCGCCGCCCTGCGACTCGGGAATCCATTCGATCATGCCGGGGTACAGCGCCTGCCAGCCCTGCTGGAACAGGGCCTGCTTGGAGAACGCCTCCTTGGCGTCGTAGAGCAGGATCTTGGAGCGCGGCTTGGCCTGCTTCAGGTAATGCGCGATCAGGCTGGCGCGCTCGTAGGGGCCGGGCGGGCAGCGGAACGGGTCGCGCGGCGCGCTCATGACCACCACGCCGCCGTCCGGCATGGCCTCGATCTGGCGGCGCAGCAGCGCGGTCTGTTCTCCGGCCTTCCAGGCGTGCGGGATGGTCGCGCTCGCCGCCTCGTCGTAGCCGTCGATCGCGCCCCACTGCAAGTCGATGCCCGGCGCCACCACCAGGCGGTCCCAGGGCAGGGCGGCGCCGTCGGCGAGCGTCACCGTGCGCGCGGCGGGGTCGATCGTCTCGGCCCTTGCATGCACCACGTTCACCCCGTGGTCGGCGCGCAGCGCCTCGTAGCCGTGCGTGAGGAAGTCCATGCCGTACAGCCCGCCCAGCACCGCATTGCTGAACGGGCAGGTGATGAACCGCGTGCTCGGCTCGAGCAGCGTGACCTCGAGTTCCGGCGCCAGGCGCTTGAGGTAGCGGGCGCAACTGGCGCCGCCGAAGCCGCCGCCGATCACCACGACGCGACTCGCCGCCGAACCGGCGCGCGCCAATCCCGGCCAGCCGAGCAGCGACGCCGCGCCGGCTGCGCCCAGTGCCCGTACGAAATGCCTGCGGGTCAGTCCGTTCATGTGCGCGCCTCCGCTCATTTCCGGCTCGCCAGGTAGTCCGCGATCAGCGCGAACTCCTCGTCGGTATAGCCCTTCGCATGCCGCCCCATCACGGTCGAGGCGCGCTTGCCGGAGCGGAATTCCTGCAGCGCGGTGCGAATGAATTCGGCGTCCTTGCCCGAGATGTTCGGGATCGCCCCGGGGCTGCGACCATTGGGACCGTGGCAGCCCGCGCAGGACGCGCTCAGCATGCCGCCCCGGGTCAGTTCCCCGGCGCCGGCGGACGCGGCCGGCAAGGCGCAAAGCAGCATCGGCAACAGCCACATGCGCAGGCTTGTAGAGTTTTTCATCGCGACACTCGCTCTCCCTTCCGGGCCGCGCGCCCGGTGCGGGCGCGGTTTGGTTTGTTCCGGGTGGTACTGTTAGATTAGCAGAGGAAGGAATTTTTTCAGGGCGAGGATTCATGGGTCTGAGTCGCAGACGGTTGCTCGAACGCGGGTTCGCCCTGCTGGCCGCGCTCGGCCTGCCGCTGGCCTGGCGGGAAGCGTTGCGGGCAGAGCCGCCCGCGGCATCGGCCGGGGAAACTGACTGGGCAGCGGATTGGGTTGGGGCGTTCGCGGCCACCGATGCCGACGAGGCCCTGCGGCGCCTGCTCGGCGGCGCCGCGGTCACGCCCTCCGCGGCGGTCAGCCTGACCCTGCCGCTACTGGCCGATAACGGCGCCAGCGTGCCCGTCGCGGTCGCGACCACCTTGGCCGGCGCGCGCTCGATCGCGCTGGTGGTCGACCGCAACCCGCGCCCGCTGGCCGCCTGGTTCGAGCTCGGCGAGGGCCTGCGTCCGGCCATCGCCACCCGCATCAAGCTCGGCGAGACCTCCGCCGTGCGCGCCGTCGTGCAGACCGGCGATGGCTTGTTCGGCGCCGTCGCGGGGGTCACCGTCACCGTCGGCGGCTGTGCCTGAGCGACAGTCGGAGCGGCGGATGAGCGACACGATCAAGGTCCGCATTCAGCGCGAGGGCGACCGGGCCGGGGTCAAGTGCCTGATCGTGCATCCCATGGAAACCGGGCTGCGCAAGGATCCGCTGAGCGGTGCCGTCGTGCCGCGGCATCACATCACCCGCATCACCTTCGCCCGCAACGGCCGCGCGGTCCTGGTCGCGCATTGCAGCACGGCGGTGGCGAAAAACCCGTACTTCGAATTCAGTTTCGACGGCGCCCGGGCCGGCGACCGCTTCGGCGTCGAGTGGGTTGATACGCGGGGGGAGACAGATTCGCTGGAGACGGTGTTGCAGTGAGCTGCCAGGACGCAATAAAACACCCCGGCTTCGCTCCGCTGGGCGACAAAGTCTACCTTGCCCGCTACGGCGCGCCAGGCCTGGCCTGGGTATTGCCCGCCATTGACGGTCTGGACCACTACGGCCTCGGTATGCTCCATGAGCATCAGGTCCTGGCCCGGCTTCTTGAAACTGCGGGAACGGACAGCACCGCCGGGAACCGGCTCCCGTCCCCGCAAGCGTGTCTGTGCGCCAGCACATCGGCGGTGGACATTGAAACGCGGTCGGCGGTGGTTATACTTCTTATCCGCAAACAGAACCGAGCATGTCATGTTCACGCGCTGTCGGTTGATTTCCCGCTCCGTACTGCTGCTCGCCGTCCTTTCCGCCGGCGGCGCCTTCGCCGCTGAGAAACCCCTTTGGGAACTGGGCATCGGCATGACCGGCCTGTCCTTTCCGGACTACCGCGGTTCGGACGAATCCAGCCTTTTCGTCATTCCCTTTCCATACGTCGTCTATCGCGGCACGTTTCTCAAGGCGGACAAGGACGGGGTGCGCGGCGCGTTCTTCGACAGCGACCGCGTCGAGCTCAATGTCAGTGTCGGCGCCTCGGTGCCCGTGGACAGCGACGATAACCGCGCCCGGGAGGGAATGCCCGATCTGCAGCCAACGGTGGAGTTCGGCCCGTCGCTCGACGTCAACCTGTGGCGCACCCAGGACCGCCGTTACGAGCTGGACTTGCGCCTGCCAGCACGCGTCGCTGTTACCGTGATCGGGGGTATGGACAACGTTGGTTGGGTATTTTCACCGCGCCTCGTCCTCGACATCACCGATGTTGCGGGGCTTGCCGGCTGGAATCTGGGTTTGCTCGCCGGGCCCATGTTCGGCTCGGAGCGCAACCATGAATACTTCTATTCGGTTGCGCCGCAATACGCCACCGCCGACCGCCCGGCCTTCGATGCCAAGGCAGGCTATGCCGGCAGCCAGTTCCTGATATCGCTTTCGAAGCGTTACGCGAAATACTGGTTGGGCGCGTTTGCGCGTTGGGACAGCCTCAAGGGCGCCGCTTTCGCCGATAGCCCGCTGGTCAGGACCGAGAACTACTTTGCCGTCGGCATCGGCATCGCCTGGATCTCCCGGGAATCGTCCACACTCGTCGAGGCGGAGGAATGAAGGTGGACCTTGCACCGGCTACCTGCCATCGTAGAGTGCCAGCCTGCGCCTTCCGGAAACTTGTTCGCCAATGGCCAAAGCACTAGCAATTAAGATTCTCGCGCTGCTCGGTGTATTTGCCGCGCTCTGGCTCGGCGATGGCCCAGGTTCCTGGTTGATTGCCGGGCTAATTGCCCTGCTGGCGTTTTCGCTGATTGCCTGGGGCGTGTTCGACGTCAACAGCTCGCTCTGGACGCCCACGCTGTGGCGGGCACCGGGCGTCAATGCCGTTGCGCTCACCTTTGACGATGGGCCGGACCCCGAGTTCACGCCCCGCGTGCTTGAAATCCTGGCGCGAGAGAAAGTGGCCGCCACTTTCTTCGTCGTGGGCGAGCGCGCCTGCGCCAACCAGGACCTCCTGCGCGAAATTGACCGTCAGGGTCACCTGATCGGCAACCACAGCTTCAGCCACGCGTGGAACATAAACTTCGGGCTTCACTCGAGGCTCACGCGCGAGATTACCCGCTGCAACGAAGCCATCGAGACCGCTATCGGCAAGCGCCCGCGGTTCTATCGTGCCCCACACGGCTTCAAGAACCCCGCGCTCGGCGACGTGCTGGCGAAGCTCGCCATGACCTGCGTGGGTTGGCAGGTTCGCGGATTCGATGCCGTGCGCTCGAACGCCAACTCAATCGCCCGCCGCGTGGTGCGCAAGGCCAGGGCAGGCGGGATACTGCTTCTGCATGATGGTTCAGGCCTGCAGGGAACGCAGGACCGCAGCGCCACGCTGAATGCATTGCCCATGATTATCGATGGCCTGCGCGCGCGTGGCTTTGCGTTCAAGCGCGTGGATGAGCTCACCCGGTGAAGCCGCGAGCATTGGGCGACCCCGGGCTCCCTGACGCGAACCGAGAGTTCTACGACACGCTGTGGACGGACGCTCGCCTGGTCGGCCCAGAGTCCTTCAATACCTGGCCGCTCGTGTGCTCTCTCGCACCCCACGCGCAGCGCCGGCTGGAAGTCGGGCCAGGGCTCAGACCGCGGCTGCCGCTCGAGGAGACGCAGTTCGTGGATATGAGCGTGCCAGCTCTTGCAAAGCTTCGGGCGCGTGGCGCGAATACCGTGCTCGGCCTGGTGTCATCACTACCGTTTCCCGATGGCACCTTCGATCTCGTCTGCGCGTTCGACATCATCGAACACGTGGATGACGACGATGACGCGCTCGCGGAGCTGTCGCGCGTCGCTGCGCCGCGCGCGAGGTTGCTGCTTTCGGTACCGCTGCACGCATCGCGTTGGTCGGCCTTCGACAATTTCGTCGGGCATCGGCGTCGTTACCAGCCTGAGCAGCTCCTCGCCAAACTCGCCGGACACGGCTTCTCGGTGAACCAGAGCGCGGTCTACGGAATGCAACCAGCATCTTCACGCCTGCTGGATCTCGGTATCTGGTGTCTTACGCACCGGCGCGAAAAGGCGATGTGGTGGTACAACCATCTGTTCATGCCGATCGGAGTGCGCTTGCAGAGGAAGCTCACGCTCGTTGCCGGCATGATCGACACTGACCGGGTGGACGAGGTCCTGCTGGTCTGCAGCAAAGAAAGCACGCCCTGCAGCGCCCTGACTAACCCGTAATTGACTGCGGCGCCCGGCTGCGCGATGCGGGCTTCAACGGCCCTCGTACGTGCTGCCAAAGCGGTCCTTCAAGCCCTATCCGGCGAAGTTGCGCAAAGAAATCGCCGCTGTAATTGACGCCCAGTGAAGGCACACACCAGTGCTTCATATCGTGACGGTAACCCAGCAGAAGTTCGGCAATTTGCTGACGTAGCGCCATCCGCTGTTGCTGTAATTCCAGGTCCATCGTCTCGAGGTCGTCAACCCATATCATCATGATGGCCGCAAACGGATCCAGCCCGATGGCAAACTCGATGGTCTGCTTCACATCGTCCAGCGTCTCGCCTTTGGTCCCCAGAATGAAGGTGTGGCAGTCGCGCAAACCGGTGTCGACACACAGTTCATGCAACTGACGGATATGCCGCGTGGTAAATCCCTTGTTCAGGCGCTGCAGCACCGCATCGATACCGGAATCCGAACCGATCTCCATGCCCGCGCAGCCGGCAGCCACCGCAAGCTCGGCAAACTCACGGTCAAATCCCAGTGGGTTGGCATAGCAGGTCCATGGAATCGCCCAGCCACGCCTGACCAGCTCGCGACAAACGTTCTTCGCATGGGTTCGCGGCAGATTGAAAACTGAATCGACGATAAAAAAGTGGCTGATATTCGGATGTTGCTCGACCGCCTGGAACATTTCGTCAACGATTTTGGCCGGTTCGCGCACGCGGCCGATGCGTCCCTCGATAAGCGGGTAAGTGCAGTAGTCACAACGCAGCGGGCACCCGCGGGTTGTCTGCACAGACTCGATACCGCAGAGGGCGTAGTAGCGGGGGTCGACCGGGCTGCGATCGGGTGCGGGCAGCCTGTTCAGGTCGAGGAAGGCGGGCCCGCGCGAATTTGCAACCAGGCGTCCGTTACGGTACCAGTGCAGCCCACCGATGAGGGCCAATTCAGCATCCTGTCGCGCCGTTGCTTCAAGCGCGCGCAGCAACGCCGGGAAGGCCTCCTCCCCTTCGCCTGAGATGCCGTAGTCAGCGCCCAGGCGTCCCATCAGCTGGCTCGGCATTACGCTAAAGCCCGCGCCTCCAATGACTATCGGCGCCCGACTCACCGATTTGGCAGCACCAATAAGGGCGGCGTAATAGTCCAGGTTATCGGATATATTCGAGTAATCGGCATTCTGAATGTTGCGCATGCTGAGGGCGATGAGATCGGGCTGAAATTCAGTCAGAGCTCCGCACAAATCACTGATCGGGTCATCGGCAAAACACAGATCGATCAGCTTCTTCTCATGGCCGGCCGGCACGCTACTCATGATATACAGCAAGCCAATCGGGACGACCGCGTCCGGCAGGGTTTCTCTGTTTCCGGATACAAACGCGATTTTCACGACAGCGATTAAGTAAAGTAATGCCTGTCAGCCACGATAGCGGCTGAATATCAGGGATGTGTTGATCCCGCCAAAGGCAAAGTTGTTACTCATCACGTGCTCGACGACCAGGTCACGGCCGTCGCCAACGATGTAATCGAGCAGCCCGCAGCGCTCGTCAACATTCTGGAGGTTGATCGTCGGCGCAAACCAGCCACAATTCATCATCTCGATCGCCAGCCAAGCCTCCAACGATCCGCAGGCTCCGAGGGTGTGGCCCATGTAGCTTTTCATCGAACTGATCGGCATGGTGGCGCCGAAGAGTTCACGGGTAGCCATCGACTCAGCGATATCACCCCGGTCCGTCGCGGTTCCATGTGCACTGACGTAGCCAATACCCTTCGGGGGGAGGCCAGCCGATTCCAGGGCCAACTCCATCGCCCTCTTCATGGTCGCGCTGGATGGCTGGGTCACATGGCAACCGTCTGAATTAGTACCAAAACCGATAATCTCCGCATGTATCCTGGCGCCCCTTGCGAGAGCAAGATCGAGTCTTTCGAGTACCAGCGTGCACGCGCCCTCACCCACCACGAGGCCGTCCCGATCACGATCGAACGGTCGCGGGGTGGACCCCGGCGAGTCATTCATTGTGCTGGTCGCGTATAGCGTGTCGAAAACCGCCGCCTCGGTGGGGCAAAGCTCTTCCGCGCCGCCTGCCAGCATGACGTCCTGATATCCGTTTCGAATCGCTTCGAACGCATAGCCGATGCCCTGGCTGCCGGAGGTGCACGCGCTGGACGTCGTGATCACCCGTCCCTGCAAGCCGAAGAAGACGCCGATGTTGACGGGCGCTGTGTGCGCCATCATGCGCAGGTAACTGGTTGCGCTGACGGTGTCCAGGCTGTGCGACAGCAGCATTTTCGCAAAATCGGTGGCTGCATCGGTACTGCCTGTCGATGATCCATAGGCGACGCCGGTGCGTCCGGATGTCAGGATCGGGTCGTTCAATAGCCCGGCGTCGATAAGCGCTTTCTCTGTTGCCACGGTGGCCATCAGTGAAACGCGGCCCATGCTGCGGGTCCGCTTGCGCGTGAAATGCTCGGGCGGGCTGAAGTCGCGAACAGGTGCGCCCAGCTTGGTGTTCAAGCCCTGGTAGATGTCCCAGGCGTCGATATGACGGACCCCGTTGGTGCGACTTCGCAGGTTGGTGAGGATTTCATCCCAGCTGTTGCCGATGGGCGAAAAGCCGCCGATCCCGGTTACGACGACGCGAATCATCAGTAGAGCCCCCCGTTAACCGAGATCACCTGGCGCGTGACGTAGCTCGCATCTGCGGAGCAAAGAAATGCTACGACTGCTGCGACTTCGCTGGCTTTGCCGGTGCGGCGCAACGGAATCGCCTCTATGATTTTTTCCATCGGCAGACTGCCGGTCAATTCCGTCTCGATCATACCGGGAGCCACGCAATTCACGGTTATCTGGCGTTTCGCCAGCTCTACCGCCAGTGCTTTCGTTGCGCCAATGACCCCCGCTTTCGATGCGCTGTAGTTGACTTGACCGCGATTGCCCATTAAGCCCGACGCTGAGGAAATCGTGATGATCCGGCCCGGCTTGCGCCGCCGAACCATCGGCATCACGACCGGGTGCAGCACATTGAAGAAGCCGTCCAGATTGACATCCATGACCCGGTCCCAGTCAGTCCCCGTCATCATTGGAAACGCTGCGTCACTGGTGATTCCCGCGTTACAGACGACTCCGTAGTAGGCCCCGTGTGCTGCCATGTCTGCTTCGAGCACCTGCCGGGTTTGCTCGCGTTCGCTCTGGTCGAACGAGACCAGGCGGCAACTGCCACGACGCTCTGCGATGTGCCGGGCAGACTCTTCGGCACCCGCCAGGTTGCGCGAGTAGTGCAAAACCACGTGGAAGCCATCGGCGGCAAGACGAACTGCTACGGCCCGCCCGATACCGCCGCTCGCACCCGTCACGAGGATGCTTTCGCGCGATTCAGGTGTGGGTTCCATCTCCCTATGCCAACTCTTTTACGGTCAGGCGCGCCGCTGCGATGGTCTCACTCCCGAGGGATATCGTGCAATCGAAAGCGCCGAGACCCAGCTCGCCTTTTACCAGATTCCTGCTACGCGCCAAGTAAATGGCCGCAGGGTCGAACCGGTCAATGCTGGAGTGGAAGGCCATCGTTCCCAACAGAAAGCCCAACGGCAAGGGCCTCTTTGCCAGGATGGCGCGGGCGCCCGCACTCACCGCGATGCATTGCGCCATGAACTCGATACCGACCCACGACGGCACACCGCGCAACGCACCGTAAAATGGATTTTCCTCGTTCACGGTACAGCTGCAGACGGCCGAGTCAGGCCCTACCTCTACCACTCGGTCGAGGAGGGCCATGGGCGGCTCGTGATAAAGAAACCGGGCGGCGAACATACCGGCGAATCCCGCGAAACTTGCGTCTCGGTCGAGGTCCGGAAAAGCGAGCGAGCACCTGTCAGCCGCCATCCAGGTACCCCTTGATGCGATCCAGCAAGACCCCCGGCGTGCCGAACTGCAGTTCGTGGGTGCGGGCATTCACAGGGACCTGCGTGGTCGATGCTCTGGCGCACAGGACGCCATTCTCATCGTCGATACGGTAGTCCATCACGAGCTGCATGTCCCACTCTCGCAAGGTGGCAGCCACCTTGACAACCTGTTTGAACACCAGCGGCCGCAGGAATTTCGCGTTTGTCTTGACGATTGGCCACCCGATCCCGGAGGCGGCCATGGCGTCGTAGTTGTAGCCGATGCGCTCGAGCAGCGCGCAGCGGGCGACTTCGAGGTACTTGAAGTAGTGCCCGTGCCACACGACCCCTGCCGAGTCGATGTCATGGAAGGGAATCTGCAAGGCGACCACCGCCGTCAGCCGGCTGGGAAACTCGGCCTCATTCATGGTCGCGTGCCCGCGCTCCGGTCCGTTTGGCGCACCCGTCACCCGTTCCAGAAATCAAAGAAATTGAACCATTGTAGCGGCGCCTTCGTCACCTGGGACTCCAGGGCACTGGCGTAGTGCCGCACGTGCTGCTCGATAACACTGTTCCTGCGCTCCCGCGGCAGTTCTATGCGATCCGCAAACAACTCGAGTCCCATATGATAATGATCGTCCGCCCGGTAGCAATAAAACAGGTAGACGGGGCACTCCAACAGGGCGGCAAGCACGTAGGGCCCGATGGGGAAGGGGGCTTCCTCACCCAGGAACGGCGCCCTGCAGACGCGTGAACTTTCCCCTACGGGCACCCGATCACCCGCTATAACGACCCATTCACCCCTTTTTACCCGCTCCTTCAGATCCAGGGCCAGCGCCACATCGAGGTCGGTGACCTGGATTAGGTGCAGGCGCGAAGTGGGCTCGGATTCGGCCATGAGCCCGGCGAACTTTGCCGCATGCTGATCGTAGAGCAGGACATTGATGACCGTCTCGGAATGCCGTGTTGCGATGCCCCGGGAGTATTCCAGGTTGCCGAAGTGGGAGCCGAGGACCAGACAGCCCTGCTTGCCATCGATCAACCGGAACAGCCGCTCCTCCGTGGCTGGCGTCATGGCTGGGGTGGGCGGGGATTTTACCCAGGCCAGGTACTTGTCGAGCAGAAGATCGCCAAAGGTCAGAAAGTGCAGAAAGGTCAGCTTCAACACGGATTGTTTGCCGAAGATTCCGGGATACTGACGCTTCACCCGGGTCAGGTATTCGATCGACGAACGCCTGGCCTCGCCCCGACGCAGATAGAAGTAGGCCATGACCGGGTACAGGACCAACTTGAATACCGCCCGGCCAAAGACGGCATTGATGAATATCATGATCCGCATGCCGCTGCGGGCACCCGCTTCCCTGATCCTGGCCCAGTGCAGCCTCACGCTCTTCGACGTGTCCGCCATTTACGCAGCATCAGGAACGGCAGGCGCGTCAGCATTCCGACGAGCAGACGAGTGTGCATCCAGCTAATGAGCAGGTTGTCGCGAAGATAGCGAAAATGAGATACGCCCATCTCCGGGTAGGCCACGTGCACTGGCACAAACCGCAAACCCATGCCCGCCCATATCGCTCGGACCAGGATTTCGGTGTCAAAATCCATCCGCGATCCGAGCCTGGCGCCCTCGCATAGTTCCAGGGTCTGGTCCAGTGGATAGACGCGGAACCCGCACATTGCATCGCGTATTTCCGTGCTTATGCTCTCCACCCGGCTCAGGGCAAGGGTAATGTAGCGAGCGTAGTATCGAACGGCCGGGATGTCCTGGTCGAAGATCGGCTGACCGCAGACGATATGCCCTGGATAACGCTCCGCTTCTGCTGCCAGGACCGGAATCTCGGCGAGGTCGTGTTGGCCGTCGGCATCGAGCTGCACCGAATGGGTGTAGCCGGCCTCCCGGGCGGCACTGAGCCCGACCCTAACCGCCCGCCCTTTACCCTGGTTGAAATCCAGTCGGATGAGGGTCGCGCCCGGGACGTTGGCTGCGACGGCTGTTTCCAGCCGGGCGAATGAACCGGCGGGGCTGTGGTCATCCACGACAAGCAGCGGCAGATTCTGCTGTGCCAGCTGCGGGAGCATGGTCGTGAACTGATCGACGTGGTCGTAGTGGGGTATCACGATGCAGAGCTTCACCGCAGGCGTTCCGCGAAGTTCATGCGTCCTTGCGAGTGCACTTTTCCCTCGGCCGCATAGCGAAAATGAACCTGGTGATCGGCCGGGTTCTGGAGAGAAAGCTCCAGGACTCGCGGCGGGGTGACCAAATGTTGAAATTTCAGCCTGCTCACGTCACGGGGGTGCCCGGCCAGGCCGAACAAGTGCCCTGCAAGCATGGCTGCCAGATGGAGTTGAACGACGCCCGCCAGGATGGGTTTCCCCGGAAAATGCCCCTGGAACCAGCACAGGTCCGGCGTCACCTCCAGCAGCAAGCGATGCACCCCGGCGTCCTGCAGGTGCGAAAGCACCCGGGGAACTCCGTGGGGCCGCTCCAGCGCTTCGCGCGGCCAGATATGCTCGCCCAGGGGTTGAACAGCCCACGCCGCGCCCCATTGACCGCACTCCGGGACCGCCCGCGAGACCTCGCAACAAAAGCCGTCCATCCCGAGCCGCGCCAGCATGTCGTGCCCGGGAGTACTCAAAACAACCTCCAGGTCCGATCGGGGCGAATTGGGTTGGCAGATCTGAACATCCGAGAAGAAACCCGATCGCTTCAGTTGCTTGGCGATAGATTGAATGGTCATCGCGCCGAAATTACGGGTTCGGTGTCCTGCACACGGGCCCCCAAGAGATCAAACACCCTTACTGCGTTTATACCACCAGCGAAAGAGCAGTTCGCCACCCATCAGTGCGCCGGTCAGAAGATAGGCAATGAGCCCATTGTAGAGGGCCCACGCTTTCAAGGAAATCGCGCCGGTCAAAATCGCCATCGAGCCATTCAGCAGGAAGAAAACCGCCCACACGGCGGTGAGGCGATGCAAGTAGGCTGGTGCATATACACTTAGCCTCATGTTTCTCGCCCGCACGAGGCGGAGCAGGATGGACTCGTTCGCCCGTAGCGACAGCGCGAACAGCAGGCAGAGTGAGAAATTGATTACGGCGGGGTACCACAGCAACAGTTGCTGGCTGCCGCTCAGGGCCGTGATGGCCGCATAGGTCACATAGACAATCAGCACGGGCAGTATGGCGCGCCGCTCCGCCGGCCGCATGACACTGGCCCTGAGAAGCAGCACCAGCGCCAGCATCGTGCCGAAAAAGCCGATCGGCAGGTGCTGGATGCCAACAAAGACGATGAAAGGGTAGAGCGCTAGGAGAACGAAGAATATGGCGCGAAAAACACTGCCCGAACTCATGAAGCCAGGATCGTATCGATAACGTTCTCGATGGTCCGGACCTCCTTGAACTGTTCGGGAGGTATCTTCTTGCCGGTAACTTCCTTCAGGTAGGCCAGCAGGTCGACCGCATCGATGCTGTCGATTTCCAGTTCCTCGTAGAGATTGGCGTCCATGGAAATCAAGGACTCCTCAACCTCGAACCGGTCTACCAGAATGTGCCTGATTTGTTCGAATAATTGTTCTTTTGTCATCTGTGCACTGGACCCGTTCAATTTCCTGCGTACCCGTGCGCCCCTGTCGCAATGATAATCCTGCCATCCGCGAACGTCGAGATCAGATAGCAGAAGCCAGCCGTTCCTGGAACAGGCTGGTGAGCGCCCGGTTGAGCGAGCGCTGCCTCTGACGTTGGCCCAACTCCGGCGGGATCAGGTCATCGAGCGCCAGGGGGGGCAGAACCTCGAACCGGAAATGGGGTTTCCGCAGAGGCGTGTTGTACCAGGCATCGTTTTTGTAGAGCGTCAGCGGTTGGCAGGTAATGATGATGGGCAGGAGCTGGGCATGGGCGCGAACGGCGATGGCGGCAGCCCCTATTTTCAGCTGCAAGGGGCTGCCCGGCGTGGTCCTGGTGCCCTCGGGAAACAGGATCAATATGGCGCCGTCACGCAATCTTGTAGTGCATTTCTCGATTAATTCGGCCCCGCCGTCATTGGGAATGTAGTTGGCTGCGGTAGCTACCCCGCGGGTGAAGGGGTTGCGCCAGATTGCGGACTTGATTACGCAATCGGCATACGGGAACAGCGACATCAGGAATACCGCGTCGATCAGTGTGGGATGATTGGCTATGATGAGGCAGTTTCCGGCGGGGACTGCTTGCCGGCTTCCGGTGATTTCATAGGATAGTACACCCAGGGTCTTCATTAACCAGACAAAGGCGCCGAACGACTTTCCAACGATGCGCCGCGCCGCCGCTTGGCGCCGTATCGGGTCCTGGATAATGATCAAGACCAGGGGAAAGACGAGAAAACCGATAACCAGGCCGCCAAGTCCGAAAACGGAGAAGCTCAACCCCGTTCCGAAAAGTCGCCAAAGCTTATTGATCTTCTGCCTCAAATCCGGTCATCCGCTCGACTGTATTACCCTATACTCAAGAGCAAGAATGGCTTTTACGGCAAATCCAAAGTTACCATGCCTGCAGACCCGGAAGTAGCGCTGCTCGGGAATTCGGACCGGCTGGAGGAAATCGCAACCCTCGAAATTGCGGCAGTTGTCGAATCACGCTCCATCCCGCTGGTGCGACTCATTATCGGCTCCACCGGCGCCAAGAAGCCCGACCGCCCCCAGCAGCGGCGTAATGGTGCGCGCTTGCTCGAGCACTTACTGGCCATTTCCTATCCCGGCAGGGCCGGGGCATGGTATTTGTCGCATCGCGCCTCAGGGGCGCCGTTTCTGGAACGCGGCGACGATTCTGACCCCTGTCTCGACGTCAGCGCAAGTCATGCAGGCCAATGGGCGGCCGCCGCCTTGTCGACGGCCGCCGCTGTCGGCGTGGATATCGAACAGGAGAGACCCGGCAGGGACACGGCCAAACTCGCGGAATTCATGGGCTGGAAACCGCGGGCTGACACATACGCGGATTTCTACCGCCGCTGGACAATGTGGGAGGCGTACACCAAGAGCAGGAAAGGACGCCTGTTCTCGCCCGCAGGGCCGGAATTCGAAGGGCTGTATGCCGCCTCAGCCGGCGGTGGCAATGGAAAGCCAGGTACTTGGCACGGCTTCTACCTGCAGGTCGCCGAGGATGTTCACGCTGCGCTGGTCGTGCGGACCATGAAGCCAGCGGTCACGGCCGTTCACGTGCTGGACGGAAAACAAGCGCGCCCTTGGTGAGGCAGCAACCGCGCCGTATACTCCGAGTCACCTTTCCAGGACAGCGGGCATGCGCTTCTCCATTTCAGGCTACACGGCCACGTCCGCAGCGGGCGTTGGGTTGAGCGAATTGCGCCAGGCGCTGGCCGGGCGGCGCTCGGGCCTCAGGGAGAACGACCTCGAAAACTGCGACCTCGGCACCTGGATCGGCCGCGTAGAGCAGATCAATTCCACCGAGTTGCCCAGCGAGGTCGCGCACCTGGACGGCCGTAACAATCGCCTGGCATGGCTCGCCCTGCAGCAGGACGGGTTGCTGGACGCCCTGGTCCGCTGCGTTGAGAAATTCGGCACTCACCGGATTGGCACGATCATGGGCACGAGCACGTCCAGCATCGGTCGGACCGAAGAGGCTTACCGGCGCCTGGACGAAAGTGGCCGGATGCCTCCGGAGTATCGCCAGCCGGAAGTGCATAATCTGCATTCCCCGAGCATTCTGGTAGCGCAGCTCGCCGGCCTGAGCGGGCCTTCGATGACCATCAGCACGGCGTGTTCGTCCAGTGCCAAGGTTTTCTCTGCTGCGGCGCGCTGGCTGCAGTGCGGATTGGTCGATGCGGTGCTTGTCGGGGGGGCGGACAGCCTCTGCCTGAGCACCCTATACGGATTCAATTCACTGGAACTGGTGTCTTCCGAACCCTGTCGCCCCTTCGACGTCAATCGACGCGGGATCAATATTGGCGAGGCCGCAGGCTACGCCATCATTACGCGGTTCGAAGCGGGCTCGGAAGCAACGCTGGCGCTGATCGGCTACGGTGAGAGCTCGGATGCGTACCACATGTCACACCCTCACCCGGACGGCCTGGGCGCCCTTGCGGCAGTCGACGCAGCCCTCGCGCGCGCCGGCCTGGCCGCTGACGAAGTCGAATACATCAACCTCCATGGGACGGCCAGCAGGGCCAATGACCTCGTGGAGACGCGCGTTCTGGCGAGCCGCTTCGGCGCTGAAACCCGAGCGAGTTCAACCAAGGGGTGGACCGGGCATACACTCGGCGCAGCGGGGATACTGGAGGCGGTGATAACGCTGGACGCCATGCAAACCGGTCTCATTCCGGGAACCCTGAACTGCCTGACCGTCGATCCTGATTTCGAGTTCCCGGTTCAGCTGGAGAATCGGCATGGCCGCGTAAAGTACGCCATGTCCAATTCCTTTGGCTTCGGGGGTAACAACGCCGCCCTGGTATTCGAGGCATTGCGTGATTGAATTCGACATTTGCGGGATCGGTGCCTGGAGCGAGCGTTTTGCCAATGCGGAGGAATTGGTTGCGGGGCTCGAATCCGGCCTGTGGCCGGATTCCGTGAGTCTGCAGCCTGAACTGATCCCGCCCCGGGAACGCCGCAGAGCGCCGCAGTTCGTGAAAATGGCGGTCGAGGTGATGCAGCAGGCGTGCAGGATGGCCGGCATGGAGCCAAACCGTCCCGCGACCGTGTTCGCCTCGCAGATGAGCGATATGGAAACGACGGACAACATCTGCCGTGTGCTCGCAGAGTCCCCGCGGCTGGTTTCACCGACCCGATTCCACAACTCGGTCCACAACGCAGCGGTTGGATACTGGTCGATCGCCACGGCAAGCCACGCGCCGGCCAACGCGATCGCCGCGTTCGAACTGAGTTCGTCAATTGCCCTGCTCGAGGCGGCGGCGCAGCTTGCGGTAGAGCGAACGCCGGTGCTCGTCGTGGTGCAGGACGCCGCCCCGCCTGTCCCGTTCGAATATATTTGTCCCGGCGCCGCCACTTTTGCGGCCGCCTTGCTGATCGCTCCCCCGGGCGCCAGCGCTCGCGCGCTCGTGCGCTGCCGGCTGACCACCTCCCCGACAGAGGCCGACTGGCCGGACCTGCCCCCGCGGTCGCCGGACGGCCTTGCGGGCAACGCCAGCGCGCGGATCCTGCCGCTGCTGGCAGCTGCGCTGACCCCTTTCAGCGGTGAGGTGAACCTGAGTTTCCCCGTCGCGCCACGGCTGTCGCTGCAGCTGAGACTTCAGCGGGAGACTTGCTGATGCCGGCCTGCCCCGCCGGACCCGTAGCCGTGGCGGACGTCGCGATCATCGGTGGCGGGCTGGCCGGGCTCACCCTGGCGTTACAGCTGCGTTCGCTGGATGACTCGCTGGACATCGCCGTCCTCGAACGCAATAACTGGCCGATGCCCGACGCAGCGCATAAAGTGGGCGAGTCGACCGTCGAAATCGGCGCCCACTACCTCGCCGACACGATCGGCGCGGCGAAACTGTTGCAGGACACGCAACTGAGGAAGTTCGGCCTGCGCTTCTTCTTCGGCAGTGGCAACCATGACGACCTGGCGCGGGCGGATGAGCTGGGCGCGAGCCGTCTGCTTGCCGTGCCGGGTTACCAAATCGATCGCGGGCGCCTGGAAAACGACCTGGCCGCGCGCGCCGTGGCGCAGGACGTGCGGCTCCTGCCTGGCGCCGTGGTCCGCAAAGTCGAATTGGCTGAAGGTGGCGGCAAAAACAGGATTTTCTTTGAGCACGGGGGGGGCTCCGCCCAGCTCGAATGCACCTGGGTCGTTGACGCGGCTTCGCGCGCCAGCGTTCTCAAGCGGCAGATGAAACTGAACCGGGAAAGCACGCACCGGGTCAGCGCCGCCTGGTTCCGCCTGGATCATCCCGTGCAGGTGGACGACTGGTCCGGCGACACGAGCTGGAAGGGTCGCTGCCTCGAGTTGAACCGGCGTCATTCCACCAATCACCTGATGGGCAGCGGTTACTGGGTCTGGATCATCCCGCTCAGGGAGGATCGCACGAGCATTGGCATTGTCGCGGATTCGGCGATGCACCCGGCCGGCGACTACAACAGTTTCGACAAGAGTCTGCGCTGGCTCGAGGAAAAGCAGCCTGTGTGCCACGAGCGCCTTCGGCCCCATGCGGGCAGCCTGATGGACTTCCGCATGCTCAGGAACTTTGCCAATGATTGCGGCCAGCTCTGGTCGCCAAAGGGTTGGGCGCTCAGCGGCGAAGCCGGCGTGTTCGCTGATCCATTCTATTCGCCGGGGACGGATTTCATTGCGATCAGCAATACCTTCATCGCTGACTTGATCACCAGGAAAAGGACTCCCGCGCAGCTGCAGTTCGAGTCAATGGTATTCGAGAAGATCTACCGCTCCTTCCTTTCGAGCACGATGAGCCTTTACAGAGACCTTTATCCGGGATTTGGCGATGCCCGCCTGATGGCTCTGAAATCGACCTGGGACTTCGCCTACTACTGGTCTGTCCTGGCACTGCTGTTTTTCCGCGGTTGCATGACCGACCTGCCCACGGTCAAGCGGCTGGAACCCGTATTGACGCGCCTGCAGCAGCTGAACCTGTCGGTTCAAGGCGCCTTCCGGAAGCGTGCCGGTCAGCGCCTGGCAAGTCCGGGCGAGGGGCGGTTTTTCGACCAGTGCCGGATTCCGGTGCTCGTGCGCCTCAACCGCAATCTCGTCGAGCCGCAAGGTTCGGTCGACCGTGAACTGGCCAGCAACGCACAAACGCTCGAAGGCCTCGCGCCCGCACTACTGGAATTACTGGATGGCAAGCAGGCCGGGCGCTCCTATCCAACTGACGAACTGGGCGACCTCAGGCAGCGGCTCGGCTGAGATCCCGGGTTGCCCGGCTGCGGCCGGCCCACGCCAGCAGGAAGCTGGCGGCCGAGCCGATGGCCACCGTAACACCCAGGTTTTTCAGCAGGGGAATTGAAGAGCCACCCAGGATCCCGAATGCCAGGACGGTCGACGCGGAGCACGCGAGCAGCGCGTGCCGTGTGCATCCGCGCTCCGCGGCTGATTCGTCGCGACTGAAAAACAGGGCATAGTCCAGGCCCAGGCCAAACACGAGCAATAGCCCGATCAGGTGGATCACCGTAAGCTTTTCGTGCATCAGGGTAACGCAGGCGATCGTCACGGCAAGCGCCGCAGCGACGGTCAATGCCAACCACAGGATGCGGCGGGGCCGGTGGCGATCCAGCAGCAGTAGGCCGACCATCAGCAGAGCGGCGATGGAAACGGCGCGAATGGTGCCGTTCCTGAACGCCCGTAATAGGCCATCCGAAGATTGGCTGACGTCAACCAATACGGGCCCAGGCGCCCAGCTTGCGACCCGCTTGCCGAGCGCTGCAGGGTCCGGATTGACCAAAAAGGTCAGTGAGACCCAGACCTCATCGACTTGAAACAGGTGCGCGTCGAGCCACGCAGCAAACGGCGTGCCGCGATAGTCTGCCGGCGTCAGCGCTTGCGCCGTTCGCGCCTTCCCGGCGGCGGCCAGAAAGGGATCAAAGGCGCGCTCGTGAAACGGAAGATTTTTTGCCGCCGCGTCCAAACGCCGTTCGAGTTCAAGCTGCTCGGGTATACGGTCCCGTCTCAACTGCTGCAATTCGCGGCTGGGCAGCAGAGCGCTCACCGACTGCCATCCCGCGAGCACGCCGGCGCTCTTCGCCTCGGCAAGCCGGCTTTCGAGCTGCTCGTTCCTGCTCAGCAGTGACTCCAGGTCACTGTCCTGCAGGACCAATTGGTACTGCAGGTCGGCCGCACCGAGCGCCGACCGGAGCTGCTGGTCCTGCAACAAGCGTTCCGCGGGCACCGGGCTGAGGCTGGCCAGGCTGTCTTCCCACAAATCCCCGGATGAAACGACGCTCGCCGCTGCGAGCGAGCCCAGGAGCACGATTATAGCGGGCAAGATGAGTAATTGTGCCCGTCCGGATGCAGCAGGGCTGGCCGGAGGACGCGTGTTTGTCTGCCTGACCAGGTGGGGCAGCCAATAGCGCGTCACCGCGATGGCCGCCACCAGGCCACCGGCCGTGAACAGCCCGAGCTGGGCGAGGCCCTTCGATCCCGCCAGCATGATGGCCACGTACGCCATCAAGGTGCTGAGCGCTCCGATGCGGACGGTCGGCCAGATTCGCTCCATGGCAGTCGCCGGCGGCGCGAGTCGCGCATGGCTGAAGAGGTGCAGCGGATAATCTATGGCGATGCCCAGCAACGTGAAACCGAATGCCAGCGTTATCCCATGCACTTCGTGGAAGGCCAGCGCGACCACGGCCAAGCCAAACAGCGCGCCGACGCCCAGGGGGATTGCGGCCAGCAACACCATGCGCGTCCTGCGATAAGCGACGGCCACCACCAGCATGATCATCAGGGTAGCCGTGATGCTGCGCCAGGTTGCTTCGCTGCGGATGGTGCGCTGAAGTTCGACGCCGAACGCACCGAAACCGGTGAGTTCCAATTGCAACGGGCTGGCCGGCCCGAGCAAGGCGAAGGCACTCTTGATCTTTTCAATGGCTTGAGTCTGCGCGCTGATGTCAGTAGCCGCGCTGCGGGTCTCCGCCATCAACACGGCCTGGCCGTCGGCGCTGAACCACCGGTCGCCGATGTACTCCACCGGGGTTAGCTGTTGCAGGATGTCGAGCACGGAGAGAAACGGGTCCTCCGCGATGAGCTCGATGAGCTGGGGGCCGCCTGCGAACGCCAGGTCCTGCAGCCGGCTCTCCAGGGCCTGGCGCAGGGCGTCTTCGCTGTAGTCCAGGTCGGCCAGGACGAAACGATGATCCACGATTACCGGCGGGATGGACGCTTCTTCATCCGGCGGCAGTCCGTTTTGCACCTGGAGAAATTCCGGATCGGCGGCCAGCGAGTCCTTCAGGCGGTCGCTCGCCATTGCCAGGCCCGCGCTGTCGTCACCCTCGATGCCGATCAGAATGAAGCGGGAGCCGGGTCCGCTCGCCATCTGCTTCAGGAGGATCTTCTGGGTCAGGTCATTCGAGCGGGGCAGGAACAGGCTCAGGTCGAAGCTCAATTGCAGCCGCCAGGCCAGCACGAGCGCGGCAACCGCTATCAAAACAAACCACGGCAGCGAGTGCTTCCAGATTTCTGCGCCAGGTGACCTCATGGCTCGGACGCGGTGTGGATGATTTCGAGATGCTGCCACTCGCCGTTTTGCATGTCGAAGCGGATCTTGTCGATCGTGCCTAGCCCGCCGCAAACGGTGAGCTGATCGAGCTGTTTTGCCAGGCTTTTCGCGGTCGGCGTCAGGCGCAAGCGCCACTTGTCCTCCGTGCCACTCAGTTCATGCTCAAAGGTCTCTTCGAGCACGCTGATGTTGCCCGCCAGCAAGGACTCGATGCTCTGCAGCATCCTGAGGATCGACTTCCGATTTCTCAGAGAGACGCGCTGCGTCCGGCCCGCGCGCACGAGTTCTATTGTATCGCCGTCGACCAGCATGGATTCCTGGAATGGCGACTCGACGACTTTCCGCAACTGCCCGGCCCGCGGGTATTCGAGGTAACCGGTGAACTCCATCGGTTCCTCGAGCAGCGGGTTGTAGCGGGTCTCCCGGAACGCTACCCGCCCGGGTGGCGAGACCCGGGTTCGTTCCAGCACTTCGCTCAGTTCGAGGGCGTGAGCCATGGCGCCCGTGCCAAGCCACGACACCACAGCCAGGGCCGCGAGCTGGGCAGGCTTCAGGAACATCGATCATTCCGCTTGCGGTGCGATTTCGCGAACAACTCGAGCAGCGCGCTTTTCGGCAGTTTGCCGGACTCGGCCCGCGGCAAACGCTCAACCATCAGCAGGGGTCGCGGCAGGAATACAGCGTCGAGCTGCAGGCGCAAGGCATCGAGGATCCTTCGGGCGGTAAACCCGGGCGCCACCACCATGGCCGCAAGCCTCGAGTCCGCCTCACCGGGAAAAAAAACGACCCCGTCCTGCACGCCCTCTATATCGAGCAGGCGGCGGTTGATATCGGCCAAAGAGGCGCGCTTTCCGGCGATGTTCACCATGTCCTGGTGCCTTCCAAGCCAGCGAAACTCGTGAGTGGACAGCTTTTGTATCACGTCCTGCAAATAGACCGCGTCCGGCAAATGCTCGCCCGTGATCCTGGCCTGTCCGTCGATGATGTCGAGTTCGAAAATGTCCGCCAGATCCCACTGCTCCTGGCGGGTGATTGGGCGCGAGGCAAGTATGCCGGACTCGCTGCATCCGAAAACCTCCAGGACGGCAGTGTGCAACGCCTCCTCCAATTCGCCCGCCAACTGGACCGTCAGCGGGGCGGTGGCGCAGAGTATCCGTTCGATGGCCACCCATTCCAGCCCCGAGTCGAGCAGGGCCCGCAGATGCACCGGGGTGGACACCAGCACGCGCGGAGCGGGTAATTCCTCGAGCGCCTCCTTGATTTCCAGCGGATAGAAGGGCGACTTGCCGCAAATCGACACGTTGCTGAATGCGGGCAGCAGTATCGAGGTTTCGAGGCCCCACATGTGCTGTGGAGGCACCGTGGACAGGACGGACGCTGGGAACGGGATTCCCCGCAGCATCATGCGGGCATTGCTCAG
>Ga0105090_10000381_pt1 | contig 21404 bp, 19 predicted proteins | sample PPLLak3March2015_FD_79110 | JGI IMG/M metagenome (GOLD analysis project Ga0105090, IMG submission 79110) | Freshwater sediment microbial communities from Prairie Pothole Lake near Jamestown, North Dakota, USA - PPLs Lake P7 Core (1) Depth... | ecosystem: Environmental > Aquatic > Freshwater >... | reverse complement strand
TTCACTGGCTTTCACCGTCTCCGGACGCGCCTGAAGAATGTAGAGCTTGCCGTCGTGGCCGTCCTTGCCCCATTCGATGTCCATTGGCCGTTTGTAATGCGCCTCAATGATCATTGCGTAACGAGCCAGCTCAGTGACATCAGCATCGGAGATCGAAAACCTGCGCCGCTCGGCTTCCGGCACTTCGATGGTCTGCACAGACTTGCCGGCGGAACGGTTTTCGGTAAAAACCATGCGCAGGGCCTTGGAACCCAGACCACGACGCAGGATGGCGCTTTTGCCTTCCTTCAGGCCGCGCTTGTAGACATAAAACTCGTCCGGATTGACCTGCCCCTGCACCACTGTCTCACCAAGGCCGTAAGCCGAGGTGATGAACACCACCTGATCAAATCCGGATTCAGTGTCCAGCGTAAACATCACGCCGGCGGAACCCTTGTCGCTGCGCACCATGCGCTGCACCGCGGCAGACAATGCAACCTCGTCGTGGGTGAATCCCTTGTGCACACGATAGGAGATGGCGCGGTCGTTGTACAGTGACGCGAACACTTGGCGGATGGCATCCAGCAGATTGTCAAAGCCCTGCACATTCAGATAGGTTTCCTGCTGGCCGGCAAACGAGGCATCGGGCAGATCCTCGGCCGTCGCTGAAGAACGCACGGCAAAAGTAACTTCGGGGCCGGAGTCCTTGACCAGTTGCTGATAGGCGGTTTCGAGGGCTTTCCGGAACTCAGTGCTGAAAGTCTGGCCGACGATCCAGCCGCGGATTTCGCGACCGGCCGCAGTCAGTGCATTGACGTCGTCGGTATCCAGCCCGGAAAGACGGGCAGATATTTTTTCAGCCAGTCCGTTTTGCGCCAAAAACAGGCGATAAGCGTCGGAGGTCGTGGCAAAACCGCCAGGAACCCGCACACCGGCACTGGCCAATTGGCTGATCATTTCACCGAGCGAAGCGTTCTTGCCACCGACACGCCCCACGTCATCCATACGCAGCGCGCCGAGTTCAACCACCAGTTCCTTGCCGCTCATGCCGATTCCCTTGAATATTAGCCGCTTGATTGTAAGCCGCGTCAAAAGGAGATATTTTACCGAATCCCCACACCGGTTCCGAGCATGAACACCTCCCGCACTGCTTTTTTTGTTTCCGATCGCACCGGCATCACCGCAGAAATGCTCGGCCACAGTCTGCTGACCCAATTTGACGGCGTCCGCCTCAAGGAAATCACGGTGCCATTCGTCGATTCCGCCGACAAAGCCCGGGCCTTTGTCAAACAAATCAACGACACCGGTGCCAGGGATGGTGTCCGGCCGATCGTCATCAGCACACTGGTCAGCACCGAGATCGCCGGCATCGTGGCCACGGCAGAGGCCTTGTTCCTTGATTCTTTTGAGATTTTTATCGCACCGCTGGAACGGGAGCTGGGTGTCAAGGCTTCGCATGCCGTCGGCCGTTCTCACAGTACTGATGATTTCGTGAACTACCACCACCGGATCGAGGCCGTGAACTATGCGCTGTCTCACGATGACGGCGTATCCAAACGCGAACTGACCGAGGCCGACATCATCCTGGTCGGCGTTTCACGCTGCGGCAAAACGCCAACCTGCCTCTATCTGGCCATGCAATTCGGCATCCGCGCCGCCAACTATCCGCTGATTCCGGAAGATTTCAGCACCATGCAGCTACCGGCTCAGATCAAAACGCTGCGTGGCCGGCTCTATGGGCTGACCATCCGCCCCGCCCGCCTGCAGCAGATCCGCAACGAACGCCGGCCCGGCAGCAAATACGCCACACTGACCAACTGCGAATTTGAGGTGCGCGAAGCCGAGGCGCTGATGCGCCAGGAAGGGATCCCCTATCTGGACGCCACCAGCAAATCAGTCGAGGAACTGGCAACCACCATCCTGCAGGAAGCCAAGCTGGAGCGGCGGATTTACTAACTCAGGCTTTCTAAAAAATGTGCCCGCCTCGTCAGGGGCTTGGTTTTGTCATTATTTGTGCAGTTTCAACAACGCGACTGCCGCACGCGTTCGAACAGGCACACTGCCGCGGCGGCACCAACATTCAGCGATTCCGCAGAACCCGGCATCGGGATATGCACGGTTTCATGTGCCAGAGCAGCAAGCGCGGGTGACAGCCCCCCACCCTCATTGCCAAACAGCAGCGCCACATCCCCGGTCAGATCGGCTTTAAACACCGGTTTGCCCTGCCCCATGCCGGTGGCAATAATGCGTCCGGCATAATTGCGGGCCAGAGCCGCCAGATCCACACCTTCGATCACACGCAGCGCAAAATGCGCCCCCATGCCGGCACGCAGCACCCGCGGTGACCAGGCATGCACCGAATGCCGCGACAGGCAAACGGTCGCAATGCCAGCCGCTGCTGCGGAACGCAGGATGGAACCGACATTGCCCGGATCCTGAATGTCTTCCAGCCACACACTGGCGCCCTGCAGCTGCTGCGGTGTTGCAAGGCGCGGCGTCGGCACCACAGCGATGATGCCGGTGGGTGTTGCCACCGAAGACAACTGGCGGAACAAGGCGTCCGTCAGCAACAGCGCCTTGTCGGCCTTCAGCCTGGTCAGCAGCTGCGTGACTTCAACGTTCTCCGCGCCGTCGTGGCCCAGCACAATCTCGTCGGGCAAGCCCACATGCTCTGCATAAGCAGCAACCAGGTGTATGCCGTCCAGCAGAGACAGTCCTGCATCACGGCGCTCGCGCGAGGAATGCGCCAGCTTCAGCAGTGCACGAAAACGCGGATTGTCGGCAGAGGTGATGGTTTTCATCAGTGTGTTTCTATAACGCACATGTACGGAATCCGGCAAACACATCACGCCGGTCCGGCATGTAGTAATTGCGCCAGGTATTACGGATCAGTCCGGCACTGGTGGCATGGCAGCCGCCACGCAGCACCTTGTGGTCGCCGAACCAGGGTTCGGAATATTCGGCATAAGGATCACGCACAAAACCCGGGTACGGCTGAAACCAGTCGGCCGTCCACTCCCAGACATTGCCGATCATCTGGCGCAGGCCCCAGGCACTGTCGCCAGCAGCACAGGCACCGACTGACACACAACGCCCCGCTGCTCCGTAAAGATTGGCGGTTTCTGTCGAGGGCGCGGCATCACCCCAGGGATAATGACGTTTGATGCCCGGCATGCCGGGCACGGTAGCAGCGGCAAATTCCCATTCCGCCTCGGTGGGCAGGCGCCGTCCTGCCCAGCGACACCAGGCGGCGGCTTCATGCCAGTTGACGTGGATCACCGGCTCGTCGTCCGGCAAAATTTCTTCACGATCAAAATAACGTCGCCACCAGCCCCCCCCCTCTCGCCGCCAGTACAAAGGCGCCGTCACGTTCCCGCCGCTACGCCATGCCCAGCCCTCGGCATCCCACCAGCGTTGTTCGCGGTAACCGCCGGCATCGACAAATTCGGCGAACTGCGAATTGGTCACCGGCGCACGTGCCATGCGAAACGGTTTTACATCTACCGCATGCGACCATTTTTCGTTATCGAAGACAAAACAGCCGTTATCTACCGCACCCAGATTAAAAAGTCCGCCGGAAATCTCCACATCACCCGAACAGGAACCGCCACCAATGGTACGCGTCGGCTCCGCGGGTTTGGGATAAGCCAGCGTCTGCCGCGTATAAGTCAGCGCCTCGGCATGCATCTCTTCATGCAAGGCACTGAGTTGCGCGAAATACTGCAGGTGCGGATCCCCGGCGTCGCGTTTCAGGCGATCGTCCACGGCGGCTCGGACATCAACCAGATAGCGCAATGTATCGGAGACATCAGGCAGTTGCAGGTCCCAGCGCAGATGATGCGCCACTTTTGTAGAATCATAGAACGTGTCCGCCTGCGGCATGAGGCTTGCAGAAACTGTGCCGTCCTGCTTTCGGCGCAGACACCAGAATTCCTGGAACCAGCCAAGATGACCAACTTCCCACAATGGCGGGTTGACAATGGACAGCTTCGGACCCAGCCACTGCTCGCCCGCCAGTCCGTCAACAAGCTCAAGGGTGCGCTTTCGCGCGGCATCGAGCATGAGACTCAGTGCAAGGAGGGCATCTTGTTCAATAACATTCATCAGGCTGGCAGGTTTGTTATATTGGCTCCGAAGTGTATCCGGATAATCCTGCCGATGAAAATTGCGCTGATCACCCCCGCCGCCGCTAATTCGCGTTACGGCAACCGCAACACCGCTGTACGCTGGGCGCAGCTGCTGCGCGAACTGGGACACCAGGTTGGCGTGCAGCAGCACTGGAATGGCCGCAGTGCCGACGTGCTGCTGGCCCTGCATGCACGGCGCAGCCACGACTCGATTGTGCGTTTTGCCGAACGTTATCCGGAACGTCCGCTGCTGCTTGCGCTGACTGGCACCGACCTCTACCGCGATATCCATACCGATGCCAATGCCCAGGAATCGCTCGAACTGGCGACACGCATGGTGGTATTGCAGGACATGGGACTGAGAGAACTGCCCCCCCGCCTCCGCCGCAAGACACAGGTGATTTACCAGTCCTGCGAAACAATCCTCCGCCAGCCCCCGCTCAAGTCCTGCTTTGAAATTGTCATCAGCGGGCACCTGCGGGAGGAAAAAGATCCGTTTTGCGGCGCGGCTGCAATGAAATATCTGCCCGCTGGCAGCCGCATCCGCCTCACGCATATTGGTGGTGCGCGCGATCCGGCACTGGCTGCCGAAGCCCGGCGATGGATGAAACGTGAACCGCGTTATGTCTGGCTGGGCGAACTGGCGCGACCGCATGCGCTCGCCACGCTGGCCCGCGCCCGCGCGATGCTGCTCAGTTCAAGGATGGAAGGGGGAGCCAATGTCATCAGCGAAGCATTGACTGCACGGGTGCCGGTGATTGCCTCGAAGATTTCCGGCAATGTCGGCATGCTCGGTCGCGGTTATCGCGGTTATTACCCGGTCAGCGATGCGCGTGCGCTGGCGAAACTGCTGCACAGAATCGAAACCAATGCGGAATTTCTCACAGCACTGCGTACTCAGTGCGCCGGACGCCGCAAACTGATCAGTGTCGCGCAGGAAAAGCGCGGGCTGAAGATGTTGCTGGCCTGGCCTGAACAAGATATATCGTAAGTTATTGATTTTATTAATTATTTTATAAGTGCGCGCACCGGGGCAAAACTGCGTCTATGGGCCGGCGTCGGACCCAGGCGCTGCAGGGCCGCCATATGCAGTGCCGTGCCGTATCCCTTGTGCCGGTCAAAACCGTAATCGGGATAGACCGCATGTAATTCCAGCATCAGGGCATCACGTGCCACCTTGGCCAGTATCGATGCAGCCGAAATTGCCGGCACCGTAGCATCACCCTGAACGATGGCGCGCGCCGGCATTGCGACCTTGGGCACATGAAGGCCATCGACCAGGATGGATGCAGGCTGCGGTGTCAGTGCCAGCACCGCGCGACGCATCGCCAGCAGACTCGCCTGCAAAATGTTGATTTCATCGATTTCCTCGACGCTGGCGCTGGCCACAGCCCAGGCGACGGCATGCAGCTTGATTTCCTCAAACAGCAGATCGCGCCGTTTTGCCGTGAGTTTTTTGGAGTCCCCCAGACCCTTGATTCGCGGCGGATCGTCGAGAATCACAGCGGCGGCAAATACCGGTCCGGCCAGCGGCCCACGCCCTGCTTCATCGACGCCGCAGATTACCGTGTTCATCGGTTACCGTCGGACAAGTAAGGCATTATCGTCTCGGCCGCGCGCTCAGCGGCATCATGCCGCAATTCAACGGCCATTTGCGCAAAACGCTGCTCGATTGCCTTGCGTTTATCGTTATCCCGCAGCAGGTCGATGACCGCCGCCGACAATGTTTCCGGTGTAGCTGAATCCTGCAGCAGTTCCGGTACGACGAATTCGCCGGCAAGAATGTTGGGCAATCCCACCCAGGGCTGGTAACGCAGGCTGTTCATGATCCACCAGCTCAATCGCGGCATGCGATAGGTGATCACCATCGCCCGCTGCAACAAGGCTGCCTCCAGCGTCGCTGTTCCCGAGGCGACCAGCACCACGTCAGCCGCGGCCATCGCGTCATGGGCGTGGCCGAACAGCAGCTTGATTTCCAGTTCGCCGCTCTGGCGGCGGTACAAGGCGGCCTCGAACAATTCCCGAGTCTGACGGTTGACCAGAGGCACCAACAGGCACACGCCATCGATTTCCGCCGCAATTTTTTCCGCTGCAGCAACATAAACGTCGGCGTGATTTTCAAGTTCGCTGACACGGCTGCCCGGCAATAGCGCGACCACCGGAGCCGACACCGGAATCCGCAACCCTGCCCGAGCCTCGGCTCGCGACGGCGCTCCGGCCAGCATGTCGGCCAGCGGATGCCCGACGTAACTCACCGGCACGCCGGCTTTTTCGTAGATTTCCGCTTCGAACGGAAACACCGTCAGCATCCTCGACACAGCTCTGCGGATCTTGCGGATGCGCCCTCTACGCCATGCCCAGATCGAAGGACTGACGTAATGTACCGTGGGTATGCCTGCGGACTTGAGATCCACTTCAAGATCCAGATTGAAATCCGGTGCATCGATGCCGATAAAAATCGCAGGACGCTCACGGAGAAAATATTTTTTCAGTTCACGCCGGATACCGATGATTTCGCGGTAATGCCGCAGCACTTCGACATAACCGCGCACCGCGAGTTTTTCCAGGGGAAACAGTGATTGCACACCAGCCGCCATCATCTGCGGACCACCGATGCCGACGAACCGTGCGCCGGGAATGCGTTTGCGTAGTGCCTGCACCAGTGCCCCGCCCAGAAGGTCGCCCGAAGGTTCACCCGCAACAATGCCGACCAGCGGACCTGCCGGTTTTTTCTCTGGCGGCACGGCGGTCAGCGGATGACGCCGCGGCCTGGCGTTGCCAGGAACGCAGCCAGAGGCTGTAATGCCGGCTCCGCGGCGGCTTCGGTCGCGATCTGCGCGACGGCCGCATCAAAGGACAATCCGGATTTATAGAGTGTCTTGTATGCACGTTTGATCGCTGATATGGCGTCCGCAGCGTAGCCGCGACGCTTGAGACCTTCGGCATTGATGCCATGCGGTTCTGCTCTATTGCCCGAGGCCATCACGTACGGCGGCAGGTCCTGCAGCAGTATCGTGCCCATCGCAGTGATGCTGTGGGCGCCGATGCGGCAGAACTGGTGCACCACCGTGAATCCGCCAAGGATTGCGTGATCGCCGACATGAACATGCCCGGCGAGCTGTGCATTATTGGCAAAAATAGTCTGGTTACCGACCTGGCAGTCATGCGCCAGATGTACATAGGCCATGATCCAGTTGTAGTTGCCGACCCGGGTGACGCCCGCATCCTGAGCGGTGCCGCGATTCAGGGTGCAGAACTCGCGAATGGTGTTGTCGTCGCCGATTTCCAGCCTTGTCGGCTCACCGGCGTATTTTTTATCCTGCGGCTCCTCACCGATGGAGCAGAACTGGAAAATCCTGTTGCGGGCGCCGATACGGGTATGTTCTCCGATCACGACATGAGGGCCGATACGCGTACCGGCACCGATTTCGACATCGGCCCCAATGACGGAATGCGGCCCAACCGTGACATCTGCTGCCAGCAGCGCCCGCGGATCAACAACGGCAGTCGGATGAATAAAAGCGGCCACGGCCAGCCTCAGGCCGCTTCGCCCGGAAGGTCACGTACGGTGCACATCAATTCAGCCTCGGCCGCCACCGCGTCGCCGACTCGGGCCTCGGCGGAAAATTTCCAGATACCGCGCACATGCCGTGTCAGGGTGACATGCAGATGGAGCGAATCTCCTGCAGTGACCGGCCGCTTGAAGCGTGCATTGTCGATGCCGACAAAATAATAAATCGACTGGTCATCCGCCTTGGCGCCCATGGTGACGAACGACAAAATCGCCGCCGCCTGCGCCATCGCCTCGATGATCAGCACTCCCGGCATCACCGGGTGGTGCGGGAAGTGTCCGTTGAAAAAGGGCTCGTTGATGGTGACGTTCTTCAACGCAACCAGGTTTTTTCCCGGCTCGTAAGACAACACCCTGTCGATCAGCAGGAACGGGTAACGATGCGGCAGATAACGCAGGACTTCAGTGATGTCCATGCTGTTCATGATTTTCCTTTTTTACCCTGCTTCAGTTCCTGTTCCATTGCACGAACCCTTGATGTCAGCTCCGCGAGATTGCGCAGGCTGGCAGCGTTGCGGCGCCAGTCACGGTTGTTTTCAAAGGGATAGGCTCCGGTATAGGTTCCTGCTTCAGTGATGGATTTCGTCACCAGTGTATGCGCAGAAATTTCCACGTTGTCGGCGATGGTCAGATGGCCGGCGATGCCGGATGCACCACCGATCCGGCACAGACGTCCGATGCGCGAACTGCCGGCGATGCCGGCGCAGGCGGCAATGGCAGTGTGCGCGCCGATGCGTACGTTGTGTCCCACCTGAATCTGGTTGTCGAGTTTTACGCCGTCCTCAATGACCGTGTCGTCTATGGCGCCGCGGTCAATGGTGGTATTGGCACCGATTTCGACATCGTCGCCGATCACGACGCGTCCGATCTGAGGCACTTTGAGCCAGCGTCCTTCGTCCATTACGATCCCGAATCCGTCGGCGCCGATGACAGCACCGGCATGAATGATGGCCCGTTTGCCAAGCTGGCAACCATGATAAACCGTGACATTCGGGTAGAGCATGCTGTCTTCACCGACCTTGACCCCGGCACCGAGGCAGGTACCGGCACCGATACTGCAGCCGTTACCGATGGTTACCCCCGCGTCAATCACAGCACCGGGGCCGATATACACGCCCGCACCCAAAATCGCTTGCGGATGAACACTCGCAGCAGGGTGGATTCCCGCAGCATTTGCCGGAACTGGATTGAACAATGCCGACACGCGGGCAAAATAGGCGTAGGGATTTCCTGCAAGGATGCGCGGCATATCCAGCGGTTCGCGCAACTGCGCCCCCACGATGACTGCGCCGGCGCGGGTCGTTTTTAACTGTCCGATGTAACGCTCATTCGCAAGAAATGCGATGTTATCCGGGGTCGCTTTTTCCAGTGTGGCCACCTGCCTGACGGTGATGCCGGCGTCGCCGATCAATTCACCACCAAGGTGGCGGACGATCTCCCCAAGGCTCATTGGCAGTGGCAGTTTATTCTCCATCGGGCGCTAAAAAGAGTGTCTGGAAAACAGCACCACGGAGCCAAGCCGCACACCGCTATTTGCCTTCGGCCAGAGCCTTCAGCACCTTTTCGGTGATATCGATCTTGGGATTACGATACACCGCTTCCTGTAAAATGATGTCATATTTTTCAGCCTCTGCGATCTGCCTGATAGCGCGATTGGCCCTCTCGAATAAGGCGCCCAGTTCCTGGTTGCGGCGCAGATTCAGGTCTTCGCGGTATTCGCGCTGCATGCGCTGGAAATCCAGGCTCAATCGCCCCAACTCCTGCTCCTTGGTGCGCCGCTCGGCTTCGCCCAGGGTCAGCGCTTCCTTTTCCAACTGCCCCTGCATGGTCTTGATCTGCGCTTCCCGTCGCTGCAATTCCTGCGCTCGCGGCGCAAATTCCTTTTCGAGCTGTTTGCTGGCCCGCTCCGCAGGTGCACTTTCCTTGTTGATACGCTCTGCGTCAATAAATCCGATTTTCAGCTCGGCCGCAAAAGCTGAGGCGCTGCCACATGCCAGGGCCAGCATCGCCAATACACCAAAAAATTTATTCAACTTGCTCTCCTTGAATCTCCATGTAGTGCGGTGAGCGGGTTCATCCCTGTAAGTCAATCTCATCAAAACGCACCGCCAAACGTAAACTGAAACGCCTGCTTCTTGTCTGTGGAATCCGCGTTAAGCGGAGCCGCCACGCTGATTTTCAAAGGGCCGAACGGCGAAGACCAGAACACCCCCAGGCCGGTGGAATACCGGAAAGCATCTGCATCGTACTTGTTGTCAGCAATCATGCCCGCATCAAAAAACGCACTCAACCGGACTGACCGGTCGTTCTGCAACCCCGGGAAAGGAAACAGGAATTCCACGTTCCCCAGCAACCGGTGGCTGCCGCCCCTCGCATCACCATTGCTATCCTTGGGGCCGATACTGGCCGCCCGATAACCACGGACGGAGTTTACACCGCCCGCGTAAAAATTCTTGAAAAACGGTAACGGCAAGTCGTTGAATCCCTTACCGTAGCCGATCTCGCCGTTGAGCATCAGGGTGTAATCGCGGCTCAGCGCGAAATAACGCTGGTACTGGTAGCTGGTCTTCAGGTATTCGAGCGAACCGCCTGGCAGCCCGACCTCTCCAAAAGCGCGCTGATAGGTGCCTTGGGTCGGATAAATCAGGCTGTCACGCCCGTCGCGCACCCAGCCCATGGTGCCGAGAATGGCATCATTTTCATTGCCGAAAGTCCGCACATAGTCCGTATAAATCAAGGGGCTGTCGGGAAAAGTGGTGATGTCGGTGTTTTCGTAGGCAAGCCCATAGGTGATTGTGTCCTGTTCCGTGACCGGAACGCCGAATCGGATGCCTGCGCCACGCGTCTTCGTAATATAACGCCCGGTGTTGGCCTCGGTGCCGTCGATTTCCCGCGAATATATGTCAAACCCCTGGCTGACGCCGTCCACCGTAAAGTACGGATTGGTGTACGAAAACGCATAGGTCGTGTTGACCTTGCTTGTATTCACCTGAATCGCAACATATTTGCCTGAGCCGAAAATGTTCTGCTGGGCGATGGAGCCTGACAGCGTGATCCCTTCGCCACTGCCGAATCCGGCGCCAAGCAAAATGTTGCCCGTCGGCTTCTCTACTACCGACAAATTGACGTCGACCTGGTCCGTGGTGCCGGTTACCGAAGGTGTCTCCACATTGACTTCGGAGAAATAACCCAGCCTGTCGACGCGACTGCGTGAAAGATTGATCTTTTCCCCGGAATACCAGCCGCCTTCTAGCTGCCGCATTTCGCGACGGATTACCTCATCCCGCGTGCGGTTGTTGCCCTGGACATTGATACGGCGCACATACACGCGCCGGCCCGGGTCGATGAAAAACGTGAATGTGGCCTCGTTTTTGGTCTTGTCGAGTTCGGGAGCTGCGTTCACATTGGCGAAGGCATAACCGTCGTTGCCCAGACGTTCGCTGATGTTTTTTGTGGACTCGGAAATCCGCGCCCGCGAAAACACGTCGCCGGGCTTCACTGTTATAAGTTTGAGTATTTCCTCTTCAGGCAGCAGCAATTCACCAGCCACCTTGACCCCGGACACCGTGTACTTGGGGCCTTCCGTCAAACTGATACTGATAAAAATTTCTTTCTTGTCAGGCGAGATTGTCACCTGCGTCGAATTAATGTTGAATTCCAGATAGCCCCGGTCGAGATAATGGGACCTGAGAACTTCAAGGTCGGCGGAAAGTTTCTGCCTGGAATACTGATCATGCTTGCTCCACCAGGTCATCCAGCCCGGCGTGCGCAATGTGAACAGATCGATCAGGTCTTTCTCACGGAATACCTTGGCACCGATAATATTGATCTGCTGGATTTTGGCCACCTCGCCTTCATCAACATTGAAATTGATGCCGACCCGGTTTCTCTCCAGCGGTGTCACCGTCGTTGTCACAGTGACGGCATAACGCCCGCGGCTGAGATACTGCCGCTTCAACTCCTGCTCGGCGCGATCCAGTTGGGAGCGATCGAAAATCCGCCCCTCGCCCAGACCAAGCTGGCGCAGACTTTTGATCAACTGGTCCTTCTCGAATTCCTTGGTGCCGATAAAGTCGACCTGCGCAATCGACGGCCGCTCCTGTACCGCCACCACCAATACGCCACCGTCGGCTTCGATCGACACGTCCTTGAAAAAACCGGTACCGAACAGGGCCCTGATCGCCTGGCCGGCCTTCTCGTCAGTCATGGTGTCGCCGACCTTGACCGGCAGGTAACTGAATACGGTTCCTGCCTCAATCCTCTGTATGCCCTCTACACGGATATCCTTGACCACAAATGGTTCGATTGCCATCGCCGGCACACAAAAAAACACCAGCACAGCACACAACCCACGTAAAAATGCCATATTTATTAGCTGCCGATCAGGCGATTGATGTCGTTGTAGAGTGCGAAAGCCATCAGCGCAAACAACACGGTCACTCCAACATGTTGTCCGGCCTCCATGACCTTTTCGGGAACCGGTTTCCCGGTGAGAATCTCTATCGAATAATACATCAAGTGCCCCCCGTCCAATAATGGCACGGGCAGCAGATTCAGCACACCGAGGCTGATGCTGATCAGCCCCAGAAACAGCAGGTAGGATATCCAGCCGTTCTGCGCTGACTGGCCGGCATAATCAGCGATTGTGATCGGGCCACTCAGGTTTTTCAGGGAAATATCACCCACCACCATTTTACCGAGCATGCGCAGGCTGAAAAGCGCGGTCTCCCAGGTCTTGACCACGGCTTTGCCCAAACTCTCGAGCGGGCCGTAACTTACGTTGGCGAGCATGCCCTGCATGGCCGCCGGATCCATCTTCGGCGACGCACCGATGCGACCGAACCGGACGCCGCGTTCGTCGATGGTATCGGGAGTTACGGCCAATGGCATTTCAACTTCGCTCCGTTGCACCCGCAGCTGTATGGCCTGTCCTGGTGCGGCACGCACCTTTTTGACCAGCCCATCCCAGTTTTCGACAGGCTGGCCGTCGACACTGAGCACGCGATCTCCGGTACGCAGTCCGGCGCGGGTCGCAGCACCATTGCCGGTCAAGTCACCGATGACCGCCGGCAATATCAGCCTTTCCCTGGACAGGCCCAGAGCGGCCAGCACGTCTTTTTCGAGGTCTTCCGGCGCCAGATCGTCAAAACGCAATTCCCTGTTGATCACAGCACCGTCCGCGGTTTTCACTTCAATGTTGACCGGCGCCTTGTCGAGGGCACGCTGCAGCACGATCCAGCGGAAATCCTGCCAAGTCTGCACCCTGGTGCCAGCCACCACCCGCACCGTATCTCCGGCAACAAAACCGGCGCGAGCCGCCGTGCTGCCGGCGGGCGGCTCGCCAACCACCGGAACCAGGCCGGGTATGCCGTGCAAAAACAAAATCCAGTACAACACGATCGCCGCGAGAAAATTGGCAACCGGACCCGCCAGCACGATGGCAAACCGCTGCCAGACGGTTTTCCGGTTGAAAGCGCGGTGCAGTTCGTGAGGCGCCACGTCACCTTCGCGTTCATCAAGCATCTTCACGTAACCGCCCAGCGGAATCGCGGCAAGCACCCACTGCGTGGCGTCGGGACCGATCGTCTTCGACCATATGGGTTTGCCGAATCCCACTGAAAACCGCAGAACCTTCACATTGCAGCGACGGGCCACCCAGTAATGCCCGTATTCGTGGACAACGATCAGCACGCTGAGCGCCACGATGAATGCAATCACTGTCAAGAATATGCTCATTTTCCTCTCAACCTCCGCTTGCGGCGCGCGGCGCGCCCAGTCCGGCGCAAACCGCCAGCGCATCGGCCCGCGCCCTGCGGTCAATGTGCTCAACATCATCGATGGACGTTATGGGTTGCGCCGGCGTCAATGCAACGATCTGCCCGATCAGCGCAGGAATGTCTGCAAATCCGATCCGGCGGCCCAGAAATTCGGCGACAGCAATTTCATTTGCCGCGTTCAGGGCTACCACCGCAGCACCACCCGCCCGCAAGGCATCATAGGCGATGCGCAGGCAGGGGAAACGCGCAAAATCCGGCGCTTCAAAACTGAGGTTTCCTGTGCGGGCCAAATCGAGGAAATCAGCACCTGAGGCGATGCGTTCGGGGTGTCCCAGCGCATGGGCGATCGGCGTGCGCATGTCCGGATTGCCAAGCTGTGCGATCACCGAGCCGTCGCAATATTCGACCATTGAATGGACCACGCTCTGCGGATGAATGACCACTTCTATCATCTCAGGTGGTGCTGAAAACAGCCAGTGCGCCTCGATGACCTCGAGCCCCTTGTTCATCATGGTCGCGGAATCCACCGATATCTTGCGTCCCATGACCCAGTTCGGGTGGGCAATGGCTTCTTCCGGTGTTACCTGCGCCAGCTGTGTCGGGGTGAACGTACGGAATGGGCCACCGGAGGCCGTGAGCAATATGCGTCTCACGCCGCAATCCGCGAGTGAACCGCTGCGCTGACGCGGCAAGGCCTGGAATATCGCGTTATGCTCACTGTCGATCGGCAGCAGTTCCGCGCCGCTGTCGCGTACCGCAGACATGAAAAGTGCGCCTGCAGTGACCAGGGATTCCTTGTTTGCCAGCAGAATTTTTTTGCCGGATCGCGCCGCTGCCAGCGTAGACCGCAGTCCGGCAATGCCGACAATAGCCGCAACCACTGTGGTGACTTCGGGCAGGGCCGCAACACGCTCCAGTTCGGACGCGCCACACAGCACGGTAGTGAACAAACCCGCAGACCTCAGGCGTATCCGCAAACGCTCAGCCGCTACGGGATCCAGCAGCACCGCGTGTTTGGGTTCAAACAGGCGACATTGCTCGAACAACACATCGTCCTGCGACCGTGCCGCGAGCGCGGTCACTTTGAAACGCAGGGGATTACGCGCAACCACATCCAGCGTACTGACGCCGACACTGCCGGTGGAACCGAGTATGGTCAGATGTTGCATGTCTTCACGCACGTTGGATCAGCAGCGGCACCACCAGCGCCGCCAGTGGCAGCGTCGGTGTCAGGGCGTCGATACGGTCCAGTACTCCACCATGTCCGGGCAGCAACTTGCCACTGTCCTTGACCCCTGCCTGACGCTTGATCCAGGACTCGAACAGATCGCCGAGTACGCTTAGCGGCAACAGGCAGGCCACCAGCAAGGCCGCGAAAACCCCGATCTCGACTGCCACACCACGAAATCCGAAATACCATACGAGGGCATGATACACCGCGACCGCGACCGCGGCGCCGGCGACACCCTCCCAGGTTTTTCCGGGACTGATCGACGGCGCGAGTTTTCGGCGACCCCAGACCCGTCCGGCAAAATAAGCCGCAGTATCCGCAACCCACATCACGCCAAGCACGGCGAGCAATACCCAGGGCAACGCCTGTAACCTTACCAGTGCCAGCCAGGTCGGCACAATCAGCAACCATCCGGTTACAGCCAGCAGCAGCGGTTGACGAACACGCCAACCAAAACGCAGCCATGCTGGCGCACACGCCAGCCAGAACCCCAGGGACATCCAATACGCAGCCTGTTCGGCGGCGACAAAGTCAAAATAGTGCGCAGCCAGCAATACGCAAATTCCCGTTGCCAGAACCGTCAGACAAAAGCCTGATTTTCCTGCACGTCCGAAGCCGGCAAGTGCCGCCCACTCCCAGGCGCTGGCGACCAGCAAGGGCAACAGCAGCGCAGCCCACCAGCCGGCCGGCAGATAAAACATCCCGCCGACAAACAACATCAACAGCATGGCGGCGGTAATGACTCTGGTACGGAGCATTTGGTAGCGGTGGAACCGGGGCGGACTTCAGCCGTTTGCGCTGCGGCCGCCGCTAGCCAGCTGCTCGCTGGTGCGGCCGAAACGGCGCTCACGCTGGCGGTATGAGGCGATGGCCTGATCAAGCGCCTGCGCGTCAAAATCCGGCCACAACGTATCGGTAAAATAGAGTTCCGTATAAGCCAGTTGCCAAATCAGGAAATTGCTGACGCGCTGCTCACCGCCTGTGCGAATGAACAGATCGGGTTCCGGCAAATCGCTCAATGCCAGATGAGCCTGCAGTTGTGCTTCTGTCCACGACTCGCCTTGACCACCGGCTTGGGCACGCAGGCGGTTGACCGCCTGCATGATGTCCCAGCGACCGCCGTAGTTCGCCGCCACCGTCAGTGTCAGCCCCGAATTGCCGGCAGTCTGCTGCTGCGCATTGGTGATCAATTTGACCAGCAAGGGGTCAAACCGCGACAGATCACCAATCACCCGGAAGCGTATTTCGTTCTTGTGCAGGCGCTCGACTTCCTGCTGCAAGGTGCTGACGAACAGTTGCATCAGCAAAGAAACCTCTTCCACGGGACGACGCCAGTTTTCGCTGCTGAAAGCAAACAGCGTCAGCGCTTCAACGCCCCGCTCGGCACAGCCCTGCACAGCACGGCGCACCGCCTCCACTCCCTTGCGGTGTCCCGCCACCCGCGGCAGAAAGCGCTGTTTCGCCCAGCGGCCGTTGCCATCCATGATGATGGCGACATGGCGCGGTGCAGCGCTGCTACCTGGAATGCCCTGCGTGGAACTGGTCACGCGCGCAGTTCAGATCGCCATGAGGTCGGTTTCCTTGACCTCCAGTGCCTTGTCGATTTCGGCGATGGAACGATCCGTCAGCTTCTGGATGTCGTCCTGCGCCCGGCGCTCCTCGTCTTCGGCCACTTCCTTCTTTTTCAGCAGATCCTTGAGATGGGTGTTCGCATCGCGGCGAACATTGCGTACGGCGATTTTCGCGTTTTCGCCCTCTTGCTTCACCACCTTGATCAGGTCGCGGCGGCGCTCTTCGGTCAGCGCTGGCATCGGCACCCGCACCAGATCACCCTGCGTCGCTGGATTCAGGCCGAGGTCGGCATCACGAATCGCTTTCTCGACAGCTTGCACCATTTTTTTCTCCCAGGGGCTGACACCGATCGTCCGGCCGTCAACCAGAGTGACATTGGCGACCTGCGGCAGCGGCGTAGGCGTGCCGTAATAATCGACCATGACATGGTCCAGCAGTCCTGTGTGCGCGCGGCCGGTGCGGATCTTGCTGAGATCCAGTTTCAGAGCCTCCACCGATTTTTTCATCTTCTGTTCGGCGTTTTTTTTCACATCAGCAATCATGACAACCTCCTGTCAAACATGCACCATCGTTCCTTCGTCTTCACCCATGACAACCCGCTTCAGTGCCTGCGGCTTGAAGATGCTGAAAACATTGATCGGCAGCTTCTGGTCCCGGCACAGCGTCAGTGCGGTGGCATCCATCACCTTCAGATTCTTGATGATCGCCTCGTCGAACGTCAATTGCTGGTAACGCATGGCGTCCGGGTGTGTCTTCGGATCATCGGTATAGACACCATCAACCTTGGTCGCTTTCAACACCAGATCAACGTTCATCTCCATGCCGCGCAGCGCAGCCGCAGTGTCAGTGGTAAAAAAGGGATTGCCGGTGCCTGCCCCAAAAATGACAATCTTTCCTTCTTCCAGGTAACGCATCGCCTTGCCGCGGATGTACGGTTCGGCCACCTGCTCGATGTTCAGCGCCGACTGCACACGACTCTGAAGGCCGGCATGGCGCATCGCATCCTGCAGCGCCAGTGCATTCATCACCGTCGCCAGCATGCCCATGTAATCGGCGGTGGCGCGGTCCATGTGCGAAGCGGCCGGAGCAACACCGCGAAAAATATTGCCGCCGCCGATGACCACGGCAATTTCAACACCGAGACGCGAAACCTCCGCCACTTCCGCAACAATACGGTCGATAGTGTCGCGATTGATGCCGTAACTGTCGTCACCCATCAGCGCCTCCCCGCTCAGTTTCAGCAGGATCCGCTTGTAGGCTGGTACTTGCGCCATGTATAAACCTAAGTTATTGTTTTTTAAATATATTTTTAAATACGGCTTTTTATGCCTGCTGACGCGCCTGCCCGACCTGCGCCATGACTTCTGCCGCAAAATCATCCTTCTTTTTCTCAATGCCTTCTCCGACCACGTACAGCACGAACCCGGAGACCTTTGCGTTGGCCGATTTCAGCAGCTGCTCGATGGTCTGCTTGTCATTCTTGACGAACAACTGTCCGAGCAGCGTCACTTCCTTGAGAAATTTCTGCACCGAACCCTCAACGCGTTTGGCCATGATCTCCGGCGGGATCGACTTGCCCGACTTGGCGGCGTCTTCTGCTGCTTTCTCTGTCGCTACACGACGTTCGGCTTCAATAGCCTCTGCCGCAACCCCTGAAGAATCCAGCGCTTTCGGTTTGCTCGCCGCGATGTGCATCGCAATATCCTTGCCCAGCGACTCTTCACCGCCGGCCACATCCACCAGCACGCCGATTTTCGCGCCGCCGTGGATATAGGACGCAAGGCGCCCCTGGGCAGCAATACGCACAAAGCGGCGGATGCTGACGTTTTCACCAATCTTGCCGATAAGCGCCTTGCGCCGCTCGTCCACAGTGACACCTTCCAGCGGCAGGCCCGACAGGGCCGTGACGTCCGCCGGAGTTTTTTCCGCAACCAGTTTCGCCAGTGCTCCCGAGAACGCGAGGAAATCGTCGTTCTTGGCGACAAAGTCTGTTTCGCAGTTGATCTCGATAATCGCGCCGAGCTTTCCGTCGGCAGCGATATGCACTGCGACTACGCCTTCAGCCGCAATGCGTGATGCCGCCTTGCTCGCTTTGTTACCGAGTTTGACCCGCAGGATTTCTTCAGCCTTGCCCATGTCGCCGCCGGCTTCGGTCAGCGCTTTTTTGCATTCCATCATCGGGGCATCGGTTTTCTCCCGCAGTTCCTTCACCATGCCCGCCGTTATTTCTGCCATTGCTGCAATTCCTCTTGCGCCAATTAAAAAAAAGGGGCTGCACGCCCCTTGAATGTGTCGTGGAGCCCGATCAGGCTGCGGCTGTCTCGCCGTCATCGACTTCGACGAACTCGTCGGAGCCACCTTTGACAATCTCCTGGATGCTGGTGCTACGGCCTTCAAGCACGGCGTCAGCCATGCCGCGTGCGTAGAGCTTGATCGCGCGGTTCGAGTCATCATTACCCGGAATCACGTAATCCACGCCGTCAGGCGAGTGATTGGTGTCGACGACACCGATGACGGGAATGCCGAGTTTTTTCGCCTCGGTAATCGCGCCCTTCTGGTAACCAACGTCGATCACGAACAGGGCGTCCGGCAGGCTGTTCATGTCCTTGATGCCGCCAAGGCTGCGCTCGAGTTTGGCAATCTCGCGCTCATACTGCAGGCCTTCCTTCTTCGACAGCTTCTCGAAGGAGCCGTCTTCGCGCATGGCCAGCATGTCCTTCAGGCGCTGTATCGAGCCCTTGACCGTTTTGTAATTGGTCAGCATGCCGCCGAGCCAGCGATAGTCAACGTAGGGGGAGCCGCAACGCTGCGCTTCTTCACGTACGATCTCGCGAGCCTGGCGCTTGGTGCCGACGAAAAGGATACTTCCCTTGTTCGAAGACAGCTGGCGCACGAACTTCAGCGCATCGTGGTAGAGAACCATCGTCTTTTCAAGATTGACGATGTGGATCTTGTTGCGGTGACCGAAAATGTACGGCGCCATTTTCGGATTCCAGTAACGCGTTTGATGACCGAAATGTACGCCGGCCTCAAGCATTTCGCGCATGGTGACTGACATGTTGAAATTCTCCAGTTAGGGTTGGTCCGCCACCTGTCCATTGCGACCCGGAAATCCGGGCACCCTTAACGTCGACAGGTGTGTGGGGTTGTTGCCGGCCTCGACCACACAAAATGCGGGGCCAGAGAACCAAGCTAACTCCTTATTTTAACACGCAAAGCCATTTTTTCTCAAGCCATGTACATGCCCCTGTCGATGGCTGTAAAAATGCCCTTTGCACCGCAAAACCCGAATTATTTGAATGGTTACAACCTGTTAGAATCGCCCCCTCAAGTAACAATCAAGCAATAACCCATACTCGCGCAACCGTACGGCGCGCATCAAAAACGCTGTCATGCCCGTAAATCTCAAGAATCAGCAGCAAATAGAGGGGATGCGGGTCGCCGGGCGGCTCGCCGCCGAAGTACTCGACTTCATTACCCCGCACATCAAGGCCGGCATCACCACCGGCGAACTCGACCGCCTGTGCCACGATTACATGACAAATATTCAGGGAACGATACCTGCACCGCTGAACTACACCCCGCCGGGTTACACACCGTACCCTAAATCAATCTGCACTTCGGTCAATCATGTGGTCTGCCACGGCGTACCGGGCGAAAAAAGACTCAAAAACGGCGACATCATCAATGTCGACATCACGGTCATCAAGGACGGCTTCCACGGAGACACCAGCCGCATGTTCTGTGTCGGCCCGCCGTCGATTCAGGCACGCCGGTTGATCGATCTGACTTACGATTGCATGTGGCGCGGCATCCGCGCCGTGCGGCCCGGCAATACCCTGGGCGACATCGGTCACGCGATACAAGTTCATGCCGAAAAAAACGGCTGCAGCGTGGTCCGCGAATTCTGCGGCCATGGCATCGGCCTCAATTTCCATGAAGAGCCGCAGATTCTGCATTACGGCAAACCCGGGATGGGCATGCGCTTGGAGGCCGGGATGATTTTCACCGTCGAACCGATGATCAACGCCGGCCGCGCGGATATCCGCCAGCTGGCCGACGGCTGGACCATTGTCACCAAAGATCACAGCCTGTCGGCACAGTGGGAACACACCGTACTGGTCACAGACAGCGGATACGAAGTACTGACCGTATCCGCTGCGCCCCCCGCACCGCCCGGCTGAACGCAAGTCACCAGTACAAACAACCGCCGCTCTCTGATGAGCAACGTCCAGCAAGTCCCGACCCGCGCGCCGCGCGCAAGCCCCCAGGACAGCCAGCGGGCGGCGCTGGCCGGAGACCGCGCGGCGCTGCAAAAGCAATTCGAAGCAGGCAAGCTTAGACACGAACTGTTGCGGCGCCTGACGCTGCTGACAGACCGTCACCTGCGTTTGGCATGGAAATCGCACCGAATGCCCGACGGAATTGCCTTGATCGCCGTTGGCGGATACGGCCGCGGCCAGCTCTTCCCCCACTCCGATGTCGACATCCTGATCCTGCTGCCGGCGGCGCCGGACGCCGCGTTGCGCGAAAAACTCGAGGCGCTGGTCGGCACCTTTTGGGATATCGGGCTGGATGTCGGACACAGCGTACGTACACTGGACGAGTGTTTCGAAGTGGCGTCCGGAGATGTAACCGTGCAGACCAACCTGCTCGAGTCGCGGCTGCTCACTGGCAACCGCGCCCTTTACCGGCGCTTCACGCGCAAAGTGCAGCAATCGATAGATCCTGTCGCATTCCTGAACGCCAAACGCATCGAACAGCAGGAGCGGCATTCCCGGCATCAGGAAACAAACCTGGAGCCCAATCTCAAGGAAAGCGCCGGTGGCCTGCGCGACCTGAACACCATCCTGTGGATTTCCCGCGCAGCCGGTCTGGGCCGGACTTGGCTGGAACTGGCGCGGCGCGGTTTCATCACCCGCGACGAAGCCCGTGCCATCAGCCGCCACGAACGATTGCTTGAACTGCTGCGCATCCATCTGCATTATCTGGCCGGACGCCACGAAGACCGTCTGCTGTTCGATCATCAGACTGCGCTTGCCAAACAACTCGGCTTCGCCACACGCACCAACCGGCGCGCAAGCGAACGCCTGATGCAGCGTTATTACCTGACGGCAAAATCGGTATACCTGCTCAACACCATCCTT